>SDBS01000096.1_pt1 | contig 66376 bp, 62 predicted proteins | sample 2277091 | NCBI WGS metagenome assembly SDBS01 (sample SAMN10404972, study PRJNA504765) | marine sediment metagenome | isolation source: marine sediment core GS10_PC15, 163 cmbsf | place: Arctic Ocean: Southern Knipovich Ridge | collected 2010
GTTGCAGCAAAAACAGAATTCTCCATCAAATAATAAATTTATTTCTATGGGTCAAGTAATACATTTAAAATTATTGGCTAATAAACAATATTCGTTAGCATATGACCCAAAGGCTACTAGCCATGAGTATGACCAAATTATTAAAGAAAAAGACATACTGAGAAAGACGGCTCCTTTAGCCACAATTGCACTATGGGATATAAAAGACATTTTTATTTTTCCGGAATCATCCTTGAAGATATTTGCTACTTTAAGTCCTGATGAAAAATACGTGGTAGCATGGGAGTACTACCCTTCAGCCTACGTTTGGAATACTATAGAAGGAAAAGTGCTTTTTGAATTTGGTTGGTCTGAATATTTTGTGGGTAAAGTGCCGAAGACCAAAGTAACTGAAGATTATGCTTCAAAATTAAAAGTAAAACCACCACAAGGCTTTGAAGATACCTTTGGGACATATCCTGGCGCTATATTTACTTTGAAGTTTATAGACCAGGACCATTATCTAAGATTCTTCGCTTATACTCCAAGCTATGCTGTTTTATACAAAGTCACTGACCCCGAACCACTTAAATATTTGAAGTTAGGTCGTCCAATTATTGGTGTAAACGGTGATAATGGTAACAACCAATCAATTGATACGTCACCAAATGCAAATATCTTAGTAACCGGAAAAATGAATTCTGGTGGGATTTTGGTGTATAAATACAACCCTAAAACACATGAATTAACCAAAATTTGGAATTCGAGTTTTAAAACGATTGATGGAGCGGCAACTTTTACTGCTAATGTTGCGCAGGGGATTCATTCAACTATGTGGGTGTTAGCAACGTTGTCATTTTTTACTTTTGGTATTCTTCCATGTTTGCTCTATTTATTGATTTCAGAAATATTGTTGAGAGCATTGAAGAAAAAAGGTGGTGTTATTCTTATAGCTATTGCTGTGTTGAGTATGATTTCAATGCTATCAATAGGTCCATTTGAAAATGAAGGAATGGAGGCATGGCTTTATTATGGGCAACCATTATTTATTGTAGGGATGTTTATTGGTATGCTGTTGCCACTAATTTGGCATAGAAAACGTTTGTTTGATAATGTTTCGAAAATCAATAAGGAATCGTAGCGGAAAATAAATGTTCGTGTTGACTCATAAATGTATGTTACCAAAACATATAAGGGGTTACGTGCACCTTCAGACCGGGTTCGTTCATACTATTACCATCTAAAAGGTAAATATTGGTTTTATAGCTATCTAGATCTGTGATGAAGTGTTTTCCCGTCATATTTTGCCTACCTCAATACCATAATGAATTGATTCAAATTAAATGTTACCGTTCTCTCTGCATACTTAATTCTCGCTTCTGATTATATTTTACACTAATTTTATCGAGATTGACTCGAGCCTTTTGATATAGGCCAGGAACTATCTTCTCAAATTCCTTTTTTTGATGTTTTGATTCAATGATCTTATCAAATAAAGACGCCAATAGTGACATTAACTGCTCCGTAGTTTTTTATCATGCAGATTATCGGAAATCTGCTCTTTAACTTTTGTGAGCAAAGCAACTCGTTCTCTAAGTTGTTTATCTGCTATAGTTTCTAATTTCGGCCACTCGGAGTGCAGTAACAACTCACTCTGTGCTGGCCTTAGATATTTTGAATAAAGTTCATTTCGTGCTTTGTTTATAACGTTTGGCGCTATCTTCTCAAATGTTTGTATTTTATCAGAGCGAAGTAGTGCGGGGGAACCATTTGGAATGTTATTTAGACAAAAAAGGAGAATAATATGGAATGTAAAAAAGATCAAAATAAACTCAACTGTAACTGCAGCTATGAACCTTGTCCACGTAAAGGCATATGCTGCGAATGCATTAAACATCATCGAGTAAATAACGAATTACCAGCTTGTTATTTCTCCAATGACGTTGAGAAAACCTATGATCGTAGTATTGAGAATTTTGTTAAGATTCACCAAAATTAGAATGTTGCCTTACTCTTTTTATTGATACTATTAGTCCAGTTTTCGGATCTTTTTTACCAAGATATACAGTAACGCCTTGAATTAATGTGCTAGGATCATAAACACCAAGATTAACAGTTGCGTCGGTTTTTATATTTTTTGTTATAGCTTTAAATTTTTCTACTATATCCTTAGTTTGATGGTTACGCCAAAAATTTATATATTTTATAGTGTGATTATATTTAAGCAATTTCCCAAACGCTAGAATACCTTTATCACCTATATCACTTGAGCTTAAATTTATGTACTGTATTGATTTATTGTGCTTTAAAGCATGCGCTAACAGTAAGGCATCAACATCATCAATGAATGACATTGATAGATCGAGCTTTTTAATTGATTTGTTTTTTTTCAAACCATTAACAATATTAAGAATACTAGAACCACCTGTGATAGAAAGACTCAAATTAAGGGATTCAACATAATCATTATTTTCCAAATAGCTTCCAAGTGCTGCAACGCTTACTGGTCCTTTAATTAAACCACTAACACGAATCGAACGGATTGAGTGATTTTTTGCTAAGATGTTTATTGCTGTTCCTGCGCCTTTATCACTGATTATATCAGAACCCAATTCTAACTTCACAAGACCTGAATGATTAGCTGCTTCAGCAAGTGCAACCATTCCTTTTTCTGAAATTTTATTCCCATATATACTTAAATTATTAATGTTATGATTCTTTGATATAAGGTCAGCGAGCATGAACGCTCCGTTATTTCCTATGTGATTGGATCCTATGTCTATTCTGTTAAGACTGCTATTATTGAGCAGTACTTTAGTCAATTGTCTAATACCATTTTCGGTTAAATTATTACCCGATAGATTTAACATTCGTACACTTTTATTATGCGCTAATGCTGGCAATATTATTTGTAAACCTTTATCACCAATTTCAGCATATCTAAGATTTAATAATGATATTTTGTTTGCCTGCAAGAGCTTTGCAATATTCTTTAAATTTTTTATGGTTATTGGATCTGCTAGTGCCTTAAAATATTCCTCCTGCATGCTTTGCTGTTTTTTTTGTGGACTTGTAACAATTTTTACATTTCCTGCAAATGCCGGCATTATTGTAGTTGTTGCTATAATTAATAAAGCAATTGATATTATTATTCTCATTGGCCTCTCTCCCTTGTCTATTTATTTTTTCAACCCGGCGTATCTCACTTTATTAAATAACTTTGATAAACTTTTAGCAGTAAATATAAGTACCAGGCTCAATATTGTTTTAAGCGAATAAACTATAAAATCAGGAAAGTAGTGATCTGTCAACCTTTTATTGGACAAATTCATAAGGGACAAGTTGATTATGCAGTCAATAATCAAAGTTTCACAATAAAATTGGACTTGTTAGCAGCGTCAAGTCTTGATGCTGCAATTTCTATGCTTGCTATTAGCGTCAATAAACCTAATAATATGGATAGATAATTAACCGATATTTTGCTTGGCAGATACTAATGGAAAAGTCTTTAAATAAAATTATTAAAGGATATAGCAACTTTAGAAAAAAATACGCGACCGGCGATAATTCAATCATGAAAAATCTGGCTTATCATGGTCAAAAACCTGAAATTATGGTGGTTTCGTGTTGTGATTCGCGTGTAGATCCAGCCCTTATTTTACAGTGTGACCCTGGTGATTTGTTTATTGTTCGAAATGTTGCCAATATCGTGCCGCCATATGAAAAAGATGAAAGACATCATGGTACTAGTGCAGCTCTGGAATTTGGCATTTGTTATTTGAACGTAAAGCATTTGATTATTTTGGGGCATAGTCAATGTGGTGGCATTGAGGCTTTGCTTAACAGCGCCAGCTTAGAGCAAAATGATTTCATCACTAATTGGGTAGAGCTTATCGATGAAAATTCATCTGCTACTCAAGATATTAATGAATTTGCCGAACATGCGCTTACATGTTCTTATCAAAATTGTCTCACTTTTCCCTGGATTAAAGAGAAAGTGATGCAAAAAGAATTGGCGATTCATTTGTGGTTTTTTGATATTAAGACCGGTGAGATTTATACTTACTCATTTGCAGATGCAAAATATCGGCCGCTTTCATTCAAGGAGGATGGATATGATTAAATTATTTGCTCGAATAGTTGTGTTCTCAGTAGCCGTTTCTGTTTTAAGTTTTTCAGTTTTTGCTGGCCAGGCAGATGTCACCAAAGCTCAGTTTGTACACACTAAAATAACCCAGGCGGTAATTACCCCGCAGCAAGCTTTGGCCGAACTTAAAGCAGGCAATAAGCGTTTTGCTAAAGCTAACATCAATCAGCGTGATTATTTGCGTATTGCTAAAAAAACCAGTGTCTACGGACAGCACCCTATTGCTATTGTGTTGAGCTGTATTGATTCACGCAGTGACCCGGTAATTGTATTTGATCAGGGTCTGGGCAATATTTTTAAAACCGCAGTTGCTGGTAATGTAATAAGTCCTAATATTCTTGCGAGCATGGAATATGCTACTAATTATGCTGGTTCTAGGCTGATTGTTGTGATGGGTCATACGCAATGTGGCGCAATACAAGCGGCTTGTACTGGCAAAGTTTTTGGACATTTGCACGGGTTGATTGAACAAATTGAGCCGGCAGTAAAATCAGTAGAGAAACAATTAAAAAACAAGAATTGTGAAGATCCAATCTTGGTTGATGCAATTGCTAGACAAAATGTCATCAATCAAATGCATGAAATTGTTAAACAAAGCCCTATTATAAATAAGCTGGTCAAAAGCGGTCAGATTAAAATTGTCGGCGCAATGCATAATATTAAATCTGGGAAAGTGGAATTTTTTAGCGATTAAATTAACTTCCTATATGTTGGTGTTTTAACAACTGTAAGTTTGCTGTATAATGTTTCATGTATAGAGGGAGAACATGATGGAACACAGCTTTAGTGTATTTGAAACTTTAGTCGAGCTACTCGAATCTAATGCTGCGGATTCTCGAAAATACTGTACTGCTATTTATCCCTTGATTATGCAAGCGTTGCAAAGATGCAGATTATGGATATTATAAGGAATACGGAGCAGGGATGAAAATTATGACAGAAAAAAAAGCCACAAAAAAAATCGGTATTACAGAAAACATAACACTGGAGGAGGTAGTTGCTTTGTCGCCAGAACATGTTTATTGGTTAGATAGAAATGGCGTGTACTTGGGTTGTAACGATAGGCAGGCAAAAACCGCTGGTCTTAAATCTAGGCATGATGTTGTGGGGCTAAAGAATAAAGATTTGCCATGGAATTATGATGCTGGAACCTTGCCTGAAGAGCTCGACCAAACTAATGCTGAAATCATGCGAACAGGGATCCCGCAAATTCTTGAGGAACGTGGAACCCTTGAAGACGGAACTAAAGCAATGTTTTTATCTAATAAAACCCCATTGTTCGATGAAAGTGGGGAAGTCAAAGGATTGCTTGGAATATCTGTTGATATAACCGAGCGTAAAAAAATGGAACAGGAATTACGACGAGCTAAACAGCTGCAAGTGCAAGCTCAGAACGCCAAGATTCAAGGTATGGTCGAAATAGCTGCTAGTATCGCTCACGAAGTTAAGACTCCTTTAGTTTCTATTCAGAGTGCTACTTATGCGCAAAAATATTTGGATCGTTTAATTGGTACTTACAATATGGCAACTGAGGCGGGCCTGCTAGTGGAGGCTATCAGGCCGAACTTTCTTGAAAGTTTGAAAACTATTTTCCAAAGTATTAGCAGTGAAGCTGAAAAATCTATGAACATAATTGATGTGTTTTTGAGTAATTTAAAAAGCATGGCAAACGAAACTACTGCAGAAGATTATCAGTTTTACTCTATTACAGAAGTCGTAGCTCATGCTCTATCACTATATTCTTTTATAGGCAGGCAAAAAGAGATAGTGTATTTTAATGATTCTGTAGATTTTAAGTTTTATGGGGCAAATGTATTAATCCATAATATTATCTCTAATCTAATGAAAAATGCGTTTTACTTTATCCGTAAGAAGCCAGATGCTAAGATCAGTATTTGGTGCGAACAAGATGAAGCGGGGAATCGTTTGCATTTTAAAGATAGTGGAGAAGGTATATCTAAACCAGCACAAAAGCATGTTTTTGACTTTGGTTTTAGTAATAGGAAAGATAAAACAGGTTTTGGGTTAACATATTGTAAAACTACTATGCAGCAGATGGGTGGAGATATCACTGTTTCGTCTAAGCAGGGAGAGTTTACTGAGTTTGTGTTGATTTTTCCAAAAATTGTTGAATAAATTTAGTGCAAGGGGGAATTATATGCATCTAAAAATCATTACTGTGATAATCGACGTAATTTTTGCCGCGGGGTTGTTTGTAAACGCCGCGTTATTTGTGCCGCAGTCAATTAAATTATATAAATGCAAAAACTCGGAAGAGGTGTCATTATTAACCTTTATTGGGTTTTGCGTTACTCAAGTTGCAGCTATTGCATATGGTGTGATTAATAATGATTATATTTTAACCCTAGGGTTTTTGCTGAGCTTGATATCATGTGGTATCACAACCTATTTGATAATATATTATCGAAAAAAGTCTACAAGTGTCTGATCCAAACAATTGGTGCTGCGCTAATTACAGTAACGTTTATTGAAATGCTGTTAGTGGCTGGAGTGTCGAGATTAGTGCTAATTAAATTATACACATCAGTTGAGTTGGCTTGAGTTAGTTTGCGGATAAAGATTTCATTGTTTGCAGTTTCAATTATGCAATCTTTTCCAATAGCATTCTTAATATCGGAGCCAAATAATTTAATGCCGCCAACGATATCTCCAGAAGCAAAAAATGGCAACATACAGTCATCTTCAACTCGCTGAGTGATAGCATTATCATAATTTGACTCAAACAGCTTAGTTTCCCTCGTTACAGTTTTAGGTAAGTTAGAGCTTGGTTTAGCAACGTTATATGTTGTTTTTGGTTCAGCAATTGAGTGCATCTGAAAAGTTGGTTGATTGCCAATAGCATGCAACAGCCATATTGATGTGCACAATATATTGTGGTTTTTTGCCAGCGCCACAATTCTTTCAGCGCCTTTTTCCGTCAAACCACCGGCTTTACCTTGTTCCCAACCTATAACAGAACCTCTGCTGACACCAAGTTCTTTGGCAAAGTCAATAATGGTTAACCCGGTCATTGACCGAACCATGCGTACATGCTCCCCACGGGAATGTTTTAATTTTTCCATATTCTGCATAAAAAAACTTGACAAAAGGTTTAAAATAATTGTACCATAATAAAACGGTACAAATAATTTTAACACTTTTTGGAGATTTGTACCAATTTGCAGTAGAAATTTGGAGTTTTACAACGGAAGTGTTAGAGAATAATAATGGACAAAAGCTTGAGATTATCTGAGACATCAACGTGTTTTTCATCGTTGGAAACAAAATGTCTTATATTGTTATTAAAAGGCTATAGCTTAAAATTGATCGCAGACATTATGCATCTTGAGCCGCGCACTGTTGAGTATTATATCTGTAGCATGAAGCAAAAACTGAAAGTTAAGACCAAATTTGAGTTGATTTTGTTGGTGGCGCAAACTCGGTTTGCTGAGTATGTTAAATCTGCAGATTTAGAGCTTGAATGATGGGGAGAGAGAGAAACTAGGGAGCATGAATTTTGCTCCCTAGTTAACAAATGGTTTTTTCATATTGATTCCCTCAGGGGGCAAAATCGCCCCCTGAATTTCGTGGCCGTACAGAGGTTTATTGACCGTAGACTATGGTCGTGTATTGACCATAAATACCCAAAATGCTGTTGGCTGCATAATCAACATGACTGATCTTGGTGATTCCGCCATTTTTGGCAGCAGCTTGAATGCTTGAGTCGCCAGTTGCAATCAGACCTAAGATAGAAGTAGATGTGGCTTTTCCTATCTTAGTTCCTTTGACATTGGATGTTGCAGTAATTGGGGATACTGTATTGGTGTAAATTACTCCATGTGGTTGTGGTGTGGCACAGCCGGCAAGCAGAGCACCAACAAACACTATTCCAGTAATAGTCATAATAGTTTTTTTCATATTTTTCTCCTATAGTGATTAAAAAATTACCTCTATGTAAAGCTCAAGAGGTAGCTATTAACACTCCCAGCATAAAGGGAAATAAAATTAATGCAATACGGTAAAAATCACTATAGTATTGGGGTGTGGAAGGTTAACATGAAAACATGATGTGCATAATTAGCGCTTGATGAGTTATTAATTACGGATTTAAATCTGTATCTATTAAGTGTATTATTAACGTTTTTAGTCAATAATTGGAAAGAGAAATGGTGGATACAACAGCAAATACACACTCAAAGCCATCACTGGGTGCGGTAATATTTATTTATATTGTAGTGGCATTTTTCTTGTTTTTTCAGATGGGTGTTCAGGTAACACCAAGCGTAATTGCGCCACAGTTAATGCATGATTTAAGCATGAGTGCCTTTGGTTTAGGCATCATGTCTGGCCTGTTCTTTTTAACGTATACTGCCATGCAGATACCCACAGGCCTGTTATTCGACAAATATAATCCTCGCATGGTAATCACATTATATAGATAATGCCATTTACCCCTGATTTTGATATACGTCTCATCCGTTCGCCACGACCCATTGGGGGTTTTAAGAAAATATTTGACGCGCTTTTCCCATTCTGGCGCGTAGTGCAGGATCCATCGGTAAATTGTTGTATGAACAACCTCTAGCCCACGCTCCTGCATCATTTCTGCAAGATCTCTATAGCTCAATGAATAACGCAAATACCAACGCACACAGTATAATATAATTTCTGGTTCATGATGCCGCCATTTGAATTCTTCTGGAACAAGTTTTGTGCGCATAATTAATCCTTAATTTTCGTAAGCTATGTTATCATAAACTTGATAATGGACTTTTTGCAACAGAACCAAAACATGAATTTAACTAAAAACCAAAAACGGCACATTACTGTTTTATTGTTTTTACTTCCTTTTTTGTTAGGAGCAGGAATTGATCTTTATGTTCCTTCTTTGCCGGCAATTGCAAATTACTATCATGCTCAAACAAACTTGACACAGTTGACAGTTGGCGCTTATATGCTGGCATTTGGTGTAGGATCATTATTTTTAGCTATTTTATCAGATAGTTTTGGTAGAAAAAAGATCATTCTTATAAGCGCTATCGTATTTGCGCTTGTTAGTTTTTTATCGGCGTTCGCAGTAAATATTTATCTATTAATTTTTTATCGAGCCTTGCAAGGGTTTGCTGCTGCGGGTTTTGCATCTGGCTGCAGAATTATTGCTTCTGATTGTTTTGTAGGCAAAGACTTAGCAAAAGCGTTAACTTATTTTGCCATAGCTTGGGCGTTAGGGCCTATAGTTGGACCGGTAATTGGGGCATACTTGCAGCATTACTTTAATTGGCAAGCTGATTTTATTTTTTTTGGGTTTTACGGTTTACTGATTTATATTTATACACTTATGACTTTGCCAGAAACACATTTGATTTTAACTCCGTTTCAGCCGCTAACAATTTATCGAAATATAAAAACTGTTATTTTTCATTCGGTATTTTTGTGTGGTAGTGCTCTTTTAGCAGTGGCTTATGCGATTTTGGTCGTGTTTAACATTCTTGGCCCTTTTTTAATGCAGGTTACCCTAAAATATTCTGTCGTGGCTTATGGCCAAATGGCCTTGTTATTAGGTTTTGGCTATTTTTTGGGAGGTTTGTGCAACCGCCTATTGATTGTTTATTTTAGGCCAATGCAGCTGGTTTTATTTGGTATTGTTGGTTGCATGTTGACTAGTTTAGTTATGATGCTATTAGCAATATTTATGGGTATGAACCTTTATATTATTTTATTGCCCGTTTTGTTATTGCTGTTATTCTGCGGCTTAATTTTCCCGAACATGTTGGCAGAAGTTATTGGTTTATTTCCGCAGCTCGGTGGTACATCTAACGCTATCTTAGGTGTGTTTATGGCAGTTGGTGGGTTTTTGTTTACAGCAACTGCAACAGTTATTCCAACTACAACACAAATACCTATGGCTCTTACTTATGGCACCCTAGCCTTATTATGTTTGATTTTATATTTTGGAGTTAATTATTTTGCTAAAAAGATAACATGTTAAAATTTAGATTGATAAGTATATACTTGCAAAAGAACCAATAACGGTATATTTTAATGGTTAAGCATAATGGATTTGTTATCACAAAACAAATTTTACTTAAGTTGGAACGTGGATTTTTACTATGCATCTTTACAACACACTAAGCAAAAAAAAAGAATTATTAAAACCGATTGAACCCGACAAAATAAGTCTCTATGTTTGTGGCGTCACGGTTTATGATTATTGTCACATTGGACATGCACGCGTTTATGTTGTATTTGATACGCTGGTGCGCTACCTGCACGTACTGGGCTATGAAGTTTTTTATGCGCGTAATATTACAGATATCGATGACAAAATTATTAATCGCGCAAAAATTCTCAATATTAGCGTTCAAGAATTAACCGAGCGTTTTATTGCTGCCATGCATGAGGACGAATCCAAGATAAATATTTTGCCTCAAACCATCGAGCCGCGCGCTACTGATAATATACCTGAAATTATTATAATAATTGATGCTTTAATCCAAAAAAATTACGCTTACATAGCAGATAATGGCGATGTTTATTATGACGTTACAAAATTTGCTGATTACGGGAAATTCGCACAGCAGGATTTGGAAAACCTAAATGCTGGTATGCGCGTCGAGGTTTTAGAAGTGAAGCGCAATCCCCATGATTTTGTTTTATGGAAAAAAGCAAAACCAACTGAACCAGCTTGGAACTCTCCATGGGGCAAAGGTCGCCCTGGTTGGCATATCGAGTGCTCGGCGATGTTGACAAAACATGTAGGTAAGAGGGTTGATATCCACGGCGGCGGCGCTGATTTAAAATTTCCTCATCATCAAAATGAAATTGCCCAATCAGAAGGATTCTTGGGTCACAAAGTGGTTAATACTTGGATGCATGTTGGCTTTGTTGAAGTCAACAAGGAAAAAATGTCAAAATCTAAGGGCAATTTTTTTACGTTACGAGAGGTTTTGAAAGATTATCACCCAGAAGTAATTCGCTATTTTTTACTTGCCAGCCATTATCGCAGCCCTTTAAGTTATTCATTAGATAATTTGGAAAGTGCCAAGGCTTCATTAACACGTTTTTATGTTGCCATGGATGGCTTAGATTTATCGTCGTTTTGCGGCGAGAGAATTATACCCAACCTAAAAAATGATAAGTTTGTTAAAGATTTTTATGTTGCTATGGATGACGATTTAAATACACCTGAAGCTTTAGCTGTGATGTTCAAACTAGCACGCGAAATTAACCGGTTACGTAGCGCTCAAGAAAATGAAAAAGCACTTAAAATCGCATGCTTATTAAAATATTTAGCGAATATTTTGGGTATTTTGCAAGACGAAGCTACCGTATTTTTACAATATGGAGTGACTACCGCTAACAATACCGAAATTGGAAAATTAATTAAGGCTCGAGAATTAATGCGCCAAAATAAAAACTGGCCTGAAGCCGACCGCATACGCTACGAACTTGAACAACTTGGCATTGAACTTGAAGATACGCCATGTGGCACAAAGTGGAAGAAAAAAAGTTAGTAAAACACGCAATGAAAAAGCAACGAAAAAGTTTCTAGGAAAAGCTTTGAATGCTAAACGCAATGACATCCCTTATGTGATTACAGTAGACAAGAATTCAGCATATCTGGCAGCAATTAAAGAACTAAAAAATGAAGCAACGTTACCTAAGGATATCCCAATTCGCCAAGTAATACATCTAAATAATATTGTTGAGCAAGACCACAGAAGAGTTAAAAGACAATCACATCACGCTATGGGCTATTTCTCCTATAAAACCGTTTATAACACTATGCGCAGTATTGAAACTATGCCTATTATTTTCAAAGGGCAACAATACCACATTTTTGATCGCACACCACAAAGTTATAAGAATTTTATACACCACCAGTTCGGTCTTGTGGGTGAATTTTAACGAAAACTTGATAAACGGATATTTTGCGCAAAATTCTTAACTTAATGCTCTTTTCGCAACACATCCATTAATAGATAAAGAATTACTGGTTTTAATATCATTTTATCTTGATATTAAATCTCCGGCATTCCAGTACTATAGTGTTTTTTACCGTATTGCATTAATTTTATTTCCCTTTATGCTGTGAGTGTTAATGAAGCTTCTTGAGTTTTACTTAGAGGCAATGTTTTTAATCACTATAGGAGAAAAACATGAAATATGAGGCATTATATCAAAGAAATATAGGTATATTTTCTTCAGCAGAACAAGATAAACTAAGAAACTCCCATGTTTTTGTTGCCGGGGTAGGAGGAGTTGGGGGTATTCAAGCTGTTACCCTGGCGCGAATGGGTGTTGGTGAAATTACAATAATGGACCCGGGTATTTTCGATGAACCCGACATGAATAGGCAATATGCTTCTATGGCTAGTACGATTGGTAAAAGTAAAGCAAGTGCCACAGGTGAAATACTACAAGATGTTGCTCCGTTTGCTCGTATTAACATAATCGAAGAAAAATTAGATGATATAATTCTTCGCGAAATTATAAAAAAAACAAACCTAGTGATTGATGCTATTGACATGCAGGATTTTAATTATAAACTTTTGCTCGCTCGCATTGCCAGAGAGGAAGGGAAGTATAGTATGACAAGTCCAATCCCCGGACTGGGAACAGTTATGATGATTTTTGATCCAGATGGGATGACTTTTGAGGAATTTACAAGTAGCAAATGCTATCCTAAAAATATTGTATCTTTGGCAACCGGTGCAAACTTCGTCGATGTAGATGAAAATTCCCCATTCATATCAGATTCATTTTCAAATAGTGGAGCTGCGGCATTAAGTGGAGCATTGTTGGCAACGGAAGCCGGATTAATTATTACAGGAAAAAGGGCAAAATCAGATCTTGTTACTATACCATTTTTGACCTATCTCGATCTTTATCATGGTTTTTTAAAGATATTTAATCCTCTTGACAAATTAGCTAAGAAATAAAGCATATGAATAAGAAAATAATAGGTTTGTGGATGTATACCAATGAATCTGGAGATGTTATACGGGGAGAAATTGTTAACAGGTTGAAGCGCAAAGGCTTTGAAGTAATATATGACTTTGACATGAGAGAGTGCTACTGTTTAAATGGTAATGTTTTCACTAAGGATAATATTAATCTTTCTGAGATTGATGTATTGTATTATATGAACGCAGAGGAGAGAAGTGTTCATCAGGATGACATGTTGAAAGCGTTAACTCGAAAAGGAGTTAAAATATTTAATGATTATAATGCTTATAGCAATGCTAATGACAAATTTATAGCAAATCTTATGCTAAGAAAAAAAGGGATTAATGTTCCTCCCGCAATATTAATTCCAACTGATGTATCCAAGGATTTCCTAAAAGATATTTTTAATCAATGGAAAGTAGTCGTTGTTAAGCCTCGCTCTAATATCGGTGCGGAAGGAATTATAAAATTTAATGAATTTGAGCAATTTTATGATTTTTATAGAGCAGTTGAAAATTTTTACGGTAGCTTTTACATTGAAAAATTTATTCCTTTTGAAAACCAGGATGTTCGCGTGGAAGTCTTCGATGGAAAAGTTATTGGTGCTGGTTTTACTAGAATAAAGACCCATTCCTATAAAACCAATGTGAAAGCTGGAGGAATGGTTACCTACATACCAGCTAGCGATAGCGCGAAGCAATTGGCCCTTGATGCGGTCGATGCTTTGAATATTACCACAAGTATTGTTGATATGGTTTATGACATAGAAGAGCAACAACTATGCGTGCTCGAAGTTAATCCTTTTCTTGGTGTGTTTTATGGAGCGCATTTAGATTCTGATTTAAATAAACATACGCAAACAAAACAAGTGTATGATTATTTCAAGGAGATGGACGAATTGAAGGTAGAAATTATAGTTACCCACATAAGTGCATTGGTGGCTGATAAAGTTGTGGAAGTTTAATTATCTCGAGTTAAAGGGAGAACACATGATGAACAAAAAATTGATCATTGAAAAACTACATTTTGATGAGGTTATTGTACCTTGCCATGCTGGTGCTATAAATTCTGATAGTCTAGCGAAGCCATTACACAAATTGCCTGTTAACGGCAGTCCAGCATGGTCTGTGCAATTTGATACATTGCCAAAGCTGTTTTTAACATTGACCTTGTCTGATGGTTCTGTAGGATATGGAGAATTTTATCGCGATCATAATTGGACCACAGTTAAACACATGAGTGAACTTCTTTTAGGGAACAATATTCACGAGTTAATTTTGCAAAATCTACCACTTGCTAGATGTAGGGAATATGATGGGTTTGAGTGTGCCATTTGGGATGCTTTTGCAAAAACAAAAGGACTCAGAATTGTTGATCTTATTGGTGGAGCATTGAGAGATAAAGTTAAAATTAGTGCATGGTCCAGCCACAGAACCATAGATGAAATTGGACCAATAGCAAAAAAATATCAAGATATGGGTTATGACACTTTAAAATTAAAATGTGATGTTAGTGACCCAGTGCTTGAATGGTGCCAAGAAATTAAACGTTTTGCCAATGGCATGTATGTTATTTTGGATGCTAACGAACGCTGGATAAACCCATTCTATGCGCGAAAAATCGTTCACGACCTTGAAAAAGTTGGAAATGTATTTTTGATTGAAGATCCTATCCCTCATTGGATGATGGATGAATATAAACAGCTGCGACAATCCTCTTCAATTCCAATCATTATGCATATTTCCATCCCATACGCACAAGAAGGTCAAAGAGTTAATGATTCTATCAGTGCAATAAAACATGGGGCCATCGATGGCTTTAATTTTAATGCTGGTATTCATACTTTTATGCAGCTAGATGCAGTTGCATCAACCGCAGGATTACATTGCTGGCATGGGTCTGAAATAGATTTAGGTATACTAGAGGCTCTTTATGTACACACTGCTGCAGCCGCAAAAAGCTGTATATGGCCTAGCGATATTTTTGGTAGTCTACTTCGACAAAATACCTTGCTCAAACTCCCTCTCCATATTGATCCGCCTTACGCTTATTTGCCTGAAAATCCTGGTTTAGGCGTGGAAATTGATCCAAATATTATAGATAAGTTTAAGATTTCTGAAAAAACTTTTGTGCTAGGAGTGAAATGATGCCTAATAAGAAAGAAGTTGTACTAGTTACTGGGGCTGCTGGTTGCATTGGGAAAGCAATATGCAAAAAGTTTAGCAATGAAGGATATGCTATTGCTGCATTTGATATTAGAGAAAAAGATCTCAACTCATTGCCACAAGAGCTGAATATTGATACGAATGATTTTTTTGGATTGCGAGTAGATGTTACAGATCGCAAAGAGGTAGCTTCGGGTGTTGATATCGTAGTCAAAAAGTTTGGTCAAATATCAACGATTATTAATCATGTCGGCGGACCACACTCCGCCTCTTTTGCTTCTGGATCCGTAAGTGATTGGCACGACTCTTTGGATTTAAATTTAAACTCAGCTTACTACATCATCTCGAAAATCATACCAATGATGGTTGAGCAAGGAAGAGGTAATATTATTAACATAGGCTCCGTTAATGGTCTTTTTATATTCGGTCACCCAGGTTATAGTGCAGCGAAGGCAGCTTTGATCCATCTAACAAAGTTTATTGCTGTGGAGTACGGTAAATACGGGATACGATCAAATATTATTTGTCCAGCGACCGTCAAGACAAGGGGGTGGAGAGAGCGTGTCGAAAAAAACCCAAAAATATTTGAAGAATTAAAAGAGCTATATCCAAACAAGGATATAGCTGTTCCCGATGATGTTGCAAATATAGCCACTTTTATTGCTTCTGACAAGGCAAGAATGATAAATGGAAGCACCATTGTAATGGATGGGGGATTAACCTCTGGTATAGATTTTATAGCAAGCAAATTTCTCCAAGAAGAATTTTAGAGAGTGCCAATGTGAACAGCTTGGAAATAGCTAAAAATCTAATCTCTATTCCTACTATCAGTTCCGAATCAAATTTAGATTTAATTAAATACGTATCTAATTATTTTGATTCTTGCGGAGTAAAACACTTTGTCATAGAAAACCAAGATCATAGAAAAGCTAATATTATTGCGACTATAGGTCCGGAACAATTACCCGGAATTATTTTGAGTGGCCATACAGACGTTGTTCCGATCGAAAAACAAAATTGGAAATTTGATCCATTTTCCCCTGTTGTAATAGATGAAAAGCTATATGGCCGAGGAGCAGCTGACATGAAAGGTTTTATTGCTTCTGTTCTTGCTTGTGTTCCTGCAATGTGTAAAGCTAATTTAAAAAGACCCATTCATATTTTTTTAACATCTGATGAAGAGGTCGATTGCGCAGGAGCACGAACATTAATCAATCATGTTAAAGAAATGCTTATGCCCATTCAATTAGCATGTATTGTTGGCGAGCCATCGGAAATGTGCGTGATCAATGAACACAAGAATATTCGCATATTAAAAACGACTATAAAAAGTCTTGGGGGCCATTCAAGCGTACCATCTTGCCGAAGCAATGCTTTGCTTGTTGCTAGCAAATTGATTTTGTATTTAGACGAATTGGCTAAAAAACAGAAAGAAAATGCCTCAAATAATTACCTTATGAATAGGTACATTACAGTTAATACGGGCATATTAAATGCCGGAAGCGCCGTTAATATAATTCCAAATAATGCCGAATTGATTTGGGAATATCGAACACCGGCAGGTTTAGAGAAAAATAATTTTTTTGAACAATTCTTAGAAAACTGTAATATTTTAGCTAATAATGACTCTGTAACACAGGATGGAGAGATATCTATTGTAAACGAAGAACTTTCTTCGCTCCCAGCGCTCGATCCTGCAAATAACGCAAAACTTACGAAATTTATGCTTGATATTACAGGTGTGTTAAAACCAAAACGGGTATCTTATTGTTCTGAGGCTGGACTGTATCAGAAGGAATTAGAAATTCCAACAATAATATGCGGTCCAGGAAGCATCAAACAAGCTCACAAAGAAAATGAATACATAGAGCTTATGCAAATTAGCAAGGCAGAAAGCCTTATTAAAAAACTTGTTTATACATTGTGCGGAGATTTTTCTTTATATTAGAGGAAAGGAGTAAAAATGAACGGTCCTATTATAGGTATAACAACGAATAGTTTAAAGATTTCTTTGAATTTTTCGCAAACTCAAAAAGTTGTGCTGGTTGCACATTTTTATATTGATCCAATTATCAAAGAAGGTGGTATACCTATATTGATTCCAAATACGATACCAGAAGGTTCAATTTCAAAGTTGATTGATAAACTTGATGGAATTTTATTGATTGGAGGGCAAGATGTGGATTCAAGAAGCTACGGGCAAAAAAGAAAAATTAACTACTCAAAAAATGTTGATTCTATTGGTACTCCATATGAAAGACCTATTGCTTTTCAACCAGATTTTCAAAGAGATCAACTTGAGATCGCATTATACAAAGAAGCCAAAAAGAGATGCATACCTATTTTTGGTATTTGCAGAGGAATGCAAATAATCAATGTTGCAGAAGGAGGATCTCTGATACAAGAGGTAGATGAAAACTCGATTGTGCGGCATTGGATTGATGAAGATGGTTATATTCATCATCATACTGTTGATATTTTAGAAGGGTCTCTTATGTATGAAATATTTAGAGAAAATGAATATTGTACCTCTTCAGCTCACCATCAAGCTATTGATCAACTGGGTCGTAATCTTATTGCCTCTGGTGTCGCAAAAGATGGAATTGTTGAATTTATTGAGTCAGCTAATAAAGATCAATTTATTATTGGGATACAAGGACATCCTGAAAAAACAATGAAAAATTTCGATAAATACACCAACATATTTAAAAAATTCATTTCAGATTGTAAATTTCTCAAAAAATAGCTAAGCGAGATTAATATTAAATATTGGACATACTTTTGATGACAAAGCATTTAGATTTTTTAGTTGGTACATATACGGAAAAAGATCCTCGCGTTTTTGTGAAAGACGGAGGAATATATTGGATTTCATTGGATACAGAATCTTATAAAATAGATACGCGACTCGTTTATTCCGCAATAATAAATCCCAGTTTTTTAAGATACGATAGTGACAATAACATTTTACTTTCTGTTTCTGAAAGAGCTGAAATTGATGGGGAGATACATTCGTTTAGAGTTGATTTAGAAAAAAAAACACTAGATCATTTGTCTTGCCAGAGTACAGGAGGCAGTGGCTCTTGCCATATCGAGCTATCAAAAAACAGAAAGTATTTGGTTGTTTCAAATTATACGGGTGGAAATATTAGAATATATCGGCTTGATTGTGGGAACATATCGAAGTGTGTTTTTGAACGTCATTATAATGGAAAAAGTTTTGATAAAATTAGGCAAGAGTGTTCACATCCGCACTCAACGGTAATAACCTCGGATAATATGTTTCTTTTTGTTGCAGATTTGGGTACAGATAAAATATGGAGACATAGAATTACTGAGCTTGAGTCTAATGATTCGCTGTGCAATTCTGACAACAATAGAAATTATTATTCTATGAAACCTGGAAGTGGTCCAAGGCATTTAATTAAACACCCATATCTTAATTATATTTATCTAATTAACGAACTAACGGCAGAAATCAATGTATTTTTTTATAATAAAATTGGTGATTTGGAAGAAAAACAAACTATTTCTTCACTACCAGAAAGCTATAAAGGAGAAAAAGCGGCTTCAGATATGCACGTTCACCCAGGCGGGAAATTCCTTTATGTTTCTAATAGAATTTTTGATACTATCTCAGTATTTAAAATTGATGTAACTTCCGGTAGGCTGTCTTTTGTTGATATTTTTGAGTCCGGCGGTAAAACTCCTCGAGGATTCAATATTGATTTTGAAGGAAGATTCTTAATTGTCGCAAATCAAGACACGAACAATTTATCAGTGATTAAATTGAACAAGAAAAGTGGTTCAATGCAAAAGGTTGTAGCTACATTAAACATTAATACGCCTGTGTGGATTGAACCTTTGTTGTGAAAAGGCGTCGACTGCAACAAAACCGACCCCATATTCCGCTTGCTTCAATGCTTAATCAAAAAATGAATGAAAAAACGGTTATTTTGCACAAAATTCTTAACTTAATGCACTTTTCGTAACACATCCCTTAATAGATAAAGAATTACTGATTTTAATATCATTTTATCTTGATATTAAATCTCCGGCATTCTAGTACTGTAGTGTTTTTTACCGTATTGCATATTTTTTTCTAAAGTATAAGATGAAAACTGTTAATAGAAATTTTTTAACAATATTTTTAATTACTATAGGATAAAATATGAAAAAAACTATTATGACTATAATTGGGATAATGTTTGTCAGGGCTCTTTTAACCGATTGTGCTACACTGCAACCACGTGGCATTATATACACCAACACAGTATCATAATTAGAATGGCCGAGTATTAAGATACTTTGCGATGCCTGGTAAATAAATTAATGGTAGTTATATGGATAAAAATAGATTAGACAAGTTGTTGACATCATATTTTCTGAAACCTTTTTCTGAAAAAAAGGAGAGTTACATTGGTGTTGAAGTCGAACTTCCCGTGGTTAAACTGAATAGATCTTCTGCTAATGAAAAAATACTGCAAAAATTAATGTTGTCCCTCATAAGCAAATTCTCTTTTCAACCGGTGAAACAGGATAGAGAAGGAAATATAATAAGTATTTTAGATGCGGAAACAAAAGATATGATTGCTTTTGAGTATTCAATCCATATGCTTGAGTTTTCGCTTGGGAAAGGTAAAAGTTTAAAGGATTTAGCTCAAAGATTTTACACCTATATCGAGCATGTTCAAAACTTCCTTATGGCGCATAACCATATATTGACAGGGTTTGGCGTTCATCCTCACGCAAACAAAATTGACCTTGCGCCACTTAATCACATTTATTACAACATGCTCCATCACTATATGCTGCTTACTAACTCTACAAAATCTTATTATACTCCAGACTTTTTCGCCATCATTAACGCGGTGCAAACGCATATCGATTGCAAGCCAGAAGAGATACCAGAGTTAATTACGTTTTTTTCAAAATTAGATTGGATAAATGCCATACTCTTTTCAAACTCTTTGTGGTTAATGGAAGAAGGCATTTCTAAGGATGATTGTTTTTGTTATAGAGATCTTATATATCGAGAAAGTACTATAGGTTCTCAACCAAATGATCTTGGAGCGTATAATCGACCACTAACTAATCTAGATGAAGTTTTAAATGAGATTTCTGAAATTTCAATGTGGCGTATTAAGAAAGAAGACTACTATGTTTTTTTTAATCCTGTATCCATCAAAAATTTTTTTGATGGTTCTTATGTTACCGGTTACCAAATTGACAATGATTTTAATCTAAAAAAACACTCTTTTTTGCCGGAAGGAGAGCAGATCAAATACTTTAAAAGCTTTAAAAATATTGCTTTTACTCACTGTGGAACATTAGAACTAAGAGGTACTTGCCAGCAACCAATCTCAAAAACTTTTTCGCCAATTGCATTTGCCATTGGATGCATGGTTAATAGAGGTCCCATTTCTCAACGGCTACAAGAATTTAATCCAAAAAGCTCAAATAGCGATTTGAGAGATGCAGCTATTTTCAAAAATATACAAGCTATCGCTCCGTCAAAAATATTATCAGATTTATTGACCGATATAATTGATTTATCATATAAAGGTTTAAAGAAAAGAGGTTATGGAGAAGAAATTTATATTGATGATCTTTTTGAGAGAGCCAAGCAAATATCTTGCCCTGCCAAAGAAAATCTAGCGTTTTTAAGTAGCCAAGGAACAGTCAGCGAATTAATAATAAAACATTCTGAGTTGCCAAATTAAATAGGAGAAATAAACATGAAATATGAGGCATTATATCAAAGAAATATAGGTATATTTTCTTCAGCAGAACAAGATAAGCTAAGAAACTCCCATGTTTTTGTTGCCGGGGTAGGAGGAGTTGGAGGTATTCAAGCTGTTATCCTAGCACGAATGGATATTGATAAATAATGAATAAGCTCACAGAAAATACAGCCTTAAAAAAACCTTCACTGAAAAAAGCGATACTCGTTTATATTGTGGTGTCGTTTTTTCTGTTTTTTGAAATGGGAGTGCAGGTATCGCCCAGCGTAATGGCACCACATTTGATGCATGATCTAGGTATTGGTGTTTTTGGTCTGGGCATTATGTCAGGCTTGTATTTTTACACTTATGCTGCGATGCAAATTCCTTCAGGGCTTCTGTTTGACAAATTCAATCCTCGGTTAATTATTACTCTTGCAGTACTGACTTGCGCAGTGGGAACTTTGCTGTTTGCCATCAGTCCCAATGTCTATATTGCTAGTTTGGCCAGATTATTCATGGGCCTGGGGTCGGCATTTGCATTTGTCTCGGTGTTGGTTGTTACTGGTGATTTATTTCCATCTAAATATTTTGCCACTATGACAGGCATTACACAGATGTTGGCAGCGTTTGGCGCTATGTCAGGGCAAATGCCGGTTAGTATAGTTGTTTCTGCTATTGGCTGGCGTAATACCATGTTTAGTTTGGCTATAATAGGTGGTGTTTTGGCTCTTATAGTTTGGAGCGTGCTGCGCTATAAACGCCATGAGAACCATCCTCATCATGTAACTCCGAAAGTTCCTATTCGAAAGATGCTCAAAGAGATTTTACATAACAAGCAAACTTGGATGTTGGCTATATATGCTTGTTTGTTGTGGGCGCCGATGTCAGGGTTTGCATCTTTATGGGGCGTGCCTTTTCTGGTAAGTGTTTACCATCTAAGCCAACATGCCGCAGCTTTTCTATGTTCCTTGATGTGGTTGGGACTAGCATTCGCCAGTCCATTATTAGGTATGCTTTCAACCGGCGTGGCTCGTAGAAAGATGCCTTTGACTATTTCTGCACTTGTGGGTGCGATTGCATTTGGGGGTATTTTGACAGGAGAATTATCGATCTGGTTGGTTGGAGTTTTAATATTTGTTGCTGGGATGGCTTGTTCTGGTCAGGCGCTTAGCTTTAGTTTAGTGACGGAAAATAATTCTAAAACCCGCAGAGCCACAGCAATTGCTGTTAATAATATGGCCGTAGTGATTTCCGGAGCGGTACTTCAGCCACTAATCGGCAGATTGTTACAATGGGGTAATGGCAGTATTTATTCAAGTCATGCTTTTATCATTGCAATGCTAAGTGTTTTGTTTGCTTATATTATTGCTTTTCTCATAGCAGGATTCTTTATTAAAGAAACTTATTGTCGGGAATATAAAGAGCCTATTAATTCTTGAACGGAATAAGCAGTAACCACCATAAATTCAAATACTTTAATTGACGAAACAATCGTATGCCAATTGTCATCTTAGTGTGTCCTGCTTGTGGTTGGGCAATATAAGTTCTAAATATTCGATCCCACCAGGATAAATTAAAGCCATAGTTACTATTAGTTTCTTGCCATTCAATGGAATGATGCACACGATGCATATCCGGCGTAACTATTACTCGGCGTAGATATTTGTCGATTTTTATCGGGAAATAAAAGTTGCTATGATTAAACATCGCCAAGCCATTTAGAATGATTTCAAACAGAATGACGCTAATAGCCGGCGCGCCGAGCAAAACTATTACACTTATTTTCAGTAGCATGGAGATAATTATTTCAATGGGATGAAACCGCGAGCCGGTAGTAACATCAATATCCAAATCGGTATGATGCATGCGGTGGATTTTCCACAGAAATTTTACTTTATGGAAAATAACATGTTGTGTATAAATCACTAGATCTAAAAATATTATAGAAATAACAACAGCAGAAATATATCCTATATGCCAATAATTAAAAATTCCAAAACTATGTTTTTGCACTACTAGCGCAACATCGACGGCGGTTAAAGGTAGTAATAAGTATAGTAATACAGAGTTTAGCGCTACTAACAACATATTATTAGTCCAGCGCAAGCGGCGCGTCACAGTGAGCTGACGTCGTGGTGATAGTACTTCTAATAGCATCATGATTAGCAATATGCTGAGGAAGCATCCCAGCCGAATATAATTTTGATAAGCTAGTATTGTCGTCATTTCTATATGGTATCAAGTTTGTGGGTTCATGTCTTGAATTGTGCTTTGTTATCATGAATCGAGGCCAACAAAGCACAATTCAAGACATGAACCCATACATTCATTAACCCGTCATCGCGAGGAGCAAAGCGACGACGCGATCCAGAAACATGCTATTGTAAAAACTGGATTGCTTCGCTACGCTCGCAATGACGTGGCACTCGTAATGACGCCGAGCCTAACTGAGGCATGAATTATACTAGAGCACAGCTAGAAACCATGTTAGTATTGTCGTTTGCTTGGAAAGTGCTGAACAATGAGTCAAACCAAAACCAATAAAGTTCGTCCAACTATGAGTGTGTTTACGCTGGTGATGATCAATGTCATCGCCATCGACAGTATTCGCGGCATTCCGATGGGTTCGCATTATGGTTTAACACTAATTTTTTACTACTGTGCTGCCGGTCTGATGTTTTTTATTCCCAGCGCTTTGGTATCAGCCGAATTAGCTACAGCCTGGCCACAAACTGGTGGTATTTATGTCTGGGTTCGTGAAGCATTTGGCATCCAGATTGGCTTTGTTGTTAGCTGGATTCAATGGATCTACAATATTTGCTGGTATCCGACGGTATTGTCTTTGCTGGGGGCGACATTAGCCTATTTGATTAATCCCAGCTTGGCGAATAACCGGTTATATATGTTGGTAGCAGTGTTGGTAACATACTGGATTCTGACACTTATTACTTTGTTTGGCATGCGAGCTTCAGGTATGGTAAGTGCTGTCGCCGCTATTTTAGGGACGCTGGTGCCGATGATATTTATCGCTGTTCTGGGTTGTATCTGGATTTTTCTCGGGAAACCTATAAGTCTGCCGATAACAGCTCATGCTTTGATTCCTAACATCAAAAGTCCTGGTAATTTGGTATTGTTGACTGGAGTAATTTATACCCTGGTCGGCATGGAGATGTCAGCAGCGCATGCTCAAGATGTGCGGGATCCACGTAAGGATTACCCCAAGGCTTTATTCTATTCGACAATTATAATTTTTGTCTCACTAACTCTGGCGTCGTTAGCAGTTGCAATAGTCTTGCCAACACAGAAATTAGATATTCTCACTGGTTTATTAGATGCGTTTAAGGCTTTCTTCGCTGCTTTTGGCTTAGCATGGATGATGCCAATCATAGCCGTGCTGATTATTATCGGTATTATTGGCGGAGTTGGCGCCTGGATGATCGGACCAACTCGAGGTTTACTGGTAGCAGCTCAAGATGGTTGTGTGCCGTCATTTTTACAAAAAACTAATAAACATCATATGCCAATAGCGTTATTAATTGTGCAGGGAATAATAGTTTCTGTTGTTAGTTTTGTGTTTTTAATTATGCCAAGCGTTAGCAGTGCGTTTTGGATTCTAAGCGATTTAACGGCACAGCTGGCTTTGTCTTGTTATATTATATTGTTTGCTGCAGCCATATATTTGCGTTATAAGCATCCACTCATTAAACGGCCTTATAAAGTTCCGTTTGGCAATCTTGGCATGTGGGTGATTTGTATTGCCGGTATCATTGCCTGCTTGTTTACAGTTGTGATTGGCTATTTTCCACCTGATCAGCTTAACATCGGCAGCCTGGCATTTTATGAGACATTTCTGATAGTTGGATTTGTATTTTTCTATACATTTCCGCTACTACTATACAAATTCCGCAAAAGCTCGTGGAAATTAAACAAAACAGTTGGTGCGGAACTGTTGCATGAGCTTGAAAATGATTGACGTAGCAAGCTTTCGGCTATAAAATTATTAGATTATGGTTAAAAAACTCTCTCTTATATTGGTGTTGGTTTCTTTCGTTTTAGCGAATGGTATTGCTTTTGCTGCGAGCTCTAATGATGCCAAATCAAAACAACCTCAAGCTCAACAAGCGCCGCCGGTAGTGGTGAAATTGATGTCGGCTCAGCAAAAAACCTGGGAAGAGACCATTCAGGAAACCGGCTCGTTATCAGCTTTTGATGGGATAATGTTAAGCTCTGAAGTTAACGGCCGCATTACCCATATTTATTTTAAATCTGGACAGGAAGTAAAAAAAGCAGAGCCATTGATTGAGATTTTTCCAGATATAGTCAAAGCAGAACTTGAAAAAGCACAGGCACAGCTGAAAAAGAGTAAGTTAGATTATCAGCGTAATTATAAATTATCTAAAAAAGGCTTTGTCGATAAATCTACTTTAGATAGCTATATTGCCACACGTGACAGTGATCAGGCGAATGTGAATAATTATAAAGCACAGTTAGAACAACATGAAATCACCGCGCCTTTCAGCGGCAATATTGGTTTACGTTTGGTAAGTCTCGGCGATTATGTTAGTTCGGGCCAGAATTTAGTGAGTCTGCAGTCTCTTGATCCAATCAGAGTTGACTTCAGTGTACCGCAAAAATATATTGGTGATATAAATATTGGAGATAAGGTTTCCATAACTTCGCAGGCATTTTCAACTACATACACTGGAAAAATTTATGCCAAAGATTCAATTGTTGATGCTAATACCAGAATGATGAATATTCGTGCCACCATTGACAATCCCAAACATATTCTAGTTCCGGGAACATTTGTTGAGGTAACCTTAAGTATCACTCATCCGCAGCCAGTTATCGTAATTCCTCAGACTGCTGTTGTGTATAGTGTTGGTGGTGATTATGTATACGTGATGCGTGATAATAAAGCTGCCAAAACTCAGATTACTTTGGGGAATACAATTGCTGATAATATGCTAATTGTGCTGAAAGGCTTAAAAGTTGGAGATCAAGTGATTGTTGAAGGCCAGATGAAATTATTTGATGGCAGTCCGGTCATTACTGAGCAGGAATATCAGCAGTACGCCGCCAAAAAAATGCAGTCTGCTAATAAAAAATAAGAATAATTATGCAAAGAAGATTTACCGATATCTTTATTAAACGCCCGGTTTTTGCGACCTGCATCAGCCTGGTAATAATATTGCTTGGCACAGTAGCTTTTATGAAGATGGATGTACGTCAATATCCAAAAGTCGATGCTTCGGTAGTTCAAGTAACTCTTTCTTATCCTGGCGCTAACTCAGAAGTTATGGAAGGTTTTATTGCTACTCCTGCCGAAGAGGCAATTGCTGCGGTAGACGGCATTGATTATATGACTTCTTCTAGTGTACAAGGATCAACTACTATTACAGTAAATCTAAAGCTTGGTTATGATATTAATGTAGCAATGACAGATATCACAGCTGCAATTAATTCAATAAGAAGCAAATTTCCTGTCGATATGTTGCCTCCTGTCATACAGAAGAACGATCCCAGTCAAGAGCCAATATTATGGTATAGTGCGGATAGCACTACCATGAAGCCTAAACAGCTGACTGATTTTCTGATACGAGTAGTGCAGCCACAATTACAAACTGTGGATGGTGTATCAACAGTTGACGTGCGCGGCAGCGCTGAATATGCTATGCGTATCTGGCTAAACCCTTATTTAATGGCAGCGGCAAAGGTTACGTCATCAGACGTATTTAATGCTATCAGTGCCCAAAATGTCATTGCTCCGGCAGGGAATTTAAAAAGTGCATACCAACAAGTGACTTTATACAGTTCTACTGATTTGCAGGATGAACAACAGTTTAATGATTTAGTATTGCGTAATGATAACGGTCACATTGTCCGAATTAAAGATGTGGGCGAAGCGGTTTTGGGTGCGCAAAACATGGATCACACCGTATATTTAAATAGCGTCCCATCCATCATGGTATCGGTTTCACCTAAGCCGAATGCCAACGTTCTTGATGTAGTAAAAGCCATTAATAAACTATTACCTAATGTAAGAGATGCTTTGCCTGTTGGGACGCATCTAACTTTGTTTTATGATAGAACTCAGTTTATCCAAAAATCCATAGATGAAGTTGGAAAAACTATTGCTGAAGCCAGTATTTTAGTGTTTTTTGTGATATTTTTGATGCTTGGATCTTTTCGCGCTGTATTTGTGCCCATGGTTACAATTCCGTTATCGCTTGCAGGAGCTTGCGCGATTATGATGGCGCTTGGTTTTACTATTAATACCCTGACTTTACTGGCATTTGTATTGGCTATTGGTTTGGTGGTAGATGATTCAATTGTAGTGCTGGAGAATATCCATCGACATCTTGAAGAAGGCTTAACGCCCATGCAGGCAGCCTTGACAGGAGCTCGAGAAATATCGTTTGCTATAGTTGCCATGACTTTGACATTAGCAGCAGTTTATATTCCTATCGGATTTATGGGAGGATTGGTAGGCCAATTATTTACTGAATTTGCCTTTACCCTGGCTGGTGCAGTGTTGGTGTCGGGATTTATTGCTTTGACTTTATCGCCAATGATGTGTTCGATGTTGTATAAAAGTGGAACCAACTTGACTGGCGGCATGGCTGGAATTGCCGATAAGTTTTTTGTCAAATTACGTAATGGCTATAAAAAGCTCCTTAGACGATGTATTAAATGGCGCTATGTGGTTTTAATTGGCGCGATCATTATTTATGCCTTATGCTATTTTCTATATGCCACGCTGCAGCAAGAGTTGGCGCCAACTGAAGACCAAGGGGTTCTTTATTCAATTGTTATGGGGCCGGCATCAGCTAATTTGGATTACATCGGTAAGCAAACTAAGCAGCTGGAGAAGGTTTATGAGAAATTTATTCCCGAACGCCAGGGGTTATTAACTGTTAATGGTTATCCCTTAGGAATGAATTCGGCTTTCAGTATCGTTCTACTGCGCGATTGGGGTCAGCGTGAACGAACTAGCGAACAGATTAGGAATACTATTTTTGGACCAATGTGGGCGATACCTGGAGTTGAAGCATTTCCTTCACTACCGGTATCATTGCCGGGAGCAGGTGGATTTACTCCAATTGAATTTATTATCAGCACTACCAAAACTTACGATGAGCTAAATGCTGTAACGCAAAAGTTTATGGCTGCATTAACTACATGGGGAGGTGTTGTTAATGTCAATACTGACCTGAAGATAGATCAGTCTCAGATAGATATTAATATTAACAGAAATCGTGCTGCTGATCTTGGTATTGATATGGCTCAGGTTTCTACTATTCTAAACGCTTCTTTAAGTGCGCCGCAGTATAATTACTTTAATATTTCAGGTCGCAGCTATCAGGTGATTCCGGAATTATATCGTAAATATCGTAATATTCCGTCCGCATTAAATAATTTACCGGTGAGAACTAAGACTGGTGATGTTGTACCATTATCTACAATTGCAGATCTTAGCAAAGAAGTTATTCCTGAGCAGCGTAATCACTTTCAAGAATTGCGAGCTGCAACTATCAAGGCTAATTTAGCTCCTGGAGTTAGTTTGGGAACGGCACTAGACTACTTAAACAATTTAGCTAAAACATCTTTACCAAAAGGCTATACCGTTGATTATGGTCATCAGTCGCGCCAGTTTATTCAAACTCAAGGCACGACCGGGCCATTATTTGCTTTCGCCCTGATCTTTGTTTTCCTGATTTTAGCGGCGCAATTTGAAAGTTTCCGTGATCCATTGGTGGTAATGTTAACAGTGCCGTTAGCATTTGCCGGAGCCTTATTGGGCCTGCATATCTGTGGTGGCACAATTAATATCTATACCAATATTGCTTTGATCACATTAATCGGTTTAATCACTAAAAATGGTATTCTAATTGTTGAATTTGCTAATCAACAACAAGAACGTGGTCTAGCATTTATCGACGCTATTTTAGAAGGTGCCGCCGAAAGATTACGCCCGATCATTATGACCACATGTGCCATGGTGCTTGGCGCACTGCCTCTGGCTATGGCTACCGGTGCCGGAGCTGCGAGCAGAACCCAGATCGGTTTCGCCATTGTGTTCGGTATGAGTATTGGCACGACCTTCACTTTATTATTTATCCCGACAGCGTATTATTTCATCGCATCGAAAAAGCAATTAGTTATAAAAGAGGAAGAAGAACGCGCCGCAGAATAAAGAAATAATCGCTATCTCCGTCATCTATTTCTTACGAATAGTAATTACAAATCCAGATACCACAAAATACAAAACATAGAGTGACATAAAGGCTGCCAAATAGGTTTTTACGGAGTCAAATGGGGTAAAACCTGCAATGGCGAATAATATTGCAAGTATCATCACAATCGGGTTTTTTGTTGACTTGGGATATTCAATATTTACAATCTGCAATAAACAAAGTATTACTACCGGGATAACAAAAATCCAATAAATGACGTCGAAATGCACAGCAAAAAATCCTTTAAAAACCGAGTCGCCAAAAAGTAAAAAAACACCAAGCACGACCCACAGGGCATTTAGTGTAATAGGTAATCCCATAAAAGTGCCAGGACCGGTTTCTACTCTAGTGGTATGAAATTTAGACAAGCGGCAGGCTCCCATTACAATAATATATATAAAAATCACGTAATTAAAAATAGTATGGCCAAATAGCTGCAAAAAAAGTATTGCAGGAAGGACTGCATAGGTAAAGAAATCCATATAGGTGTCTAAGAAGCAGCCAAAATTAGATTCTGCATGTAGCAGTCTCGCACTTATTCCATCAAAACCATCGATCAATAAAGCGAATAAAAATAGCAATCCAGCTAAAGTAATAACGTGCGGATAATTTCGTAGATCTGGATGCATTAATATCATTAATACGATAATACAGCTTAAAATTAAGCCACTAATAGAAATGGTTGAAGGGATTAAATATTTTATTTTCACTGTTTTGTTCCTTTTATTGTTCCTATGACTGATAAGCCTGCGTTAACTTTTGCACCAACTTTTACAGTTATCTCAACGTCTTTTTTCGGGAAAAACATATCAAGTCTAGAGCCAAATTTCATCATGCCTATTCGTTCTCCGAGCGCCACCTGCTGCTCTAATTTAAGCCAGTGCACCACGCGACGACAAACAGGACCAACTATTTGATTGACTAAACACTTGGTCTTGGGTCCCTGAATCACAATAGAATTATGCTGATTAAAGTCTGATGATTTTTCCTGAAAAGTAAAAAATCTTTTGCCCGGATAATATTGCAAAAATTTGATTGTGCCCGCAATTGGAGCACGATTAACATGAACACTGAATAGGCTCAAGAAAATGCTAACTCGTATGACTTCTTCGTTGCCAAAAAATTCTTCACACCGCATCTCTTTGATCTTGGCTACAGTCCCATCGGCAGCAGCCACAATATCTGTTGCTCTTGCGCTAATTTCTCGTTTTGGATCGCGGAAAAAGAATAGCATATAGCCACCAATCACAACTAATAAACCAACAGAAATCGTGATAGTTAAGGCTAGAGTAATGGTAAAAAATTCCAGAATTATTGCTGCTAAAAATGCAATAATAAAACTGGCAAATAAAAAGGGTAATACTTCTCGACGAAAACGCATAGTTATTCCTGTGTTGCTGAAAAGTGTGAAGCTCCAGCTGTTGAAAATTGACGTGGCACGGCAGCTTTTGTTTTTGTTGCGACACAATCTAATGCTTGTGCTAAATCGGCAATTACATCTTTTGGATGTTCTGCTCCAACACAAAGCCTGACTAAATTTGGCGGAATATTAGCTATTGCCCGACCTTCTTCACCTTGTTGCGAATGAGTCGAAATTGCAGGGATATTAGCAACTGATTTTACGCGACCGAGATCGGTAGCGCGCCAAATGCGTTGCAATGCATCTAGCATATTACGCGCAGCTTGAGCTCCGCCTTTAACATTAAAGCACATAAGATGACCATAACGATTAACTGGCTTGCCATAAAGTTCATCTTTTTCTGAGTCGACTAGCCATAAGTATTTACTGGCAAGTTCGTGCTGTGGATGCGAAGTTAATCCCAAATAAGCTACTGATTCAACATTAGGATGTTGTTCTAAAAACTTAGCTACTTGTGTAGTATTACGACTAAATAAATCAATTTTGGAACGCAGCGTTCTCATGTCATTAAGTGACAGTATTGCATGAAATGGTGATAGGTTTTGACCATTATCACGATTTGGTAGCATCTTCAGGTAGGCTGCAAAATTGGCTCGCATTTCATCTGGCCCAACTATAGATGGTATGTCATGGCGTGCTATTACCGCACCGCCAATACAAAATCCAGAAGAGCTCAGAGTTTTAGTTACCGATTGAATAACAACATCAGCGCCATGGCACAGCGGTCGCATCAGAGCCGGTGTAGCAATGGTATTGTCAAATATCAGCGGAACCCCATGTGCATGTGCTAGCTCGGCTACTTGAGCAATATCAAAAAAAGCTTGGCCCGGGTTAGATGGCGCTTCACCATAAAGAAAGCGAGTATTATCATCTATTTTTGCTTCCCATTCAGTCAAATCAGCTGAATCGATAATCCAACGGCACTCAATGCCTCGATCTGCCATTTTGCGCATTAAAAATTGCTGAAAAGTTCCGCCATAAACCTGACATGTAGCCACAAAATTTATAGGTTTGTTAGGGTTCTTAGAGTCAACTACTAAAAATGGATCAGTAGCACACTGAATTGCTGCCATTCCCGAGGAGGTTGCGCAGCAGTCAACTTCGCCATTAAAGCCATATCCTTCAAGCAAAGCCAAAGTATTCTCTAAATAGTAAATTGAAGGATTAGCAATACGTGAATAGCCCCAGGTTGGAATCTGATAACTTAGAGCAGCTTCCATTTCATCAGAATCTCGAAATGTTTGTGATGTTGACATGTAGATAGGTTCAATAATTGAGCCTTGATTAAAGTTTAGTGCTTCCTCCATGCTGTACATTCCATGAGTCGCAATCGTATCAAAACAACAGCTACGCATTTTGGCTTTTTGTCTAGCAGTTTGTTCTGAAGATTTTTTTGCTGCAGCAACATATTTCTCTATTCCTATGGTGGCATTGCTCATGTTGAATCTCCTTTTTTTGCTCAAGAAATATAGTGATTTAGTATAGTTGAGGCCCTTGGCTTTGTAAAGGTGTCTAACAGGTGTCTAACAGCTTACCAATTCAAATACTTTGCAACAAAAGCATTATTGTTTCTTAGCAACCATTTTCTAAACTCAGACGCAAAAAAGATGAGCAACATAAATGGTACGACAAGTAATAATTCAAGAGGTTTCAAATAAGTAGTCCCGAAAAAAGGTTGCGTAAATGGGTTATAGATAATTATAGCCAGCAGGATAAGCTCACTAAGAATACCATAGTTAATTAATTTGTTTGAGAATAAGCCGCGTTTAAATAATGACTGTTTTTTAGTACGGCAAATTAGCACATTTGGAATTTGGCACAAAATAATACTGGCAAAAAATGCGGCAACTGCTTTCAAATACAATGGATTAGTCATGGCTAATTTCACACCCCAATGCCAGCCGCCACTATAAAGCACGGCAAAGTAACAGAAAAATCCGGCTGCAGTTTCAATAGGCCCAACAATTCCATAAGATCTGATTAGCGCAATCCAACTTAATAATCTCTCGCTTCGTGAGCGTGGCGGCAGTTTCATAATATCGCTTTCAGCTTTTTCAGTCCCAAGCCCTAGCGCTGGCAATAGATCAGTACCCAAATCAATACAAAGTATCAATACAACTGTCAAAGGTAACGGCAACCCTAATAATACAAAAGCGATAAATGGCACAATTTCAGGAATATTGCTGGTTAATATATAGGAAATAAAACGTTTAATATTATTGTAAACCGTTCGCCCCTCTTCGATTGCTGCAACTATAGTGGCGAAATTGTCATCCAGAAGCACCATATCCGAAGCCTCTTTGGCGACTTCTGTGCCTATTTTTCCCATAGCCACACCCATGTTGGCATTTTTCAAAGCTGGGGCATCATTAACTCCATCACCAGTAACGGTCACAACTTCGCCCATTGCCTGCAGCGCTCTTACTACTCGCAACTTATGATGCGGTGAAATCCGCGCCAAAATAATATTGTCGCCTTTCAAAATGTCTTGTAATTCGTCTTCAGCCATTTTATCTAAGTCAGCGCCAGTAATTGTGCCGTTTGTACCATTGTTAATAATTCCACATTGGCGCCCAATTGCTTCTGCAGTTACACTATAATCTCCTGTAAGCATAATCACTCTAATACCCGCGTTTTTACATTTGCTAACAGCATGCGGAACTTCCTTGCGCAATGGATCGAGCATGCCTATTAATGCAACAAAGATAAAGCCACTTTCTGCAGCTTTAACATGTGGAGTTTCTTTATAGGCAAGCGCTAATACCCTCTCGCCGCTTGAAGCAAGATTTTGTTGCTGCGCAATTATTTCTTGGCGCTGTTTTTGGGTTAATTTTATAACTTTTCCGTTTAACAATAATTTATTACATTTGCTTAATACAACTTCTGGGGCGCCTTTGAGATAAGCAGTATTGTTACCGTTAAATTGACCGGTTGTAATCATGCGCTTAGTCTTCGAATCAAATGGCGATTCATGAATACGTTTGTTTTTGGCAAAAATTTCGCTTAATTTGATAAATTTGCGCGCAAACACCAATAATGAGCCTTCAGTAGGATCGCCATAATAGCTGTCGTGTTTGTTTAATCTGGCGTTATTACAAAGTATAGCAATGTGTAGTAATTTGTTGAGCCCAGGTATTTGTTCCAAGACTTTTTTAGCCATATTCTGCCGCTGCATATTCATGAATACCGAGTGAACCTTCATTTTATTTTCAGTTAGTGTGCCGGTTTTGTCGGTACAAATTACTGTGGTAGAACCTAATGTCTCTACTGACTCCAGATTCTTAATAAGAGCTTTCTTTTTGGCCATTTTTTTTGCTGCCATGCTAAGCGCTAAAGTTACAGTTGGCAGCAAACCTTCGGGCACATTTGCTACAATAATACCAATCGCAAAAATCAGACTGTCAACTGGTGGATTCCCAATAATAATACTGGTAATAAAGAATAGAATTCCTAAAACAATTGCAATTGCGGAAATGATATTTACAAACCGTTTGATCTCTTTTCTAAGCGGGGTTGTAACTACTTCTGCAATCTTAGTCAGCGTTACAATATTACCAATTTGGGTGTTCATACCTGTTCTGGTTACAACAGCAGTGCCATTGCCGGTTTGTACCAAGGTTCCAGAAAAGATCATATTTCTAGATTCAAGCATATTGTCGTGAGTACATTGCAGTTTTCTAAGTTGCGGTTCTGATTCACCAGTAAGCGAAGAGTTATCTACTTTTAAACTATTTTCTGCGATCAATCTGCCGTCAGCAGGGATTTTATCACCCTCGGCTAAATAGATAATATCTCCTGGAACTAAGTTTTTAGCTAAAATTTCTTTTCTTTCACCATCACGCAAACATAGAATTTTGTTTGGCAGCATCTTTTTGAAGCTTTCCATGATTTTTTCGGATTTATATTCCTGAATAAAAGTAAAGATGGCATTGAGTGCTACCACCAATGCCAAGGCTATACCAATATAAAGATAGCTGCGTTCATGGACATAGAAACTAGCAAAAAAGGACAGGATACTGCCAATCCATAACAAAATGGCAAAATAGTTAATAAAATGTTTACCAAAGCGAATTACGAATGGCTTTTTCTTTTTTTCCTCAAGAGCATTTTCGCCATGTTCAAGCCGACGTTTATGAACTTCAGCCGAGGTTAAGCCTTGTTTTGAACTTCTCAGCTGCGCAAACAACTCCTTCAGCGCTATCTTGTGTTCTTCCATAACGAGTCATTATACCATCATCTTCTCGCAATAGTTTTATAAGCCAAAAATGTTGTCAATCCACTTATCACAAATATAGATCCCAAAGGCACAGGACTGTTGGTATTGAGGCTGCCTAAAATAGCGCTGAAAAACACACCGCCTAGCAGTTGAATGCAGGAATAAAGTGAACCTGCATAACCCGCGATATGCCCAACATTTTCAAAACTAAGCGCAAAACAATTAATGAAGATAAAGGTTGATCCAGCAATAAAAATAGCCGCAGGAATAATTACAATATAAACATCAAGTCCAAATATATAATAACAGAGAAGCATGATGATACCGGATAACGTCATTAAGCCCATTCCAATGGAAATGATGGAGGTTAATGATATTATTTTTGTTAACTTGCCATTTGCGAATCCTGCTATCCCAGTGCTTATCCCCGAAATAATCATGAGATAACCGAAAGTGATAGGGCGAATACCAGCACCATGAATTAATACGATGGGTCCCGCTGTCAGCCACGCAATTAAACCGCCATAGGCCAGAAATGACATAAGACTAAAACCCATAAATACACGGTTGTTTAATAGCTCGGCATATGATTGGAGCATGAATTTAAATGACAAGCGGTGTTTGCCGTGATGTTGACTAGTTTCTTTGAATATACTTAACAGCAGCAATAATACTATTATCATCCAGAAAAATAAAAAGATAAAAGTTGATCGCCAACCTAAGTATTGCTCAAAATAACCGCCGATGAAAGGCGACATAATCACTGATCCAGTGAGGATGATGACAAAATAAGAACCAATGCGAGCCAGTTCATCACCAGAAAATGTGTCACGAAAAACAGATCGCCATAATGCAGCACAGGCACCCAAACCACATCCTTGGATAAAACGACCTGCTTGTAAAATATGTATGTTATTAGCAGATAAGCAAAATGCGGTACCAATGATGGCTATGATGACACCAATAATAATAGTCCAGCGTCGACCAATACCTTCAGAAATTGGGCCATAAATCAGAGTGGTGATTGCAATGCCAGCGATAAAAAATGCCATTGTCAATTGTGATTGTCCTAAGGTTGTATGCAGATGCTTGGCAATCGCAGGTAACGAAGGGATATACATATCCGTAGTGATTTGGGGCAGTGTCACAATTAATGCGATGACTGCCAAAGTAATCATCATTTTTTTATTTTTCATTTTAGCCATTCTGCAAGTTCAATAATGACACCATCAGGACCTTCTATATAAACAAGCTTGCGGCTATGAAAAGTCAGAATATCGGTTAGAATTTTCACCCCATGAGATTTAAGCATATCAGTTGATTCGCTGACATCATCGACATTAAAACAAATATGATTATAGCCTAGTTTATCCAGCCTATTAATATTAGGGTCGGCTTGAGGTTTAGGACTAAAAAAGTATAACAATTGAATCTCGAAACTTGAGTTTTTTTGCCTCATAGTTACATGTTGAGCTTTTAAGTCCTTAATATCCATGTAAGTGACAAATGGTTCTTTTTCAATGATTACATCATGGGTTACTTCAAAACCAAATAAAGTGAAAAATTGTTTTGCGCTGCTGATATCAGAAACTGCTATGGTAACGTGGTCTAAACTGTTTATCATGATAAAACTCCTAGACACAACAAAGGGGTTATGTCTTGAATTGTGCATTCTGTCACAAAAACTAACAATTCACAATTCAAGATTTGACCCTTATAATGTTCCGATGATTGTGCTTAGTAATATAGAATTGTTGCGCGGAACTAAACTGCTATTTTCTGCAGTTAATGCGTCATTCTATAATAAACAAAAAATTGGTGTGGCGGGGAAAAATGGCAGCGGTAAAACTTCGTTGTTTTTATTGTTGCAAGGAATATTAGAGCCAAGTGCTGGGAATATTTCACTGTCAGAGAAATTGCGCATTGTTACTGTCGGGCAAGAAATTCCGCGGAGTGATAAAAGCGCCTTAGAATATGTTATCGATGCTGATGTAGTGTTTAGAAAGTATCAGCACAAATTAGCAACAGCAGAAGCAAGTCATGATGGCATGAAAATTGCTGAGTTATATGAAGCTTTGCAAAACATCGATGGATTTACTGCAGAAACAAGAGCTGCAAAAATTCTAGTTGGACTTGGGTTTGGTGAAGCTGAAATGGCGACTGCAGTTAATGCCCTATCTGGGGGATGGCGCATGCGTTTGAATATTGCCCGCGCACTTTTTATTCCATCTGATATATTATTGCTAGATGAGCCAACTAATCATTTAGACTTAGATGCGGTGATTTGGCTGGAAAAATGGTTAAAACAATATCCCGGGTTATTGCTGTTTATTTCTCACGACCGTGAGTTTTTAGACAAAATTGCTGACAATATTGTCAACATAGAGAATAAGCAGCTAAAAATCTATAGCGGTAATTATTCAAGTTTTGAGAAACAAAGGATTGAAGCGTTGGCTCAGCAACAGCAACAATATGAAAAGCAGCAGAGACAAACTGCGCATATTGAGGATTTTATTAGACGTTTCAAAGCTAAAGCAACAAAGGCGAAGCAGGCACAAAGCCGTATTAAAGCATTGGCGAGAATGCAGGAAATTATGCCGGCTCATATTGATTCACCATTCTCATTTGAATTCAAAGAGTCTAAATTTTTGGCAAATCCTCTAATTTCTTTGCAAGAGATTTGTTTTGCCTATACAGAAAATCAAGTAATAGATAGGGTGAATTTTCAATTAAATACTCAAGACCGAATTGCTCTGTTAGGCAGAAATGGTGCCGGTAAATCGACCTTTATTAAATTGTTAGCTGGAGAATTAATGCCAAATACAGGCGAAGTTATTAAAAATAATAAATTAAAAATTGGTTATTTCGCCCAGCACACTTTAGATAGATTAGATGACAGCAAAAGCCCGTTACAAAATCTGCAGAAAATTGCCGCGGATAAAACTCCAGGTGAGTTGCGTAAATTTCTTGGTGGTTTTGACTTCCGCGGTGATATGGCCTTAATGACAGTAAAAAATCTTTCTGGTGGTGAAAAAGCTCGCTTAGCACTTGCTTTAATAGTTTGGCAGGCACCTAATGTATTGTTGCTAGATGAGCCTACCAATCATCTCGATTTAGATATGCGGCAGGCATTAATATTAGCATTACAAAATTATGATGGTGCTGTGGTGTTGGTTTCACATGATCGATTTTTGTTAAAACAGGTTGTTGATGATTATTGGTTGGTAGCCGATACAAAAGTTCAGCATTTTCCTGGTAATCTCGAAGCGTATCAAGATTATTTATTAAAAAAACCGGATAACATAGAGCAAACTAAAAAACCGCCTAAAAAAGTAAAGAGTCGCAATGATCAAAAGCAATTAGATGCTTTGGAAAGAAGTATTGATAAATTGCAGCGTCAAATCACGGAAATAGAACTTAAAATAGTCGAATTAAGTACTGGCTCACAGAATAATGTAGCGGAATTGCAAAAGCTAAGCACACAAAGAACTGTGCTTATAAGGCAATATGAAGAACATGAAAACAAATGGCTGCAGCTAATGGATGCAGGCTAACTTATTTTGCCTGAACCCGCACTGCCAACACATCGCATGTAGCACCATGAAGCACAGCATTTGCTGTTGAGCCTAGTAATAATCTTATGCCGTGGCGGCCATGACTACCAAGGACAATCAGATCAGCTTTAATGCGTTCTGCTTCTTCTAAAAGAACAATTTTCGCTGGACCAAATTTTACGACTTGATCTTCTTCAGCAACGTTGATTTTTTTGCCAAACGCTTTCATTTGCTTGGTGGATTCTTTCAGCAGCATTTCTTCAATTTCAGCTCCGACAGCAACTCCATATGCAGCACCGTAACTGCTGATATGTTCAATTGCATGAACTAAAGTTAATTTAGCGTCAAACTCTTTTGCTAGTTCGATAGCTTTCTGGGTTTGTAAACCGTCGCTTTCCGTGCCTAATTCTAGGGCTAAAAGAATATTTTTATATAATGCCATGACAATCTCCTTATTCAATATATGTGGCTAGTATATCATAAATGATTGCCACACTATCAACTTTTTTGTAATCTGCTAATTTATCTAATGTTTCTTGTTTGTTCTCATATAGCCACACTATTTTCTCATACAGTTTAGCCGGAGTTAAAGTTTCTTCAAAAATAACTTGGCTCATGCCTTGCTTGGCAAAATATTGCGCATTGGCAATCTGATCACCGCGACTGGCTTTTTTCGGCAATGGAATCAGAATATGCGGCTTTTGCAGTGTCAGAAGTTCATAGAGAGAATTTGCTCCGGAGCGAGCAATAACTAAATCAGTGCAAGCCATAATGCCTGGTAATTCCTGCTGCAAGTACTCAAATTGCTTATAACCTGGTTGATCTAATTTAGAATCAACATTATTTTTGCCACAAACATGGGCAACTTGAAATTTTTTGAGTAATTGAGGTAATAGGGCGCGAATAGTACGATTAATTGCTTGTGATCCCGAGCCCCCAGCATATATTAAAATAACGGGTTTATTGGAACCAAAGCCACATGCTTTTAAGCCATCGAGAACATCACCATGAAATAGTTCAGGGCGAATCGGAGTGCCAGTTACCACAACTTTATCCTGCTGCATAATGTGTTCTTTAGTGACATCAAAAGTAACACAAATCTGGTCGGCAAATGGAAAACTGAGTTTGTTGGCCAAGCCCGGAGTTAAGTCTGATTCATGGACAATCACCGGAATGCGATTTAACCAGGCGGCCACAACAACTGGAAAAGCAACAAAGCCACCTTTAGAAAACACAATGAGCGGAGAAATTTTGCGACATAACCAAAATGCTTGCCAGATTCCGAATAAAATTTTAAATGGGTCGATGAAATTACGCCAGCTGAAATAGCGACGTAATTTGCCGGTAGTAATAGCAAAATAGGGGATAGCAAGAGTGGAGATTAGGTCTTTTTCCATGCCATGCTTTGATCCGATATAATAAACATCCCAGTCGTGTTTTTTGCATTCAGTAATTAACGCAATATTAGGAGTAACATGGCCGGCTGAGCCGCCACCGGTAAAAATAATTTTGCGAGTATTGGGCATGTTCTATTCTTTTATACCTAATGCAGAAATAATGCCTTCCAGCTCATCCAGTGAATTATATTGAATGACCAGCTTGCCATTACCCTTATTCTGATGCTGAATAGAAACATGTGCTCCAAGGCGATCAGAAAGTTTGTGTTGTAGACTGACTATATTAGGATCCGTAGTTTTTTCTACAGCGGGTTTGGATGGCTGCTGTAATTTAGTCGCTAATTTTTCTGTCTCGCGTACTGATAAACCTTTGGCAACTACAGCTTGTGCTGCTTGTAATTGTAGCTCTTCACTTAGTGTTAATAAGGCACGAGCATGACCCATTTCCAGGTCACCATGTTCAAGCATGGTTTTGACATTATGGGGTAAACTGAGCAAGCGTAACAAGTTGGTAATCGTAGTGCGAGATTTACCCACGGCTTCGGCTGCTTGCTGATGAGTTAAGCCAAATTCGTCAATCAAGCGCTGTAAAGCAGTTGCTTCTTCTATAGAATTTAAATTTTCGCGCTGAATGTTTTCGATCAATGACATCGCTATTGCAGCTTGGTCCGAAATATCACGAATGACTACTGGGATTTCATGTAATTCTGCTAGTTGCGCTGCCCGCCAACGTCTCTCGCCAGCAATGATCTCATAAAGATTATCGCCAATGGGACGAATTACTATCGGTTGGATAATACCCTGAGCCCGGATTGAATTAGCTAGATCTTCGAGTGCGTCATAATCCATATCTTTACGCGGCTGATATTTGCCTGGCTGAATCAGATCAATCGGCAATTTGCGTAATTCGGTTTTTTGTTCGGTTTGAATGTCGCTGAGTAGCTCTGTTATACCCAGATCCGCTAAGCTTTTACCTAAACCTCGTTTTATTGCCATATTACGAGTTCTCCTGTGTTTTATTATGGCGAATAATTTCTCCTGCTAAAGCCAAATATGCTGTTGCTCCTTGCGATTGTTTGTCATACATCAGCGCTGGCAAACCATGACTTGGTGCTTCGGCCAGACGTACATTGCGCGGAATAACGGTGTGATAAACCTTATCAGCAAAGTTCTGAATTAATTGGTCGGAAACCTCGATGGTAAGATTATTACGGCCGTCATACATGGTTCTCAAAATGCCTTCAATTTCGAGATTAGAATTGGCTGCTTGCATAAGCTTCCTAATTGTCTTTAATAATCCGGCCAAACCTTCCAAAGCATAATATTCACATTGAATGGGGATTATGACTGAATCAGCTGCTACCAAGGCATTGATAGTCAAAATATTTAAAGATGGCGGACAATCAATAATAATAAAATCATACTGAGTGCGAATTGAGCTAAGTTTTTCTCTTAATTTGTATTCGCGCTGCTCCTCACGTAATAATTTTACTGTTGCAGCAGTGAGAGCACTGTTAGCAGGAATCAAATCATAACCTACTTCGAGTGGCTCAATAACTGTGGTAATATCAAGTGACTCCAATAAAACATCATTTATCGATTGAGCTACTGCATTCATGTCAACACCACTGCCGGTGGTAGCATTTCCCTGAGGATCTAAATCAATTAGTAAAATCTTGCGTCCGGTCGCTCCGAGCGAAGCTGCCAGATTTACACAGGTGGTGGTTTTGCCCACGCCGCCTTTTTGATTAGTTACTGCAATTATCTTTCCCACTACTCATCTCGTCTATTATCACTACATGACGCTGCTCATTTAGCAGCGGAACTTTTAGTGGATGTACTATAACATGTTTTTGAATTTCTTGCAGTTCTTCAGTAGGATATTTTCCTTTCATGGCTGCCAGTATGCCATGTTCATTATACAAATGCTGAGTTATTTTAATGATCTCAGTTACTGCTGCCAAGGCTCGGGTAACAATGCAATCAAATAGGTGTTTCGGTTGATATTGTTCGACACGTTTTTGAACTACCGTAACATTATTAAGTTTTAAAGTTGCTATAACAACAGTCAAAAATCTAATTTTTTTGTTATTGCTATCTAGCAGAACAAACTGTTTTTCCGGAAATGCCAATGCCAACGGAATTCCCGGCAAGCCAGCGCCACTGCCAACATCTAAAATTCGTTCACCTTGAATATAAGGCGCAACAGCAAGGCTGTCTAAAATATGGCGAATTATTATTTCTTCTGGATCATTAATTGCAGTTAAGTTATAAGTTTTGTTCCATTTGAGTAATAACTCCACATATTCTAATAATTTATGTTGCGCAGTATCATCTAAATGTAAGGGCGAACGGCCGTTCGCCCTTACTAATTGTTCTAGTCCTGTTTTTAATATTTTATCTGTTCTCATGATTATTTATTGTTATCGTCATTCGGTAGGGGCGAACGGCCGTTCGCCCGAACATGGGTTATGTATTGGTCACCTAGGCGAACGGCCGTTCGCCCCTACGGGTGCAATTGTTTGCATAACAAAAATCCCAAATGTCATGCCCCAATTTTTTACCGCGTTGTTCAAATTTTGTAATTGGGCGTGAACATGGTCTAATCTTTTTCCAACCTTTTGTTGACACCATAACTTCTTCGATATGTTCAGCATAGTTTTCCCAGTCCGTAGCAATGTGTAGTGAGCCATGCAATTTTAATTTCTGCTGCAATAAACTAATAAATTCAGCTTGAATTAAGCGCCTTTTGTGATGTTTTTTCTTTGGCCATGGGTCAGGGAACAAAATCAAAATACTATTTAGGCTGTTATTCGGAATGCAATTTAAAACTTCAATCACGTCAGCACAATAGATCCGAACGTTAGTTAAATTGTTTGCTGCCAGTTGGGCTAATACCACGCCAACTCCAGGGCGATGAACTTCGACGCCAATGTGATTTATATCAGGGTGTTGCTGTGCTAGTTCTAGCAAAGTCTGGCCCATGCCAAAACCTATTTCTAAAGTAACGGGAGCATTATTCCCAAAAACATCAGTAAAATTAATAGGCGAGTCAGATAATTCTATTCCATATTGTGGCCAGAATTTTTCCCAGGCATTCTTTTGCCCGGTTGTTATGCGTCCTTCACGGCGGACAAAACTACGAATATGCTGCGACATTTACGCCAACCAGACAAATAACGAAAAAGCTGCAATAACAATCAACCAAGTAATCAAACTACGATTGATAATCGATATAGCTGTATGAGTGTCGTCACTTGCTGCAGCTGCTAAACCCATTTGTAATTTTAAATTTTCAGTTTTAGCAAATCCGCCGAGCCAATTTTTATGTAATAAATCAAACTCTGGTGCAAAATGGCCAACTAAAGCATAAGTGAGACTAACTAATCTTATAGGAATCCAGTCGAGCAAGTCTTTAACATGCTGAGCTTTAGAATTAGTATTGGCAAGCTCTAGCATTGTTATAGGTATATATATCGCAAGACCATACATGCCAAAAATCACATACCAGAATAACACGCCAAATATGTGATCAAAAGCAGACATAAAAATTGCTGCTGCAGTTTCTTGCTTTTGAGGCTTATGGTAATCCAGGTAACTGATTAAGATTGTTATTGCGAAAACTAGCTTAAAAAAGCCAAGCCAATAATGGCCAAGGAGATAATTAATACCCGCTAAAATAATAAACATTGGCAACACAATAATGATCAAGCTAACCCAATCATTGAGCTTATTAGTAAACCTAAACCATTTTAAATAAGCATTAAAACCAGCTTGTGACAACCATGGTCCAAAGTGAAAAAATATTTGTAATATTAAAGCTATAAATACTGTTAAAAATGTCATGTTTATTCTTCCTTCGCTGCAAAAACACCGGCGCATAGTGTATCACAAAATTTACAATTACCGGTAGCTGTTAGCTGATAATCGGTAACTGTAAAAGCTTGACGTTCAATGATGCGCTTTCCACAGTTATGACAATAGGTGCTGTCACCTTCGGCATCAATGATATTTCCGGTATAAGCATAACGTACACCGTTTTTCATAGCGATTTCGCGGGCATATCTAACTGTTGCAGCCGGAGTGCTAGATTTGTCTAGCATTTGATACGCAGGATGAAAGGCAGAAAAATGCATTGGCACATCAGGTCCAAGATTGTCCACAACCCATTTGCAAGCTTTGTCTAATTCTTCTGGAGAATCATTTTCATCCGGAATAAGCAAAGTAGTAATTTCGAGCCACACATTAGTTTCATGTTTAATATACTTTAAAGTATCTAATACCGGCTGTAATCTACCACCAATTATTCTTTTATAAAAATCATCAGTAAAACCTTTGAGATCGACATTAGCAGCATCCATATACTTGTACATTTCTTCACGTGCCCCGGGGCAGATATAACCGTTAGTGACGGCAATAGCATTAATGCCAGCTTTGTGACATTCTTTAGCACTATCAACGGCATATTCCAAAAAGATTGTTGGCTCGTTATAGGTATAAGCAACGCTATCGCAATGATTTTTTTTGGCAGCAACAGCAATGTCTTTGGGCGAAGCCTTGTATGCCAAAATTTGAGTCTCATGAGCCTTGCTGATTTGCCAATTTTGACAGAATTTACATGTTAAATTACAGCCGGCAGTGCCAAATGAATAAACCGTAGACCCAGGTAAAAAATGATATAACGGTTTTTTTTCTACCGGATCAATCGCTAAGCCGCTGGATAGACCATAAGTTGTCAAAACAACTTGATTATTCTCACGCATTCGGACAAAGCATAAACCGCGTTGACCTTCTTTGAGTTTACAATGCCGTGGGCACACTTCGCATTCGATACGCCCATCTTCTAACTCATGCCACAGTGTGGTTGGATGATGTGATTGCATGTCAACTTCTCCTTGTTTTATGATATCAGCTTTGAATCATTTTCTCATGTAACCTTCTAGATTGTAAAATAAATGCTTCCAAATTGGCTTCAACCATTTGGGGGAATGGATTACCATCAGTTTCTAAAAACAAACATGGGAACGTATCAATGTCTTTAAACTTCGACGCTTTTTGTTCCCAACCAGCTAGCCGTTGTTTGCCGATCATGTTCATTTCTTTGCGCAATATAGATTCTGCTACTCTGGATGGCATACAACCAAAAGGACCAATAGAAATAACACCACAAGAATCATGCAAAATTTCACGTAATGCAAGACCAACTGTTAATACTCCTTCACCTTGTAAGTTTGTGTTAATTAAATGGCTACTGGCTTCGATGGTTTTACTGACTTCTATCATTTCAAAGCGATACAATCCTGATTTTGCCAGCGAAGATTTAATACGTTTTTCCCACCATTTTTGAGTTTGAGTTACTAGTCTGGTTTTTATGCGTTCTGCAAAAGAAAACTCACAATCAGCTAACCCTTTATTAATAATATAATTACTGTAGCTAATATATTCGCTGACAGGCGCAACTTTTACCATAAAACCGCGTTCTTCAAGATAATCAGTAATGTTCTTACGGGAAAATTCTTCATTTCTAACATATATTTCTCCCACTAGAGAAATGATAGGTACAGTTTTTGGCTCTTGTTGCAGTGGAATCTCAGCAAGGCGCTTACTTGCTTTAGTTAATGCTGTCGTTAACGAATCTGGTGACTTCCCATCGAAGCAAGGTAATATTGTATGTTGCCAAATGTTTTCCAGCTCAGCCAAGGCCTTATCCGTATCACGCGCTGTTACCGTAAGCATGCTTTTGATCTCATTCAACAAGTCAGCTACCATTAGACCTTTCCAACTATTTAGTAATATTTTGTTGCCTAATCCGGCATAGCTATTCTCATCGGTTACAGAAAACGTGGCCACATTCGATAATTTGTTTTTTACAATAACCTGGTCTAAAGCTTTAGCATACTGACCCAAACGACAAGGACCTTCGCTGGTTGGCATAAAAAATAAAGTAATCTTATTGGGGTCTTGTTTTGTTTTTAAAGCCGACAAAAAAGAACCGGTGGTGAGCATATAGGGCAGGCATTCTTTGCATAAAGCATTATTCTTACCTTTCAAAAGTATATCTTCATCAGGAATTGGTAATGCTTGTGCTGCCATGCCGAAACTTCGAAATACAGCCGCAATTGCTTCAGTACTATACCTTCCCATTGAAGGAAACAAAATTTCAACCTGTGGATCTTTTAATGAATGCTTAGTGCCGTCCGAAGCAATTATATGTAGTTCTTTATCATACACAACCCGAGCTGGTTTATAAGCACTATCAATCAACTTAGTTGGCGACCCAAGTACAGTGCGATAAGTTTTCATAATACTAAGGGCTGCTTCAATTCGAGTATCAATGCCTGCATCCGCAGTATGCTGATCCAGTTCTAAGGTAAGTGATGGTTTCATGGCCATACAATTACGGAAATATCCCAAGACAAAAGAATCAGGGCCGCACGAAAAATTAGTAACATAAAAACCAAATAAATTTTCTTTTTGTTTGAGCATTTGTGCAGCTTGCATAATCTTATATCCAGTTGCCCAATAGATTTTCTTGTCAGCGCTGTAATTTTCAAGCGGTAGCATGTCAAATGGAATAATGACAATACCTCGTGAAGCGACTTTATGGGGAATGCCCATATTAGCATCAGCGGCAAACGCATTGTATGATCTTCCTAATAGTACAATACCAAGAGATTCCGGGTGAGCATCTAGGTATGCTAAAGCTTGCTTGCCGTAGTCCAATAACTCTTGTTCAAATTGATGTTGTTTGTGACAAGCATCATCAAATGCTTTTACTGCTAATGTCTTAGTAAGGCCCATTTTTTTAGCCATAGTAACGAAATCGTTCTTTGCTTGATCATAGCTTCCCATCTTTAAGATGGGTGAAAGAATTGTGGTATGGGTTTGCTCAATTTCCTTACGAAAAGTCGTTCTTAAATAATAAGGTTCGCCTTGAACAAATACACAGGTTTTGCCCTGATGTTGCTTGTCAGAAGTTGGGAGTTCTTTAATATGGGGTAAGAAAATATAATCGAGATCTTTTTTAAGTAAATTAAGAAAACTGCCATGACCAATTTCCGCTGGTAAACAAAAGGCCGCTTCTATACGCGCTATTCCGGCAGGATCTATGTTATCCGCCAATACCACCTCAAATCCAAGTTGATGAAAAAAGTTAGTATAAAGAACCGCCAGCGAATGAGTTAAAAAAGAACGCATAATACCCACTGTGCCACGTTTGCCTGTTTCGTGCGGATTCGCAGTTGATGGAAGATAATCTTTAAATAACAAACGTTGGCGAATAGCAACGTAATCAAATTTGCTGGGTTCAATCGTTTTCTGTAGTCGCAGATTATAATAAAGATCACAAGCACCGCCAAATGGATGCAGCTTGCCATCAATTCTAATTTTGGCTATTTCGCATTTTCTATCACAGCGTTCTTTTCCACCTGCACAGGTGAAATGACCTATGGTTTCAGCATTCCTGGTTATAAGCTCATCAAGATCGACATTTTCAGAAGGCATTAATCCGAGCTCTAATTGTTTTTTAACTTCCAGAGCAACTCCAAAAGCTCCCATCAATCCAGGATCAGGCGGAACAACGATAGGTGTTTTTATTAGCGACGCCATAGCAATAGGTACGGCCTTGTTATAGCACACACCGCCCTGCATAAATATTTTTTTACCAATTGGACGTGATTCTTTAACTCTGTTGATATAATTTAAACAAATTGAATGGACTAAGCCGGCAAGAATATCATTTTTACTTATGCCTTCCTGGCTCGCGCGCTTAACATCACTCGATATAAATGCCGCACACTGATCAGTGAAATTTGGCGGCATTTTGCCTAGCAGAGCTAAATCTCCAATATCTTCAGTTTTAACGTTTAATGATTCTTTAGCAGATTCTTCCAGAAAAGAACCAGTACCGGCACTGCAAGCTTCGTTCATGGCGTAATCAGATGGCACGCCTCCGGTTAAATAGGTATATTTAGCATCTTGACCGCCGATTTCGAAAATCGTATCAACATCAGGATCGAAAAAAGCTGCCGCAGTAGCGTGCGCAATAATTTCATTAATAACAAAGTTAGATAAAGCATGCAAAGCTGCAATCTGTCGACCAGAACCAGTAACTCCAAGGCCAACAATTTTAACGGGAACATCACCTAGTTGGTCGCGAATAGCTTTATAACACTCTTTCGATGCCATAATCGGATTGCCATTAGTGCGCCCATAAACCGAAGCCATTATTTGCTGTTTTTCTTTATGCAGCAATACAGCTTTAGTGGTAGTCGATCCTACATCAAGGCCTAAAATACAAACATCCCCCGCCACAGGTTGTATCCGTTCACTTTTTTTAAACTCAACCAAAGATTCTGATTTGTAGAGTGGCTCATGAAATCCAAATGAGTAGGTTACCTTATTAACTACTTGTTCAAACTTTCTGGGTAAAGCTATACACTGGTTGTCGCAAGCCCATAAAGCTGCGCCATAAGCTTCAAAAGTCCCTGAAAGTTGCGGAACATCAACATGGGGTATACGTTTTGATAAGATTTTTACTAAAGCAGAATTGAGTGAGCCGCCGCCAATAAGAGCTATTTTGTCATACTCAGCATCTTTGACAAGCTCCAGCATTTTGTCAGCCATCATATGACAAAGCCCGGCAACAACATTTTCCTTGGGCTCACCTTTATTTAATGCGTGAGTACAATCGCTTTTACAAAACACACTGCAACGACCAGCTATTTTATGTGGAGTCCCACAGCCACCAAGTTTTGTAGCTTCTTCTAGCCCCAAATTCATGCGGTCAATTTGTTGTAGAAAAAATTCTCCAGTTCCTGAAGCGCATTTATTACCTGAAAAAACGGCAATAACATTCCCCTGTTTTCCAAGCTTATAAACAAGCTGAGTTTCACCTCCAGAACTTATAATAAAATCAGGGAAATCCTTGTTCGTATATTCTGCTTTTATTGCGTATTCCATAGCTACAACTTCCGCAATCGAGCTTAAATGTACATTTTTCCTGAAATTTCTGCCGGTAACTGCAATAGCATCAATGGCACCCAAATCAATGGTAGCAAGAAAATCTAAAAAAGCTTGCTTGGGATTTCCTTCATGAGGAATTCTAATTGCCGATTCTACTTGTTTAGTGTCACCATTATTCTGCAACACAACACTTTGTAATGTTGTGGCGCCAAAACATATTCCTAAAGTACGCATACTATTATTTTTCATCATGATATTATCCCGAATGGCGCATTGATTGGCAAGTCATTACCATAGTATAATTTTATTAGGATTCTAATAATTGGAGTAATGGAATATGAAGATCAGAAAACCAGCAGTTGCAGGGATGTTTTATCCGGCGGATGCAGAGGAACTGCGGCAAGATGTTGAATCAATGTTAGCTAAAGCCAATGCTGATTTACCAGTGCCAAAAGCGATTGTTGCACCCCATGCAGGCTATATTTATTCTGGAGAGATTGCTGCTAGTGCTTATGCTTGTTTAGCTAAAGCTAAAGACAAAATCAAGCAAGTAATTTTACTTGGCCCGGCACATCGCTATCCATTTATGGGTTTAGCTGCACCAGGTGCTGATGTTTTTGCCACACCTTTAGGTGAAATTGAAATCGATTATGCAGCTATTAACAAAATCTTAGAGCTTGACCAAGTTAAAACTATTCCGCAAGCTCATGACGCAGAACATTCTTTAGAAGTACAGTTGCCATTTCTACAAGTAGTGTTAGAAGAGTTTAAATTATTGCCCTTAGTTGTTGGTAATAGTAATGCCGATGAAGTAGCTGAAGTATTATTAAAACTATGGAACGGGCCGGAAACTCTAATTGTAGTAAGTTCTGATCTAAGTCATTTTTATGATTATGAAACTGCTCAACAATTAGATCAAAATGCTGCACAAGCAATCGTAGAATTAGATATTGAAAAATTATCTCACGATGCTGCTTGCGGTTGCACTCCGATTCAAGGTTTATTACAAGCTGCTAAACAAAAAAATCTAAAAGTAAAATTAGTTGATTTGCGTAATTCTGGTGATACTGCGGGAAATAAAGATAGTGTTGTTGGTTATGGAGCATTTCATGTCGAATAAATACTCAGATGAAGAACGTAAAATATTATTGGATCTAGCACGAAATTCGATTAAATATGGGCTAGAGCATGATTCTGTGATGCCGATTGAAGTAGGAAAATATGCGGAAATTTTACAAGAACAACGTGCCTGTTTTGTAACATTGCAAATAAAGGGCAAATTACGTGGTTGCATTGGCTCGCTAGAAGCTCATCGGCCGCTAGTCAAAGATCTTGTCTATAATGCTTATGCGGCAGCTTTTCAAGATCCGCGTTTTATGCCGCTAACTGTAGATGAATATCCAGAATTGGAAATTCACATTTCAATTTTAAATAAACCAGAGCCAATGCAATTTACTTCAGAAGAAGATTTGGTTAAGCAATTGCGGCCAAATGTTGATGGACTAATTATGCAAGATGGTATGCATCGCGGCACGTTTTTGCCATCAGTGTGGGAATCATTGTCAGAGCCTCAAGATTTTCTAAAGCATTTGAAATTAAAAGCTGGTTTACCTGGTGATTATTGGTCAGAGACTATGATAGTTGAGCGTTATACCGTAGAGTCAATAGAATAAAGTTAGTGAGTCTGTATGGACTTTTTTAGCTGCTCCATGGCCTGTTTTTCCAGCTGACGAACGCGCTCAGCAGAAATATCATATTTGTCCGCTAATTCATGCAGCGTAGCTTTATTGTCATCGTTAAGCCAGCGTTGTTGCAGGATGTCACGACTGCGTTCATCCAATTGAGTTAAGGCTGACACTAAATTGGTTTCATTGGTTTCAGTACTGTCTTGATGCTCAATGAGTGTAGCCGGGTCACAGCTAATGTCAGTTAAATAATTAACAGGGGCATGCCAGTCATCTTCGCTGTTATCAGTACCATCAAAAGCCTCATCGCGGTTGTTTAGTCGAGACTCCATAGTAAGAACATCAGTGGATTTGACATTTAAGTCATGAGCAATGTTATCAACCTCTGATTTGCTAAGCCAGCCAAGTTTCTTAGTAGCTTTGCGGAGATTAAAAAATAACTTACGTTGTGCTTTGGTGGTTGCAACTTTGACGATACGCCAGTTACGTAATACAAACTCATGAATTTCAGCTTTAATCCAATGGACAGCAAAAGTCACCAAACGATTTCCCATGGAAGGATCGAAGCGTTTAACTGCCTTCATAAGGCCAATATTGCCTTCCTGGATCAGATCTGCTTGAGGTAAGCCATAGCCGGCATAACCGCGAGCAATACGCACAACAAACCGTAGCTGCGATATTACTAACTGCCTTGCGGCATTTAGATCGCCATGGTCACGAAACTGCTCTGCTAATTTCTGCTCTTCATCTTGAGTCAAAATGGGAATCTGCTTGACCCAGTGAATATAGCTATCAATATTTCCTAGCGATAAAGCTGTTTCCATAGGCTGTAACTGTCTATTCGCCATATTATTTTTTAAGTCCTTTGGTATCTATAGGTTGAACATTAGAGTTTATCACATTAATATAATATAGCACAATACCGTATTTAAGGAATGGAAATTTTATGGCAGAGACAACAAAAACCTGGCATGCATATGAAGTGGAGCATGTATTCAAAGAACTTAACAGTGATTCTAAGGGCTTAGGTAATAAAGAAGCTAAAGAAAGGCGCAATGTTTATGGCCTGAACAAACTAGCACCTCCAAAAAAACGCAGCTTAGTGCTAAGATTTTTAGCGCAATTTCATAATGTTTTAATTTATATTTTGCTGATCTCAGCTGTTGTGACTTTATTGTTAGGGCATGGAGTTGATGCCGGTGTGATTTTAGGTGTGGTTATATTAAATGCCATAGTTGGTAGTATTCAAGAAGGCAAAGCTGAAAAAGCTTTAGATGCTATTCGTAATATGTTATCACCAAAGGCAACTGTAATCAGAAATGGTACGCGCCACACAATTCCGGCAGAGTTATTAGTTCCTGGTGATGTGGTGTTGCTCCAGGCTGGGGATAAAGTGCCGGCAGATTTGCGCTTATTTGAGCTAAAAAGCCTCCAGCTGCAGGAAGCGATTTTAACCGGTGAGTCGAATCCAGTAGATAAAACTATTGATATTGTGCCTGCCAATGCCACAATCGGTGATCACACTTCTATGGCATATAGCAGTACAGTTGTGACTTATGGCACTGGCAAAGGCATAGTGGTTGGAACTGGTCAGCAGACTGAAATTGGGCGTATTAGTTCTATGTTGGCGGAAGTCAAAGTGCTTACTACACCATTGTTGCGACAGATGAATATATTTGGACGCTGGTTAACGCTAGCCATTATTGTGATGGCTTTGCTGGCATTTGCAGTTGGGACTTTGATTTGGGGTGATTCGGCTGACTCGATGTTCATGGCGGCAGTTGGAATTGCTGTGGCGGCGATTCCAGAAGGCTTGCCAGCTATCATTACGATTACTTTGGCTATCGGCGTAACCAAGATGGCTAAGCTCAATGCTATTATTCGGCGCTTGCCAGCAGTAGAAACTATGGGCTCTGTTGCGACAATTTGTACTGATAAAACTGGTACTTTAACCCATAACGAATTGTCAGTGCAGGATCTTGTTACTGCAGAGCATCAATATGAAATCACAGGTAGTGGTTATAATCCTAATGGTAAGTTATTACTAGAAAAGACAACTTTTGATTTCGAACAACATCCTAATCTCATCCAAGCTATTATTGCCGGTATCTTGTGTAATGACGCGGCTTTGAATAAAGAAAATGGACAATGGGAATTAAGTGGCAATCCTACTGATGGAGCTTTGTTGGCTTTAGGCTTAAAAGCTAAGATTGACTTTGTTGTTGCCGAACAAAATTATCCGCGTACCGATTTAATTCCATTTGATTCGAAGCATAAATTTATGGCGACTTTGCAGCATAATCATGATGGCAACGGCTATATTTATGTCAAAGGAGCACCAGAAAAAATTCTGAGTATGTGTGCTAAACAGCGATTGCACAATCAGGATGAAGCTTTAAATCATGATTATTGGCGCCACCATGTTGAAGAATTGGCATATCAGGGCAAGCGGGTTGTGGCAATAGCGATGAAAGTCACCGATGCAGAGCATCGAGCTTTAACTTTTGCAGATGTTGCCGAAGGGCTAACTTTGCTGGCGATATTTGGCATTATTGACCCACCGCGGGAAGAAGCAATTAAAGCCGTAGAGGAATGTCAAAAAGCCGGGATTCGCGTCAAAATGATAACTGGAGATCACGCAGTTACTGCTAGAACTATTGCCGAACAGGTCGGCATAAAATATAGTAATGGTGTCTTGATTGGTATGGATTTGGACGAATTAAGCGACGAAGAATTACAAAAGCAAGTCCAAAATATAGATATTTATGCGCGAACTTCACCTGAGCATAAACTGCGCTTGGTGCGTGCTTTGCAGGCAAATAATATGATAGTTGCTATGACTGGTGATGGTGTGAATGACGCGCCGGCACTGCGGCAAGCGGAAATTGGTATAGCCATGGGTTTAAAAGGCACCGAAGCCACCAAAGAAGCAGCAGATATGGTTTTAGCTGATGATAATTTTGTCTCGATTAAATATGCTGTTGCCGAAGGCCGCACTGTTTATGACAATATAAAAAAAGCTATTTTATATATTCTGCCGACAAATGGTGGCGAAGCATTAAGTGTTATGTTGGCAATCCTTCTGGGCCACAAACTACCAATTACTGCCGTGCAAATTCTTTGGGTGAATATGATTACTGCAGTGACTTTAGCTTTGTCGCTTGGCTTTGAGCCGGCAGAGGCTGACGTTATGCGGCGCAAACCTCGAGAGCCGCATGAACCTATTTTGTCGCGATTTTTATGTTGGCGGATTATTTTTGTATCAATTTTGCTAGTTGCGTGTGTGTTTGGCCTATTTGTTTATGAACATAATATTCTTGGTGGAGATTTACAAGTGTCCCGGACTGTAGTGGTTAATATGTTGGTTGTAGGCGAAATAGTTTATTTGTTTAATTGTCGCAAAATTACTGCGTCGGCTTTTAATCTACAAAATTTCTTTGGCAGTAAAGCTGTATTAATAGCCATTGCCAGTGTGATATTCTTCCAGATGCTCTTTACTTATCTGCCAATAATGCAGCATTTCTTTGGCACCCAAGCTATTAGTGCCATGCAATGGTTGGAGATTACGATTTTAGGCGTGATAATATTTCTTCTCGTAGAAGCAGAAAAGGCTTTAATGCGTAGGTTTAACGAAAAGAAAGTTAACCTTTAATCTGTTTTTCGCGAATTTCGGCGATAGTTTTGCATTCAGTGCATTGAGTTGCTGTTGGCCTTGCTTCCAGACGTTTTAAGCCAATTTCAGCACCACAATCATTACAGTAACCGTAATCACCAGACTGCATTCTTTCCACCGCTTCATCTATTTTTCTAGTGAGCTTTAGTTCACGATCTCGAGTTCGTAATTCCAGACTGAAAGTTTCTTCCTGAGAAGCACGATCTGTAGGATCAGGGAAATTATTCGCTTCTGTTTGCATGTTTTGCACAGTTTGATTCATTTCAGCCAATAGCTGTTCTTTCCATAATTTGAGAATATGCTGAAAATGCTCAGTTTGCTTTTCATTCATATACTCTTCGTCCTTTTTCACCTGGTAAGGCGTTATTCCTAAAGGACCGGCGAATATTTCTGTTTTCTGTTTTGACATTTCTACCTCCGTTGTACGGTATCTAAATAACAAAGACCCAACTGTATATCAAAAAACAGTTGAAACTGCAACTTATAATTAATTATTTATGCTCAGCAGCAGATGGGGTTTTATGAGCTTGTTGCGGCAAATATAACGGTCCGAACTGACCACAGGCTGACAGCATCAACATTATAAAAAACACAGTTGTTAATTTTTTTAATTTCATCTGCTAACAGTATATAACAAGTTAATACAAGAGTTCTAAGATTATTTGTGCTAATATTTTATAATTTTAACAGAGGTGAATATGCAAAAATCACAGCTTGATACAGTTATTGTAGGTCCAGAAGAATCACCTGCTGCTACAGTAATTTGGATGCATGGTTTAGGTGCAGATGGTTATGACTTTGCTGATATCGTGCCTCAGCTACAATTACCCGAAGATATCAAATTCATATTTCCGCATGCGCCGGTTCGTCCAGTAACCTTAAATGCTGGTATGAAAATGCGTGCTTGGTTTGATGTGTATGAGTTGGGAGAGAATGCTAAACTGGATGAAGAGGGTATTTATGCTGCCCAACAACTTATTGATGAATTGATAGATTACGAAATAGCGGCAGGCGTTCCAAGTGGAAAAATTGTTTTGGCAGGCTTTTCGCAAGGTGCTGCAATGGCTTTGCATTGTGGGTTGCGTTATTCAAAAAAATTAGCCGGTATTTTAGCTCTTTCGGGTTTCTTGCTATTAGCTGATAGAGCTGCAGATGAAATTAATAAAGCTAATAAACGCATACCAATATTAATGATGCATGGAACTGTTGATGATATTGTGCCGCTCAAATTTGGACAACGGTCCAGAGAGTTGCTTCACAATTTTGGCTTTGAAGTGGAATGGCATGAATATCCAATGCCACATACTGTGTGTCCTGAAGAGATTCAGCAAGTTTCAACGTGGCTGCAAAATATTTTGGGTTTATGAGAGCTTATACAAAAATTCTTTGTGTTACTGTTTTATGCTGGATGAGTATATCTACCTATGCTCAGCCGATAATGTTCGATAAGTTGCAGCCCAAGCAGGTAGCGACATATTTGGATTGGACTCAAGTGCCTGTAACTACGCAAAATCTTTGTGGCGGTTATTATCAGCAACCGCAAATCATTAAAAAATATCCTGTAGCTGCAGATATGAGAACGACTAAAGTCACTACAACTGCGAAAAAATATGCTTATTATGCTGCCAATGGTGATTCGATTCTAGAAGGCGATGTGGTTATGACACAGCCAGGACGCATGGTTAAAACTGATAAGCTGATCTTACATCGCGATCCTAAGTCCGGGAAGATAATTTCAGCCGATTTAATTGGACATGTGGTTCTGCGCGAATATGATAAGCTAATAGTTGGAAATACTGGTTATGTAGATTTCGTCAATAATTATATGACCGTAGATCATGGATTGTATTGGTTGTCAGCACCGACAGCTACTGGCAGTGCTAGTCTCCATGGTCGCTTGGTTCATGCTAAAAATGACGATAAGAATAATATTATTATATTGAAGGACGCCAATTATAGCACCTGCAGCCCTGACACCAAAGGTTGGAGCATATGGACCAGCACTCTAAAATTAGATCGCAATACCAATGTCGTTTCTGCTTATAATCCAGTGTTTTTTATTAAAGATGTGCCCATATTCTATCTGCCATACGTGTATTTTTCTTTAAATCAACAGCGCAAAACTGGATTTCTATACCCTAGTCCCGGATACTCTAGCAGTTCTGGTGGTTCTGGTAGTTCTGGTTTCACCTTAAGATGGCCGTTTTATATAAACTTGGCACCTAATTATGATGCAACTATAACCCCTGATTATATGTCTAAGCGTGGATTAATGATGGACAGTCAATTCAGGTTACTAACCTCAACTAGCGAAGCGGAATTTGATGCCGGTTATCTTTATAATGATCACGAATTTGGTGACTTTATCAAAAGACATCCTTACTCGAATGCAGCAGATGCAGCTACAGCAAAACTAAACAATGACAGTAACAACCGTGGTTATTTTAGCTTTAATGATGCCAGCAAATTTAATGAATACTGGTCAGCAAATGCAACGTTAAACTATGTTTCTGACGATTACTTTTTTAGTGATATCTCGAACGGACCAGCTGAGAAAACTACTGATCAACTGGAAAATGAGGTTGATGTAAATTTTGCCAGCGATCACTGGCGCTTTATGGTTCGAACTCAGGCCTATCAGACCTTACATTTGCTTAATGAGACAGGAGTTGATGATCAGTATGCTAGATTGCCGCAGGTAGATTTAACAGCTAATTATCCAGATGAATGGCTCGGCATGAATTACAGCGTCAACAGCGAATTTGTAGAATTTACGCATTGGCCTGATTCGCATTCAGCGTTTATTCGTGATGATCAGCAGGTAATTGGAGGTCGGTCGAATATTCAGCCGAATGTAGATTTGCCAATAAAATGGGATGGTTTGTATATAGATCCCCGAGTACAGCTACCTGTTACTTATTATGATTTAGGTCACCAAGATCCTGGCGTCCCCAACTCCATTGGCCGCGCTATCCCTATAGTCGATATTGATAACAGTATGGCATTTGAACGTGATCTTAAATTGTTTGGTACTGATTATACTCAAACTCTAGAGCCTCGAGTGATGTATTTGTATGTGCCATATCACAACCAAGATGAAATTCCTGTTTTTGACAGTACCGTTCCAACTTTCAATTTTGATAATTTATTTCGCACTAACCGCTTCAGCAGCATTGATCGTATTGGTGATGCTAATCAGTTTATGGTGGGCCTAACCAGTCGTTTTCTCGATGAGAATACTGGTGAAGAAAGATTTCGCGCAGATATCGGTGAAGCTTTTGCTGTGCGTCAGCATCGCGAGTGCTTAGATAAAGATTGTTCCATCGATTACGCTTACGACCCATTACTGCAACACAATGCTTCGCCATTATTGGGGAAATTAACCTATAATTTGAGCAGGAATTGGAATGCTTCGGGTGATGTTGCCTTTGATGTATATCAGAAACAAGTTAACAATGGTAATTTGAACTTTCAATATTTAAAGAATACGGACCATATTGCTAACATAGGTTATCACTACCAGGAAGATGGCGATAAAGATGCTAACAAAACTATTGATTTAAATCGCTTGTATGTGTCTACTGCGTGGTTGGTGTCAACTCGTTGGCGTATTTTGGGGCAGTGGGACTATGATATGGGCACTCGACACTCTTTTACTTATTTCTATGGGTTAGAATACAATAGTTGTTGTTGGGCACTGCGTGGAATTTATGATAAGATTCGCAAGAACGATGGTACTTATGAAAGTGCATATATGGTGCAGATTATGTTAAAAGGGTTAGGAAGTTTTGGTTATAACCCTCCGGGTGATTTGCTATCTAGTAGCATTTCCGGATTTCAAGATGGATTTTCCAGAGGAATATTGTAATGAAAGTAAAAGTTATTTTGTTAGGGCTGATGTTTTTGTGTGGCAGCGCTATGGCGGCACAGTTGCTGGATAAAGTAGTTGTGGTCATTAATAATGGCATTATTACCCAGCAAGAACTAAATCAGGCAATGTCAGCAGCCAAACAGCAGTTGCTACGCAGTAATACACCAATGCCGCCACAAGCTCAATTTCGCAAACAAGTGTTAAGTAGTCTGATTGATCAAAGGCTGATGGAGCAGATGGTAAAAGCATACAATGTCAAGATCAGCGATACCGAACTAAATCAAGCGATTTCAGCTATTGCCAAACAGAACAAGGTGACTTTGCAACAAATGAAAGATGAGATGGAATCTCAGGGCATGAATTATGCTGAGTATCGCAAACAACTACGAGAACAGGTAGCGGTTAGCAGATTACAGCAGTCGCAAGTTGGTAAGAATATCAATGTTTCTGATCAAGAGGTGGAGACATTTGTAAAAAAATATAAGGATATGCCCAATCCAAATTCGCAATATCGCTTGGAAGATATTTTGATCCCAACTCCAGATAATCCTTCACCGCAACAGATACAAAGCGCTAAAAAATTGGCTAGTAATTTATTAAAACAAGCTAAGCAAGGGAAGAACTTCCGCGAACTAGCCGCAGCCAATTCTGGTGGCAAGCAGGCTTTGCAAGGCGGAGATTTAGGTTGGCGTACCTTGCCAGAATTGCCAACTGTATTTGCTGATGCAGTCAAAAACATGAAAATTAATGATATTGTCGGGCCGCTTAAAGCTCCAAACGGCTTTCATTTGCTTAAGCTCGCCGGAGTTCGCAACAGCAAAAGCAAGCTCAGCAAAGAGCAAGTGCGCAATTATATTTTTCAGCGTAAATTTGAAGAACAGTTGCAAGTTTGGATGCGACAGGTGCGTGAAGAAGCATACATTAAGTTTGAAAAATAAATGTATCGCAAAAGATTTGGACAAAATTTTCTTCAAGATAAAAACATCATAAAGAAGATTATTGCCGCAATTGATCCAAATGAGAATGAGCATATAGTCGAAATTGGACCTGGTCTTGGCGCTTTGACAAAACATTTATTGCCGCTTGTTGCTAGTCTAGATGTCATTGAACTCGACCGCGATTTAATTCCCAGATTAGCAAATAATTGTCGTGATTTAGGTGAGTTAAGAATCCATCAGGGTGATGTATTAAAATTTGATTTTTCGACTCTTGCGCCAAGCAAACATTCACTACGTATAGTCGGCAATCTGCCTTACAATATTTCGACGCCATTACTATTACATCTATTGCATCAAACTGACTTTATCCAAGATATGCACTTTATGTTGCAGAAAGAAGTAGCCGAGCGTATAGCAGCACCAAGCGGGATTAAAAATTATGGCCGCTTAACTGTTATAGTACAATATTTTTGTAAAGTTGAGATCTTAGTTCAGGTGCCACCAACAGCATTTTATCCTGTACCCAAAGTCGATTCGGCAGTTGTTAGATTAGTGCCACATGAAAAAATAGCTTTGCCCGCAAAAAATATTGCTAACCTGGAAAAGCTGGTTAAACAAGCATTTAGTCAAAGACGCAAAACTTTGCATAATAACTTGAAGGGCTTAATTACAGACGAACAGTTGCAACAATCAGGCATCGACCCGCAAATACGAGCAGAGAGATTAGAAGTTGCTGATTTTGTAAGATTAAGTAATTTGTTGAAAAGTTAATAATGACTAATTTTACACCAACGTCATACCGCGGCTTGACCGCGGTATCCAGTATTTACTGGGCATTCCTGGATCCCGCGATCAAGTCGCGGGATGACGGTACGGGGTTGCGGGATGACTGGAAATATGATTTTATAATGGGTAATTGATAGGATTGAGATATGGCTACATATGCAATTGGAGATGTACAAGGTTGTTTTGCTGAATTGCAGCAACTACTGCAACTTATCAACTTCAACAAAGAACATGACCATTTATGGTTTGTCGGCGATCTGGTCAATCGTGGCCCAAATTCACTTGAAGTTCTTAGATTTGTAAAAAACTTGGGCAATAAAGCGATTACCGTTTTAGGCAATCATGACTTTCATTTAATAGCGGTTTTCTATGATATAAATCCATTACAAAAAAACCATACATTAGATGATATAATCCAAGCTCCAGATGCTGAAGAGCTAATTGACTGGCTGCGCTGTCATCCATTATTGCACCATGATGCTGATCTAGGTTATGTTATGGCACATGCTGGAATTTATCCAATGTGGGATTTAGCTCAAGCCAAAAAATATGCCCAAGAAATAGAAGAAATATTATGCGGCGAGAACTATCTAGAGTTGCTTGAACACATGTATGGCGATCAGCCAGATACCTGGAACGACAAACTATCTGGTATTGAAAGGCACCGATTTATTATTAACGCGTTTACCCGCATGCGTTTTTGCACACCACAAGGCAAATTAGAATTTGATAATGTTGGTGATTTAAATACTGCTCCAGCAGGTTATAAAGCCTGGTTCAATATCCAAAATAGAAAAACCCAAGACACAAAAATACTCTTCGGTCATTGGGCTGCATTACAAGCTAAAGTCGATGTCCCTAATGTTTATGCGCTTGATGGTGGCTGTGTTTGGGGTGAAAAGTTAATAGCTATGCGATTGGAAGATGGCGAGCGATTTTTCGTCGCAGCGTGACAAAATTGAACGCAAATATAGCTTTACGTGGCGACTTTAGGAAAAGTTAATATAAATCTAGTATATTTGCCAAGTTCTGATTGCACGGCAACATCACCACCCATTTGCTGCATGGTATTTTTGCAATAAGTTAGGCCAAAACCAGAACCGCCTTTTCTTTTGCTAAAGCCAAAGTCAAAAATACGTGTTTGGTCGTATTCGGAAATACCTGGCCCAGTGTCCTCAAAATATAAAATATTATCAGTGTCTCCTGGCTCATGCCAGATGCTGATTTTTGCACTGGGATTTGTGTTTAGATAGCACAGTGCATTTTTAAGTAAGTTAAAAAGAATATGTTGTACTAATAAATTAACACCATAAAACTTAAAATCATTAGAGGTATTATAGTGCACTAAATTTGTCTCTTCAGATGCGAAAGGATATCTTGCCAAGGATGCAGTTATAGCTTCTTTAAGAGAACACAACTGATAATCGCTAGAATTTGCTTGTTTTACCATGTTTTTTAAGTTACTTAAAAACATGTCAATAATATTCATTGACTCTTTAGCTTCGGCATCTATGCTGTTAAATATATTTTTCAAACCTTGCATATGACTTGGACGAATATTTTCTACGGGTAATCCGGCTTCAGTTGCTATTTCATAGGCAGCAATTAATCGCTCCAAATAAACTTTCGCATCAGTTGCGCATTGAATGGAAATTAAAGGAGTTCTGATTTCATGTGCAATGCCGGCTGCGATTTCCATCATGCCTTGAATTTTGGCGCTGTGTGATTTTTCTTGCAGTTTTCGGGCTTGTTCCAGCTGTTTCTCCATGCGTTTTTTTTCGGTGATGTCAGTAAAAATGCCTATAACACCGATAATTTTATTTTCGGTGTCTCTTAAAGGAACTTTGTTTGTTAATATAGTAATTTCTTTGCCATTAGCCAGAAGCATCTGTTCTTCTATATTTAGTTTAGGCACTCCAGTTTTAATAACTTCTTGATCGTCTCTAATAAAATGTTCAGTCTCTTCAGGCTTCCATGGCAATTCGTAGTCACTTTTTCCAAGTATACTGCTAACAGTTTCTCCAGCTAATTTAGCAAAGTTTTCGTTGCCGCCGATAATGACAGAATTAACGTCTTTCCAGAAAATATATCCTGGAATATTGTCGATAATGTTTTGCAAAGATTCGCGCGTAATTTTATCGCTATTTCCAACTAGTGTGCAAAATTCGCTTGGCATTATTGTCTCTTTATTCGTCGCAACGTCACAAAACTATAAGGATACTTATTAGCTTCATCCGGTTCGCAATCTTCATGCTCAATTTCTTCCCATTCATCAGGATTCCATGGTGGGAAATAGGTATCACCTTCAAACTCATGATGAATATAAGTCAGATACAAAATATCGGTTATTGGCAAAACGTCTTTATATATTTGGGCGCCGCCAATAATCATAACTTCAGGGCAATCGCTGAGCGCAGCTAAGGCTTTATCTAAAGAATCATAGACTTCGCAGCCAGGTATTTTTAGATCTTTTTGGCGCGATATCACAACATTGCGACGTTGTGGCAAAGGCCTGCCGATGGATTCGTAGGTTTTGCGACCCATTACAACTGGTTTGCCGAGTGTCATTTTGCGAAAATATTTAATATCTTCCGGCATATGCCAGAGTAAACGGTTATCGCCACCGATTAACAAATCATCTGTTAATGCTACAACTATTGATATTTTCATTATTTGTAAATCCTGTGTTTTATGGTGCGCAAAACGGGCAGGCACAGGGGCCTGCCCCTACAAATGTTATTCTGATTCTGGTTTTGTTGGTTTTTCGGAATATTTAAAATATAAACCTAAGCCGCCAAAAATAATGGCCACAATGGCTATTATTACCCATAAAACCTTGATTGTTAAGGCGTTGAAAATTAAGCCCAGTATTAATAGCACTAATCCAGTAATGACTAGTGTCCAGGCACACCACGGATATTTTTCCATGTGTTTTAAAAATAGTTCTTTCATTTCGATTTCTCCTTGTGAAACATAAATTTAGTACAACCACTATGCTTATTATACACCCATAATCAAACGGCAGTAAAATAGCTATTTTTTCAAAATTGTAATAAGATTATATCTAATTATTATGTTGCCATTAGTTAACACAATTTTGTTTTTTGTTATTGTTGCAAGCGTTGATATTGTTGCGATGATTCATATACTTATGAATAAACACGAAGAACCTGTTAGCGCCATCTTGTGGCTGTTTGTAGTTTTTACTTTTCCAGTAGTTGGAGTAATGTTGTATTTAATCGCTGGAATCAATCGCACTAAAACTTTAGGGCCAAAAATTGCTTTAGCGAATGAGCGCATTACTGCTCAACAAAAACATGAGTTGGATGATGTTATCGAAGGTTTGTCTGCTTCACGGCAGCGCTTTATTTTTAGTGATAAGCAGCCAAAAAATACCATGGATTTCAATCAAACCGCTGATCGATTATTGCCTGGAACAAGTGCGCTCGTAGGAAATGAACTGGAGTTATTGTGTGATGGTACTGCTGCTTATCCCAAAATGTTAGAAGCTATTAAAAAAGCGCGGCATAATATTCATTTGCAGACATTTATTATTCACAATGACGCTATGGGCAAAGAAATTCTGGATACATTAGAACAAAAAGCTCGCGAAGGTGTTGATGTGAAAGTATTGTATGACAAGTTCGGCAGTATGCCGGCAGGCTGGAGCCATTTGTTTAAACGGTATATGAAGCATAAACTTCCTAATTTACAGATAATACCGTTTTCGGTCGCTAATATCTTTGCGCCATGGCGTGTTCAGCTGCGTAATCATCGCAAATTATTGATAACAGATGGTAAAATTGCTTTTGTTGGTGGCATTAATATTAGCAGTGAAAATGATATTCGGATAGCTCGTAAAGACAAATACATTCATGATTTGCACTGCAGAATTATCGGTCCTGCGGTGACCTCGCTGCAATTGTCGTTTTTACGTGACTGGCATTATGCTGCTAAAATTAAAGCATCCGAGGTATTTTTACCGGATTATTTTCCACCAGTTCGCACTAAAGGTGAGTCGATTGTTAGGATTATTGATTCTGGTCCAGGTCAGCGTTATGGTGCAGCAGAAAAAATGTTTTTAACAGCTGCTGCGACAACTAAAAAATCTTTATTGATCATGACGCCTTATTTTACACCGGACAAGTCATTTATAACGGCATTAACGATGGCCGCAGCTCGTGGAGTTGAGGTAAAAATCATATTACCGAAACGTAATAATCACTGGTATGCACAATACGCATCTAGAAGCTTATACCCACATCTACTGAAAAATGGTGTCAAAATTTTTGAAAAACTTGGAGTATTTTCGCATTCCAAAGCTATGTTGGTAGACAAAAAATGGGCGTGTATGGGTTCGAGTAATTGTGATGTCAGAAGCTTTCGGTTGAATTATGAGATGGACTTTGTGGCATCCGAGGGTAAATTTATTAATGATTTGGCCGCGCAATTTAAACGGGAACTTGCAGATGCTGAGGAAATATTATTAGAACAAATACAGCATAAAAAATTGCCACTTAGATTGCTAGAAAATTTATGTTCGTTGTTAATTCCGGTGTTGTAAGCAGCCGGGCTTAAATCCTACCAGCCGACATTCAGGCTGTGGTGTAATGCCAAACTCAGCGTAGACCAGATCTTGCATTTTGCGCACCAATTCCAAAATATCGGAGCTGGTAGCATTGCCGCGGTTAATAATTATATTGGCGTGTTTAGGTGAGACAATCCCCAACAACCATTTACCAGATTATGCCGGCTAATACCGAAACATACGGAACTATCTGCGCTATCTTTTTTGTGTTTGAGTTCATAGCCATATCCCATAAAAATTTGTCCTATTTATTGTATCCAGATCATTTGAGCAGTTGTAGTGAACATTACTTTTAAAATCAACCTTAATTTGCTTGCTTCAAATTGCATCTTTTGTCCATTAAGCCAAAATTTATTACAGTTGTCTGCATTGAATTTATATTATTTCTTTTTTACAATTGCATGCAATTTATAACTTATAATGAGTTATAATAGATATCATGGTATATAATATATAGCGGAAAGAGGAGGGGGGAACTTATGCTTGACAACTTACCACCAGAAATAGTAGGCGAAATATCAAAATTATTAAGCCCGAAAGATATTGCTAGCTTGCGACTGGTAGCGCAACAATATGCAAATAATGAATGTATAATTAAGTATCTATTGAACTTGAACTTGGAAGTTTGTCCAGAGATTGCGGCAGGTTATTTGCATTCTTTAGCTTTAGCACCAGATGGTAGTGTTTACGCCTGGGGTGGGAATTGTCATGGCCAACTAGGTCTTGGGCCTGTAGGAGAGCAGAACACCCCGCAGCAAATACTAGCTTTAACGGGTAGGCAAATAATTGCTATTGCGGCAGGTGAGTTCTCTTCTTTTGCTTTAGTAGCAGATGGCAGTGTTTACGCCTGGGGTGATAATGGTCATGGCCAACTAGGTCTTGGGCATTTTTTTGGAGAGCAGAACACCCCGCAGCAAATACTAGCTTTAACGGGTAAGCAAATAATTGCTATTGCGGCAGGTAAGTTCTCTTCTTTTGCTTTAGTAGCAGATGGCAGTGTTTACGCCTGGGGTAATAATCATGATGGCCAACTAGGGCTTGGGTCTGTTGGATATCAGAACACCCCGCAGCAAATACTAGCTTTAAATGATAAGAATATAATTGCTATTGCGGCAGGTGTTGGCCATTCTTTAGCTTTAGCAGCAGATGGCAGTGTTTACGCCTGGGGTGATAATGGTCATGGCCAACTAGGTCTTGGGCATTTTGGAGAGCAGAACACCCCGCAGCAAATACCAGCTTTAAATGGTAAGCAAATAATTGCTATTGCGGTAGGTAATTACAATTCTTTCGCTAGAGCAGCAGATGGCAGTGTTTACGTCTGGGGTATGAATCATTATGGCGCCCTAGGGTTTGGGCATGTAGGAGATGAGAACACCCCGCAGCAAATACTAGCTTTAAATGATAAGAATATAATTGCTATTTCGGCAGGTGGTTACCATTCTTTAGTTTTAGCAGCAGATGGTGGTGTTTACGCCTGGGGTACGAATCATTATGGCCAACTAGGGCTTGGGCCTGTAGGAGAGCAGAACACCCCGCAGCAAATACTAGCTTTAACGGGTAAGCAAATAATTGCTATTTCGGCAGGTTATTACCATTCTTTAGCTTTAGCAGCAGATGGCAGTGTTTACGCCTGGGGTAGTAATGATCATGGCGGCCTAGGGCTTGGGCCTTTTGTATTTCAATACCACACTCCGGTAAAATTATCATCTAAATTTCCTTCGTCGAAGCTGTTAAGATACAGATTGGCATTTCTTCGACAACATATAGTAGTGCCACCAGATAAACGATAGGAATTATTTACAGATAATATGCAATAACGGGGTCAATAACGGGGTCAGGTACCGACAACGACAACGAACTTGTTCAATTTCTTGTTTCAATCTTCAAATTGCATTTTTTGTCCATTAAGCCAAAGTTTATTACAGTTGTCTGCATTGAATTTATATTATTTTCAGCTCTTTTTTACAATTGTATGCAATTTATAACTTATAATGAGCTATAATAGATATTATGGTTATAATATATAATGGAAAGAGGAGGGGGAACTTATGCTTGACAACTTACCACCAGAACTACTAGGC
>SDBS01000097.1_pt1 | contig 66230 bp, 49 predicted proteins | sample 2277091 | NCBI WGS metagenome assembly SDBS01 (sample SAMN10404972, study PRJNA504765) | marine sediment metagenome | isolation source: marine sediment core GS10_PC15, 163 cmbsf | place: Arctic Ocean: Southern Knipovich Ridge | collected 2010
ATATGGACACCACGGGAAGAAGAAAGGAAAGAGCAAGAAATCGACATCCCGAAATTGTTGCCAGTACAGTATCATAGAGAGGCCGAAGTGGCGGAATTGGTAGACGCGCAGCATTCAGGATGCTGTGGGGTTATCCCCTTGGGGGTTCGAGTCCCCCCTTCGGCACCCAGGACGTGAAAACTTCCCATACTCACCGTTTACTGAATCCGTAGTTGCCGAGAGCCAAAGCTGGTTCTAAATGGCCAGAGCCTTCAAGCGTCGAAAAGTCTGGTATTTTGTGGCGGGGAGGCGGCCAAGAAGTAGGCGGCGAGGCAAGCATTTGGCTGTCTTGGGAGAGCGATCATAAAGAAGCAGTCCAGGTCAGCTTTACCTCCATCGAAGGAAGCTTTATTTAAAGTAAAGATCTTCTCTTCTATCCTTAAAGAGGTGCGAGAGCTCTATTACTTTCTTATCATGTGCCTTTCTCGGATCAATGTCCACTAGCCTCATTACCTCTTCGGTTTTCCCAGCGCTTGCCAGTATTTCCATGTTCGGGCTAGCGATCCGGCTCTGCCCCTGAAAAGTCACACCCCTCTCTTCCCCTACCCTGCTGGACAGAATCACAAAAATTTTGTTCTCTACTGCCCGTGTGGCAATGGCTTCAACAGCATGGGGCTTGAGAAGACAGGCCGAATAGCATAGAATTTCTGCTCCCTTCAAAGCCAAAGTTCTCGAGGATTCTGGAAACCACCAATCATAACAGATAAGAAGACCCACTTTCGCCTCAGGCAAATTGAATACTTCATAACCTGCATCCCCGGGACTAAAGAGCAGCTTTTCTCCCTCAAAAAGGTGGGTCTTTCTATATTTTCCCACAATCCTGCCGTCTCTTACCAGAACAGAGGTAATAAAGTATTTTTCCCCATCCTTTTCTGGCAAGGAAACAACCACTGAAATGTCTTCCGCGACCTTGGCAATTTCGCCAATCGTTTCTCCGGGAACAGTTTCAGCGAGGCTTTCTAGCTCAGGGCGCGTCATAAAATAGCCACTCAGGGCGAGTTCGGGGAAAACCAGAAGATTGGCTCCCCCCTGGCGAGCCTCTTGAATATAGCTCACAATTCTTTCTCTATTTTTCTCTTTCCCAGCAAGAACTGATTCAAACTGGACGAAGCCTAGCCTCATCTTAGAAGCTCCCTGTTGCCTTTGTTGTCATAATCCTGTTTGTTCTCCTCGAGGAAGGTGCCTCGGGGCGCTGAGATGCCCACCCCGGGAAGAACTTTCTTATACTATCCAAGAGACTGGAACCTGTCAAAAGAAGGCCTTGCTGAGCACTTTGACATGCACCGTAGATCTGGTATATAAATCTATGGTTCAGCAGGATTGAGCAGGTTTCTGTGATGACCGATGATCGAAGTTCGCCGCCCACGTGTCTCATTATGAAATAATGGTTATTTTCTGCCTCGTGTTCTGGATTGGTGAGGAAGGGGTAGATCAGAAGGGAAAGATGTGGCGGAGAGCGGTAACCATACAGGAAAGAGGCTCTGAGCTGACAGAGAAACGAGATAGGGGGGTAAGGCGTGAAAAAACTCCTTATTGGTGCTCTAATAATAGCTCTGGTTTTGGGATTGAGTACGTCTTCGTTTGCGAGAGTAGGTTTGGGCATTGGCAGTCGCTATCATTTGGCTCTGAAGGGTATACCAGGTACTGATTTTGACCAAAGTCACCTCTCATTCCTTGGCGGCCTTCGCTTCAAAGTGACGTGGCTTATCCTGGATGCCGATGTTGACTATCGGCCAAAGGTGGGAGACGTAAGCTATAGTCTGACCCCCAAGCTCTCTTTCCTGGTCGACATTCTGGGAACCGGGTTTTATGCTGGTGCCGGGATAGAGAAAACCTACCTAAGACGGGCCTCAGAAAACGGAGAATGGAGCGATCCTACCTATGTTCTTCAGGTAGGACGGGAAATAGGTCTTGGACCTCTCTCCCTCATTCTGGATGCCTACTATGAGCCGGCGAGTCCCTCTCTCAAAGACATAGATACCAACTTCATCACCCTTGGTGCTCGACTGTTTTGGTACTTCTAGCTTCTCTGGTGAAAGGGGTGGGATAGGAGCAGCAGGGGGAAAGCTTAAACAAGAAGGAGGTCGGAAGCATGGGATTCTGGGATAGCCTTTTTGCCAAGAAAGAGAAAAAATCCGTCTCAGCTCGGGCAGGGAGAGGCTTCATTTCCTTTGAAGTAAACTGTGGAAAATGTGGAGAGGAAATCAAAATAATGGTTAGACGGACTATGGATCTTCAGAATCTTTATCTTGAGTCCGGAGAAAAGGGAGCTGCTTATAGACTAAAGAAAGAAATTCTGGGAAAAAACTGTCCTAATTTGATCAACATAACCGTTGATTTTGACAGAAGCTACGGTTTTCTCTCCCGGGATATCTCCGGAGGGGAGTTTGCCGGACAGGAGTGAATAAATCTCCTACAAGCGCACTCTGATTCTTTTAACCTTGCACTCCCTGCCCTTCTCCATAACAAGAGCGTACGATCCACACTTAGGACATTTGGGAATGAAAAAATAGGTGTGATATAGAGGATCATCCTTAGTATTCATTCTTCCCCGCCAGCGGCAATCTTTGCATCTTGTTTTCGAATAAACCTTCCTTATACGAATTTCAGCCTTTTCGGCATTGGTTCCCTTGAAAATCTCTTCCAACCAAAATTTTACCTGCTCAGGGTTGAGAAAGGTGAGCTCCCCTATTTCTATATCAATGGAGAGGATCTCCTTGGCCTTATGGTCTTCAGCCTCTTTCAAAACGGTCCCGGCCATGGCTTGGGAGATAGAAAGATCATGCATTTTTTGAGAGATCCCTGTAATCCTTACAGGAACAGAACCTTAATTATTTCCTCGATGCCCTCTCCGGTTAAGCAGTTGGTGAGAACCGCCTGCAGCCCCGGTTTAACCCGGTGGATATCCTCCCCTATAGTTTTCACAGAGACTCCCATAGCCCGGGCCAGGTCTATCTTGTTAATCACTACCAGATCTGCCTCAGAGAAAATATACGGGTGCTTGGCAACCATCCAGGGACCTTCGGTCACCGAAACAACCACTATTCGTTTGTGTGAGCCCAAGGGGAATTCCGCTGGACAGATGAGATTTCCCACATTCTCTATCAAGAGAAAATCCATACTTCCCAGATCAAATTCCTTGAGAGCCCTTCTAATTAGGTTAGCATCGAGGTGGCATTCCTTGCCCGTATTCACCTGAATGACCTCCACCCCTTCCTCTTTGATTCTTTCAGCATCAATGGTGGTGGTCAAATCGCCAGCCACAACCCCCAGTCGATATCTGGCTTTCAGCCGGGAAACAAGATTCTTGATAAGAGAGGTTTTGCCCGAACCAACGGATCCCATAACATCAATGGCTCTGACTTTGTTCTTATCCAGCAAGATTCGATTCTTCCGAGCCAGCTCCTCATTTCTTTTGAGAAGGTCCTCCTCAAGTTCAATGTCAAAGATCTGTCCTTCTTTTGCTTTGATGGATTTCATAAGGCTCTCCTTCCTGAATTAGCTTGTCCAACCTGTTAAGAGTAAGAAGCACCGGGCGATAGTCTTCTTGGTCACAAGAGTCAGCCTATCTCTTCTCATCCAAAAGATATCCCCGCAGAATATCTAAGGCTGCCTGCGAAGCTTTCCACTTAATATCTTCCCTCTCCCCGGCGAAAAGGAATTTCTGACAGATCTCCTCCCTTGAAGAACTCAAGCCGACATAGACCAGCCCCACGGGCTTGGCCGAACTCCCTCCAGAGGGTCCGGCAATACCAGTGATACCCAACCCTAGATGGGTCTCACCTGAGCGCCTCGCCCCCTCGGCCATCTTCTTTGCTACCTGAGGTGAAACCGCCCCCTCCTTTTCAATGAGAGAGACGGGAACTCGAAGCAATGCTGACTTAGCCTTATTGCTGTATCCAATGATTCCGTGGACAAAATAATCGGAACTCCCCGGGATATTGGTCAAACGATGGGAAACCAGGCCTCCGGTGCAGGACTCAGCCACAGCAATCCTGAGACCCTTCTCTTTCAAGAGCGTAGCGACTATTCCCTCCAGAGTTTCTTCATCCACCCCCCAGATGGAGCTTCCCAGGCGCTCTCTTATCCGCTCCTCCACGGTTTTGATCTTCTCATCTACCACCTCGGGCGGAAACTTTCCTGTGATACCGATCTGGACCTCCCCCCTCTTGGCTAAAAGGGCAATGGTGGGATTCGATTGAGGGAGAAAAATATCGGCAATTCTCTCGTTGACCTGGGATTCTCCCATTCCCCATACTTTGAGAGTTCTCGACTTAATACACTCACCAGTCTTTAGCCGGGAAACAAGATAAGGATGGATCTCCTCCTCCACCATCCTCTTCATCTCCTGGGGAACTCCGGGCAAGAGGATAATGGTCTTATCTCCCTTCTCAAAGATAATCCCAGGGGCTGTGCCAAGCGCGTTGGGTATCCTTTTTGCCGAAGCTGGAATCATAGCCTGCTTCTGAATAGCCTTTTCCGGAATACGATGAGTCCGAAATCTTTGTCTAATCTCAACCGCAACGGCCTCATCCAACACCAACCTCTCCCCGAGAAGCTCAGAGAGGACTTCCTTGGTTATGTCATCCTCGGTAGGTCCCAATCCACCGGTAATCAAGATTAAATCCACCCGCCTTAAGGTCTCTTCCAGAGCCCGGTAAAGATCCTCCCACGTGTCTCCCACAGAACTGATACGGGAGACGCTGATTCCTAGAGAAGTCATTTTTTTTGCGACAAAGGCAGCATTGGTGTCCACAAGACTTCCCAGGAGAATTTCTGTTCCCACCGAGACTATTTCTGCTCTCATCTGTGTCCTCATTTGACTTTTAGCCGCTCTCAATTAGTCAACATACCGGGACCGGGAGAAGCGAGAAAGACACAGCGTTGGTCCTTCTCAGAGAAATCCTTTTCTTTTCAGCACCGTCGCAGCTGCTCCGATGGTTCCTGAATCAACTCCCAGTTGAGAGGGGACTATCCTTACTTCCCTGGTAGAAGCTTTAAGACTGTATTCTGTAACATATTTTCTTACCGGTTCCAACAAAAGGGGTCCCGCTTTAATCATCCCTCCTGCCAGAATAACCAGGCAGGGGTCAAGAAGATTAACCAGATTGGCAATGCCAATCCCCAAAAATCTGGCTGTCTCCTCCACAATCTCAGAACTGAGCGCATCTCCTTCTGCCGCTGCTCGGAAAATGAGCTCCGAGGTAAGACCCTCCGCTGTTCCGCCCACGCACTTTTCAAGAGTAGTCCCTCTTCCCTGTTTGATAGCAACCATGGTTCTGGCTACCACAGCTGTGGCTGAAGCATACGCTTCAAGACAGCCGTGGACGCCGCAATTACAGAGAAGACCGCCCTCATGAATAATCATATGTCCTACCTCAGCGGCGGCATCCCAGGCCCCATGGAGCACCTCTCCCCCAATGATGATCCCTCCCCCTATTCCTGTACCCAAAGTAAGAAGAACCAGATCATCTACAGATCTGCCAGCCCCCATCCACCATTCTCCAAGAGCAGCAGCGTTGGCATCGTTCTCCAAGTAAATGGGAAGCTGAATCCTATCTGTCAAAATACGAACCAGGGGAACATTCTCCCAACCAGGGAGATTCGGAGCAAAATGAACTATCCCCTCTTCAGTATTGAGGGGGCCCGGAGATCCAACGCCCACTCCCAATATTGATAGACGACGAAGGCCATCTGACCTAGCCTCTTCCAACACACTTTCCAAAGAGCCGACAATTTGCTCTATGGCCACCTCTTTTCCCTGGCTGGTCAGGCTCTTTCGAGCATCCCGTGCCCACACCCTACCTTTACTACCTATGAGAATGCTGCGCACGTTGGTTCCTCCCAGGTCTACGCCAATGATATACCCGGAAGTTTGCTTCATTTTCCACCTGCACTCAGTTCCCCAAATATCTCCTGCAGAACACTGATGGCCTGATCAATCTCCTCTTCTTTCACGATCAGAGGGGGAAGGAAACGAAGGATCTTTTTTGCCGTACAGTTAATGAGAAGTCCTTTGTAGCGACACTTCTCAACAATTTCCTTCCCTTCGAACTCAAGCTCTACCCCTCTCATGAGGCCTTTGCCCCGAATTTCCCTGATGAAGGAGTACTTTGCTTTCAACTCTTCCAAGCTCTTTCCAAAATATTCTCCCATCACCTCAGCTCCCTTCACCAAGCTCTCTTCTTTCATTACCTTCAAAAAGGCAAGGGCAGCGGACGAGACCAGAGGATTGCCCCCAAAAGTTGAGGCATGATCGCCAGGCTCAAAAAGAGATGCCACCTCTTCCTTTGCTAGAGTGGCTCCCATGGGAAGTCCTCCCGCTAAGGCCTTGGCCAAAGTCATTATATCAGGTTCTATTCCGTAATGCTGGTAGGCAAACATTTTCCCTGTCCGGCCCAGACCACACTGAATTTCATCCAGAATCAACAAAAGTCTCTTCTCATGGCAAATTTGCGACACTCCCTCCATAAAACCTTGTGAAGCTACACGAATCCCGCCTTCTCCTTGGATGGGTTCCATCATGATGGCGCAGGTCTTCTCTGAAATTCGCTGCTTCAGTTCCTCAAGATCATTGAAGGCAGAGTACGTAAATCCTGGCGGGAAGGGCCCAAATCCTTTCTGATACTTAGTTTGAGCTGTGGCCTTCAGGGTGGTTAGCGTTCTTCCATGAAATGACTCTTTCATGGTGATGATCTCATATCGTTTGCCCTTACCCCACCGACGAGCGAGCTTTATGGCTGCCTCATTGGCTTCCGCGCCTGAATTAGAGAAGAAGACTCTACCAGCAAAGGAGACCTCGCATAAGGCCTTGGCCAAGTTGGCCTGCGGTTCAATGTAGTAGAGATTGGAACAGTGAATAAGTCTTCTGGACTGATTGGTGAGAGCCCTCAAGATTTCAGGGTGACAGTGACCTATAGCGTTGACCCCTATCCCAGAGACAAAATCAAGGTATTCTCTTCCCTCTTTATCCCAGACCCTCACCCCCTCACCTTTGTCCATCACCATAGGAATACGCGAATAGCTCTGCATCACATATTTCTTATCCATCTCAATAGTCATTCTAGTATCCATTATCGTCTCCTTTGCTGCATCTCTCTTTAACTTTCCATGCTCGGATTCCATGAATCAAAAGACCCGGGCCCTTCATCTCCTTCATACCTATCACATTTTTGCAAGGTTTTCAAGGGGCCTTCCCCTTGAAAACCGCTTCTTGTTATTTCTCAGATTCTTGAATACCCTGTGTTCCCGAGATCATATATGCTTCTGAAATTTCCAGATTCTAATGCCTTTGGATGTCAAAGGAGAGCAGGATTTCAAAATAAGGAGGGCGGTAGAACAAGAGGGGGCCAGTTCCTACTCTTCCAGATTCAGGGGATAAGCTCATGGACACTTCCGCAGGAATGAAAGAAAAGATAAGCTTCCGTCCTCAAAGAACTGATGAGATACCGGGCTCCACCTTTCCCCACCGGTTTCTCGCCCCTAACCTGTGTCCAGAAGGGGTAGTATTTCTCCACCGTGCCTTAAAACAGTAACTTCGGCCTCCTGGCAGGTGAGCTCTAAGGCCATATCTAGCGCCTCCTGCGGTGTTTCGGCCACCAGGAAACCCATCTTTTCTGCCACTTCGCCCTCAATTCCAGGAGTAACCAAAATGCATCTGGCCCTTTTTCCCATAACATTTCCTAGATACGCCAGAAAGGCAGCTCCAGTCAGATCCTCCAGCTTCCCTCCTTTTACCAGGGGCTCCAGGTCCTCACAAGGCAGGCACCTGCACCTAATTACCTCAGGATGATGAGCTGCTACTCCTTCGGGGCAAGGGCTCACCAGAATGATAACCCCTCCATCTTTCACCGCCATCTCAGCCGCGAATATGCCTTTGGAACCTTGCCATAGATCCATATCGGCGGGGTAGGAATCAGCTACCACTATGTCTGCAGCCCGAGCTACAGAAACCCCGTAAACCTGTCTGGATATCCTACATCCTTCGCGATGAGCCCTTACAGGATCTCCACAAACTAATCCTACCACCCTGCCCCTAGCATCCTGGATGGCATTGACAATGAGGCTAAGACCTGCCTTGCCAGCTATGGTATCTATTTCCGCTCTAACAGGGTTTTCTGCTTGACCCAGGATTTTTCTTCCATCAGAGAAGACTCCTAGCCAGTGAGTTTGACCGGTAGTTTTTGCTCCGCATACTCCCGGCTGAATAATCTTACCTCCACCGCCGAACCCGGCGATTCTGTGAGGAACAATATGACCGAGCCCAATGACAAGATCAGCCTCAAGAACTGTTTTGTTGATCCAAATCTCTGTTCCCAAAGAGGTAGTCCCAATATACTCCAGAACTTTCTCGTCCTCCCATTTATGATCGAGGACGGCGAAGCGGCTGAGGATATCAGGACCCACTTTATCCTCTTTCTCTTCAGGAGTCATTCCTCGGTGAGTTCCCTGAGCCACAAGAAGGGAGATATCTTTATCTTTTACTCCGGCCACCCCAAGTTCATCCACAATGAAGGGGAGAATCTTGTCTCCTGGGGTTGTTCGAGTATAATCGTCCACCAAGATGAGAACTCGCTTCTTGCCTCTGGCTATCTCGTTAATCTTAGGAGAAGCAATGGGGTGAGCTAGACCCTCCCTAATGATATCTTTTTCGTCTTTCTGGGAGGGCAAGGCATGAGGTTCATAAATGCCGATGAGGTTCTGGTCGGGAATGTGGAAAGAGGGGATTTGGGGGTATCTAAATTCTACTTCCATACTCTGTCCATCCTTTTTCCTTCTTAATTCAGGTGCCGGCCCCCCTGGAAGGTTCCCTTGCAGCACAATCTAATCAAGATGCTACCGTGATTTCCCCTACGTTTCATGCCAGATAGCGCTTATTACTAGTACCATGCCTGACGTCCTTTGTCAAGAGGTATCTCGGCACGATTTTCCCTTGCTCCACAGGAACGGCTCTGCTCCCCTTTGTGAATATGGCCAACTTTTGCTAAGATGTCCTAAATCTGAGAAACCACCAACCGAGGACACAGTAGGATGAGAATAGGGAGGTCATCTAGACATCTTTTGAGAGTAACGTGGATAGGCCATGGCTTGAATGACATGTACTGGTTCATTCTTCCGGTGCTTCTACCTATGATCAAACAGGAGTTCAGTCTCAGCTACGCTCGAGCAGGCCTTCTGGTTACATCCTTTACGGCCGTGATGGCTATGGGCTCCTTGGTGAGCGGCTACCTGGGAGATCACTTTGGCAGAAAGATCATTCTTAGCGGCGGCTTCGTATTTGTTTCTCTGGCTCTCATCTTCTGTGGTCTCTCGCGTAGTTACTGGCAGCTACTGGTTGCGGTTGCCCTGGTGGGGATTGGCGTGAGCACCTTTCATCCTTCTATGATCGCCCTGCTTATGGATATGTTCTCCAAGAAGAGGGGAGCGGTTCTTGGCAAGTTTGCTCTCTGGGGATGGGTGGGTACTGCCGTTGGTCTTATGGCCATATCATATCTGACTGGAAGGGAATTTAGCTGGAGACAGGTATATCTGGTGATGGCTCTTCCGGGTCTAGCTGTCTTTCCCCTGTTCTACAAAGCTCTCGGTCCCTCGGACGACAGACATCCCTCGCCTCAAAAAAAAGAGGTTGAGAGTGTTTATGCGGGAGGAAGCAACCTTCCTGCTTTGGCTGTTTTCTTTGCAGCAAATATGGCTATCGCCCTTGCCTTTTGGGGTATTATGAATTTCCTACCTACCTTCATGGTGGAGGCAAAGGCCCTTTCTGTAGAAACAGCAAGCTACCTTTTCGTAATTTTCGTTGCAGGAGCAATGATCGGCTCCTTGATAAGCGGCAGGCTCAGCGACCTATTTCCACCTCTCCTGGTTATCCTGGTGGCTACGGTGGGGGTAATTCCGGTAATCTTTTTGCTTACGCTAGGAGAGAGGCTCGTTAGTTTAGTCTTATTATTGGTTCTCTTCGGGATTTGCTGCTCCGGGGTCTACCCCCCTCGGAATGCTTATCTAGCTGACCTTACCTCTATATATACTCGGGGGAGGATTTATGGCTTGATTCAATGTTCCACTATCCTGGTAGGGTCCTTCGGGCCAGGAATCATGGGCCTAATAGCGGACAAAGTAGGGCTTTCTTTGGCTATGAAACTCAGCATTCTTCCCCTCGCATTGGCTACCTTGCTCCTTTTCTATCTTAAAAGAAGGTAGACTACAAGAATTCTACCGACCCTTGCAAATCATCTCAAGGACTTCCAACTCATTCGAGGGAGCAAGACGAAGGTTATGGTTCAAAAGGCTTTTTGCTTGACAATTGTCCTACCCCTACCAATAATGTGTAAATGAAAACAGCACTTGGATGGCGCCAGCTAACACAAAGACAGGTTGGCCAAAAAATTTCGAAAGGAGATATTCTATGAAATTCAAAGTTTTTGTCACCAGAATGATTCCAGAGGCGGGGTTAGACATACTAAGAGAAGAATGTGAGATAAAACTTAATCCTTACGATCGACCTTTGAAAAAAGAGGAAATGTTGGAGAGTGTAGGAGGAGTAGATGGATTGATTTGCCGCACAGATGCTATTGATGAGGAGATAATGGATGAGAATCCCCATTTAAGGATTATCAGTAACTTTGGCGTGGGCTACAACAATATCGATGTAAAAGCAGCCACCACAAGAGAAATTATGGTGACCAACACCCCGGGGGTATTGACTGATACCACAGCAGATTTAACCTGGGCTTTACTCATGAGTGTAGCCAGGAGAATCGTAGAGGCAGATAGATTCGTGAGAGGAGAAAAACATGACTCATCGTCTACTGCGATTTTTTTGGGAACTGATATCCACCACGCTACGCTTGGAATAGTTGGATTAGGCAGAATAGGTAGAGCCGTAGCCAAAAGAAGTAAGGGATTCCAGATGAGAATACTCTACGCCGACATAGTAAGAGCTCCAAGGAATGTCGAGGAGGACTTAGGAGCTAAATTTACTTCTTTAGGGGAGCTTTTGCAAAACTCAGACTTTGTTACCCTACACGCGCCCTTAACCCCCGAAACAAGACATCTGATTTCAAAGAAAGAATTAAGACTGATGAAAAAAGGCGCCTATTTGATCAATGCTGGGCGAGGACCGTTGGTAGATGAAAAGGTGCTTGTTCAAGCACTGAGGGAAAACTGGATTGCCGGTGCTGGCCTCGATGTATTCGAGAACGAACCAAGATTGGCTCCTGGCTTAACTGAACTGAATAATACTGTGCTCCTCCCTCATCTCGGCAGTGCCACTATGGCTACTCGAGCAAAGATGGCAGTTGTGGCGGCTGACAATTTGCTGGCAGGCCTAAAGGGTGAAGTGCCCCCCAATCTAGTAAACAAGAAAGTCTCAAAAAAGCAGTCGCTATAATGCTGGCTCATTCCTTGGAATCTTTCTCTTGAGTCTCTCTGGTGTTTTCCCGAGGCGAGTGCTCAGGATGTATATCAGTCCTGCTGCCACTTCAGCGAGGACAACATTTTTCCCAAGCGCTCCCCGTTCTCTTTCAAGCAATGATACAAGATTGATACATCCATAGGAAGAGAAAAATTCCGTGCACCAAGGTAAATGCATTTCTCAATATGCTCTTTCTTAACTGAAGACTTGAGTTCCACCCTCGGGCAAAGCTTGGCTCAATCAAAGAGTTGAACCTGAACTTTTTCCCCTTTCTTAATCTCATCTATCTCTTCTGGCACGACAACAAACCCATCAGCCCAGACCATAGACTTGAGAACCCCTGATTTTTGAGAAGGAGCTGGGACCGCCCTATACTCTCCCCTTTCCCGCACGAGTTTCACCCTGATGAAGTTTCTCCTCTTTCCTTTGCTCCTGACAGATGATTCAAGATAAGCCTCGACCTGAAGTCTTTTCTCCTTTCTCCCTGACATGGCATAAATAGCAGGCTTAACTAAATTCTCGAAATTAAGCATGGAGGAAACAGGGTACCCAGGAAGACCGAATATTAGAGTGCGGTTCCTCGTCCCAAAAAAAATTGGTTTACCCGGCTTCACTGCCACTTTCCAAAAAAGTATCTTCACTCCCGCCTCTTCTGCAACCTCCTTTACCAGATCGTATACACCCACAGAAACTCCCCCCGAAAGAAGAAGAATATCAAAAGAGAGTCCCTTTTGAATTCTTGAGATAAGCTCTTCCTTGTTGTCCCGAACAATCCCTAACCTCTGCGGGGTCCCGCCACACCTCGCAACCTGGGAGGAAAGGGCTAGGCTGTTGCTGTCATAGATCTGGCCTTCCTTGAGCCTACCTCCCGGCTCAATCAGCTCATCTCCCGTAGAAATAATGCCAACAGTGGGCTTCCTTCTCACCATGACGTTTTCTTTCCCCAGGGCAGCCAACATGCCTACCTCAGCCGGGCGAACAAAAGACGTCTCTTCAAGGACAAGCTCTCCTTTTTTTACATCTTCACCAGCAAAACTCACGTTTTCTCCCGGCTCCACCTTCCTGAAGATCCTCACCCCGTCCTCCTCCTCTTTGGTATCTTCCACCATCACCACGGCATCAGCCCCTTTGGGGAGAGGCGCCCCCGTCATAATCCTTACCGCCTTTCCCTCCCTGAGAACCTTTGCAGTTTGGTATCCTGCGGGAAGATCGGCTATCACCTCCAGAAAGACAGGCTGATCGGACCCAGCAGAACAGATGTCTTCGGCGATAACAGCGTAGCCGTCCATGGCTGAGCGATCAAATCTGGGAATATCAAAATCAGCATGAATATCCTGGGCCAGAACTCTTCCCAGGCTGGACAAAACCTGCACTCTTTCCGCTGAGAGAGTTCTTACCTCGGATAGAATTACCTGAAGTGCTTGCTCCAGATGAATCATGGTCTCCTCCTTAAAGGGGAGCTAAGGCTCTCCATTGACATTGAAGAAGTGCCAATCCTTGAGTACATTCCGCCCCAGGTGACGGACATATCTGGGTTCTTGCCTGGAAAAATGAGGAGCTGAATTCTCGCGCTTCGGTCCTTATCGAGATTAACTATGTTCATACTGTGCATTTCTCCAGCCTTACGGCGCATACTTTCAGCTCAGGAATCTTGGCAACAGGGTCAAGGGCATCTATGGTAAGAAGGTTTGCCGCCGCTTCCTTGAAATGAAAACTCATAAAGACAACACCGGGAGGCGACACCTCGGTCACCTTCACCCTGACCACTACTTTTCCCCGCCGAGAGATCACCCGGGTCATATCACCATCCTCAAGAGAGAGCTTCCCCGCATCCAGAGGATGAATCTCCACCAGGCCTTGAGGATAAATCTCTTCCAGCCCCTTCACCCTTCTGGTCATGGTACCGGTGTGAAAGTGAAAAAGCACCCTTCCGGTAGTAAGAATAAGAGGATAATCCTCATCTGGTAGCTCGGCAGGTTCCCTGTAGGACGTCGCATAGAACTTGCCCCGCCCACGCGTGAACCTACCCTGGTGCAAGAACTTTGTGCCTGGATGGTTCCTGTCAGGACATGGCCACTGAAGTCCCTCTTCACCAAGCCTCTCATAGAGAATTCCTCCGTATATGGGGGCAAGATGAGCAATCTCATCCATTACCCGGGCGGGAGAGGAGTACTGCATGGGATATCCTAGTTTCGCTGCCAAATCCGAAATGATTTCCCAGTCTGCCTTAGCCTGGCCGGGAGGCTCCAGAGCCTTTCTTACCCTTTGCACTCTTCTTTCGGTATTGGTAAAAGTTCCCTCTTTTTCAGCAAAGCTTGCTGCCGGCAGGATAACATCGGCGTACTCACCCGTTCCCGTGGGAAAGATATCCTGCACCACCAGAAAATCAAGCTTCCTTAAAGCCTTCCTGGTGAAATTACTATTAGGATCGGAAAGAAAAGGGTTTTCCCCCATGATGTACATGGCCCTCACCTTTCCTGCCTCAGCGGCATGCATCATCTCCACCGCGGTAAGTCCTACCTTTTGAGAAAGACCTACTCCCCAGATCTTCTCAAATTTCTCCCGAATCTTATCCTCACTGACTGGCTGATACCCCGGGTACACATTGGGAAGAGCCCCCATGTCACATGCACCCTGCACATTGTTCTGACCCCTCAAAGGATTCACACCCGAGCTCTCCTTGCCTACGTTACCGGTGAGCATAGCGAGATTAGCCAATGAGAGGACATTGTCGGTACCGGTGGTGTGTTGGGTAATACCCATGGCGAAAAAGATGGATGCTCTGTCGGCTTCCGCGAACATCCTGGCAGCAGAGATGATGTCGGAAGCGGAAACGCCGGTGATCCCTTCCACGTAATCGGGAGTATACTGGCTCAGCACCCCCTCAAGTTCTTTGAATCCCTGGGTACGTTTCGAAATAAACTCTTTGTCCGAGAGTCCTTCAGAAATAATAACATTCATCATTCCATTGAATAGGGCCACGTCCGTACCTGGCTTTTGCCGCAGCCAGAGGTTGCTGAATTTGACCATCTCTATTTTTCGAGGATCAGCAACAATAAGTTTTGCACCATTTCTGCGAAGGGCCTCCTTAATCTTCAGAGCCACGATGGGGTGAGTCTCTGAAGTGTTGGATCCGGTAATGAGGATACAATCCGCATTTTTTATCTCTTGCATTGAATTGGTCATGGCCCCACTTCCAAAGGCTCTGGCCAACCCCGCTACAGTAGACGCATGGCACAGGCGAGCGCAGTGATCCACATTGTTGGTTCCGAGAGCAGCTCTCATGAACTTTTGAAACAGGTAATTCTCCTCGTTGGTACACTTGGCCGAGGAAAGCCCCGCTATGCTCTCTGATCCATACTCATCTCTAATCTCCTTGAACTTATCAGCCACGAATTCTAGAGCCTCGTCCCAGCTCACCTCGGTGAGCTTGCCTCCCTTCCTCACCAGGGGCTTCTTCAATCTCTCAGGGCTGCTGACGAAATCAAATCCGAATTTTCCCTTAGCGCAGAGCCACCCCTCATTGACAAACCCCTCTGGATCTGAAGTTATTTTGACAATTCTATTGTTTTCAATATTGAGGATGATACTACAGCCGCAGCCACAGTAAGGGCAAATAGTCTTGACCTTCTCTACCTCAAATTCCCGCCTCTGAATCCTGCCTTCCTTTTCAGTCAGTGCTCCTACTGGACACACAGATACACATGAGCCACAAAAGGCGCAAGGGGTTTGGGGAAGAGGTCTATCTAGACCAGTCGATATCCGGGTTTCAAGCCCCCTGCCCACAAAATCTAGAACGAAGCACATCTGCACGTCATTGCACACCGCCACACACCGGCCACAGAGAATGCACTTATCGGGATCTCTTAGAATGAAGGGATTACTCTCGTCCGGTGGATAGTGACTCTTTTTCCCCTTAAACCGAGGAGAGGAAACTCCTAGCTCCTGAGCGTACTCCCTTAGCCGGCAGTCAAGAATCTGGTCACAACCACAGGAAAGACACCGCTCACTTTCTCTCTTTACCATATCCTCCGTGAAACCGAGCTGGGTTTCAGCAAAGCTCATCTTCCTTTCTTCCAGGGCAAGATGGCGCATTTTGCCTCGAGGAATCGTCTCTACGTGGGCGTATTCCCGAGGATCAATTTCATCCAGCTCGCCCTTTTTGATGTTAAAGACTTCCTCCTCACCAGAAGGCTTCTTGCCAGCCAGGTACTGATTAATGGAATGAGCTGCTCGCCGCCCGCAAGCTATGGCCTCAATAGCCGTGGCTGGACCGGAAACGCAATCACCACCGGCAAAGACTCCCTCAGAGTTTGTCTCCATAGTCTCATCATCCACCTCAATATAGCCCCTTTTGGTAAACTGAAGGGGCATCTCATCCAGGCAGGATCGGTCAAGATACTGTCCAATAGCAGCGATGACCGTCTCCACAGGCATCTCAAATTCCGAGTCAGGAATAGGCTCTGGTCTTGCCCTGCCCGAGGCGTCGGGTTCTCCCAGCCTCATCCTCTGGCAGATAAGGGACCTTACCTTATTGTTTTTCCCGGTTGCTCTCACCGGAGCTGCGAGGAGAATGACCCTGACGCCCTCTTTTTCCGCCTCATCTATCTCCTCTTCCTCAGCGGGCATCTCCTTCCGAGATCGCCGATAGACGATGGTCACCTCATCAGCACCCAATCTTAGGGCAGACCGAGCGGCGTCAATGGCAGTATTGCCTCCTCCGACAACTGCTACTCGCTTTCCCACCCTTACCCTTCCGTCGAGGGCAATCTGGCGAAGAAACTCCAGGGCTGGAATGATTCCTCCAAGCTCCTCCCTTCCAATCCCCATCTTCCAGCACTTCTGTGCGCCTATAGCCAAAAATATGGCATCAAAACCCTCTTTCCTCAAGCTACCTATGGTGATGTCTTTTCCCAGCGTTTTCGCGCATTCAATTTTCACCCCCAGGGCAGCAATTGTGGCAATTTCCCTGTCCAGCTCTTTCTTGGGAAGCCGGTGCTCGGGGATGCCGTACCTCAGCATGCCTCCAGGCTCCGGATCCCCATCAAAGATGGTCACCCTGTGGCCCTCTCTGGCGAGAAAATAGGCTGCAGAAAGACCGCCAGGCCCGGATCCAATGACAGCTACCCTCTTGCCGGTACTGGGCTTGCGGGAAGGAGTGTAGGGACGGCCGTCCTTCATATCGAAATCAGCCAGGAATCTTTTGATAGCGTCAATGGCCACCGGCTCATCCACCACGTGTCTTCGGCACTCTCTTTCGCAGAATCGAGGACAAATTCTTCCGCAGACAATAGGCAACGGATTTGTTTCCTTGATGAGCTTGAGAGCCTCCTGGTAATAACCCTTACGCGCAAGGGCAAGATACCCCTGTATATCTATTCCCACAGGACAGACCAGCTTGCAGGGAGCCAGGCAATCACCACTGTGGCTAGAGAGAAGAAGCTCCAGGCACATCCTCCTCAAGGCAGTAACCTTTTCTGTTCTGGTTCTTACCCTCATCCCTTCGGCTACGCAGGTGGAGCAGGCAGGAGTAGGACGGGGCATCCCCTCCACTTCAACCAAACACATGAAGCAAGAAGTGAAAGGATCGAGACGAGGATCGTAGCAAAGGGCAGGAATCTGGATACCCCCAGCTTCAGCAGCTTCTAGAATGGTGGTGCCGGGGCTAGCTTGTAGGGACTTATCATCTACAGTGAGCTGAATTTTCTTGGACATTCCTTCCCCTTCCGGGACACAAGCCAATAACAAGTCTACTTTACTAAGATAGCGTCGACCTTACAGCTATCCAAGCACTTACCGCACTTGATGCACTTTACCTGATCGATCCGATGTGGTTTCTTCTTTTCTCCTGAAACAGCCTCAGTTGGGCAGAGCAGGGCACAGGCTCTGCAGCCGGTGCACTTCTCAGGGATAATTTCAAAGCTAATTAGGGCTCGGCATTTCTTCGCCGGGCATCGCCTCTTTTCAATATGGGCCTCATACTCATCTCTAAAATACCGAATAGTAGTGAGAACCGGATTAGGAGCGGTCTGACCTAACCCACAGAGGGAAGCTTCTTTCACCTTATGTGCCAGATCTTCCAAGATCTCGAGGTCTCGAAGGTGGCCTTTCCCATCGGTGATTCTTTCCAGAATCTCCAGCATTCTGAGGGTTCCGATGCGGCAAAAAGTGCATTTGCCGCAAGACTCTTTCTGGGTAAAACCGAGAAAGAATTTGGCCACATCCACCATGCAGGTACTCTCATCCATAACCACCATTCCTCCGGAACCCATGATGGCTCCGGTGCCGGTTACCGATTCATAATCTATCGGAGTGTCGGCCAGGGCTTCGGGTATACATCCTCCTGAGGGACCACCCATTTGCACGGCCTTGAGCCTGCCGCCATTCTGGATACCACCTCCAATATCAAAAATGACTTCTCTGAGGGTGATACCCATGGGAACCTCCACCAATCCCCCCCGGTTTATTTTGCCGGCCAAGGCGAATACTTTGCTTCCCCTGCTTTTCCTTATGCCGCACTCACTGAATTTCTTCCCCCCGTTGATGATAATCCAGGGAATATTGGCCAGAGTCTCCACGTTATTGATGCAGGTGGGTTTTCCCCAGAGACCTGAGGTGGCAGGGAAGGGGGGCCGGAATCTGGGCATTCCACGTCTTCCTTCAAGAGAGGCAATGAGAGCCGTCTCTTCCCCGCAGACAAAGGCGCCTGCACCCTCAAGAATTCTAATAGAGCAACCGAAATGAGTTCCCAGAATAGACTCTCCCAGGTAGCCTCTTTCTTCAGCCTGCCTGATAGCCTCCTTGAGTCTTTTCACCGCCAGGGGGTACTCCGCCCTCACATAAATATATGCCTCCAAAGCACCAATGGCGTATCCCGCTATGAGAAGACCCTCCAAAACACTGTGAGGATCGCTTTCGAGAACGCTTCTATCCATGAAAGCTCCTGGATCTCCTTCATCGGCGTTGCAGACCACATACTTGGGTTCTCCCGGGGCGTTCCGCGCAAATTCCCATTTTCGCCCCGTGGGAAAGCCAGCTCCACCTCTTCCTCTGAGCCCGGATCCCTTCACCTCCTCTATTACCTCCTCTGGATTCATACTTCTCAGTACTTTCTCCAGGGCCTGATAGCCACCGGCATTCTGGTAGTCATCAATGGATTCAGGATCGATGATGCCGCAGTTTCTGAGGACAATCCTCCTCTGCTTGGAGAAAAAATTCTCAAAAGGTGTGTGAATACCCTCACCCCTGACGATCCAGTCTTTTATGGGCCGGCCCTCCTCCAGGTGCTCCCTGAGGATCCGCTCCGCCCTGTCTCTAGTAATTTCCCCATAAAGGAGGCTCTTGTTTCCCTCCTCGAGAACTTCCAGCAGAACTTCCTTGAAACACATACCCAGGCAACCAGTTCTCTCAAGCCTCACGGGAAGATTTCTGGTACGTATCTCTTCTGCCAAATACTCGAAGACTTCTTGGGCTCCGGCGGCGATGCCGCAGGAGGCAAGGCCTACCTTCACTACTCTCCTTGAATCGTTTGAAGGAAGATGCATTCTAGTTGACTCGCGTTTTCTGGTATTTCTTGACTATTCTTTTGATTTTCCGGGGACTCAAGCGGGCGTGAGTCTCCTCATTGACCATCACGCAGGGAGCAAGGCTGCAGCACCCCAGACAGGCCACCCGCTCCACAGTAAACTCACCATCCTCAGTTGTGGCTCCCTCATCTATTCCCAACTCCTCCGAGACCGCCTCAGAGATTCTCTCCGCTCCACCAATATGACAGGCGGTTCCGTGGCAGACTCTGATAATGTTCTTCCCTCGAGGACTCAGGTAGAACTGACTATAGAAGGTGACCACGCCGTATATCTTACCCAGAGGTATCCCCACTTCCTCGCTCACAAAAACTAAAGCCTCCTCGGGGAGATAGCCAAAGGACTCCTGAATCTCCTGCAGGATAGGAATCAAGGCACCGGGTTCGCTTTCGTGTTTCTCCAGGAGCTGCCTCAGAGATTCCTTATCCATTTCCCCAGTCATTTCCTTGGTCATTCGAGCGTGCTCACTACTATTCAAACAATACCTTCTTCAAGATTCTTCCCGTATGGGAGCGGGGATTGCGCGCCACTTCCTCTGGAGAACCCGTGGCCACCATTTCTCCCCCCTCATCTCCTCCCTCAGGGCCTAAATCAATAATATAATCAGCTACTTTGATCACATCGGAATTATGTTCAATAACCACCACCGTATTCCCCTTAGCCACCAGCCGGTCTAAAACTTTCAAAAGTTTCTCAATATCGGCAAAATGAAGACCGGTAGTAGGCTCATCCAGGATGTAGAAGGTTTTTCCTGTGCCTATTTTGGAAAGCTCCTTGGAGAGTTTCACCCTCTGAGCTTCTCCTCCGGAGAGGTTAGGAGCAGGCTGGCCCAGATGAATGTATCCCAGACCCACATCATAGAGAGTCTTCAGCTTTCTCTTGATTTGAGGAATGTTGCGGAAAAAATCCAGAGCTTCCTGGATCGTCATGTCCAGGATCTCAGCGATATTTTTGCCTTTGTACTTTACCTGGAGAGTCTCTTTGCTATATCGCTTTCCCTTGCAGACATCACAGGGAACAAAAACGTCTGGAAGAAACTGCATTTCAATCTTGATCATTCCCTCTCCCCGGCACTGCTGACACCTTCCCAGGCGCACATTGAAGCTAAACCTTCCCTGGGTGTATCCTCTCATCCTGGCCTCCTCCAGCTTAGAAAAAAGCTGTCTCATGGGAGTGAAAACCCCCGTATAGGTAGCGGGGTTCGAGCGAGGAGTTCGACCAATGGGGGATTGGTCAATAACGATGACTTTGTCAATATAGTTTATCCCCTCCAGGCGGTCAAACTTCCCCGGTTTTACCTTGCTGCTGTAAAAATGTTCAGCCAGAGCCCGGTAGATAATTTCTTCGACCAGGGTACTTTTACCCGACCCGGAAACACCGGTAACACAGACAAACACTCCCAGAGGGATTCTAACGTTGATGTTCTTGAGGTTGTGTTCCCGGGCTCCCACTACGGTAAGATATCGATTATCCTTAGGAACTCGGCGAGATTGAGGCACAGGAATCTTTAGCTCTCCCTTGAGATACTTGCCGGTTAGGCTGGCCGGACAATCCATGACATCCTTCAAGGAGCCACTGACCACAACCTCCCCTCCATGCTCTCCGGCTCCTGGACCGAGATCAACTATATGATCAGCAGCTTCAATGGTGGATCGGTCATGCTCCACCACGACGACAGTATTACCCAAATCCCTCATATCCTTCAGAGTCGCCAGGAGCCTCTGATTATCCCTCTGATGAAGACCTATGGTAGGCTCATCCAGGATGTAGATGACACCCACCAGGCCAGATCCTATCTGGGTAGCCAGCCTTATGCGCTCGGCTTCTCCTCGGGACAGGGTGCCAACCCTGCGATCCAGGGTAAGATAATCTAACCCTACGCTAACCATAAATCCTAATCTTTTCTTTATTTCCTCGACTATCTCACCAGCGATGAGCTGCTCGCGGCTGGAGAGTTTGAGATGAGAAAAGAATTTCTCTGATTCCTTTACGCTCAAGGTAACCACTTGATGGATGGATCTAGCTCTGATGGTGATGGCCAGACTTTCTTTACGCAGGCGGGCTCCGCGGCACTCTGGGCAGGGTGTTTCTCTCACGTACTTGAGAATTTCTTCTTTTGCATATTCAGAATCGCTTTCCCTGAACCGCCTCTCCAGGTTGGGAACAATCCCCTCGAAAGGTGCCCAGTGACTGTACAAATCCCCTCTCCGGCGCTCCACGAACTCAACCTCTTCAGAATCAGAACCATAAAGAATAATGTTTTGTATTCGGGGATCTAGTTTATCAAAGGGCTCATCTAAGGAGAAGTGGTAATGTTTGGCCACTGCAGCAATCTGCCTGAAATAGTAGCGGGAAGCGGTTTTGGCCCATCGGTAGAATCCTACGCCTTCCTCCCAGGGAACAATAGCCCCCTGTGTTAGAGATTTGCTCCTATTTGGGACCACCAAATCCGGATCAATGGTCTGCTTGTTTCCTATCCCATTACATCCCGGACACGCGCCATAGGGGCTGTTAAAAGAAAACATGCGAGGGGAGATCTCCTCATAGCTTACTCCACATTTAGGACAGGCCAGGTGCCGGCTAAAAATAAACTCCTTCTCCCCACCTTCTCTTTTCTGGATAACCAGAACCAGTCCTTCCGAGCGATTAGTAGCCGTTTCCAAGGAATCGGCAAGCCTGGTTTCTATTCGCTCTTTTACCTTGAGTCTATCCACCACTATCTCCACGTTGTGCTTTTTCTTTTTGTCGAGAAAGATAGCTTCGCTAAGTTCACGAATCTTACCATCCACCCTTACCCTCACATACCCCTCTCTTTCTATCTCCTCCAGCAAATCCCGATATTCACCCTTTCTTCCCCGTACCACAGGGGACAGAATTTGAATTGACGACCCTCGAGGAAACTGCATGATTTGATGAGTAATGTCCTCGATAGTCTGGGGACGGATCCTTCTTCCACACTTATAACAGTGAGGTTTGCCAATATGGGCGAAGAGTAAACGCAGATAATCATAAATCTCTGTGAGGGTGGCCACCGTGGATCTGGGATTGGCGGAGGCTTTTCGCTGTTCAATGGAAATGGCCGGAGAAAGGCCTTCAATATAGTCTACCTGGGGTTTGGACATCTGCTCCAGGAACTGGCGGGCATAGCTGGACAAAGACTCCACATATCTTCGCTGCCCTTCAGCATACAGAGTATCGAAAGCCAGGGAGGATTTGCCGGAACCACTGAGACCCGTAATCACCACCAACTTGTTACGGGGAATCGTTACATCAATTCCCTTCAAGTTATGTTCTCTTGCCCCCTTGATAATAATGTTATCTTTGCTCATAGGCGCCTTCCATAAACACTTATTCTAACGCATTCTCAGCCTGAGTCAACTTCTCAAATTGCCCCGCTCCATCAGATAACTCGACGCAGTTCTAGACACTACTTCGACACACGTTCCCACCATGAATCCAAAAAGACTGTTTGATCACACACTTCTTAATGTGCCTGACCAACGGGCATATCACTGGTTTGGTTCGAGTCCGGTCCGGGTCCCCGCAGGGTTTCGAGATAATAGAGATCCTATCCCAATTAACCAGAGAAGAGAAGAGAAGAGAAGAGAAGAGAAGAGAAGGGAAGAGAAGGGAAGAGAAGGGAAAGAAAGCAGGGGAAAAAAGCTCTCTTGCTCGAATTAGAATCCAATTTGACCTCTTCCTTTGCCTTGGATTTTTTGGTACTATAGTACCCATTTGTGCATCCCGGGAAAAGTTAACTCGGGCAAAACGAGAAAGGGACTCAAAATGAAGATCAAGAGTGATCATATCGGTCTCTATTTTACGCCATTCCTGGCAGATATACGCATGGGGAGCATAATGATAGCCATTCCCCTCCTCGCCATATCCTTAGGTGCATCGTCTCTTACCCTGGGAACACTCGGGTTTGCCTCAGGGCTCGCCTACGTATCTCTTTGTTTCTTATTTGGGAAATTATCTGAGAGGTGGCACCGAAAAAACCTGATGATGCTGGGAATCTCAGTATGGATTGCAGCTTCTCTTCTTCTATGTTTTTCCTCCCGGATCTATCAACTTTATCTATCCATGCTATTACTAGGAACTGGTGGAGCTATGTTCTGGCCAGCTTTGGAGGTCTGGATTGCGGAAAGAGAGAGCAAAAGATCTCTCGTCAAGAGAATGGCATCGTTCAATATTTCTTGGAGTGCGGGACTCACCGTAGGTCCTCTCGCAGGAGGGATTCTATTTGGAATTAACTCTAAGCTCCCTTTCTACGTTGCTCTCCTCATAAGTACATTTATGTTCTTTCTACTCTGGAAAACTGTAAGGGTGGATTCTTCCCCCAGGAGCGAAGCTCCTACTCACAAAACTCTTCCTTCGAAAGGTGCCCGGGATGACTCCTCTTTGTATATTAAGATCTCTCGAGTAGCTAATTTTACAGCGTCCCTTTCTGTGGGGGTGATCCGGTATATCTTCCCTAAGTTGGGAACTCAGCTTGAAATTTCTCCCTCAGTTCTAGGACTCTTGATGTTTACCCTTGCTCTTTCACAGACGCTTACCTTCTATGGACTGGGAAAAGTCCATCTGTGGCGCTATCGCGCTCTTCCTCTGATTATCTTTCAGCTTGTCACTCTTGTGGGTCTTGTTACAATCTTTGCAACCGGTTCCCTTCCCCTATTATTTCTCGCTTTTGTTTTCATCGGAGTGGGCAGAGGAATGACCAATTTCTCCAGCCTCTTCTACAGTGTCAACATCACCTCTCAAAGAGGTCCCAGCGCTGCAATTCACGAAACCGTGCTCGGGAGCGGATTTCTCCTGGGTCCTCTAATAGGAGGAGTAGTGGCCCAGAAGTTTTCACTTGAAGCTCCCTATCTGGTAGCCGCTGCAATAGTACTGGTGGGGATACTCATCCAGACCTTGATGAAAAGATACTATCTTTCCTTGACCGAGGTAGCTACCCGACAGAGGGCTTAATCTCACCTTACCAGATTGAGGGACTTACCCCTTGGCCAAAGGATTCTATCAATGTACGCTTAAGAGAGATAGAATTTGGCCGAGATTGGCCGAACCTAGATTGTCAACTCAAAGGGAAATTCCGTTGAGAAATGATCTACCTGCAACTGGAACCACCTGAAACTTCACTCTAAGCGGTATAATAAAACTTAGAATTCTTTGAAAAATATCACTTGTGCCCGGACCCAGATACTAGATATCATGGACAGTGTTGACGAGCTGTCTTCAATTGAGGATTAGAGAGGAGTGAGAAAAAATGACAACCTTGACGACAAGAGAGAGACTGCTTACGGCTCTGCAGCATAAAGAGCCCGACTGTATACCCTATGATTTGGCAGGTACGAGTGTTACCGGAATCCACTATGTGGCCTATCGAAATCTCGCAGACTATTTGGGCAAGGACTATCTTCTGGAAAAGGGGCAAGAATCCTGGTCCTACGAGAAACAACAAGGGCTGACACAGGTGGATGAAGAAATCAAGCAAGAACTTAAAGTTGACACCCGAGGAACTAAATTCAAGAATCCATCAACCTGGAAGCTTGAGATTAAAAAAGTAGGAGGCAAAGAGGCCTTTACTGATGAATTAGGTTGCCAGTGGGTTAGTTCGAGAAACGGATATTATTTTGATCAAATACCAGGAAAACCCCATCCTCTTGGTGGTTCAATCACCCCCGAAGATATTAAGAACTACCCTTGGCCTAATGCGAGTGACCCAGTACGGGTAGAAAACTTAAGGAACGAATTAAGAGAACTAAGAAAAACCGGTTACGCTACAATAATAGAGGCTCCTTTTAATGGAGTCTTCTCCTTGGGATTTCGAATGCGTGGATATCCAGATTTCTACGAGGACCTGGGAGCAAGGCAATCTCTGGCCTGTAGCTTAATGGATAGGCTCACCGACCTTAAGATAGACTTTTGGGATATGGCCCTAGAAGAGGTAGGTGATCTTGTTGACGTTATCGTTGAGCTGGATGATCTGGGAGGACAGAATGGGACGTTAATTTCACCTGAGATGTATCGAAAGTTGGTGAAACCGAGACATAGAAGACTCTTTTCATTCATAAAGAAGAGGGCACCTAACTCATATCTTTTTTTACATTCAGATGGTTCTCTCTATGATATAATACCTGACTTGATCGAATTGGGCGTAGATATATTGAACCCCGTACAGGTGAGCGCAGCAAAGATGGATTCGGCCAAGCTAAAAAGGAAATTTGGAGACTCCTTGAGCTTTTGGGGAGCAGGAGTGGATACACAAAACATACTGGGGAAGGGGACGCCAGGCGAGGTGAGCAGCGAAGTCAAAAGACGAGTCGATGACCTCGCTCCAGGTGGAGGATACATATTTGCAGCCATTCACAATATTCAGGCTGATGTCCCTCCAGAGAACTTTATGGCAATGTGGGAGACCCTGCAACAGTACAAATCATACTAAAAAGATATTCACTATTTTCAATTCCCGTACCTTCACACCACGCGGCCACATCTCACTACTTATTTCTGAGTCAGCATATCGGTATACTTCTTTTCAATTCTAAGTAGTTCTTCCTTTTGCTTTTCTGTTACATATGTTTTCGCATCGCTTCTCAATATCTCTTGGCAGCGTTCTTTTGCCTTCTCCTCAAGAGATTTGCCACCTTCTTTCATCCAATCTTCACGCGTTTTTCTATTGGTAAGCCCGGGGAAAAACATTTCCTCTTTGTAATGAGTTAAAGTGTGCTCGTGTTCCATAAAGCGATTCGCCACTCCCACGTCTTTCAGAACCACATCTTTTATCACATCCAATGCCATAGCCTCCTTGGTGACTTTGACTCCCTTCTGGATGTATAGAAACGAGGAAATCATTTCATCGTCAATGACTGCTTGTTCTTTAGAAACCGACAGTTCGGACTCGAGCTGACCCACTCCCCAAATCATATTCTGCTTACCAAAAACGGACGACAGAAATGTCATACATTTCTCGTATATTGCCTGACCATCGACGAGCATTGATTCCGTGCTTGACCATCCCCCAGAAGGTAACTTGTAATACTGAGAAAGATCTGATCCAGCAAGCGAGAGCAGTATATTCTCAGGGCTTCCGGTGAGTCCTGTCAGTGTACGCATATCGAGGATACGCCCGAATCCTAGGTTATAGTAGCAAGGTCTTCCCGGTTCCAGCACCTGATTAATAATCAAGCCGCTCAGCACTTCGGCGTTAGCCAAAATCAGTGTCCCGGCTATGGTAATCGGAGAAGTCCCGCCCAATAAGGGACCTGCATGAACGCTCATGGGAATTCCATATCCTGCACTTCTGTAAAATCTCTCCAGGGCACCATGCGTCCAGCGAAGCGGAGTGACACCGCTGTGACCTAGGCTAAAGATGGGATTTTCGCTAATTGAAGCGCCGTCCAGCAAAACCTGGGCCATCTCAATTACAGCATCTACTCCCTCTGGTGCAAAAGCAATTGGCCGTATATGCTTACCTGTGTATTCGGCCATCAAGCGGAAACCGGCAAAGTCTCTTACCTGTGGTGGATAGTCACTGATACTCGCACCGACGACTCCATAGACATTTTCCAGTGCGTCGACGATTCGAACAAATTCTGCGAACTTTTTCGAGGTAAATTCTTTCCTCACCCCATCTTCTACGATAGCCATAACACATGGCGTCCAAAAAGTTATCTCTCCACCTGGCGAGAGCTCTTTGTACTCACCCTTTCGGTTACTCAGCTTGAAAGAGCTGGGAGCTTTTGCCAACGCCTCTTTTACCAGGTTTTCCCCGAACAGTACGATGCCCTTCTTCGCATCTTTTATGGTTGCACCAGCCTCATATAATAGCGCACAAATCTTTTGATGATCCACACGGACACCTACCGTGCTCAACACTTCAAGAGTAGCGTCATGAATCTCCTGTAACTCTTTTTCACTTAAGACACTTACTTTGATCTCCATCTGGGTCTCCTTTCAACGCTGATTTGTTATGAACCCGTGAAGAATACTCCTTATCACCCTTTTTCCCGTATGTGCACCGCTATCTTGGGACTATTGATTGATGATTGAGCTTAAACAGCGGGTTATGCATGCCGAAAAGAAAAGGAGTTCTACTCGCCCTCGCGGAAAAAGAGGTTTTTGAATTTGCTTTCCTGGAGCAAGGCCTCAGGAGCACCTTCATATCTGATTATTCCTGATTCTAGAACATAGCTTCTGTTGGCGAGGTGCATTATCCTCTTGGGATTCTGTTCAACCACCCACACGATGGCTGTTCCCATCTGGTTGATCTCCAGAATCTTTTTACAGACGCTATCGACGACTTGAGGAGCTAATCCACTGCAGGGCTCATCCAGCAGCAACAATTTCGGGCTAAGCATCAAAGATGCTGCAATAGCGAGCAATTGGCGTTCTCCTCCGCTGAGAGTGCCGGCCTTCTGGTTTATCCTATCCTTTAAGATGGGGAAGCGGTTGAAAATATCCCTCAGTTGATCGGCAGAGTTTCGAAGGAGATAGGCGGCTATCTTTAGGTTCTCTGCTACCGTGAGTGAGCGAAAAACATTGTTTTCTTGAGCAACGTAGCCTACGCCTTTGCGAACGATTACATCTGGGTCTAGAGCACCGATCTCCTTCACTTCAAAGAGAATCTCACCAGCCTTCGGACTCAACAGTCCGACGAGGGTCTTCATTAGGGTAGTCTTGCCTGCACCGTTGGGACCAATAAGAGTGACTATCTCCTTCTCTTGCACTGTGAAGTTTATTCCATGCAGAACGGACGTTTTTCCGTAGCCAGACTCAACATCTTTCACCTCAAGCAGGTTCATTTTCTTCCTCACCCAAGTAGGCGGCTATGACGCGCTCGTCTTCCCTGATTTCTTGCGGACTTCCACTGGCTATCAGCTGACCCGACTGCATGACGTGGATCACATCGCTTACGCTGATAATGAAATTCAGGTTATGCTCTATGATAAAAAAAGTAAGACCTTTATCCCGTAACCCCCTCAAATACTCCAACATCCTGACCTGAAACCCCGGATTCACTCCTGCCATAGGCTCGTCTAAGAGAAGCATCCTCGGATTTACCATTAACTGGCGGCCGATTTCCAAGAGCTTGATTTCCCCACAGCTCAAGTTCTCTACCCATTCATCTTTTTTTCCAACTAAATCTAGGGTATTCAATATCTCCAAGGCCTTCTCCTTGTTCTGCCCTTGCTGCACCTTTTCCTTCCTTGTCCTGAAGATGGCTCCTATCATATCTTCTCCCTTCTGATTCTGCGGAGCAACCATCAAGTTTTCCAACACTGTCATTCGCATGAGTCCGCCCGCTGTTTGAAAGGTTCTCACCAACCCTTTCAGAGCTATCTCGTGCGGTTGAAGAGCAGTGATATCTTCTCCTTGAAAATGCACTTCCCCCTCATCTATTGGAAGAAAACCAGTGATAACATTAAAAAGTGTGGTTTTCCCAGCCCCATTGGGCCCAATAAGACCCGCTATGCTTCCTTCCTCAATTTCTAGACAACACCGGTTAGTCGCCTTGAGGCCCCCAAAAGTCTTACTCACATTTTTTGTCTGAAGCATCCTTTTCCTAGTTCCTCCGCCTTCACTTTGGCTTCTTTAAGTATCCCCTGAGGTAAGTATCTGACAACTAATATAAGTAGTACACCCGTAGCCAGGGCACGAAAAGACGATATTCTGACGGCATAGGCGGCAGATACCTGGAAAAATCGAGTCAGTTCAAGGGCAAATATGAATACGAAGGCACCTACCACTGCTCCCTTGTTGTTTCCTTTGCCCCCAATTATCATGGAAAGTAAAGCTGTAAAGGTGATGGTAGGGCCAAACATCTCGGGACGTGCAAGAGTAGTGAAACGAACGTAGAGACTTCCTGCGAAGCCAGCAATAACAGCCCCTATAATGAAAGATCGCATTTTATAGGAGGATACCTTCTTCCCTAGCGATGAAGCGATATTCTCGTTTTCCCTAACCGCTTTCAGGGATCTACCAAAAGGCGATCTGCAAATTCGCTCTACCACCAGATACGTTGCTGCCAGTGCGGCAATCACCAGAGCAGCGAAAACGTAATCATATTTGTACGGATCAACCAATCCATGAAAAGGCTGACGTAAGGAATGGAATCCCCTCAACCCGTTGGTCAGCCAAGCCTCATTCAACATGACATATCTTAGAACCTCTCCTACAGCAAACGTCACCACAACAAAGTACTCGATCCCTAACCTTAAGCTGGGTAACCCCACTAGATAGGCAAAGATTCCTGCTGCAATGCCTGCGGCAATAAATCCAACCCACAGGGGCAACCCGAATCCAAACATATAGGCAGCGCCGGGACCCGGGCGAGCTATAGTCACAATTACTGAGGCATACGCCCCCACAGCAAAATAAGCCACATATCCCAAGTTGACCAAGCCAGTTTGCCCAAATTGAACATTATATCCAAGGGTGAGAATGGCATAGATGCCCGCTAAGGACACTATTCCCACCAGAAAAAGTCCTATGTCCATTACCATTCACCTCCAAAAATACCTTTGGGTTTCACGAGCAAGATGACCACGATAATTGCAAGAGCTATGGCAGGTCTATAACTACTCGGCAGGACTAAGATCCCCACGTCCATGGCCAGTCCAATTATGAAAGCACCAATCATGACTCCATAGATCTTCCCCAACCCTCCCAAGATGGTTGCCGACATGATAATTAGAATCTGTTGCCACCCCAAGTCTGTGTCGACTCGGGTAATAAGACCCAATAAGACACCGGCCAGTGCCGCCATACCACTTGCATAGAGCCAAACGTAATTGGTCATACGTCTCGTATTAATACCCTTAGTTCTCGCCAAGTCAAAATCACTGGCCATAGCTCGAAAAGCAATGCCAGCTGTGGTTCGCGTGAGAACAAGGTGAAGCGAAATAGCACTGATGATAGCTATTGCGATGACAATAATTTCATGGGAAGAAAAGATCGGGTATCCGCCTATTTTGACAGCCGGAGGGATCTTTACGTCATAGGTCCTGACACCAGGTCCAGCGATCATTTCATTGATCCCGTGGATAGTAAATGCGACACCTACCGAAGTAATGAGCAAAGCTAGCGGACCAAATCTACGGACAGGGTTAAATAGGGTCTTGGCGATACCCAACCCGAGGCAAGCAGTTATCAGGACCGCCAAAAGCCCCGATATCACAATATTGAAATGTAAGAAGACATTGAAGACGAGAGCGATATATGCTCCCACCGTAAGCAACTCAGCATGAGCGATATTCAGGAACCCCTGTACTCGGTAAACCATAGAAAACCCGATGGAAGCCAAGAGCAAGATGCCTCCCGAAGCGATACCGTACGCTATGTTTTGAACTATGTCTAAAAACACCTGGTCTCCTCTTTGCGCCCGGGGGCCTCCGGCCTCATCAACTCCAACTATCTCCGAACCTACTCAGCACCCAGATCCCGGCTGTCCGTAGTTCCCGGAGGCTCCCACAAGTTCCTTCCGTCAAAACCTCGGTTTTTTGGTTATATATCTCCCCAACCTTTTGAAGAAACGAGATTCGATTTAAGAGCTGATCGCTTCTTCTCACAGACTAACCGCCTAGGACAATCGAACCTTTCTACTCAATACCTAATACCTCAGCAGCGGTAAGAGAAGCAATGGTGACCCATTCTCCATTTTCAACCTTCGCTATCACTGCACCTCCACCCGTGTTCCCATACTCGTCAAGGTCCACCGATCCAGAGGCGCCCTCGTAGTTTATCTCCTGCCCAATCCGGAGGTTTGCTGCGCCTTCGGCAAATGTGTGAACCACTACACCTGGCGGATTGGCAACTCTACGAAGGTTTTCTGATATTGCCTTGCCACTCGCCTCCCCCGCGGCTTCAATGGCTAGACCGTAGAGGTTTACTGCGTCATATGCATTTTCGTTGTACCATTCAGGCTCTTGACCTGTGTATCCCTTATACTTCATGGCAAAGATCTGATATGGAACTGTCTCAAGCGAAGGAGCGATAATTGCTCCGTAGGCGCCTTCAAGTGGTTCTTCCCCCACCAGGTCGAAGATTTTTTCTTGCACCAGCATATCCGAGAGCCACAGATGCTGGGAGTAGTCACCTTGATACCAGTCTTTCAGAATCATGGGAGCTTCGTCACGTCCCACTCCCAGATAGACCAGATCCGGCTTTGCCTTAATCACCTCTCGAAGGGCAGATCTGTACGTAGTCTCTCCTGGATTGACCGTAACATCCGCTACCACCACACCTCCCAATTTCTCAAACTGCTCTTTTATCCCTGTCGCATAGCTCCTGTAGTTCTCGCTGTTCAGGATAATCATCCCTATTCTTCTGAAACCCAGGTTATCGTAAACGAATCTTCCGACCACATATCCTGAGAACGAGTCGGATGGACAGGTCCGGAACTCATAGTCACCACCCATCGTGTCCAGTTCGGTACTTCCCGCCCACTGAGAGATTATGGGAACTTGGTGATCCCTGGCAAATGGATAAATAGCCAGTACTCCATCAGAGAAAGGTCCGGTAATGGCGTTCACTCTATTAACACTGACCAGTTTTCGTGCTCCGGTAACTGCCTGTTCCGCATCAGTAGCTTCGTCAGCAACGAATACTTCTATCTTTTCCCCGAGGGGTCCACCCGCACTATTTATGTCATTGACCGCCATTTGCATGGCTTTTAGAACAGATGTACTAAACTCTGCCAGATCTCCCGTAAGAGAGAGCAGAATCCCCAAACGAACTTCTCCAGCTTGACCGACCGCTCCCATCATAGGAGCAAGAAGACCCAAGCTCAAACCCAAAAGAATCAAGATCCCTTTTCTAGCGTACCTCGTCCTTGCTTTCATCAAATGCCTCCTTGTCTTCACACAATTAACGAATGTTATTCTCCATGGTCGAGCGGGATCAGATGATCACCTCCTTCCAACGAGCTCGACTTATTTCGTTCTTGGAGAAACCTTCTCATCCTAATTCTTATCTTTTCTTTGATGGAATTTCCTCCATTCTTTGATGGAGTTTCCTCCATTCTCCTAGAGATGCTTGTATAGCCCCTTTTGCCTTCTGCAAGTCTTTCTCTTCCAGGCCCTCGAGAATCACCTCATGATACCTGGCGCTTATGCTTGGACCATCGGGGAAATAACTCCATTGCTCTAGCGATAAAGAAGATGCCAGTATCTTCCAAACTGCCTTGGACAGTTCTATCACTAAAGGATTATGGGTTCCTTCTGCTAGGGCATTGTGGAAGTCTAAGTCGTCTTTCAACAGCTTATCCATCTTTTGAATTTCCGCTAGATCCACTTTCAGGTTTTCTGTCAGTCTCTTCATTTTGCTGATGTCTTCAGGGGTCACTTTATGCATAGCGATCTCCAAGATTCCTATCTCCAACATTTCTCGCAATTCCCATAGTTCTGCCGGAGTTTTCTTTCTGAGAATAAGACCAAAAATGACAGGATGTAAGATGGAATCCGAAATGCGTTTCGAGATGTAAGTACCCTCTCCCCGCCTTATCTGCACTACCCCAAAGGCAACCAGCATTTTGATAGCTTCCCTCAGCGCGTTGCGACTTACCGCAAATCTTTTCATCAATACCGTTTCCGAGGGTAATTTATCACCGGGTTCTAAGTCGCTCTGAATTAGAGCGTTTGTGATTTGTTCAACGATTCTCTGAACAACAGAAGTTTCACTTCCCAGTTTCTTGAATCCGTGTCTTTCCATCTATAGGTTCCCGGGGTAGGAGATAGGACGTCCTATCTATAATTATGGTTCGCAAGCCAAAAAATGTCAAGCCAGACCCAACGAATCAATGCATATACACAGGAAAAGCCTGGTGCCTGGGCAGGTAGTTCTGGCTAGATTCTTGGTATACATATAGACACCGCACTACCACACCGCTGGCTGCCGAAGTAGTCCCAGGAATCAACAAAAGAAAGTATTGACTTTCCTTTTCAAATAACGATAATGACAGCTCCTGGTTGGGAGTGAACCTCAGCAGAATCGCGAGTATTCTTAAGGTAAGCACGGTCATTGGAACCTGGCGTAGAAAAAGCAAGCTAAAGCAGAAATAATGGTGGAGAGCGTTGAGAGAAAAAAGTGCAAAATCTGACAATGCGGAAAAGAAACCTTTAGTCAAGCCAAATCCAAAGGGAGGTTATGACCTGAGCATCCGGCAGGCGAAGGAAAAACTCAAGAAGATGGACACAGCTGACATTTGCAAGAGATGCCAAGCGAATTACTCCCCGCAAGAAGGTTTTTCCCTCCCCTATCTCAACTATACTCTGCGAGTTGATCCTGGAAGTTATGCCGTCTCTTTTCTCGATCCTGAAAAATCTCTCGATCCAGCCTTTGAGGTGATGACTCTGCACTACCTCACAGATGCTCAACCTGCCAAGCCAACCCATGGGTGGGTGAGTTATAGGGAGTTACCCAGCGGGGGGTTCTACTATCCGGTTTTTCGTGCTCGGGCAGAAAGCCCTTTGAGCAGGAAACTTGGCAGTCAGCCAAAGTTGTTTGAAAGGGCTGCCCGCAGCTTAGGTGGCGAACCGATTCAATATGGCGACCTCGCTTTCAGAGTCATCACGTTCCCGAGGCTTCCTCTCGCATATATTCTCTGGGCAGGCGGTGAGGAGTTTCCGGCCAATGCGTCGATTCTGTTCGACAGCTCAGCCGAAGATCATCTAAGTATAGAGGATCTGGCTCATTTGGGTGAGATAGTAACCAAAGAGTTTATACGAGTAGCCCAGCGAATATACTAAATCATATCACCCCTGCATAGAATAACGACTCAAACATTCCTCGAAAAAAAATGGAAATGCAGGCCGAAGGCTCAGTGCAAATGAATAAGAAGCCTCTTTTCTTTTATGGATGGGTTATCTTAGCACTTTCTTTTGTTGCTATGGTTTTGGCTCATGGAGCTCGCAATTCATTTTCCGTTTTTTATTTGGAGATTCTACGTGAATTTGGATGGACTAGAGCCAGTACCGCAGGAATTTTCTCTGTTAATCTCATTATATACGGAATAGCCGCTCCTTTTGCTGGAGCTCTGGTTGATAGATTCGGACCCAAAAAGCTTTTCCTGATCGGCGGAACCATTCTGGCTTTAGCTACTATGCTGTGCAGCAGAGCACAAACCATATATCATTTCTATATCTTGTTTGGCCTGGCAGGTGCTATCGGTAGCAGCCTGATAGCGTATCCAGCTAGTGCTCCTGTCTTGGCCCGCTGGTTTGTCAGAAGAAGGGGGATGGTCTTTGGAATATTTGACGCAGGATGGGGGGCGTCTTTGTTTGCGTTGCCTCTCGTACAATACTTAATTACACGATTTGGCTGGCGTACATCCTTCATTTGGGTCGGCGTTCTGGTAGCGGTTATTCTACTGCCCTTGGCTGCTCTTTTTTCACGTAGCAAGCCTGAAGACATGGGACTTTTGCCGGACGGGATTGGTCCTGCAAGAATGTCCAAGCTGGCCCCCAATGGAACAGAAAGGATAGTGAAAGTGAATAAGAACCAGGTGAATGTCGATTGGACCTTAAGAAGAGCTATGGGGACATATCGGTTCTGGGTTGTATTTTGTGTATTCTTCTGCGTTTTTGGGTTTGTCCCATACTTTGTGGTGGTTCATCAGGTCGCTCTAGTGAGAGATGTTGGATTCAGCAGTACCTTCGCCGTCTCACTAGTGACCCTGATGGCAATAATGATAATTCTGGGAAACATCAGTGCTTCTGTCTCGGATAGGATTGGCAGGGAAAAAACATTTAGCTTGGGATGTTTTCTCTTGACACTGGGTCTTCTTATGCTTCTGCTTCTCAAAACAAGCTCCCAAAGCTGGATGCTTTACTCATATGCAGTTTCTTTGGGACTGGGTTTGGGAATCACTGCACCCGTTCTGACCGCAGCAGTAGCCGATATGTTTCAGGGCAAAAATTTCGGTTCTATCAACGGATTTATGACGCTGGGTTTCGGATTGGGAGGTACTGCGGGGCCCTGGTTCGGAGGGTTTGTATTTGACCATACAAAGAGTTATTCTATAGCTTTGGCAGTGGCTATCCTGTTAACCTGCACCTCTATTGTCATGGTGTGGATTGCGGCCCCCAGAAAAGTGAAAATGATGGGGAAGGGAGGACCACAAACCCTATCCATCTCGCCTGGCAGCCTCTAATCTTTCCATGTGATATTCTTGAAGAGACTTTGGTAGGATTTTGTGTTTCTTTATGGCTTCAACACCTTGAACACTGGCCTGAGCGGCAGCTATCGACGTAATGTAGGGGACTTTGTGCTGTATCGCCATTATACGAATATAACTATCATCATACTTGCTGGTGCGACCAACTGGGGTGTTGATGATAAGCTGGATATCCTCATTCTTAATGGCATCAACAATGTTTGGTCTTCCTTCATGTAGTTTCTTTATTCTTTTGTTTGGTATGCCATGCTCTTTCAGAAGACGATTTGTGCCTTCTGTAGCGTAAATGTTAAACCCCAGTTTATGAATTCCCTTGGCTATAGGAAGGAGGTATGGTTTATCTTTATCTGCAATCGTCAGAAGAACATTTCCTTCCATAGGAAGTGTTAGACCAGCGGATTCTTGCGCTTTGTAGAAAGAAAGTCCGAATGTATCAGCAATCCCCATAACCTCTCCCGTAGCTTTCATTTCAGGACCAAGTAGAGGATCCACGCCAGGGAACATGTTGAACGGGAAAACTGCTTCTTTGACACCAACATATGGAAGTTCATGCTTCCTGAGTTCAGGAAAATCCTTGAGTTTCTTACCGAGCATTAGATGAGTTGCAACGCGAGCTATAGGGATCCCTGTTATTTTAGAAACCAGAGGGACCGTACGTGAAGCTCTGGGATTAGCCTCCAGGATGTATACCTTCTCGTCAGATATAGCGTACTGAATATTTATGAGACCGACAACCTTTAATTCCTTGGCGATTTGAGCTGTATATTTCTCTATGGTTTCCAGCTGCTTACCTTTTATGGTCCTGGGAGGAATCACACAGGCAGAATCTCCGGAATGAACACCCGCGAGCTCTATATGCTCCATAATAGCAGCAACAAAAGTCCTATTACCGTCACAAAGAGCATCAACCTCAGTCTCAATAGCATTTTCAAGGAATCTATCAATGAGCATCGGGTATTCTGGACTGACCTGGATAGCTTCCTTAGCATATTTTCTGAGCATTGACTCATCGTATACAACTTCCATGCCACGACCGCCAAGCACAAAAGAAGGTCTGACCATGAGAGGGTAACCAACCCTGTTGGCAATTTCCACGGCTTCCTCAAGACATCGAGCTGTACCGCTTTCCGGCTGGGGTATCCTGAGAGAAATTATTTTTTCTCTAAAACGCTCTCTATCCTCGGCAAAGCCAATACTCTCAGGGCTCGTGCCCAAGATGTTTACCCCACTATCTTTCAGTTCCTGGGCAATGTTCAGTGGAGTTTGGCCACCAAATTGAACAATAACACCTTCTGGTTTTTCTTTTTCATAAATGGTCAGCACATCCTCAACTGTGAGTGGCTCAAAATAGAGTTTGTCAGAGGTATCATAATCTGTTGAAACTGTCTCGGGATTGCAGTTAATCATAATCGACTCATAACCCTCATCGCGCAGGGCAAAGGCCGCGTGCACGCATGCATAATCGAATTCGATTCCCTGACCTATTCTGTTTGGGCCACCACCTAGAATCATCACTTTCTTCTTTGGCGAAACTCCTACTTTGTCTTCACCGATATAGGTTGAATAGTAGTACGCCGCATTCTCTATCCCACTGACAGGAACCGCATCGAATCGTCCATATTTCCCAATAACAATTCTTTTTTGCCTGACCTGTCTTTCCTCAACATTGAATAGTCCGGCCAAATATCTGTCTGAAAAACCCCACTCTTTTGCCTTGGCTAGCATCCCGTGAGGTAAATCATCCCATTCATGTCTCAGCAGTTCTTCCTCAAAGTCCACAAGCTGCTTCATCTCACTAATGAACCACCTGCCAATATGGGTCACCTCGTAAAGTTCCTCGACGGACGCGCCTTTCCTCAGAGCCTCATACATCAAGAATATACGCTCACTTGAGGGTGCAGCCAGTTTTCCTCTTAACTGCTGAGGTGAAAGAGTCCTGAACTTTTCAACACCCAGACCATACCTTTTTATCTCAAGGGAACGGATAGACTTTTGGAATGCTTCCTTGAAGGTCTTTCCTATACTCATGACTTCGCCCACTGCCTTCATCTGGGTTCCTAGGATATCTTCAGCCTTGGGAAATTTCTCAAAAGCCCAACGGGCAAACTTAACCACTACGTAGTCGCCACTGGGCTGGTACTTTTCAAGTGTTCCCTCTTTCCAGTAGGGAATCTCATCCATAGTTATTCCTGCAGCCAGCTTTGTTGAGATGCGAGCAATGGGAAAGCCTGTTGCTTTAGATGCAAGAGCAGAGGAGCGAGATGTTCGGGGATTGATTTCTATCACTACTAACCTATCGTCTTCAAGATTATGGGCGAACTGAATATTGGTTCCTCCCACAACACCAATGGCATCAACTATTCTGTAAGAAAGCCCCTGCATTCTTGTTTGCAGATCCTCAGGAACGGTAAGCATCGGCGCCACACAGAAACTGTCACCAGTATGCACACCCATGGGGTCAACATTTTCAATAAAACAAACGGTGATCTTCTGATTCTTCTCATCTCTTACAACTTCAAGCTCAAGCTCCTCCCAACCCAGAACAGATTCTTCAACCAGAACCTGATGAATAAGACTTGCAGCAAGGCCTCTATTCACAGTGGCCCTCAGCTCTTCCACATTGTAAGCAACTCCTCCGCCAGTTCCCCCTAACGTATAAGCCGGCCGCAAGACAACAGGATACCTCAGCCTTTTTGCTATTTCTTCAGCCTCTTCAACAGAATGACAGGGCCAAGATTTGGGTACTGGGATGGCAAGTTTTGCCATTGTCTCTTTAAAGACAATGCGGTCCTCACCCCGCTCGATAGCATCAGCTTTGACACCGATAGCTTCAACTCCGTACTTTTTCAACACACCAGAATTATGAAGGCTGGCCGCAAGATTAAGCCCGGTTTGTCCCCCCAAATTAGGAAGAAGCGCGTCAGGTCTTTCTTTTTCAATGATTCTTTCCAAACTTTCCGGTGTAAGTGGCTCAATATATGTTTTATCAGCCGTACCAGGGTCAGTCATGATGGTTGCGGGGTTAGAGTTGACCAACACTACCTCGTATCCCTCCTCTTTCAATGCCTTGCAACCCTGAGTTCCTGAATAATCAAACTCGCAAGCCTGGCCAATAATGATTGGCCCTGACCCAATAATCAATATTTTCTTTAGGTCGCTTCGCTTTGGCATGTTGCGTATTTTCTCCTAATCGAAAGTGGATATAGGCGTGCTGCTTCAGTTTCCCCGCATAATTCGTCGGGAATGACAGCCTCTGAAGATAAGCCTAGACGGAATTGGTGCATTTGTCAACCTGTCATGGGGTAAGGAGGGTCTAGAGAGCTACAATACTCAAAAACACTGCCCGTAAGCCCTATTCGACAATTTGACGACTGCCTCCAAAAATGCTATTAAGATCAATATCTTGACTGGAACAGCCCATGAGAAGAGAACCAAAAAGACGAATTATTTGAAACGACGGAAAGTGAAGATAGAAACCTTCTGGGCAAAAGGAAATATGGCTGCCGATGATATTTATCAGTGAATCCACTCTTTCAAAATGGAAAGGATTGGTTTTTTTGTAGACAAATGCAAGGTACAAAATAGGGGGGATCATGCACTGGCAGTACACGCCTTATGTGCTACCTTTGGTTGCAGCGGCGGCCATATCGGGTACGATTGCACTGGTGGCATGGCGACGCCGGCATGTGCCAGGAGCAGTACCGCTCCTGGTGCTCGTGCTGGCCGTGATTGAATGGTCAGTGGGGAACGTCTTGGAACTGGGAAGCCCTGAGCTGGAAGCGAAACTCTTCTGGGCCAACCTCGAGTATCTGGGTATTGTTATCGTGCCGGTGATGTGGCTGGCCTTTGCCCTCCAATATACCGGGCGAGAAAAGCATCTGACATACCGCAACCTTGCTCTGCTAGCAATCATGCCCCTTATTACACTCCTCTTGGTCTGGACCAACAACCTCCACGGCCTGATGCGATACAACATCAGACTGGATGGGAGCGGTCCTTTTTCTGTGATTGCCAAGACCTATGGCATGTGGTTCTGGGTCCATGCAGCGTACTCTTACGGGTTGCTTCTTCTGGGTACAGTGATGCTTCTCCAGGTACTTTTTCGACCACCACGCCTATACCGCGGACAGGCTGTCGCTTTGCTGATTGGCGCCCTGACACCGTGGGTAGGCAATGTGTTGTATATCTCTGGCTTGAGTCCGGTACCCCGCCTCGATGTGACACCCTGTGCTTTCGCCATCTCTGGTCTTGCGGTTGGCTGGGGGCTCCTTCGCTTCCGGCTGTTAGACATCGTGCCAATGACCCGTGACGTCGTCGTCGAAAACATGGGCGATGGCGTAATCTTGCTGGATTGGAAGAACCGTGTCCTAGATGTCAACCCGGCTGCCCAACGTATCATAGGCTGCACGCCCCGAGAAGCAATCGGGCAAGAGGCCACCCGGGTGCTATCTGATCAGCCTCTCCTCCTCGAAGGCTACCACCACGCAGCAGAGAAACAAACGGAGATCTCCCTGGGTAAAGGTGAAGCACGACGCTACTACAGCCTACGTATCTCGCCCTTGCCTCGCCGGCATGGCCACCTGGTTGTCCTGCGGGAGATAACCGAACAAAAACGGGCTCAGGGGGCGCTGCGGGAATCGAAACGAAAGATAGAGAGCCTTCATGACACAGCCCGTTCTCTTGACGCCTGCGAGACCGAAGAGAAGGTACATCAACTCACCGTCGATGTGGCGGAGAAGATCCTTGACCTCTCCATGTGTCAACTGGCCATAGCAGAAGAAGGAAAGCTGGTGACTAAGGCCGTGTCATCTGAACTACCCGCCGAGGCAAGGAGAGACAGGAAGCTTGATGAGGGGTTGGCCGGGAAGACCCACCGTACCGGCAAGACTCACATTCTTGGCAATCTGGATAAAGACCCGCAGGCAGGGCAGCTACACGAAAACTTCAAGTCTGTGATCAGCGCACCCATCGGCGACATGGGTGTAGTTCAGGTCCTCTCCACCAAACCCAACGCCTTCACTGAGGACGATGCACGGCTGCTGGAAATGCTGCTCGGTCACACTGTGGAAGCGCTGAAACGAATCCGCCTGCAAAACAAGCTCAAAGAACAGGCCATCCATGACCCCCTGACCGGTTCATACAACCGCCGTTACTTCACGCAGACAATGGAGAAGGAGCTGGAACGCTCGAAGCGGTACGACCATACCATCGCCTTCTTGATGGTTGACATTAACCGGTTCAAGGAGATTAATGACCGATTTGGTCATCAGGTAGGGGATCGCGTGCTTCAGGAGGTGGGGAAGCTGCTGCAGGAGCAGGTACGGAAGATCGACAGTGTAGTCCGCTACGGAGGAGATGAGTTCTTGATTGTCCTGCCTGAAAAGAGCAGCGATACGGAAGCTGTGGTGCAAAGGATCCGCCAGGCTCTCGCCCAGTGGAATGAAAAGATACCACTCCTAGATTTCCCGGTGACGTTGGCCATCGGAACCAGTTATTGGCATCCGGGAGGAGCGGAATCCGTAGAAGCCGTTCTATACGACGCCGATCGGCGCATGTACATGGATAAACAAGCTCACCAAGCAGACGGTAGAGAAAAAACCTAAATTGTACGTTGGTGCTTGAGTCGGCGAGCAACATAGCTCATAGATTCGATGGGAGACAAAAGATGAAATCAAAGAGGGGGTTCAGGAAAGTTTTTGTGGTAGATCCGGATGAGTGCGGTGCCTGCAGAATATGTGAAGTGGTTTGCTCACTCATCAGGGAAGGAGAGTGCAATCCAGCTAAATCAAGGATTCAAATCTTAAGGAGGGAAATGCTGGAGGTACCTCTAATATGCCAGCAATGCGAGGTCCTTTTCTGTGCCAGTGTCTGTTCCAAGGGCGCGATAGTAAGAGATGAGAATACGGGAGCAGTGCTAGTGGATGAGAAGATCTGCAATGGTTGTGGTCTTTGTATAGAGGCTTGCCCCTTTAAGGCTGTTTTCTATGACAGTAAAGAAAAAAAGGTCTTTATATGTGATCTCTGCGGAGGGAATCCTGAATGTGTAGAATGGTGCCCCAGGGAATCTCTTCAGTATGTTCCTGGCACGGCTTCCCTCAGAAGGAAAAAAACAAAAGGAGCCCAGAGGTCCTTTTTGCTTCTTAATGAGATTAGGCAAAAATAAGCAAAAAGATGCAAAGAATCGCAAAGAGAGACGGCTCGTACAGGAGGTAGAATATGTATGGTTGGCAGGGGAAGATCCTAACGGTTGACCTTTCCGGGGAGAGAATGGAGACTATACCGCTCACGGAAGAACTCAGAGCGAATTTCATTGGAGGAAGAGGTATCAACGCCAAGATCCTTTTTGATGAGCTCGAGCGGGGAACTGGTGCCTTCGATCCAGATAATGTCCTCATTTTCGGCAGCGGTCCCCTCAGTGGCACTGTAGCTCCCGGGGCGGGAAGATTCAACGTGAGCGGCAAATCCCCTCAGGGATTTCTCGGCGACTCCAACTGCGGGGGTCACTGGGCCCCCGAACTGAAGTTTTCTGGATTTGATCATATCCTCATTCGCGGAAGGGCAAAAAAACCTGTTTATCTTCTGATTAGGGACGGCGAGACGAGGCTCCTGGACGCAGAGCACCTCTGGGGCCTGGATACCTGGCAGACACAGAAAAGTATAAGAAAAGAACTGAGGGACCCCGGGGTGGAAGTTGTCTGTATAGGGCAAGCCGGAGAAAACCTGGTTCGTCTGGCGAGTATTAGAACTTCTCTCAAACACTCGGCAGCCAGGGGGGGTATGGGAGCGGTGATGGGCTCCAAAAATCTTAAGGCTATCGTTGTCAGAGGCACCCAGGGAGTCAAAATAGCGCATCCTGAAAAGTTTTTGCAAGCCACGAAGAAATGTACTGAGCTTCTCAAGGCCCACTCGTTTCAGTCGGGATTTCAGGCGGGTGATACCGCTGGAACCTACGGTCAACTCTGGTCATGGCATCATACGCACAGCAAGCTAGGAACCAAACATCACCAAGCTGCCAACTGGGAGAATGCGGATAAGCTCAGCCCAAGACTCTTTCATAGCCAGTACCGCACCAAGATGCTGGGAGATTTTTCCTGCCCGGTACAGTGTCTCCCTCGCTTTCGCATCAAGGACGGACGTTACAAGGGTCTTTATGGAGAAGGGCCTGAATTTGAGTCCATCGTCTCTTTCGGTTCTATGTGCCTTAACACCGATCTTGCCTCCGTTATCAAAGCAGCTGAACTCACCAATCGGTACGGCTTGGACTGCGACTCTACCGGTAGGACAATTGCTTTCGCCATGGAACTTTATGATAGAGGAATTATTACCGACAAAGACATTGGCTTTCCTTTGAGGTGGGGAGACTCTCAAGCCATAATCAGGATGGTTGAGCTCATTGCCAAGCGGGAGGGCTTTGGTGATATTTTGGCAGAGGGTGAACTAAGGGCTGCTCAAGAAATTGGCAGGGGAGCTGAAAAGTTCGCTCTGACCATAAAGGGCCTGGAGCTTCACGAGTCCTTCCGTGGAAGTGGTGCCGGACATGCTTTAGGTCACTCTACTTCCACCAGGGGTGCAGACCACCTCAGGAGTAGCCACCATGCTGAACACGATCTCAGCTCAGAGGAAGCTGAGAAGTTCTATGGATACAAGGAAGCGGCCGATCGGAGCGTTTATGAGCATAAGGAAAAGCAGGTCATTTATAACGAATACAGTGCGGCCTTAGCGGATATGCTGGAGGTCTGTAAGTTCTTCGGCCACTGGGCTTCTCCCTATTGTATCGACGCTGATCTTTTTGCCGAAGTTTTTTCCGCAGCTACCGGCATCAAAATGAGTGGAAAAGACATGCTCAAAGCAGCTGAGAGAGTTTACAATGTGGAAAGAGCCTTCATTGTCAGGGAAGGGGCGAGGCGCAAGGACGATTATCCTCCGGACCGAGAGTTTGAGGACCCTCTTCCTTCGGGGCCCATGAAGGGTTCAGTGCTGGATAGGGATAAGTACGATGCACTGCTGACCCGGTATTATGTGGCTCACGGTTGGGACAAAAAAGACGGAATTCCTACCCGCAGGAAGTTGGAAGAGCTTGATCTCAAAGATGTGGCCGACGCTCTAGAAAGAGCCTTAGGAAAAAAGGGTTAGCAATAGAGAGCCTCCTTTTCCAACTTTTTTGGACGGACATATAGGGATTCTGATTGTGGACGCGGTACTTAAAAGTCAATCTGAGGGAGGGTGCTTTAAGGTGGGACAACTTTGACAAAGAACAAGAAATGGATATATTAATGGTATGCAAGATGAATATCAGAGGCTCACGCGACTAAGGTCCGCTTCAAAAAAAACCAAAAGGAAGAGAAGACTTTGAATAAGAACACTCTCTACTCCATCTTACGGGAAAAAATAGTGTTAGCTGACTACAAACCGGGTCAGATACTCAAGGAAAAAGAGCTAATAGAAGAATTCAGCATAGGAAGGACCCCCTTAAGAGAACTCTTAATTCGTCTTGATGCTGAAGGCTTGGTCGAAATAACTCCTTACCGTGGGGTTCGCGTCAGCTCTGTTGAATTTCAACACCTTGTGGATGTTATGGAGGTACGACGACCCTTGGTGAGAATAGCGGGAAGATTGGCGGCTGAAAGAGCAACAAAAGATGAGATAGAGAAAATGAAAAGGTTTCTTGATAGACTTACAGATGAGCTCGATGAGAAGGAATTAGTGAAACAAGATTCTAAATTCCATGATCTGGTAAATATGAGTGCCCACAACCAGGTGCTATACGAAATCCTGCAGGCCTTAAGAGACAGAGTCTTGAGATTGTGGATCCTGCCAAAGGATAAGTCCTTCGTACATACCTTTAGAGGTGACTATCCCGGGTTAATTTCTGCCATTGAGAAAAAAGACAAGGAGGCGGCCGCCAACATACTGGCTACCCACAGCGAGTCCTTTATAGAGAAAATAAAAGCTCAGTTATGAAGAGAGAAAACACAAGTTTTTGCGTGATTCAATTCGAGGTTAGATTCAATTGGAGATCTTGACATATTTTTTTTGAACGATAAGATATCGGTTGAATATATAAAATATATTTTCTCATGAAAGGCCACGGATATGCAGAAGGCAAAAAGGATGGAAAGATTAGGGACTGAGACCGCTTTTGAAGTCTTAGCAAAGGTGAATGAGCTAAAGCGAAAAGGCAGAGAAATCACAAGCTTTTGTATCGGGGAGCCTGATTTTGATACGCCAAAGAATATCAAAGATGCAGCAATGAAGGCCCTCAAAGACGCATATACCCATTATTCGCCTTCAGCTGGGATTCTTCCTCTAAGAGAGGTGATTGCCCACTATATTTCCAAGACCAGAGGCATAGAGGTAGACCCCGAAGAGGTAGTGATTACCCCAGGAGCAAAACCAATCATCGGTTATGGTATTCTTGCCTGTATCAACGAGGGTGATGAGGTAATATATCCCAATCCAGGTTTCCCAATCTATGAATCGTTCATAAGTTTTGTGGGAGCAAAACCTGTCCCCCTTCCTCTTTTGGAAGAAAAAGAATTCGGTTTTGACCTCGAGGACCTGGAGGCAAGCATAACGGACAAGACAAAAATGATCATCATTAACTCTCCCCATAACCCTACCGGAGGTATCTTGACTCAGGATGACCTCGAGTCAATTGCCAAAATAGCCAAGGAAAAAGATATCTGGGTCCTCTCAGATGAAGTCTATTCCAAAATTATTTATGATACTGAATTTAAGAGCATAGCTTCCATTCCGGGAATGAAGGAAAGAACGATCTTGATAGACGGCTTTTCAAAAACCTATGCCATGACTGGCTGGAGATTAGGATATGGAGTTATGAGAAAAGACTTAGCAAAAGATCTCACCAGAATCGAGACCAATGTTAACTCCTGTACCAACACTTTTATTCAGTACGCGGGAGTTGAAGCTCTAGAAGGTCCGCAGGATGATTCCTTAGCTATGGTAGGAGAGTTCAAAGAAAGGCGTGATATGATCTGGCAAGGATTGAATGAAATTAAAGGAATAGGATGTGTCAAGCCAAAGGGAGCTTTTTACGCCTATCCTAATGTGACGGAAGCTTGCCAGAATCTTAATCTTGCGGGTTCAAAAGAACTTCAGGAGTACCTGCTTTATGAGGCAAATGTGGCAGTACTGGGTAGGAGTTGCTTTGGGTCCAGAAATGAGGAAGAAAAGGATGAATACATAAGGTTGTCCTACGCAACATCCAAGGAAGATATATTAGAGGGGCTAAAAAAAATTAAGAAGGCTGTGGAGAAATAGTCAATCTAGACTGTATAAATGGAACAAAAAAAGGAACTTTTGTCCAACAAAAAATCTGGGAGTAAAGGCAAGGATTATTCACGTTATCTTGAGGCCCCCCTTTCCAGAGTAGATCCTGATATAGACTTTATCATTGACTCTGAAACATCCCGGCAGATACAAAAACTCATTCTTATCCCTTCGGAAAGCATCTGTCCGAAACCTGTCCGAGAGGCTCTTGGCTCCCCTTTCTCTAACCTTTATGCCGAAGGATATCCTTCCCCAAGAATGAGTGAAGAAAATGATGAGAAAACACTGCTTAATTTTGATTATCAGCTTGCCCACTACAGACGTTATTCCGACAGACGTTTTTACAAAGGAGTGGAATATGCCGACTTTGTTGAATCTTTAGCTCAAAGAAGGATAGCTAAGTTATTTGCCACGGACGAGGTGAGCGCCGATAAGATTTTTGTTAATGTTCAGCCCTTGTCAGGGGCTGCGGCAAATAATGCTGTTTACGCGGCCTTTCTTGAACCCGGCGATACAATCATGGGAATGTCCCTATCCCATGGAGGGCATCTCACCCACGGTAGCGAATTTAACCGCTCAGGCAAATACTATAGTGTCATTGCCTACCAAGCAGATCCAAGAGATGGGAAACTCAACTATGATACTATCAAGGACCTTGCTTCCCAATATAAGCCTAAGATAATAATTGCAGGCTACAGTGCTTATCCGTGGAGTGTTGATTGGAAAAAGTTTAGACAAATTGCTGATAATGTGGGAGCAATTCTTCTTGCTGATATTGCCCATGTTGCGGGAATGGTGGTTGCCGGAGTATATCCTAATCCAGTAGGCTTTGCTGATGTTATTAGCTTTACCACCCATAAAACTCTCTGTGGTCCCCGTGCGGCAGTTATTTTGACTACAGAAAGGGGGAAAGCTGAGCTAGTAGATGAGGCTGTGTTTCCTGGGGAACAGGGAGGTCCCCACATTAATAAAATGGCAGCCATGGCGGTCGCGTTTAAGATTGCCGGTACAAAAGAGTTTAAGAAACTCCAGGAGAGGATCGTTGGAAATGCCAAGATACTAGCATCATCACTGGCAAAAAAGGGCCTAAGAATAGCCTATGGAGGAACCGATACCCACCTTTTGTTGGTTGACCTGAATGCCATCAAAAGCAAGACCGGTTTTCCCTTAAAAGGAGAAATAGCTGCCCGGATCCTTGATCTTTGCGGTCTGGTAGTCAACAAAAACACCATCCCCGGAGATGAAACTGCGGCTGAGGCAAGCAGTATCAGGTTGGGAACTCCCTGGGTTACCCAGCGAGGATTTGGAAAAAAAGAAATGGAGAAAATCGCAGACCTTATTCACCGTATCCTCCTTAACATCCACCCTTTCACCTACAAAGGGCTAACCGGGGATCTGCCCAGAGGAAAAATAGATCTGGATATAATTGATGAGGTAGGAAAAGAGGTATCAGGCCTAATCCGGGAAAAAGAGGCAAAGATACCAAAATTTAATTTAGTAAATCAGGAATCAAAAAAAGAAACGAACAGCAGTGTGGGAGTCCTAAAAATAAGTGGAGAAAGAGCAAAACCTTTCCTTCAGGAAGTGTCGACCGCTAACATAGCCAAGCTTAAGACCAGGGAAGCAGCTTCTTCCCTTTTCCTGGATGCTGAAGGAAAACTCATTGACCATGTTTCGATTCTTCGGCTCCCTTCCGACAACAAGGGGAAAGATCATTATTTAGTTACAACTAGCCCCTCCCAAGCTCATAGGGTGAAGCTTTGGCTGGAAGGTTTGTCGGATGGGTACATTATTTTTGATCCCCAAGATATATTTGCCAAGATTCAGGGACCCGTGGTCATAGAAGATTTGGGGGAAAACAAGGAAGAAGTCTTCGGCAAAGCGGCCAAGACTTTGAATGCTAATCCTAAAGATTCCAAGCTGAAAGAGTATTCTCGCCTGAGGGAAAGAATTCGTTCCGCCGAGCAGGAAAAAGGCAAAATTGACGGTTTGTCCCTGTACGAAGATTTCCCCTCCTATTTCGATCTGTCTAAATGCTACTTCATTGGACAGAGGTTGTTCAGTCAAAACAATATCCCTGTCAGAGTGAAAAAGGAAGAGTTCCGTTACCAGCAAGAGGAAAGAACTAGAAGATCTTTTATACATAAGGAACATTCGAAATTGGGAGCAAGGTTGGTCCAGTTTGCTGGCTGGGAAATGCCCATTTTATACAGAAGTATTCCCGAGGAACATAAGGCAGTAAGGGAGACAGCAGGACTTTTTGATATAAGCCATATGGGAGTTTTGGAAGTTAGCGGGGAGGATGCTGCCGATTTCTTAGATGCAGTTAGTAGCAACTATGTTCGATGGCTGAAGGTGGGAGAGTCCCAATACAGCTTCCTTCTTGACCCTTATGGCAACGTAATAGACGACATTATGATTTATCGCCAAACGAACGAAAAGTACATGATCGTTTGTAACGCCGCCAATCAGGAAAAAGCTTTGAGCTGGCTGAGAGCGGTTGTCTCTAGACAATACGTTATAGACAAAAGTTATCCGGCAAGAGAAGTTAAAGGTTTGGTGAATATTAAGAATTTAAAAGATGTATCCACGACAAAAGAACAAAAGATAGATATAGCCCTCCAAGGCCCTGCATCCTGTGCCATCTTGCAAAAATTAGCAGAAAATAAGAATCTAAAAAAGAATATACAAAGACTGGAAAAAAATGAATTCATAGAAAAAGAAGTTGCCGGAGTGAAGATGATAATTTCCCGCACAGGTTATACCGGAGAGGATATAGGTTATGAGCTTTATCTTCATCCAGAAGATGCTCCATCCATCTGGAACTTGATTTTAGAAAAAGGCAGGGAATTTGGGGTTAAACCCTGTGGCCTGGGAGCGCGAGATTCAACCAGAGTGGAGGCAGGCCTGCCGCTGCACGGACATGAACTGGCCGGAAGGTACGAAATCGGCCCTATTGAAGCAGGTTATGCACCTTTTGTTAAATTTCATAAGCCCTTCTTCATTGGAAGGCAAACTCTATTGGAAAAGGAGGAAAGGAGAAAAAAGGTAATTGTAAGGTTTGAGCTAAAGACCAGCCATGGTAGAATGGTAAGGCCGGAGGATCCTGTAGTAGACAAAGGGGGCAGGCACATTGGAAAGGTCACCAGCTCTGCCGTGGTGGAAGATTTTCAGATTGGTCTCGCTTTTGTTGATAAGAGGACTCGAGAAGGAGATGAGATTGCCATATTTCCTCTTCCTCGAGGAAGGTTTTCAGAAAAGACTGCAGGAAGTCTGAGCGATGGAGATAGGATAGTTGTTCACCAGGAAGCTGTGGTCCTGCCCCGTTTTCGTGAAGAAAGTGACCCGACTCATCGACCGTGAAAAAATTTGAAAGGAGAGCTCAGCATGAAATTGACCAAGTTATTTGAGCCTATCTATATTAATAAGATGAGACTTGAGAATCGAATTGTAATGCCGGCTATGCATACGAGGTTTGCCAGCGAATCTGGAGAAATGACGGATCGCCTCATCGACTATTACGTGGAAAGAGCTAAAGGCGGAGTGGGTTTGATAATTATGGAGAATACCTGTATTGATTGGAAATTTGGAAGGGCAGCAGGAAATCCCATTCGCATTGACGACGACATATATACATCTGGCTTGCACGATCTTGCTGAAGCTGTACACGAATACGGAACTAAAATTGCGACCCAGCCACAACACACAGGTCGGCAGAACGAAAGGCACAATATAGAGGGAGGGGAAGCCCCCATCGCTCCCTCAGCCATTCCCTGCAAAGTGTGCAAGGACATCCCCAAAGAAATGAGCATAGATGAGATACATAGACTAATAGAGCAATTCGGACAGGCTGCTCGCAGGACCAAGGCGGCCGGCTTTGACGCCGTAGAAATTCATGGGGCCCATGGCTACATACTCACTCAATTCACCTCACCCTATGCCAACAAGCGCAAAGATCTCTATGGAAACAGCTTAGAAAACCGCATGCGCTTGCCAATCGAGGTGGTTAGAAAGATGAGAGAGGGGGTAGGACCTGATTTTCCAATCATTTATCGACTAAGTGCTGAAGAAAAAGTTGCTGGAGGGCTAGAATTGGCGGACACTCTATACTTAGCGAAGCAACTACAGAAGGCAGGCGCGGATGCCCTTCATGTCTCAGCGGGAATTTATGAATCAATTACCTGGATCTACCCTGATAGACCAGGGATATTAGTCGACTTAGCCGAGGCCGTTAAGAAGGTTGTGAGTGTTCCCGTCATCACCGTGGGTAGATTAGGAGATCCTGAGGAGGCCGAAAAGGTTCTTGAAGAAGGAAGAGCTGATTTGGTCGCTATCGGTCGCGGCCTGCTAGCAGACCCAGAGATCTCTCACAAGGCCCAAACTGGAACGCTAGAGGATATCCGTCCCTGCATAGCCTGCAATGAATGTACGGGGAGATTATTCAAAGGTTGGCGCATTGCCTGCTCGGTTAATCCTCTCATGGGAAAAGAGTACAAAAGAAAGATCACTCCTACCCTCTCCACAAAACAGGTACTGATAGTTGGAGCGGGACCGGCCGGCTTAGAAGCAGCAAGAGTCTCCGCACTCTCGGGACATAAGGTAACTCTCGTGGAGAGAAGAGAGAGAATAGGAGGTCTACTTAATGAGGCTTCCGTTGCTTCCTTTAAGAAGCACCTGGAAGACTTGATCAAATACTATGAGGTGCAGATACAGACGCTGGGCGTCCATCTGGAACTGAAAAGAGAAGCCACAGCTGAAGATATCATAGGGCGAGCCCCAGATGCAGTAATCTTAGCCACAGGAGCCCTAAGTATCAAACCTAATATTCCCGGCATTGATGCCGAAAATGTATATCAGGCCGTGAATCTCCTGGCAGATGAAGCTGGCATTGACGGGGGAGGAAAGAGGGATACCGAGCTGGGCAGAGTCACCAAGGAAGATATTTGTATAATCGGAGCAGGCGAGGTTGGATTGGAGATTGGTTGCCTTTTAGCTGAGAGAAGTAATCGGGTGGTGGCGGTTGAAATATCGGATGAAATTGCTGGTGAACTCAACGATATCCAGAGAAGGTATCTGCTTAAGAGACTGGAGGAACTGGGAGTTGAGACCATTACTTCCTCTCACGTAGTAGAAACAATGAAAGACAAAGTGATCATAGAGAACAAGAACTTTGAGGTCAAAGAATTAAAGGCTAACCGGGTCATCATAGCCATTGGCTTCACCCCCAATGAAGAACTTCAATCTGAATTAAGAGGAACGGAAATCAAGATAGTCACTGCGGGCAGTTGCCGGGAAATCGGAAGAGTCTTCGAAGCTATTCATGGAGGTTTTCAGGCAGCCTGTCAAATCTAGCTAACTGGGTAAAGATTACAAGGAGGCAAAAATATGTCTGCTACTGGAAAAAGGATGCGACTTAGGCGTTTGATAGAACCCGGGACAGGAAAATCAGTTATCTTCGCTATCTCCCACGGCACCACTTCCCCCGTTCTTCTCAAAGGGACAGAAGATATCGTCTCCCGAGTCGCTGCAGCACACCGTGGTGGAGCTAACGTGGTTTTTCTCTCCGCAGGATATGCCAGGCATTGCGTCGAAGAATTTGAGAAAGCACCAAACCTCTCCTTAACGTTAAAAATATCGTCGACAGCAGCTGGTTACCATCTTCCTCATCAAGAGGTGCTTTTTGGCTCCGTTCAGCAGGCCCTGTGTCTGGGCGCGGACGGTGTTGTAGTACTCGTTCCCCTCTCCAAAGAAAATGAGAGGGAAATAATTCGGTGGCTCGGTAGGTTGGGAGAAGAATGTGAAAGATACGGAATGCCTCTTTTGGCCGAAGCAGAATTCCCCACTGCCTACCACAAGACCGAGAGTGTCTCCGCCCTAGAAAAATATGGAATTGAATATTTGCGAAGAAGTGTTAGACTCTGTACCGAATTAGGAGCAGACATCATTAAGACTAACTGGACGGGCGATCAGGAATCCTTTGCTGAAATCGTGACTTCAACTCCCGTGCCTGTAGTTGTGGCTGGAGGGTCACGAGAGTCGAGCAAGGATTTGCTGAAAAAGATTCATCTGGCTATAGGAGCAGGAGCGGTGGGGTGTTCTGTGGGAAGAAATATATTTCAGCACAAAGACCCCGAGGCAATGACTCGAGCTATCTCTATGGTGGTGAAAGAAGGAAAGAGTGTGGAATCTGCATGTAGCTATCTGAGAGAAGTGGGAGCGGAGGGAGAATAGGAACAGGAGTTAAGTGGTGCATTCTACCTCCCACCGATGAGGAAAAGCAGGGGAGTTATTCCAAAAATATAGCTGTATACCGAAAAACAGCATCTTTGGGCGCGGAGTGAGTTGATGGGAAAGACGATCGCCTTAATTGCCACTCTGGACACCAAGGCTCGAGAAGCAGAGTATGTTCGCAGCCGCATCCAAGCACATGGGGAAGATGCCTTGCTCATTGATGTAGGAGTCCTCGGACAGCCGCAAGGCATTGAACCCGACATTTCCCGCACTCAGGTGGCAAGCTACGGTAACCATGACCTCAGCCAAATCAGGCAGGCTTCTTCTCGAGCAGAAGCAATGACGATGATGGCTGAGGGGGTGAAAGGTCTACTTCGGCAGCTCTACGAGACAAAACGCATTGATGGAGTGATGTGCATTGCTGGGTCCGGAAGTGCTATTGCTACCCCCGGAATGCAGGCTCTTCCTATCGGCTTTCCGAAACTTCTTGTTTGTCCTCTGCTTTCGGGAGAACGAGTTTTCGAGCCTTTTGTCGGAACTAGCGACATAGTTCTCATGCACTCAATAGTCGACATTCTGGGAGTTAATGAGATCAGTCGCAAAATCTTTGATAACGCGGTGGGGGCCATGACGGGAATGATTGATAGAGATGCCTCTACTACAACCAAGGGTCGCAATCTCATCGGAATTACCATGTTCGGGCAGACAACTCCCGGGGTCATGACAGCCAGGGACGAACTGGAAAAAAAGGGATATCAATGTGTGATTTTTCACGCGAACGGGGTTGGGGGAAGGTGCATGGAAGAGCTAATCGGGGAAGGGACCTTTGTTGGCATATTAGATTACACCCTTTCAGAAGTAGCCGGGCAAGAACTAGGAGGACTGAATAAGTCGAGTCCGACAAGGATGGAAATTGCGGGAAAATACGGAATTCCCCAGGTGATCGTTCCTGGATGTATCGACTTTCTCGATGTACGTCCAAGCGATGTCGAAAAAGAAGGCTTTGGGGATAGAAAAATCTATTCTCACAGCTCGGATTTTGCCCTGGTGAGAACTACCAAAGACGAAATGATCAGACTAGGAAAAGTATTTGCTCAGAAGCTCAATTCTGCCAGAGGCCCGGTAGAGATAATTTATCCGAAGCTAGGATTCTCAGCGGTAAATGCTAGAGGCCGAGAGTTATATGATCCCGAGGCTGACAGAGCATTCCTTGAAACCCTGAAAAAGAATCTAACTAATAAAATCCCTCTTCGGGAAAGAGAAGCTCACATCAATGATTCAAACTTCGCCAGGTTTGCCGCAAATCGTCTAATAGAGCTGATAGAAAAGAGATGCAGTTCGAACTGAGAATAAAGCCATTCCAGTGAGGCATGAAAAGATGCCGTAATAGATAAAAGAGGCAGGCACTAAGGAAGACATACGGAAAAAACCAGAATTAAGGAGGGTAAGGGTATGAAAGGAATTTTTCTAGACGGAGATTGGAAACCAAGGCTGGGCTATGAGCCTACTGCGTGGGAAAAAGAAAATCATTATGCGCCCAATGCTAATAGTGCAATCTGTAATCCAAGGCTTTCTTATAGGACAGATTTGCCAGATCCAAAAATTTCAGGGGACCATGAGGTTCTGTTCAAGATTAGTTCGTGTGGAATCTGTGGCTCAGACGTCCATATGGCAGAGACCGATGATGACGGTTATATGATTATCAATTATAACGTCAAAATTCCTTTCATACCAGGGCACGAGTTCTCAGGTGTGGTGAAGGAAGTGGGAAAGAGTGTAACTAGGGTAAAGGTTGGTGACCTCATATCAGTTGAGGAAATAAACTGGTGCGGAAGATGTTTGGCCTGTCATCTTGGTTATTTCAACCAGTGTGAAAACAGAGTAGATTTTGGTTTCACGAAGGACGGGGCATTTGCTGAATATTCTACAGTTGACGAGAGACACTGCTGGAAACTGGATAGTCTTCTAGAGAATTATGGGCGTGATGCTGCCTTGGAGATGGGTGCGCTAACAGAGCCGTTTAGCGTTGCTTATGAAGGATTATTCAAGATGGGTGGTGGAATAAAACCAGGGGGTCACGTGGTAAATTTTGGTGCTGGGCCAATTGGTCTAGGAGCTATGCAGCTCATTAAGACCTCTGGTGCGGCAAAAATTATTTGCTTTGAACCGAGCAAGCAGCGTCGGGAGTTAGCCAAGAAAACCGCAGCGGATTTTGCATATGACCCTTTTGAGTTGGAGAAAGCAGGAGTGTCGATCCACGAACAAGTGCTAGAGGACACTAATGGAGAAGGTGCAGCAATGCTTATTGAATGTGCCGGGGCTTTTTTGAAAACTTTCCCAGAAATTCAGAAATGTATGCGGGTTGGTGCAAAAGTAGTATTTTTGAGTATGATGCCTGAGAAGCCTGAGATTGACGTGAGCAAGTTCTATCCAACTGCGGGTCAAATATATTTTGGACTAGGCCACTGTGGAGGAAATTTTGGGTCAGTAATCAATCTCATGGCTTCCAAAAGAATCGACCCACGCAAGATAATCACCGCCCGATTCCCCTTGTCGAAGGGAGTTGAGGCCATTAAGAAAGCCGGCGAGAGGGTGGACGGAAAGATTCTGGTACAAACATAACTTCTCCAAGTTGAATATCGAGCAAGGTTCGCTACTCTAGTCAACCTATTCAAAATCAGGAAAGAAGCCTCGGGACACAAAGGGTATGTCAGAAAACCGGTGATAGAGACTGCAAAGGGGGGGACAAATGATCAAAGAAATGGACCATTTGAGTTTTACTGTTAGCAATCTAGACCGTTCGATCCTTTTCTATCGAGATACATTGGGAATGAAGCTTGTAAAAAGATTTGAGGCACCAATTGAACTTGAGGAAAAGCTTACCGGATATCCTGGGGCAAATTTACATATTGCATTTCTGGAAATTCCGGGCCAGCGTATTCAAATAGAGCTGATTGAGTGGAAGCATCCAAAAGGACGTTCAGTAGACACGAGCCCATATAATCCAGGTGCTGCTCATGTCTGTTTCTACGTTACAGATGATCTCAATCACCTATACGGTGAATTGAAAGCGAAGGGGGTAAAATTTAGCGGAAAACCGGTTAAATTTTCGGAGGGACCTGACAAGGGTAAAACTATCGCATATGCTGCTGATCCGGATGGCATCACAGTGGAGCTTATCCAACCTCCTTCGGATAACTTAGAATAAGACAGTAAAGGTTCACAAATTCCCAACTCGGTGAGCCACAAAACAATTCGCTGGCTTATGGTGGTCTCAAGAAACAATTCTGGTATGTTCTAGCGCGAAGAGGGCGTATCTGGGCCTTTCTTCTTTCGAACTCGATCGAACACATACAATATGAAAAAAAGAGGAGGAATAAGTATGAGCAACGAAAAAGTAGTTTCTCACAATCTTCTGGAGTTGGCTTATCCTGATATCCAAAAGTTCATAGAGAAGCATGCTCTTGTGTTAATCCCCTGTGGTAGCTGTGAAATGCACGGAGCCCATTTGCCAGTGGGTACAGACACCTTCCAGTGTGAGGAAATAACGAGAAGGGCAGCCCTAAAAGCCGATGTCCCCTATACCCAGTCGCTGTGGACTGGTTACTCTCCGCATCACATGAGGGAACCTGAGAGAGGAATGGGAACAATTACCCTTAGAGCTGAGACGTGGCAAAATCTTGTTTATGACGTGGCAAGAAGTCTGATCCATCATGGATTCAACAAGCTGATATTTATTATTGGTCATTCTTCAAATACAAAAATCATGGACCCTCTGATGAGAAAGCTTCGATATGAGACGGGGGCATTGATTGCTGCGACTACGCTATGGGGTGAACGATATCTTGGAATTGTGGAAGATATCTTGGAAGGCTCTCCCGAGGAGACGCCAGGATGGCATTCCGCTGAATTGGAAACGTCCCAAATTCTAGCATATAAGCCACATACAGTCCACATGGACCGAGCAGTTGATTCTAGAGCTAAGTCTCCACATTGGCTACCCAAAGAATTCAACAAACAAGATGGCACCTGGGATGTCGCATTTCAAGGGTACGAGTACTTCTATTTTCCAATGGACCATAATGAGTTTTCTGAAACAGGGGTAATTGGCAATGCCCTTATTAGCTCGGCGGAAAAAGGAAACAAAACGCTTGAGAAATATGCACAGTATTTGGCTGATGCACTCGAAGTTCTAAAAAAAGTGGATGTAAAAATCAAAAAACGTGAATTCATAGACAGAGTGTGAGACGTCTTAGATATTGGCGCATAATACTCAAAGTGCGTTCTTTGGAATTTTGGTGGGTTGAATTAGGTCAAAAATAGAAGAGGCGGAATTCTTAAACTATCTCAACGATAAGGAGAGTGAAAAAAGATGGCAAAAAGGTTGAACAACAAGGTGTCGGTGGTGACAGGCGCTGCGTCTGGTAATGGCAGAGGTATAGCACTTGCCTTTGCCGGGGAGGGTGCAAAAGTAGTTGTCTCTGATATTCGTGAGGCTCCCAGGAAAGGGGGAACATCAACCCATGATCTGATCAACGCGAAATATGGAGAAGGGACTTCATTCTTCGTTCACGCTGATGTGTCAAGCAAAGCAGAGGTTGAGAATCTCGTCAAGAAGACAGTAGAGAAGTTTGGGCGTCTGGATATTATGGTGAATAATGCCGGAATTATTTCACTTACCCCCCCTCACCTAGAGAAAACCCAAGAACAGTGGGAAAAAATTATTGACATAAACCTAAACGGGGTCTGGTATGGATGCCAAGCTGCAATTAAGCAATTTCTCAAGCAGGGAGGCGGTGGGAACGTAATTAATATTTCCTCTAAAATGGCCTTTTCTGGTGGAGGACCCAACCAAGCCTCCTATTGTGCAACCAAGGCAGGAGTTGCAAATATGACACGGCAACTGGCAGTGGAATTTGGCAGAGAGGGTATCAATGTGAACGCGATTGCTCCTGGATTTATACAAACTGCGATGACGGAACAGGATGAAGGATTTACCGAAGGTTCACAAAAACTGGAAGATGCTTTGAAGGGGACTCCGTACAAAAGATTAGGTGTCCCTGAAGATGTTGGTTATTGCGCTGTCTTTCTCGCTTCCGACGAGGCAGAATTTGTCAATGGTCACAATCTCCTTGTCGATGGAGGTTCCCTGTGGGCGTCCTTTGAATAAACCTCGGCTCTTGACAATGGGGCCCAGGTTAAGGTATTATACATTTTTGGATAGAGGTTTTGTGGGGGAAAACAAAAAGAGAAAGGCTACTATCCCTTGATGAATCGTCAAAGAAGAACGGATGACTAGGTACACTGCTCCCAGCATCAAAATACCAGATGTTGGTCAAAACATCAAGCAAAAGGAGTGATGAAGCTACTCAAGGAGTATGGTACCTGGGGTCAAATCCAATTATGGGAGGAGGTGAGAAGAGTATAGAACGTGTTTTAGGAAAAGCAGCCATATCCAAAACAGGAGGAAATGTCAAATGAGTAAGAAGATAGTCAGCATGATGATTATTGTGTGTGTAGGGTTAATGGTGGTTAGCCTCTCGGGTGCTGCTATAGCCCAGAACAAAGTAACCTTAAGTTATTGGAATTGGCACTTCGGAGAAGTTCCCCCTATTATGGCAGAGTTAGTCGACCGATTTGAGACAGCGCATCCAAATGTGAAAATTGAGCAGAAGGACATAAACTACTTTGATTTGCCAAAGCAGATTTTCATAGCGGCTAAGGCAAATAATCTACCTGATCTCATGGAAGTATGGCAAGCTAATGTGGTACCGCTCTTAGCAAAGTGGGGACAGATCGAACCTTTAGATCCATATATGGAGAAAGAGCCGGGTGGGATGCAAGCGTTCCTGGCTGACTTTTATCCCGGCACCTATATGCGTTATTACGGTAACGCATACTCTCTGCCTGTATATGCTGACCCCTTCGGGTTTTTCTGGAACTATGAGCTCTTTGAAAATGCAGGCCTGGATAAAGACTCTCCTCCAAGAACTTGGGAAGAGATAGAAGAATATGCTGTTAAACTAACAGTACCAGAGAAATCTCAATGGGGAATTGGCTTAAACGGTGCCGACGGTGAAGGTTTACCTTCGGGTGCATGGCTTACCGGGCAACTCGGAGGGTTTATAGGTTTGCGTTCAGAATTAGGAAAAGTACCGGATAGGAAAGTCACTGTTGAAGATGTTGGAATTAATAAGCCTCCAGCAGTGCAAGCTTACCAGTGGCTTTTTGATCTTGCCAGAATGAAAGTGGATGGCTTTAGAATCACTCCAAATTTTGCTGCCTTCAATAGTGAACGGGGAAGAGAACTGTTTTACGCAGGCAAGATTGGCATGGTGTGGGATGGTCCTTGGCTTATAGCGACTGGTACCGCAGCAACGGAAGGAAAATTTATGTCCCTTAGAGACTATGGTGTTGCTACACTTCCAGTCAAAAAGGGCTCAAGACCAGTGGGATCGGTGCTTGTTGGAGATACAGCAAACGCTATGTCGACAACGTGCAAAGACAAAGAGTTGGGATGGGAATTTGTTAAGCACATGGCGAGCGAAGAGTCGTCCACTTACTATAACGCCAATACCGCTAATATTCCCGCCAGGAAGTCAGTCTCGCAACGCCCAGAATTGCTGGCGAACAAGTCTATACGACCGTTTCTGGAAATGAGTAACGAATGGGAGAATCTTGGTGTCTACTTCCATATGCCACCACAATTGGAAGCCTCTCTCGATGTGTTTTTGGCAGAGCAAGCAAGAGCATTCCTGGGTGAAAAGACAACGCAGGAAGCGATGGATGCTGTTGCAGCAGGCTGGGTAGAGTTATGGAATGAGTGGTAAAGAGCGTAACGATTATGCTCTCTGCTCAAAGATGACATAGGTGAAAAGAATCTTCTTGACTTACACCAGGGGAAGGAGGATGGTGACACTCATGAACTTTGCTGCTTTCTTACCTTCCTCTGGTGTTTGCTATATTTGTCTTAATTCCCCACCGAGGAAAAGATAGGCAGGAAAATGAATCGAACAAGGGCGAGAAAAAAGGATAAAAACTTATATTTGGCCTTTATTCTCCCCGTTTTTATTTATCTTTTGATTGCTGCCTTGTATCCTCTAATAAATACTTTGGGCTTAAGTTTCATAAAGGAAGTTGGACGGAGAGGTGAGACAGTTTTCGTAGGATTGCAGAATTACATAAGCATAGTACACAAGGACTATTTCTGGTCAATCTTAGAGCATTCCTTTTATTTCAGTGGCGTCAGCGTTTTAGGCCATCTCTTGATTGGTCTACTATTTGCCTTACTGCTCAATAAACCACTGAAAGGCAAACAAATTTGGAGAGCCCTCCAATTTATGCCTTGGTTATTGCCATCTGTAGTCGCTAGCTCCATAGGAATACTCATGTTTGTGCCAGGCCAGGGTTACGTCAATTCTCTTTTAGTTAGACTTGGGCTTCATAGTTGGACGCGCGATTGGCTAGGTGATCCTAAAATTGTATTGTCCGTCATTACTGCTGTGAATGTTTGGACATGGTATCCTTTCCATACCATAATGATCTTAGCTGGTTTGCAAAATGTCCCCAAAGCTCTCACAGATGCATCAAAAATTGATGGTGCAGGACCGTTAAAAGTTTTTTGGCACGTTACACTGCCCATGATACTGCCGATAATTTTGACAACCTGCATCCTTGACTTTATTTGGACATTTCGATTTTTTGATATGGTATGGGTTATGACCAAAGGTGGTCCTGCGAAAGCGAGCGAAGTAGTAGCAACACAAGTGTATAAATTGGCTTTTCATCAGTATCAGTTTGGTGAAGCCGCGGCTTTGGGTGGTATAATGGTGGCCATCATGGTGCCGTTCACTATAATCTATTTGAAGGTATACACACGAAAAACAATACAAGCTAAATAACAAATGAAACGAATAAACAGCCTCATAATAACATACGCCATCTTAATGCTTTGCTTGGCTGTTATTCTTTTTCCTGTATTCCTTATGGTCTTGCTGAGCATAACCCCCCGTAGTGATCTTTTTAGAACATTCCTTCCAACATCCGTAACATTAGACAACTTCATATGGGTTGTAACGAATGTGAAAATAATGCGTCCTTTTCTTAATAGCCTCATCATCGCGTCAGGGACTGCTGTATTCTCATTGAGCTTGTCACTACCTGGAGCATATGGACTTTCCAGGTTCAATTTCGGCTGGAAAGGCTCTCTTATACTGTTCATATTACTGGCCCAGATGTTTCCCATGGAAGTTCTGATTCTTAGCTACTTTCAGATTGTATCCCGGTGGGCAGGCGGTCTCTACAACACCCTTTTCCTTCTCATATTACTCGATTCTACCTTAGCTGTACCTTTCTGTACATTGATGCTGAAAAGTGCATTTGACGCTATTCCGGAAGAACTGGAAAACGCTGCTATGATTGATGGCTGTTCTAAATCAGGGGCGTTTTTTAGAGTTTGTCTCCCGTTAACTTGGGCTGGAGTGGTTGCTACCGGCTTCTTTGCTTTTTTGATGGGATGGATAGAGTTTCTATATGGCTTAACGTTTACATTGGATTACAAAACCTTTCCTATGACCGTAAAAGTAGCTGAACTGCTAGGACATTTCATAACTCATTGGGGTGAGTTGATGGCCATGTCATTTCTATTTAGTCTCGTCATTCTTATAGGATTTGCTTTCCTACAAAAAACATTTTTGAAAGGTGTCATTGCAGGTGCTGTCAAGGGATAGATTCTGAAGAAATTCTGCAGGTCCCGGCAGAAAATGAAATTATTAGGGTTAACTTGCCAAAACAGTTTGATTTCAAGTCATTGTACTCCTGCAGCTGCGCTCACAATCGAGCTTTTGCCAAAGGATCAACCAGAAATTTGTTCTTTCTGGCGCCTACCTCCGAACCAGGTTTGGTTGAAAGCAAAAAAGGAACGGACCATTGATGAGAAATCAAAAATCAGGCATTGAGAGAGATTATGATGGATTTATGCAAAGTAGTGGTTACTCTTTATCCCGCTAATAGTCACCTTTGCCAGATTGAATCCTAAGTTCATCTCAGTTCCAAATATGATAAATATTGTCCGCATACCGCCTATAATATTGGGAAATGGTGTCTCTAGGTGTGATCCTTCTCATTGCTATCATTCTTGATAGATATAGACAAGACAAGAAAGCTTAACTTTCGCAGCCTGATGTAGTAGAGATCAGAGGAAGGGATGAAGCAGCCTGCAAGGCAAGTGCCAGAAGTAATAACTGGCAGGCCTTTCAGGCTTTTGGGATTTTTTGAGGGTAGGAAAATCGACTATGCGAGGGAAGAAACCGGTGAGAAAAGTTACTTCACTTCAAAAGAAAGGAAGTAATTTGAGAAGAGGAGGATAATTAAATGCTCCTCGCAAAAAGTTCGACAAGAATAAATAATGAGGTAATTGTGACATGAAGGAAAGAATGAGAGCAGCCGTTTTTGAAGGAGAAGGCAAGGTTGTTGTGAAAACAATTGATGTGCCTAAAATCCGCCATGATAACGAGGTCAGAACGAAAGTTTCGCAATGTGGAATTTGCGGTTCAGATATTCGTGCTCTAACTATTCCCCCTCAATATGAGTATGCTGATAACATAGTGATTGGTCACGAGTTCGTTGGAGAAGTTGAGCAAATTGGCAAAGCTGTGGATTTCTTGGCAAAAGGAGACAGAGTGGTGGTTCACCCAAACATGGGATGTGGGCATTGCTATTTCTGTCGTACTGGTAATGTTCTATTGTGTTCTAATGTGGTTCATTTGGGTAATATGATTGATGGTGGAATGGCTGAGTATTGTGTAGTGCCCCAAAGCCAAGTATTTAAAATACCAGACAGCATGAGTGATGAAGATGCAATATTTGTCGAACCAATTGCATGCGTACTAAACGGCACAACGAGGGCAGCTCTGCGTCCTGGAGAAGATGTAGTAATTCTCGGTGCAGGACCAATGGGTCTATTGCATATGTTAGTGCTGCGAGCATCTGGAGCCCGAAACATAATCATTTCAGAAATCTTGGAGAATAGACGGAAATTTGCTAAGGCCCTAGGTGCGGATATATGCGTGGATCCTGAAACTGAATCTTTGACAGAGATTGTCAAAGAGGCAACCGAAGGTTTGGGAGCAGATCTTGTGGTTGATTCGGTGGGAATTTTACTTCCCCAAGCTATAGAAGCAGCACGACGCGGCGGTAAAATAATAAGTTTCGGTGTCAATACGCAAAAGAAAGTCACCCTTAATCAAGCAGAAACGGTGATAAAGGAGACTAACTTGATAGGTGTATATGCTGCTAAACTTACCTTTCCATTAGCAATAAAGCTTTTGCAGAAAAAGGATTTTTCAGTAAGTGCGCTTCTCACTCATAAGCTTCCCCTTGAAGAGGTCACAAAAGGAATAAGTCTTATGAAGAGTGGGGAAGCAATAAAGGTAAGTATTGTAATATGAGCTATTCTCTCGCAAAGACAAAGGGTCAAGAAGATTCCGAAGAGGCTGCAGAGAAACTTCTTATTTCATGTGCATACTAAGAGCCAACCACAAGATTAGAAACAGACCTGCGTGCCACTATTCATAACATCCAGCAGATTCGTAAGAAAGTTACTCCCAAGGTAAAGATAATGGCAGTGCTGAAGGCCAATGGGTGTGGCCACGGAGCAGGGCAGGTAGCCAGGATTGCTACTCTCCCGGTAGAATATGTGGACGGATACAAGAGAGCTCTATCCAACAAGGGAGAAGTGCTTAAATGTTGAATCAAAAAGAGGGGAAAGGATAACAACAGGTTCGCGGTGAGAAACGAGGAAGAAAGAATGGAGGGTAGCTCGGACCCCCGCGGGCACCAAGGCTTTGGGCGCATAGAGCACATAAAGTCCTGCTAGAGAGGGGGAATATGGGTTCTGACTTTTCTTGTTACGGTGTCTGGAGCCTATGGAATGGACAAGCTGGGAGGAGAAAAAAATGAGTATCCCATATATTCCCCATACGTCAGAAGATCGCCAACAGATGTTGGCTCAAATTGGGATAGAATCAATGGAGAAGCTACTTGGTGCCGTGATTCCAAAGAAAATTGGCCTTCCCTCTACCCTGAACCTTCCTTCGGGCATATCAGAAATGGAGCTTACCCGAGAAGTAAAGAATCTTTCCTTGCAAAATGCTTCTTTAGAGGAATATATATCCTTTCTGGGAGGAGGAATATACGATCATTTTGTTCCTGCAGTGGTCGAGCACTTAGCTTCTCGTTCAGAGTTTTATACTGCTTACACTCCTTACCAAGCCGAGGCTTCTCAGGGGACTTTGCAGGCTATCTATGAGTACCAAACTCTCATTTGCAATCTTTTCCAAATGGAGGTGTCCAATGCCTCTATGTATGATGGGGCAACTTCCCTGGCAGAGGCAGCCCTTATGGCCCATCGCATCAGGGGAGGAGAGAAGTTCCTGGTAGCTAAGAGTCTGCACCCGGAGTACTATCAGGTTATCTTGACTTACACAAAGCATTTAGGAATAAAGATAGTCCAGATACCCTACACTTCAGAAGGAATCTCTGATCTTAGCTGGCTGGAAGATGAGATGGATGATAAGGTCACAGCCATTATCGTTCAAAACCCCAACTTTTTTGGATATCTGGAGAAAGCAAAGGAGCTAGAGGAAATTGTCCACAGGTTCGGCTCCCTGTATATTATTTGTTGTGATCCCATATCTCTGGGTATCTTATCTTCCCCCGGAGAATGCAGGGCAGATATCGCTGTGGCAGAAGGGCAGGCTCTTGGAAGCCCTCCCGCCCTGGGGGGGGAGACCCTGGGAATCTTTACCACTCGCAAAGAGTTTCTCCGCCAGTTGCCGGGAAGAATTGTAGGACAGGCCAGGGACCGGAAAGGGAAAACAGGATTTACTCTTGTTCTTCAAACCAGAGAGCAACACATAAGGAGAGAGAAAGCTACTTCCAACATTTGCACCAACCAGGCTCTGAATGCCATGAAAGCTTGTATTTATCTTTCCTGCTTAGGAGAGGAAGGGTTGAAAGAAGTGGCCGGGCTCTGCTTGGGAAACTCTCATTACCTGAAAGAAATAATAGAACACCTTCCTGGATACTCATCCCCCTTGTCCGCCCCCTTCTTCAAAGAATTTGTAGTAAAAACACCGGTTCCTTGCGAAAGGATTAATCAAAAACTTTTGGAAGCAAACATTTTGGGAGGGCTTGATTTGGGTAGATTTTACCCTGAACTCGAAAACCATCTTCTTTTCTGCACTACCGAAAGAAGAACCGGAGAGGATATGGACAAGTTAATCTCCGTTCTGGGGGAGATAGAATGAGGGAAACTTTGATTTTTGAGAAAAGCAAACGAGCAAGAAAAGCAGTATCTTTGCCTGAGGTTGATTTGGGAGAGGGAATAGAAGAACGTGTCCCGTCCAATTATTTACGCAAAACAAGGTTAGGCCTTCCTGAGGTAAGTGAGCCTGATTTAGTTCGCCATTTCACCAGACTTTCCCAAAGAAATATGAGCGTGGATACTAACTTTTACCCCTTGGGCTCCTGCACTATGAAATACAACCCTAAAATAAATGAAACTTTAGCTAATCTTCCTGGCCTCTCTGAGCTTCATCCTTACCAGCCTTCGCCAGGAATCCAGGGGATCCTGCACATCCTCTACGAAACTGGGAGGATACTGGAGGAAATCTCTGGAATGGATGGAATCTCTCTTCAACCTGCAGCAGGAGCTCATGGTGAGCTTACCAGTATGTTAATGATCAAAGCTTACTTTGAGGATAAAAAAGAAAAAAGGGATACGATTCTTATTCCTGATTCTGCCCATGGAACAAATCCAGCTAGCTCTTCTTTAGCGGGGTTTAAGGTGGCAAAAATAGATTCCAATCCAGAGGGAGGGGTGGATCTAAAGTGTCTGTCCCGGAACATGGATGAGAAAGTGGCCTGCATAATGCTCACCATTCCCAATACTCTGGGGCTATTTGAGAAGAACATTCTGGATATAGCTCAAATCATTCATTCCAAAGGGGGCTTCATTTATTTGGACGGGGCAAACCTTAATGCCCTTATGGGCATAACTAGACCGGGAGATTTTGGAGTTGACATAATGCATTTTAATCTTCATAAGACCTTTTCTACCCCTCATGGAGGGGGAGGGCCTGGCTCAGGACCGGTGGGGGCAAAGGAAAAACTCACCCCTTACCTCCCTGCACCTACAATAGAAAGAAAGGGGGATGATTATTGGCTGAGTTATCAAAGACCCAAATCCATAGGAAAGGTAAGATCTTTCTACGGTAACGTTAGGGTGGTGATCAAAGCTTACTGCTACCTGAGAATACTGGGAAAAGAGGGTTTAAGGCAGGTCAGTGAGGATGCTATACTGTCTGCCAATTACATTAGGAAAAAACTTGAAAATTATTACCCTTCTCCCTACAAGGGAGTCTGTATGCATGAATGCGTTCTTTCCGCCAAAAACAAAAGAGAAAAGGGAGTGAGGGCTCTGGATATTGCCAAACGTCTCCTTGACTTCGGTATACATCCTCCCACCATCTATTTTCCTCTCATAGTGGAGGAAGCCTTAATGATTGAGCCCACCGAGACGGAAAGCAAGGAAACTCTGGATGTATTCATCGATGCTCTTGTGCAGATTTCCAGAGAAATAGAGAAGAACCCCTCCCTGGTGAAGGAGGCTCCTCACACCACTCCTATCCTGCGGCTCGATGAGATAGAGGCAAATAGGTCTCCTCAAGTTAAGATGGAAAAAAGGACCTCTCAGGGATTTTAAACTCGCATAAACAAAGGAGCCCGGCGGTAGGCGATGAAGATAGTTCTACCTGACGAAACGGCATGTATTGAATCTTTAGATGATATTAAGTCACTTCGAAGGTTTGGAGAGTCCACTGTATGGGAAACAAACCCGAAGAATGAAGAAGTATTCGGGGGTTAGGATTGACCCCGTAAAATAAGAAGGAGGTGTAAGACCATGAAAATTGAGCAGAAAATAGAACAATTGGGTTATGAATTGCCAGAAGTGCCTGAGCCTTTGGGAGTGTACATTCCAGCTCTAAAGGTTGGCGATATTCTGTTCCTGACGGGTGTGATCCCAGAAGTTGATGGTGAAGTGAAGTACAAAGGGAAATTGGGAAAAGACTTAAGTATTAAAGAAGGCTATGAAGCAGCGAAGATTTGTGCTCTCAATGCCTTAGCAGTTGCCAGAAGCTATCTTGGTGATTTAGATAGAATAGAGCGAATTATCAAAGTAATCGGTTATGTCAATAGTGCTCAAGGATTCATTGATCAACCGAAGGTACTGAACGGTACTTCTGAGCTCTTTGTGAAAATATTTGGAGAAAAAGGACAGCATGTGAGATTGGCTATAGGGGTGGCGGAACTGCCCGCGAACGCCTGTATTGAGGTAGAGGTGAATGTGCAAACAAAGTAGCTTGGGGGAAAGAGTAATTCTGCAAGCATGCGGGATAGGTCCTACGGTCACTAATCATAAAGCCCTTGTATATAAGCAGTG
>SDBS01000098.1_pt1 | contig 66084 bp, 112 predicted proteins | sample 2277091 | NCBI WGS metagenome assembly SDBS01 (sample SAMN10404972, study PRJNA504765) | marine sediment metagenome | isolation source: marine sediment core GS10_PC15, 163 cmbsf | place: Arctic Ocean: Southern Knipovich Ridge | collected 2010
TAATAAAAGGCGTGACGAAGATACCGCTGGATACGCTAACCCAGTTCGTAGCGACAATACCAGCGCCCAAGCCAGCAGCAAGTAAACCTCCCCGGGTTCAGAAAGTCCGGGGAGGTGCCAAGAAGGGAAAGCATCCTCCCTGCATCGAAGAAATAATGAAAGGCGTCGGCCAGGGTGCCCGGGATGTGGCTGCCTTTGCCCTGGCGCGCCACTTCCTTGATCAGTATTATACCGAACCCGAGGTCCTCGGGTTACTTACTACCTGGGATGAACACAACCGGCCTCCCATTAATGATGCCCGGGAGCTGGATAAAAAGGTAAAATCTGCCGGGAAGGGTTATGCGTTTGGCTGTCATTCGGTGAACACTGAATCCGCTCTGGCTTCATATTGCGTGGGAGAAGAAAACTGTGGCTGGCTTAAGAAGGCCACCGCTGATAAATTGAAGAACGGGCTTATCCGGGAGATAACCTTCCACGAAACAGATGATTTCCTCTACGAAGAAATCTGGAAAGACGGCAAGGCCGAGTTTGTTCGCTACAATAAGACGGACGGTAAAATTGACGTTGTTCCCAGTGTTGAAAACGGGGAGATGAAGATTATTCCCGTCAAGTCACAGGAGATCACCGAGGGCGCCGTCTTTCTGCCCACGGGCGTGGCAGATTACTCGTCTACGGTTGGTCTGGTCGAGGAAATCAAGGCGCTTATTTTCGACTATGTTGACCTGCCTTCCACGGCCCTGGAATTTTCTGCCTGGTATATTATCATGAGCTGGGTTTATGACCGCCTCACCACGTTATCTTATCTGCGTTTTCGGGGTGATACCGGCTGTGGCAAGTCCAGAGCCTTAGATGTTATTGGAAGGCTGTGCTATAAGCCTCTGATGATGGCTGGGGCGGCTACACCGGCACCTATCTACCGGGAAATCAGGCGGTTCAGGGGTACCGTCATTATGGAAGAGGCCGACTTTGGGGACAGCACTGAAAAGAGCGAGGTAGTCACCATACTCAACTGCGGGTTTGAAAAGAACCGTCCGGTGATACGCTGCTCCCGGGATAATCCGGATAATCTGGAAATACTTCCCTGCTACGGCCCCAAAGTCTTTGCAACCCGGGGTGCTTTTACTGACAAGGCGCTCGAGGCCCGGTGCCTTACTTTTATCATGGAAGAGACAGACCGGGAAGACATGCCTCCGCTGCTGGGCAGCAAGTTCTACGCCAGGTCAGGTGAGCTTCGCAATAAGCTTCTCAAATGGAGATTAGACCATTATATGGGCATCGATGCCAACGCCGTCGAAGATATCGACTTGGGGCCGTTAGAGCCCCGGTTAAAGCAGGTGGGTCTGCCATTTGCTATCCCGTTCAAGGATATGCCGGAGGTGCTCGACCGGTTCCGGAGTTTCATGAAAGAGTACGGCAACGAGCTCATATCCGAACGTAATGAAAGCACAACCGGGCGCGTGGTCGCGGCTCTTTTGAAGGTTGCCATGGAGCACGGCACTGAGGCTGTTTCTTCGGCAGCGATAACGTCGGTGATGTCAGATGACTTTAAGATGGAAATGAAACCTGGTTCGGTAGGCAAGCAGTTGAAGTCCCTGCATTTTGAGACCTCCAACCGTCGTGCGCTGGGCCAGGGCAGAGCCCGCTACATCAAATGGGACAGCCGGCTGGTTCGTAAGGTGATAAGACGCTATGTCCCGATTGAAGACCGCAAGGATTTTGATTGCCTTCTCGAAGAAAACGGGGACGACGTTCCTGATATGGAGGTCTAGGAAATGGTCATACCTGGACGGTGCCCACATTGCGGGGTCACAAAGTCTTATACCGACGAAGACAAAGTCGTCAGGTGCTCTTCGTGTGACAAACCACCTGGTTGGGCGCCTCCACCAAGGACTAAGGTAGAAATATCTCGAGAGAAACAGCGTCGTGAGGCTCTCCACACCGAAGATCACGCAGACCGGGCAGCAGCTGAAGTCGAATTAGAAAATAGAATAACTCGGGAGAATCTGAAGTCGCCTAGTCCGGAACCGGTAGCCCAGGAGGTAGCCCAGGAGGTAACTAAAGTGAATGAAGCGACTTTCCATCTACCTGCAGACTGGGATAAATACCCGAAATTTGATAGGGGTATATTTTACGAAGAGCACAAAGAAGCTATTCTTGAAGCTGTGAAGGGATTAACTCTCCCGGAAGCTTTTGAAAAGACCGGGATCCCAGCCTCGACTCTCTGTTTACTGAAGAAGAAATGGAGGGGAGGTCTTTCGGAGCCGATAGTTCGACCGAAGAATAAGAGATTCCCTTACTTCGAAGAGCATAAAGAGGCGATAGTAGCAGACTATCTCGTGATGACGCTGAAAAACTTTTACGCGAAATGGAAGATGGCGTCTGGCACCTGGACGGAATTGAAGACGCTATGGGGAATTACCGGTAAACACAAACCGCATAAGCACAAACGGGCAACCGTCGTGACTCCAGAACCGGAGGTCAATCCCGAAGTTACTCCGGAGCCAGAATCTGACCTTAATGTTAGGACTGAGCCTGAGTCAGAACCGCTCCGTAACGGGCCGATGAATAAGCGAATCGGTGCCCGGGCGATCTGGAGATTTTAGGATGAGCGTAATAAGGGCATTAGCTCAGTGTCGTTCCTGTGGGTGGGAATTGGAAGCAAGGAACGCCGTACCATTAGCGGCCAAGCATTATTATAAAACAGGTCATGAGGTCCATGTTGAAGTAACTTACGTGGTTATCTATCCGAATCCCGTACAAAAAACATTGGCGACTGGTAAGGGTTAGTGGAACAGATGGAACAGTTATTTCCCGGAATAAAGCGAGTTATTTCGATTGTTAGAAAAAAGCGAGAAAAGTAGGGTGGAACAGATGGAACAGTTTATTTTTGAAAATGAGATACCGAGTGGAACAGGTGGAACAGTTTTTCCTGACTTTTCTACACCGTTTTACGCTAAAATGTGGAACAGTTTTTTACGCACAAATAGCCATGAGTGGAACGGGTGGAACAGTTCTACAGGGGGTAGGCCTCCATCTAATATCTCTTTTGATTTTCTCGATTTGCTAAAAGGGGAAAACGATTTGATGGGAGATGCATACCGACCCCCCCATCAACTGTTCCATCCGTTCCACCCGAGCCTAGTCGAGCCTAAAAAACTGTTCCACCTAAAAACAGATATTTTTCATCGCCAAAAGGGAGCAAAACCGATGTCTGAATTCGTTAAAATGACATGCAAGGAATGCCAGCGGGTCTTTCTTTTGGAAGCCGCCAACCCTAAACCGGGGACGGTCGCCAGAGAAACCGCGACCTGCCGGCATCTTAATATAATGCGTCATGGAGAAGCTTTCGAACAACACAAGCATAAGAGCTTTATCTGGGAACTAGCGAAAAAACAGGGAGGAAATAATGATTAAAACAGTCACGTTCAAGGATGAAGGGCAGGATTTCCTAGAGTGGGATATCGAGTACAGCGAAGAAGGAAAACCCGGGGAAGTTCTCGTCGGTAGGGTTATCGACTGCCGACCATGCCAGGGGAATATCTGGATTAGAACCGAGGTTTATAGCGCTGATATCCGCATTGGTGATCTGCTGCCTATCGTTCCACCCTGCACCGGTAAGCCTACGACGCTCAAACACCCGGTTGAAAAGGTGGAGAATAAATGAAGAGTCCTCAGGAGTTAAAACTCCCGAGCAGATTCACCGCCTGGCGCCCGGGGCAGGGTGAGCTGGTTGAGAAGATAACTCGCTCTCACGAGAAGTTCTTTCTGCTGGACGCGCCCACCGGTACCGGTAAATCACTGATCGGCGTGGCCGTCCACCGGAGCCGCCTGGCCGGTTCAGATGAGAGAGAGGTGCTGTCTCGACTCTCCGGTCAACCAGAGAGCAGCTTCAGTGATAAGTGCATCTACATCACTCGAACCAAGCAGCTCCAGGACCAAATAATGCAGGAGTTCCCGATGGCGCGCACCCTGAAAGGGCGTAACAATTATCCGTGTGCCAAGCACCCGGATGAGTTCCCGGAATACACGGCTGAGGACTGCACCTGCAGCTCTCCCATGAGCTGTGTTGGGAAAGACAAGAAACCGGTGCACTGCGCATATTACTGGGCTAAACGGGAAGCTGTCAAAGCGCCGCTGGCCGTTCTCAACTCCAGCTATTACCTGACTGAGGTGAACGGGCCGGGCCAGTTTGATGAAGCCGACCTGGTCGTGATAGACGAAATCGACTCCATGGAAAGCGACTTGATGAACCATATCCAGCTACAGGTGACTACCACCCAGTTGAACCGGTATAACCTTGAGCTTCCGAAGGACCCGCACTCTCTTGAAGGATGGCTGGCCTGGGCGTCGATGGTTGAAATCGATCCTATTGCGGGACGCATGGAAAAGCAGCTCGGGCTTATTCCGGAAGATAACTGGACGGATGTAGAGATCAGGCTTAACCGCCAGACCATCCAGCTGCGTAACTTTCAAAGAAAGCTCGCAGAGTTCCAGCTGGAAGTAGATGACACCTGGCTCTTCTCAGAAGTTCCTCGGGAAAAGGACACCATATTCACATTCAAGCCGGTGCAGATCCGGAATTACGCTGACCGGTATCTCTGGAGTCACGCCAAAAGTTTCCTGGGAATGAGCGGCACCATCCTGGACCCCGGGGTCATGGCGTACGATATGGGTATCGAGGACTGGGCCTACACGCGTTCGGAATGCCCGTTCCCTCTTCATCACCGGCCCATCTATTTCAACCCGGTGGTTAACCTGAGTCGGAAGACCATGGACGTCGAGCTGCCGAAGCTGGCCAAGGCGGTCATGGATATCATGACCGCTTATCCTAAGGATAAAATCCTGGTGCACACCACGTCTTTTGCCATTCGGAATTATCTGATGGACTGGATAGAAGGGCAGCCCGGCCGGGCTGCCGGCAGGATGCTAACCCACAACAGTTCTAATCGAGAGCACATGCTTTCGTTCTTCAAACGGAGCCGGGACCCGCTCGTAATGCTCTCTCCGTCATTTGACCGCGGCGTGGATCTTCGTGATGACTTCTGCCGCTGCGTCATCATCTGCAAGGTTCCCTACATCTCCATGGGCGACCCGCAGGTCAAGGCGAGGATGAAGTTGCCCGGCGGTGATCGCTGGTATCTCCTGAAGGCGATACAGAGCATTATCCAGATGTCCGGACGTGGGGTGCGCAGCGAGCTGGACTATTGCGATTGTGTATATCCCGAGACAAGGATTCTAACTGCGGATCTTAACTGGAAAGTCGCAGCTTATCTCAAGGTAGGTGATAAAATTTTAGGGTTTGATGAACAAACTAGTTTATTAAATCCACGTAAATGGAGATGGGCTTCGGTGGAAGCTATGGGAATTAAAGAACTTCCAAGATACAAGATTCTGCTAGAAAATGGCAAAATGTTAATTTCCACACCTAATCATCGATGGCTCTCAAAATCAGGGCAGTCTAAAAATGATCAGTGGCTTCGTACCGATCAATTAAAAGTGGGACATCATCTAAATCGATATGTAAATGTTTGGGAGAATACTTCGAATAGTTGGGATACTGGATGGTTAGCAGGTTTATTTGACGGAGAAGGTTCGCTCATTTTAAGGTGCGGTCAGCGAAATCCAGCTGTTATGCGAATAGTTTTAAGTCAAAAACCGGGTATTGTATTAAATAAAGCGAAAGGATTATTAGACGAACGTGGTTTTCAAACGGAGCTCAGGATTCTTCGGTCTGGTGTCGCAAACCTTTTTGTGAATGGAGGTTTACAGGAACATTTAAGATTCTTAGGTCAAATTCGCCCTGAGCGACTTTTGGCAAAATATTTTGAGAGTGATCGGCAAGAAAGATTAATGGCTCGGAGTCATGATAAAATAGTGTCTATCGAATTTATCGGGAATGGGCCAATGATAACTTTACAGAGTTCCACGGAAACATACATAGCTGGGGGTTATGGAGCTCATAATACCTACATCCTGGACAGGCAGTTCGGTAGCTTACTTATGCGCATGAAAAGAGCTTTTCCGTCATGGTGGCTCGATGCATTAAAAAAAGGAGGTAAAGAAGATGGGGTACCTCATTAAACCCATTGATATGAGCGAGGAAACAAAGAATAAACTGCGGGAGCAGGCGATAAGGAAGGGAATAGAAATGACCAAGAAAGTTGAAACCGAAGAAGAGAAAGTGATAAGGGCAGCGGCGGAAGCAAAGGCGAGGTATGATGCAGAGGAAAAGCTTATCGAGGAAAACAGGCAGAAGGCGGTTGACCCGCCCAGCCAGGTGATCAGGTGGGTGTATCGTTCCAAGATTAACGACTCGGTGTACTGCATGAACGCCGACGGAAACATCGTACCCGGCTACTCGGGAAAGTTCGCCGGTATGGGCGCCAAGATTCTTGAAGATGCGCCGGCGGAAGCTGAGTTCTACACTTCCTTTTCCGGGGAGCTAACCTTCGTACCGCAGACCCGGGCGCAGTGGGAGCAGTGAGTGTCTTCCAGAACTAAACACTTGGCCAGGAACCGGCATCGGGCAAAAGAGGCTTTTCGGAAGAAGATGAAGAAGCAAGAGTCGAAAAGAATCAGTAACGAAGTTATAGCTCGGCTATGGGAGGGTGTGAGTGGCTAAGAAAGCGAAGCGAACCGGTGAGCGGACTGACTGGATTCATTTGGTCGTGACTGTTTCACCGGACAAGAATACTTTTAAGCTCAGAAAGTTTCCGCCGGAGCTGGAAGCGAATCAATTCTGCTACGCTTTTCGGGTAACGATAAAAGAAGAGGATTGGCTTGACCGAATTAAAGAAGTCACTCTCCCGACGGTCACCGCTCCAAATACGCCGGCATTGATGGGAACAAACCATGATTCTGAGCACTTCCATATTTTCCAGGGCATAACGGAGCAGATTCCGAGATCAATTGGAGAACAAATGATAGACCGTCTTGATGGCCGGGGCCCGGGTAAATTTATGGTTGACCCGAGCATCTCCGAGAAAAGGATAGAAATAGAATGAACCGGAAGCAGAAACGAGCTCAGAACGAATCAATCAGCTGGGCAGCCCGGTATCACGACCAGTACGTGATGCTCAACGGGGAATTGCATTACTGCCTGGCTTGTATGCGTCGCGGGAAAGGCGCTCTCCAGCTGATTGATTGGAAAGAAAGGGCGTCCTTTTTTACGATGGAATTATCAGGAAGGACTCTTAGCTTGACGAACATAACTCCTGCTACGGACGGTGATATCGTTATAGCCAGGCTGGCCGGAGTATTACCCGGGTCCACGTATGAGTTCTTCGGTGAGTCCAAAGGCCCTACTTCGTGCAAAGCACTTCGAAGGAAAATAGATTATTGGAGGGAGAAAAATGCCAAAGTATGAAGGTAGAATACCGGAAGAATTGCTTGATGGAAAGTGTCCTGTCACGTGTCTGAAGGACACTCGATTTTACTGCATGGTTGACGCTGATAAAAACAGTTGTCCATCTACATTCGATTGTGAACATGGTCTTTTCAAGCCTAGGCTTACTAGGCTTCAGAACGCACAGAAGGCGGGCAAGGCTTGTCGAAAGCATCCGTAGGAGGGAATATGGACATGATACGAGGTAAAAGAGGCGACCTGGTACAGTATAGCCGGGGAGGCTATCACGGGATAATTCTCGCAGTGGAAAAAGATAAGACCATCGTTTTTACGGGGAATGGCGTAAGGATGGTCTGTGAACCCGGGGACCTGCAAATTGTTCCGATTATCACCGGTGCCGGTGAAAACAATCCCTCCAATTTTTACGAGCTGCTGCCGGTGCACTATGATGACGCTCCTCATGACTTCCGGATTAAACAGGTAGAGCAGGACCGAGAGATTGAACGATGCTTTAAAGAGCTGGAGAAAACACGCCTGGCGTTCCGTCTTCTGGTTGATGAATTGGCGGAGTCAAAAAAGATTGGAGATGAAGTCCTGGCCAGATTACGAGAGGGTTGCGCGGCCCGGGAGAAACAGACATGAAATGTGAATGTGGTTTTGAGGATAGCAATCAGGAAAACTTCGACTTTCATCGGGAGCATTGTGACCGACGGCCACTTGCTGAGAGAGCTGCTCGGTCACATTACGGAGAAAAGGCTGCCAGGGAACGATACTTCCCTCCCCAACCGCCTTCGACCACGCAGCGGGCGGTGGATTGGCTGGCCTGGCACAGGTGGCCACTGGTATTTTTGGCCGTACTTGTTTTACTCTCGTTCATCGCAGTAGCGATAGACATGCCTTCAGGAATAGTAAGATGAACGAGGAGGTCAGACACGGGTTGACCGGCCGGGATAGTCGCTGGGCAGATCCGGACGAAAAGGTTATTTTCGAGCCAATGGTGTTCACGTGGGATTTAACCAAGAACATCCACGGCCGTCGATGTCTGTGTCTGATGTGGCGCCAGCCGACTCAGTTCTGGGATATCCGGTATATTCGCTTTGTGACCTTCCACTGGTTGGCTCCCTGGTTAACAAATGTAGGAGGGATAGTGCATGAAGATAGCAGTAATCAACAGCTCCGGGCAGCAATATAATTACGCGACCCACAAGATGGTCAACCTCTTCACGCGCCAAGGCCATGAGGTGAGGTTCTCCAAAGCCTTCGCACCAAGAAAGGGCGGCGCTGATATGTGGGCGCGCCAGTGCGATAAGGCATATCTTAGCGCTATCTTCACTTTCGACCTGCCAGTGCTGGTTCAGGACGCTCTCAACCTCATCTCAAGCGGGGTCGAGGTCGAAATCGGCGGGCCGGCCGCAACGGCTATGCCGCAATACATTCTGCGCCATACGGGTCTCCACCCGCATCAAGGCCTGGATGAAAGGTTCGAGCATATTCCCGGCGATGATTACAAAGCGGTCTTTACCAGCCGAGGCTGCCCGCGTAAATGCGGGTTCTGTCTGGTGCAGAAACTGGAAGGCCGGAAAATCATCGAGTATGATGACTTCCCGATACCTCGGGGCAAAAACCCGTATATTTGCGATAACAACATACTCGCAACTAGCTGGAAGCACCAGACGATGGTAGTTGATAAACTCAAAGGGGTGAAAGATCTGGACCTGAACTCCGGATTTGACGACCGGATATTCATAAAGAACCCGGAAAAGTACTGGCGGCTCTATAACGAGCTTGATATCGAGGCCTGGCGATTTGCTTATGACACGCCCGAGCAGAAGGACGTCATCAACGCCATCGCCGGTTTTCTCCACACCAAGGGAGTGAACTACCGGCGGATCATAGTTTTCTGTCTTCTGGGTTACGAGGCCCAGACCCTGGAAGAAGGTATTGAGAAGCTCACGTACCTGATTGATATTGGCACATCTCCGTACCCGATGAGGTACAAGCCCCTGGATTCCGTCAATAGAGATTACACGCCTCCGGGTTGGGATAAGGGCCAGCTGGACAGGGTGTTCAACTGGGCCGGGGTACCCAAAATCTGGAGACGATGCACCTGGGAAGAGTTTAAGAGAAAATGACAAAGTTCGCGTACAGAAATACAATAGTAGATGGGGAAGCCGCAGCGCTGCCGGAGCTGGAGGACCATATTGAAGGCCTGATACCTGATCATCGTGATATGTTCCATCGAATATTAACCGACTTCGGTTTTGTTGATTGGGAGGTAATATTTCAGCCTTCCAGAAACCTTTTCAGCGGAAACGCCATTATTGCCAAACCTCTAAAGCTGATAGTGATAGCTAATCACCTGGATAAAAAGGAGATTATCGTTAGTTTTTATCACGAGGTGATTCACGGGCTATATCCCCTCCATGAAGATCCGAGTGAAGAACGTATTGAGGCACAGGCTAATCAGTGGTATGAGGAAGACTATTACAAAATCAAGTAGGGAGGTGAAACATTCCGCCACCTTTCAATCAGCTATGGCGGACGCGCTTGAATGGATGAAAGAGCATCCAGAATATGATGTGGAAGACGTTATTGTAGCGTCAGATGAAGGCACATGGGTTGTGCTCTATTGCAGGAAAAAATAAAAGAGGTACTGTTGAAGAATATGAGTAACGAATCGGGAATAGCCGTAGTCGAACAAGCCATCAAAGAGGAAAAGCAGATCCTTGAGTTCCTCCAGAAGCGCCAGGAGACGGACGCTAAATCCATAGCCAACCTGCAGGAGAACATTGCCAACGGGGAGAATCTGATCACGCGCCTGCAGGAAGAGGACAAGAAGAATGCGCCGGTGGAATAAGCCGGCGGAAGATAGTGCAGAGCTTTGTTCTGCATGCCAGCTGCCTTTGCGCCAGGAGCCCTGGAGCACATCCAGGAATATTCTGTGCTGTGGTAACCTTACCTGTGGTAGATATCGGCAGCGGCAAGGAAGCGTTCCCATAATTAAGATATCCAGAAAGCAATTGAAAAAGGAGATGCAAGATGGAAGAAGTTAAACAGGAGCTATCAGTAAATCAGGAGCGAGAGGCGCTGCGTCTACGATGCATAGCCGGAAATGAGAAGCTCACCGAGGCCTACGAGAAACTCAAGCTGATGACCCTTTCTGACGAGGCCTGGCACGCAGCCATGGAGAAGTGGCACCTGGCCAATGAGAAACTCTCGATTATCTGCACCCAGCTGGAGGTCCTGGGCTACGATATCTGTCTCTACATCGAGAAAGGAGTCAAGACCCGGCAGTGCTTGAACAGTAAAAGTTCCATCGGCGACTGCCGGGTCTGCCCGAGCAAGATTCATTACTGGAAGGTTGAGTTGATGCTCCTGCCCTCAGGAGGTGACCCGGCGCCCAAGAAGGTAGCAGAGCCGCCCAAGGTTCCGGCAGAGCAGCCGGAACTGATGGAAGAGACTCAGGGAGTAAGGGATATGAAGACGTTATGGCCACCGAAGTAGGTTCGATAACGGGCTCCCTGAACCTTGATAAGACCCGGGAAGTGGGCGATGCCTGGGTCAAGGTCGGTAAGTCGAACCAGTTTGTCGACAGGATAATGGTACAAACTGCCGGTCAGTGTGCGGTCCGGATCCGGACCGCCGAGAAAAAGAAGTCGATAGGCGAGCGTATGATTGACCGCCTGTCCGGACATAAGGAGCCGTTGCTTTATTCGATGTATTTGACATCAAATCAGGGAGCCACGGTACTGGGAGACAGTCACCCGAATCTTCTCCCTGTATCGATTCGGTGTCCCATTATAATCAGCGCCATGGGTGAAGGAACTCTCGAGTATTCAATATCCCTGATAAATGGCAAAAGACGTGGGACGCGATTAAATCAAAGAATGGAGGTGAAAGATGAAAATACTGGCAATTGACCCGGGAACCCATTGCGGCTACGCATCGAGTCCGTTCGAGTCCGGAGTTTGGGACTTGTCCGTTAAACGTCATGAGGGCGGCGGCATGCGCTTCGTCAAGCTCCGGGCTTTTCTATCCAAGGCCATTCAGTTAGGGCCGAACATGATGCTCGTTTACGAGGAAGTTCGGGGACACAAGGGCGTTGACGCCGCTCAGGTCTATGGCGGGATAGTAGCTATCATAACCGAGCTCTGCGAGTTGCAAAATATCCCCTACCAGGGTGTCCCGGTGGGCACCATCAAGAAGTTCGCCACTGGGAAGGGCAACTCAAACAAGGAGATGATGCTGCACGAGGCCCGGCTGAAATGGCCTGAGATTGATATTGTAGATGATAACCAGGCCGATGCTCTGTTTCTATGGGCGTGGGCCAAGGAGCAGTATGATGTGGCTAACACCAGTTGAGTTATCCGATGGAGATATCCTGCTTATAACCGGTATAGCGGTAGTCATGATAATAATACTCGGGTGTCTATTATTAAGAAGGAGGTAAAATGTCAAAAGGGATGGACTACGGAATGGAATGCGGGTGCGCGGTAACCGTTTCGGAAGATACGGCCGCAATAGTTTATTGCGAGAAGCACAGAGCCAGGAAGCACAGAGCCAGTAAAAAGCTCAGTGTGCCGGCGGAGAGCTTGGTGGAGTTTACCCAGGCAGCTGATAAGCTGGTGAACGATATTGGCTCCAGTATGGACCTGGTCGCCAAGGCAGGCAGGAAACTAATCGACGCAATAAAGGAACAATAAAACCAAAATAGCATCCGGAAACGGTGGTAGCTCAATGGTAGAGCAGTGGCCTTTGAAGCCAATGGTTGTCGGTTCGACTCCGGCCCGCCGCGCCAAATTAAGGGAGGTTTGAATGTTAAGTCAATTCAGCGGGGCAGTAATGGATCACACCAGGCAGTATCGCTTTTTACTCTGGCGTTTCTGGGACGAACGGCCGAGGATTCATTTTAATGGGTTGAATCCCTCCACCGCCAACGAGAACGAGAACGACCCGACCGTCAAGCGGTGGATTCAGTTTGCCCAGGCGTGGGGATATGGCGGGTTCTATGCGACCAATATTTACCCGTTTATCACTCCGCACCCGGAGGAACTTGTCACCCCGGATTGTTTCCACAAGGCCAATTATCCGGCCATCTGGATGGCGGCTGGACTTTCAGCCATATCGGTGCCTTGCTGGGGTGACGGAATAAAGCGTGTTGACGGCGGCCTGAAGGTGGCCAACCACGTTCTGGAAACGTACCTGACTGACCCGATGTGCTTCGGCCTGACCCAGAGTGGCAACCCGAAGCATCCGCTATATTTGAATGGAAATACGAAACTGGTGGAATACCAAATAAGGTGAGGTAAGTTATGGATGTATCTTTTTGGGGATTGTTGATAAAAGGGTTAATTTGTGCTGCCATAGTGACTGCTTCTGGTATATTGTGGTGGAAAGTTTATAAGGTAGCAAAAAAGTTAGCTGAACTAAAAGCTGAAATAAACATGAAAAAGAGAAATACCAAATAAGGTGAGGTTTGAAATGATGAATAAAAAGATGTTCGGCCCCTATTGCTCAAAGCACGAATTACCCATAATGGATGGTACTAAAGGGAAATGTGCAAAATGTATCGGTGAAGGTATGGCAAAAGAAGCCGGTAAGAAATTAAAGATAAAGCCTAATTTTGGTATCAAATAAGGTGAAGCTAATTCAGAAGGAGGAAGTAAAACATGAAACACGCGAGACCAGACTACAACCGAATCCAGGACCCGGACGGAATCATCCCGGAGGATGAACCGGTATTCCTGATCAGAGGGCAGGACAAGGTCGGCCCAGCGGCCGTCCTGGATTGGGCGAGATGGGCAGAGCTAGCAGGTGCCAAACCGGAAATAATCGAATCTGCGAAGGAGCAGGCGGTGGCCATGGTTCATTGGCAAGAAGCTCACGGAATGAAGACTCCGGACCTGCCGTAGACGACTAAGTCGCAAGGCAATAAGAAACCCCGGGAGTATTAGTTCCCGGGGTTTCTTTAGGTCACCTTGATCGTGTTTTGGAGCCGGCCGGGGTTAACTACCCTTGACTTTGCACTCACCGGAAGCCTGCAGGAAAGCCTGAGTGCCACCGTGTCCGCCGGAGAGTTTATTGCCCATGCAGCGAGCCCGGGCATTCGGCTTTGGTGCCCAGCGACCGAACGGAGTAATTTTGCTCTTCATGGCTCGGCCCAGAAATCTACCTTTTCCCATCAGAATGTCCCTCCCTTTCGAGTTTATATATCAGAAGTCTACCCCTCATTTTAACTCGGGTAAATCAAAGTGTTTAATCACGACGCCTGCTTATGCTATTTCGAGTAGCGTATTCCTCCGGGACATACAAGCTCGGCCAGGGACTGAAAGCTGTATGACCGATAACAAAATCCCAGAAAGTCATTCCTCGCCTGGTGCCACTCTTCCAGATAGGTAGCAAGCTGAAAGCCAATAAACCGACAATGACTGGACCTTTCAATTATGTCTCCGGTAATTTTCGATGGCTTCTTCCGCCGGGATATGCTCCCGGTTAGCTGCCATGATAATATACTCCCAGATATTAAGTCCACGACCGGTCATGTCATCTCGCCATATCGGGAGGAAGCTCGCAGCTACCAATATAAGAAATTTCATATATCACTTCATGAGAATGTTATTATGGCAGTCAAACAGAATCAGAGCTGGAACCGCGTCAAGGTCATTCTTCTGAACCATGTCAATTCCTTCCCGGGATGAGATATCCAACTTCTGGATAATGCCGGCATCGATATCAGCCTTATGATTTTGTTCCTCTTCCCGGCAATAATCACAGCCCTCTGAAACCAGTAGTACCAGTTTCGGCCGGCATTTATCGGTTGAGTTGGCTATCATTTCTTTAATACAGGTCAGGGCCTCTCCGGTGCCCTCTATTCTCATACATGATTCAATACTATTACTCATCTTTTTCCTCCGCTATTTTGCCAAAGTCTTCTATCAAGGCTAACATCTCCAGAGTCTGCTGGCCGGGCGACTTCTTCAGAACCACGGTCTTATCACCCCGGGTGATCTCCGTATCTTTTCCCTGTCGAGAAAAAACGATATCGTCTCCGCCCTCGATTTCCACTGTGGCCAGGTGCTCACGTTCTTCATTCATAATATTTCTATATCCCTGTAACCCAGGTCACTCAGAGCCTTGGTTACCTCTTCCAGAAGCTCATCGTCAGTGATAAGCACCCAGAATCCGCAGTCAGGACAGGTTATCTTGTAGACTTTCTCGCACTCCTCAGTCATGACTCCGAGGCCGTGGTTGCCTCTCGCTTCGCATACTGTTCCCCGCCATACTTCCATTATCTTTTCCTTAACAATAAAGCGCCGAGAGCCGCGATAACCCCGATGGCCAGCACACCACATAACAGGTCTTTTTTCAGGTCTTCTTTCATCATTTATCTCCGTTCCCGTTCAGCTTGTCTTCAAGGCCCTGGCAGAGGGCTACCAGCTGAACCTTATTGTGGAGATGAAGCTTAATCCTCATAGTCCGGATCTCAGCTCGTATGGTTACCGCGGCCACTCCCAGGGCCTCGGCAATTTCAAACGAGGTTTTATCCTGGGCCAGCAGAGGTACTATTTTCTTTTCTGTCTCGGTGAGAACCAGGTCCGTCGGTTCTTCGGTCGCGGTAAAGCTTAACTCCCAGCCGCTGGCCATGGCATCGAATCTCAGCTTCGAGTCTCCTTCTTCATAGAGTGATATCACCAGTACGTTTCCCCGCTCCCGGGTCTCGGTAACGTAGCCGTAGCGGAAGTTACCGTCCACCATTATTACCTGCAGGCAATCGTCGGTCTTAATTTGCATTATTCCTTCCTACACTGCGGAGTGATATCCAGAAAGTTTCCAATTTTAGATACCAGCAGGTTGTAATCAAAAGAAATATATAGGACTTCTTTTACTTCTTCCGACCCACGACCATCTAGACCATGGAAGTACGTTCTTCCGCTCGGTTTCCCGTGTATTGTCTCCCATTTTACTTGTCCTGCGTTTAATACTTTAGCCAGGGAATTCATGTCTTCATGATTGGTTACTTCTACCTGAGCTTCTCCCGTGGCACAATCCAAGCGGACAGTTGAACCCAATTTTGTTATCTTAATTGGTTGATATTGTGGTCGTCTTTTAATAATGTCAGGCATTCTCAATTCTCCATTGCTTTTCGCAGCCGGCGCCCAGGCGTATCGACTCTTGAAAGTTTCCCTTGACAGTGTTTTCGAGAACGCAGGTCTTGATGAACTTCCTCTTCTCCGCATTCGGCCCCGCGAGCTTCTTCCCGGCGCAATCAGCGATCAGCTGGGCCAGTACCTCGACTGTCAGTTCGGAGTTGAGGTTATTGATAACGCAGGCAGCTATCTCCCTGGGATTGATTCCCCTCTTCTTGGTCCGGGGAGGTGCCGGCGGCGCTTCCAGACATTGTTTCTCGGCGTCCTTTTCATCCCTGGCCTTGCCGGAACACAGCTTGGCACCGGTGCAGAACCGTATCTTGCGGTCCGGACCGCCACCCTTCATCCAGGGAATCATGCACTTGGTATAATCTTCGTTAGCCACGGACGGCCTCCTGATAATCCTTGAATACCAGTCGGTTGGTGAGCATGCCTTCCCGGGTGTCACAGCGGACTATGGAGTCCATGGCTATCTTCTCAGCGATGGGCTCCCCTTTAACGACGGACTTCATGAAAGAAATAAGCTCCTGCAGGCACTGTTCTGGAGAATATATCTGCTGCTGCCTTCGGTGGTCTTTGATGAAGTCCCGATGTTCTTTAGAACCAAAGCGCGCGCTGACCATTATGCCCGGCTCCAGTGAGGCGAAGCTGGCAAATTGAACGCATTAGCCGGCACCGAAGGATTAGCGAATGTACGGATTGGTTGAGTAGGTGCTGTCTTCGGAGTTTTGGCGCGACAACTGCATTCTCGCAACGCCTGTGTTAGGTGTTCCTCAAAAGTTGGCTGGGTAATCACGTCCCAGTTAATCTTACGGATAGCGCAGGCGGCAAGCGTCGCCATACTAACGGTACAAGACCTAGATGGTGCCTTCCCGCCTGCGCTAGTGGTGGGCTCTTTTTTGGGTTGAGATTGGCATATCTGTTTGGCTGTCTCTTCGTTATCGGCTTTACTTGAGCAGAGTTTGGCTCCGGTACAAAAGCGGAGCTTGCGGTCCGCACCGCCGCCGGCCATGTACGGTTTCATGCAATCGGTGTAGGTCGACATTAACTTTCCTCCTCAATCTCAGATAATTCCGCGGCTCTCGGTTCCTCTTCCGCCTGAAGAGGCTCCCCTTCTTTGACCTGGCCGATTATAGTATCCTCCGGCGGCGCCGGGGCGGTACCGGCCTTCCGGAACTTCTCCGGGACAATCATATCAGTTTTAGGGTCGACAAAATCCCAGCCCAGTACTTGGCCGCCCTGGCCGCGCCTGGTGAACCATCTTTCTTTCAAAGGAGACGGCGGGCCACCGAGGACTTCCGGTGCCACCGCAGGTGCCTTCCTGTACTTGGCGGGAGTTTCTTTGATTCGTTCCACTATAAACCCGGAGGTTTCACCTTTCACCGGCTTGCCGTTTCCTTCGGCGGTAACCTTGAACCCGGCTCTTTCGAAAGCTTTCACCATATTACTGGCGCCCCGGGTAACGATACCTAACCGGTTGGCCAGGTCCTGGGGACTGGTGAACTTCCCGGTGAGAACCTTCTCCTTGCCGGTGCCTTCGAACTTGACTGTCCCTCCCCAGACGGCCGGGAGACTGCGTTCAGACTTTTTCTCCACCTTGGCCACTTCTTCCGGGACGGTGTTTCGGACTATCTCCATCAGATCAGGCTTGTCTTTTATCAGCTCAAGAAGATCGGCGGTCATACCTTCGCCGCCTTTTCTGATTACAGCTTCGACCTTTTTCAGCTCTTCAGCTGTAGCCTTGACTTTGGTTTTTGGTGCCGTAGCAGTCGTGGGAGTTTTCTTGGGTTCCGGTACCGGAACCGGTGGCGGCTTAACAACACGAGCGCCTTCCGGAAAACATTGAGGTGCCCGCTGAAGCTCGTTTCTGATAGCTTTGACAACAGACAAGACGGGATTATCTCCCAGCTTAGGATAAATCTTGCCGGCAGCTTTGATACGCCGGGCAGATGTTTCAAGCGCGTAATCCAGGGACTCCGTTATTATGGCCAGGGCCAGCGGGTCGATACAATCACCCTTGAAATCAATCAGATCTTCCAGCTTGATACCTGGAGCGATTGGGATATTCTCGGTTTCGGACATGGGCGTTATTCCTCCTCTTCTGTTGTTTCCTCCATCACCTCAACTTGCTCAGTAACTTCGCCCATTTTTATGGTTTCTTCTTCGTCAATATTTCCGCATTGACGGATGGCCGTTCTCAGGTCACCTTCTGTAGACTGGATACTCTCCACCAGTTTATTTTCCATTCCGGAAAGTTGAGGGAAACGATCGAGCATAGCCTCGGAACCCATGTTGTTCTTCAGCCCTCTGAGGTTCTTCAATGTTTCCAGTTGACAGATAATGTCATTAATATCGCATTCGCCGCTCATTGTTACCTCCGTTTATTTCATTCCTACTCTTTTAACCAAATAGTAACCGATGCCAATACCGATGCCACTTAAGATAGCAATGCTTACCTTTTTCAAAGCAAAGCTCATAGTGATCTCGGGTTCCTGGCTTATTCGACTTCGGTTCATGATAAATCTCCGTTACCGGCGGTTCAAATCTTTCATTTCCGAAGTACTCTTCAAGACTTTCCACGACCGGCGTTCTTCATTGCTGCCCAGACAAAGATGACTCCCGGAATTATAAGAAGAGCTGCGGCCGGGTTAAAACCACCGGCGCTGATCCCCTGTTCTCTGCCAGCTCGGTTTGGCCAGGCTTCTACACCACGCCCCGCTCGGGCTGGCCAAGCCGAGAGACTGAACGGCGGGGCAAACCCTCCCTGTTGCGCCCAGTATGCCCGACGTCTTCCGTCGAAATAAGCGCTTACCATTTTACGATTCATCACTGCCCTCCTCAGAAGTTAGTTCCTGGAATTTAGCCAGAAGGCGCCGCTGAACTTCGGAAATCTCATCCGGTGTCAGATTGGCGGCCTTGTTCTTTACGTAGTCTCTCCATATTCCGGCCCGAGTTTCCTGAAGAGTGGCAGCGCACTTTTCCAGACTTTCCACGCTTTCCATGGCTTCCAGCCTGTGCCTGGTTTCTCGACTGGCCACTAAAACCTGGTCGACCAGTTTCCTTTCCCAGTCCGGTAGATTTACCACCATCTCAGGACGCAGATCGACCCGTTCCATAGCATTTAGCTCATCAAGGCACATCCCCACCCTATCAATTACTTCCACTGAGGTCATTCCATCTTTGCCAGCAAACCTCATAGCCTCGTTCAGAAGGCCGGATCCGGTGCCCAGGTGCCCGATGGCACAGGGAACGCAGCCGGTAGGAATAGATGTTGCCCGCTCAGCGGTTACCTCGGATTGTTCGCGCTCTACTGGTTGCTCTACTGGTAGCTGTCGCAGAGCGATGGGTTTTGCTTCGGGAGCTTCCTCCACCTCAGGCTCTTCGAGGTAATAAACTTTGTGTGGAGCCGGTTCAGCTGCCAGGGAAAAGGTAGTCGGCGATGTGATTGGCCTGGACCTGAACCATTGTCCGGCTATTTTGGTGATTTCTAAGACGACGGCTCCAATGAGCTCATTTCTCATTAAATCCACCTCCAAGGTTAAGAAAGGTTAACTTTTCTTGAAATTAGCACAAATATTTCCATTTGTCAAGCTGTCGTTTTAATTGGTATTGACAATGTCTTTAGATTGTGCTAGTAATTTACATATCAAATTGGACAATGGAAATAGGACAGGAGGAGGCAGTCGAAGAATGACACAAACCGGCGAAGCTCCCGGCGAACCTGCTCCCGATGAATTAGCAAGCGAAGCCCAGAGCCTGGAAGGTTATCTTTGTAGTTGTGGAGTTCAAGAAGTCGACGTCAATCTATTCAAGAAACACATGCTCGTCACTTCGAAAGACCGTTCCAACCACCAAAGCCGCGGGCGAGTGAATTTCTCAACAGGCGAAGTTATTATGCCACCCGCGAAAGACCGGACGAAAGAGCAGTGGAAACTCGCAAAGTACGGTCTTAAAGCGGACGCGCCGCTCGGTGTTAAAGTTGGTGGCCGCCCCGCCGTCCAGGTACGGCACGCCGAAGTTTTAACCCAGGCCAACCAGATCAGACTTGTCCCCCGTATCTACACCATCGATTATTCTCCCATAATGAGAGCTGCCCACCAGGCTGTTATAGATTTGTATGGATGGCCGCCCGAGATGCCGCTGGGAGAAATCCTCGACCGCATTCTTCATGACTGGTTCAAGGGAAAAGGAGTCACCCTGGCCGGCTACATTATCACGGAAACAGCGGAGCAGAAGGCTCGTCGAGAGTCTGCTGTAGCAGCTAAAAATAATGGTGGAAAACCAGAACCAGAGGAGGTAAAAGTAGCATGACCACCGGAAGAGACTTATTTATACCAGAAACCATTACCGACACTCAAGACCCTACCAAACTGGGAGCAGAAGAAGGAGGGTCCGGACACAAATACTGGGATGAGAAGGGCAAGGAAGCCCGTTCCAAGCGAGAATTTGAAGAAGAGCAACGACAGGCCCGGCTGGCCAACGAGCGAGAAGCCAACCCACCCGAGTCTCCCTTCCAAGTAACAGGTAGAGTCAACCTCGGCGATTTCGACATGCAGAAAAACGCGGAAGAACTGCGAAACACCATCTCTTCTATCCAGACAGAGTCCCGGGCAAGGGAAGATAAATTGACGTCCAGCAACGCTGACTATCGTGATAAGATAGCCGAAATCCGAAGCCAGATGATTGAGGCTACCCTGAAAGCCCAGATTGATAACCTCACCAAAACCATCCAGCAGACTCAGAATCCCAACAGTAATGTTGCCATCACTGACCGCATCTCTGAAATCACTTCCATTGCCCAAATGCTCGGTTACTCCAAACCAGGCCCGGCTGCCCAAGAAGCGGGCCTGCCGGCAAATATCCAGCTCCAGATGCTTGCAATGGAGATGACAGAAAAGGGCCGATCCCGGCAATTCGAGTGGGACAAGATTGAATCAGAGCGCAACTGGCAGATCGCTCTCAAAAAACTGGAGCTCGAGGCCCAAGGGAAGAATGCTGAGATCCAGCTGCAGAAAGATAAGCGCGCTTCTCTGGTCAATCCTTTGGAATCGATTGGCGCCGCCCTCGCCCGGGGATTCGCTGACATGGGCGGCGGCAAAGGCGGGGGCGGAGGCGGCGAAGAAACCAGTCCCAAGATCAGGAAAGCGCCTAAAGGCGGCGGTGGCGGGAAGACCTTCAATATGCAGGCCAGTATGAGTGATTCCGGTACCATTTCCTGTCCGGAATGTCAGGAACCCATGGCCATCGCTCCGAAAGCAAAGAGCGCTTTCTGCCCCAGCTGCGAAGCGATCATTCAGATTGACCGAACAGCTGATGCAGCTCCGCCAGACAGAGGCCTCATCTAATGGTGATGGATTTCGTGAGAGAACTGGCCGGAAATTCGATGCGAGGCTTGGTTGCAAATAATATGCCCGTCATCGCCAAAGGAATGATTAACGAACTGTTCACTCAATATCAGATCACTCCCGAAGTTGTGATAAAGATGGTGGAGAACAAACAGAGCCTTTGGAAGATGATCAAACCGCAGGACTACGCTAAGATACAGAAGGCCCTCGAGCAGGTGGATAACCTGGACTGGTTTGATGAAATGTGGCTCCTGAACGCAATAAGAGAGAAACATCCCGCCCTGGTGAGTCTGTTCATACCCTGGAAGAAAGGACAGAACTGGCTCACCAAGCAGATAGCAGAAATCAAAGCCCAGGTAGGGAACCTGAGGGACAACGGAGATAAAGCGGAGAAACCTGAGCATGGTGGAGAATAGGGAGAGCCAGCGCCGTATAAGTAATCATCTGTTGAAGGACCTCATAGCTGTTGAAGGACCCATAGCTGTGCGATGACCTCTATTCTCCACCTACCAAGAAAATAAAGCGGAGCACTCGCAACAAAAGTAGTTTTCCTGCGAGTGCTCGGAGGCGAAAACTAATGCCATATTACGATTTTGAGTGTGCGAACAATGAGTGCAGCCCCTTTGAGGTCAAACACGGATATGATGAACCTCATCCTACTATCTGCCCGCGCTGCGGCTCTCCGATCAGGCAAAGATATTCCAGCATATCTTTTAAATTCAAGGATGGTAGCCCGAGCGGCGGCAACGGCCATCGTAAAGTTCGCGGCGAGTCCGGAGCCATGGGACATCTGGTAAGTGAAACCGATGCCTCAAACATCGATGAAGAGACGCCTACCAGGATCGGAGAAAAAGGCCGTCCCAAGATGACTCCCACCAGGCCGCTGCCGGCAGCGGTAAAACGGCAACTAAAAGCCCGAGAGATTATCGACGAAAAACAGCCGGACGGAATGACCAAACGAACACATATTTTCTAGGAACCGGAGTAGTAAATGAGCGAACCTCGCCAGATTGTGCAACACATAAAAGAAGAGATTTGCAAACATTTTAATAATGAAATGCGTTTAGCAGACATGATGTTAGACGCAAATCTTAATCAGGAAGAAAATGATTATTTACTAAAAGCGATAGCGACTCACCCTCACACTATCAAAAATCTTAAAAAGCTTACTCCTGAAACAGTAAAAAAGACAATAGATGTCATCAACGCAACTTGACAAACTAGCCGGTTTTTGTCATACTTTTATATCAGCAAGGGGTAGCAGCGAGAGCGCCTGATTAAAGCTTCTGACAGAGCTCAGGAAGGCTCTCGCCAACGCGGGTAGGACAAACGGCAAGTTGCCGGCCTCATAAGCCGGAGAAGAGGGTTCAATTCCCTCACCCGCCACCAGATGTCCACCTCACGGAGAAAGACTTTGCCGACCTGGAGTATCTGTGAGCAACGGGAGAGAGAAATCTCTCCCGTTTTTGTATCTGTCGCTTGACAAAATACTCTTTTTTTTGTCATACTTTCCACATTATGAGTAGACTACTCGCGGTTGCAGGAGCAATTTTAGGTGTTGGTGCCATAATCGTTTTAACTAGACCTACAATTAAGTTAAAGCTAGGAGATCGACTAAAATGTGTAAGCCCTGATGGAAGGTTCATTGATGGTGGATACAGTCGAACTGGAAACGCTCCATTTCATCTTACTGTACAAATTACTGATGCTCTAAACCCTCCAATGAAAATACTCCAAAGAGGGACATTTCTAGAATATAAGCCTTTCAAAAAAGCTTTCGATAAAGCCTGTAAAACAGGGCAAATAAGAGAAAAATAGCTTTAGTCATTCTCTTGTCGCTTGACAAACCATCTTTTATATGCTAGTAATATTAATCAGGGTCACCGCAATTTGATTGTGGATGGCCCTTTTTGCTTTAGGAGGTCTAATGTCTGTAGGTCGCCAATTATCTACAGTAGTTGCTATGGACGACCAGCCCATTGATGCTACCTGGTTTAAGGAAGGTAGATGGCTTACCGAATTCGTCACTCCCAATGCCATGGAAGTCGAAGAACTTTATAAAGAACTCACTTCCGGATTAGATAGCAAAATCGCTCGTATTAAAGCCATCCATGAGTGGGTGGGCAGAGAAGTCAAATACAAGCCTTTTATCAAAGCAACGCTGATAGTCGAGGGGAGAATGTCAACTAACAGAGATTGTTGGCTCCGACCATCCATCACGCGCCGGGTCAAGATCGGCAACTGCGCCAATAAAGCTTTCCTGGTAGTCTCCCTGCTTCGCCAGGAGATTACACCGGGAGACGTTCACGTAGTCCTCGGCAATCTCCACACAAATAATGGTATCGGCGGCCACGCCTGGGCCCAGGTCAACATCGAAGAAAACCCCTACGTGATTGAATGCACCCGGGAAGACGTTCCCTCTCTTGTTTCCCAGGGACATACCATAGACAGGTACGAACCCATCCTTTTCTTTAACGATAAAAGCGCCTTTGCCATATCAAAAAAAGAGATAACGGAGCCTTTTGCTGTCACCGGTTACGCCGGGTGGTTGAAAGATTATCTGGATTTGGCTTACATCGAAGGACGAAAATAACCTACGGGAGGAAGAGTAAAATGTTTGGAGCACTGATAATACCAGCAATCGTGGGAGGGGCCGTCGGCAGCACCAGTTTCGGCCGAAACATCTGGCCTCAGGCTACCGCAGGTAAAGGCGCGTTGGTTGGCGCAGGCCTGGGCCTCGGCTATTCATTACTGAAATCCAATGGAGTCTCCCGGTATCCCGGCCACCGGTACGTATCCGGAAACATAGACCAGCAGCGCAAGTTTTACAGTCGCCAGCAGGGAGAAGCTCAAGCCCTGTACACACGCAGTATCAGCGCCGGGGGAATCTTTGACGGAATCTGCTTAACGTAAGGAGGTATCATGGGAGGCTGCATTACTCAGGACTACAAAGATCTGTTTACAGATTTCATCAACCAGGATACGAGTAAGGACTTACTCAAAGAATTCGTCAGGGTTCTCACTGTCTGCCCCAGCGGCGCCGCTCCGGGAGCCAGCTCCACAAAACCGGCCGTGGAAAGACAGATAGCCGGCAGATGGCCGGATGCCAAGTATTACGGCCAGGACGGGAGCGTCAAGGAAGGCTCATTCTCCGGACTATTCAAGGAGATCTATGGAACGCCGGTCACGGAAGACCTTATCTGCCGATGGTGGTCAGATAAGTCGGAATGCCGTTCACCCTCAACCGTGGAAAACTTCCGTAACCGCGGTGATATCGTAAAAGGGAACGGCGGTGAAGCCCCGGTACCGGAGCTGAATATGTCCGCTGGGCAAATTGAAAGATTGTACGGCAGCTGGAAAGACAAACTGCTGACCGAAAATCTTTCAATCCATATCTACCATCCCTTATCCCCGGCCATTGTGGAAGCCACCAAAATTGTCAAAAAGACCGCGAAGCCGAAGTAGGAGAAAAAACATGAGCAATAAAATTATAATCCCAGCCTTGGTAGGCGCCGGTATCGGTTACCTTAACAAAAAGACCGGCCAGGGTACCGTTGTTGGTGGTCTGACCGGTATCGGGGTCGGCATTGTGATGAACATTCTAGGCGGCGACCCCGGATTATCCTCGCCGGCCGGAATTTCACACTTCAGACGAGACCAGAGAGACCGTGAAAATATAACGCCGAATGTTGCCTGGCCTACCAATTATTCCGGGAGAGTGAAATATAACTAATGTTTGAAAGGGTCTGCGCATGGTGCAAGATAGACCTGGACACGGGTCAGCAGCTCACAGATGAGGAATATAATCTGACCTGTCACCTAGATAGTGTTACTTCTCACGGAATATGTCCGCCCTGCGAAGAAAGAGCTTTTGGATTACAGGAGAAAATTCAAAAAATAGCAGTAATAGGAGAAGACAGAACACATCAACACTTAATCGAATCTATAATCGAATCAGGAGCGGCTGAAGTTATCGAACCAGATTTAGGCCATTTTGATGAACCTACCAGGGGCCAGAGAAACGAATATTACCGATTATTCAGGAGAGAAGCCTCCAGCGATCTAACCCGAGGGGAAATTGGACGTCTTATCAGGCAAGGACAAAGACAGCGATGAATCTTAAAGAATGGCAAGCCTTAAGTGCGGAAGAACAACGTCGCTATGTGAGGGAAGCTCCGCCTGGCGAATCAGGAAAACTTTATACTCAGTTTTCTGTAGAAGAATTTGAAAAGCTGCTGGACGATCTTGCTGAAAAATATGACATCTCAACGACCAGCGCTGCCCAAATACTTATGAACAAAGATATACGTTCAACCGAAGATGCCAGCTTCAAAGATATAGATATTATAATCCAAGAGGCTCTTGGGACAACAAATGAAACGCAGCGAGAAGGTTGTTCATTAAGCCGTCAACTGGAAAAACTGACAGACGAAGAATACGGCGGCGCCGGTCATTATTATGAGCTGAGCGAAAAATTAAACCAAATAGGTGCCGACCAAGAAGGCGGGATAATCAAAAAATTACAGAATGATGAACTACTGCACTTCTTCGTACTCAAAGGAATAGTAGAACATCTGGATGAACGATATGGGTGTCACCGTTGACACTTTGGTGGAAATAGCTAATAATAATTGTAAATACCAATTCGAGGAGGGATAAAATGTCAAACCAAGAAGAAGAAAGAACCCAGGAACCCGGCGAGGAAACGACAACCACCGAAGCCCCAGCTGTAGGGGAAACGACAACCACCGAAGAACCGGAATTAGAGCCAGAACCCGAACCCTGCTGGTGCGGTGTGCACCACAAGGAAGGCAGTAAAATCGGCAAGATCCATGAGTCAGGACCTGACGGACCCGAACCCGAACCTAAGCCCGAGCCAATTCCAGATGGCAGTTGCCTCCTGGGAGATGCTCCCATCGGCACCAATTTCCGTTATGCCGGGGGAGTCTACAAAAAGATAAACCACGGCGTGGTCCAGAATTTCCTGAACGGAGATGACGCCACCGAACCCATGGACAGCAGCACAATCATTGCGCCGATTGTGGCCGGCCACGATATTGAACCGGATGCGTAAATTATGATGTGGGAACAGATCGCCAGCGGCACGAGAGATGACCTGGCTACCGGTCTGAGGGAATATGACCCTCAGATCCCTGAAGGCAGCCGGGGTTATCTCAAACTGCATACCAGCACGCCTATCCATATCGGGATAGTGCGAAGTGTTGAGGCAGCTCTTACTGCCGCTGGTATTCCCGACGTCAACGTCACCTACAATAACCGCGCATTGAACATCTACTGGAAAAAAGGTTTCCCGTGGCTGATAGCCATAGTGGGGGTAGTACTCCCCTTATTATTGATATTAGCTATCGTTTTAACAACCTGGCAATTATTCCGGGAAGCGCCGGATCTGGTGTTACCAGTTCTCGGTACTGTCAGCACCATCGCCATTGGCGTAGGCTTGGCCGCCGTAGCAGCCATTATTCTCTTGACAAGGAGGAAATAACCATGCAAAGACGTGATGGAATATCCCAGGGAGACACACGACCGGCGTTTCGTGGAGGAGGCCGGGGCTTTCCCAATGTAAGCCAGAAACTTGGCCCCACCAGACGCCGTCTTTCATTCATCAGTGCCTTCAGCCCGGGTGTCAGCAGTATAAAGGATGTCTGGGCAGAGGTCGACGGCCAAAGGGTCGATATGATTGAACCCGGCACTCCTTTCACCGTCAGAGTCTCTTTTATAGCTGAAAATGCGGAGGGGCTCGGAAACTGGTCGACCTGCATCACCATATCCGACTCAACCGGTAACGTACAAAACTGGAGGCATTCATCGACGCCTATCACCGGTGTATCAAAAAAGGTCGAGAAAACAGGCCTGGAGATTAAAGAGATGGGGAAAAATGTCATGCCAGACTCTGATCTGGCCCTGACAGTAAAACTCTGGGCAAACGATGCTCAGTTCCCCAGCCCGAAATATCCTCCAGAAGAATTATGGGCATCGTAGAGGTAAGAAATGCCAGCTGATATCACTAGCGTAAGCTTGAATCCTGCCTCAGCCATGTCCGGCCAGAGGGTTAATATCAGAGCAGTTGTCAAAAACCTGCTGAACTCTCCGATGGGAGTCCTGGTTAGTGGAGCTATTGAAGGAACGACCGAACGCACATGGCCAAAGATTACGTTTCCGGTCGACCGAACCACTCACCCAGCTAAAACCAGTTTCTTTTACGATGGCTATTTTATAGCTCCGAACCTTGACGGCTTTATCAAGGTGCATGTTTACTCTTACTGGTACGGTGATGATGGTAGCGGCTTCAATTCCTGGCACTTTGATGACGATTTTCCTAAGGTTATGGCCATAACAACCACTTCACAAGAACCACCCACGCCGACTCCTACACCCACACCGACTCCAACACCTGAGCCGACTCCAACTCCAACTCCAACACCTGAGCCGACACCTGAATGGATAGAACTCACAAAGGTCGGTCTCTTTTTAACTCCCGGGGTACCGGAAGAACCGGTAGCAGAAGGCGACAAGTGGGTGGAATTAGTCTCTGTCCCACTTATCGTAGTCAAGGGTGATGCAGAAACTCCCGGACCTGAACCCGGAGCTGCAGGGTGGATATTACTGGAAGATAGGCAGCTCTCTCTGGGAGCTTTTGTCGGACCAATTCCCGGCCCAACTCCCGGCCCAGGGCCAACCCCCGGCCCGTCTCCTGGACCCGGAGAAGGTGCTCAGCTTGAATGTGACGAGGGATTCGTTCCTGAGCTGATTGACGGAGTATGGGTGTGTGTGCCCTTTGGAGAACCCGGGAAAAGCAATCTCCCACTGGTCCTCGGTGGAGCCGCCGTTGCAGCCGCCGTACTATTAACTCGAGGGAAAAAGAAAAAAACTTGACATGGAAATAATTATCGTGTTAGTTTCTGAATTAGATAGATTTCCCATCCTGGGGGTCGAAAAGAGATGCCTGGTCGACCAGGATGCTAACCAAGGGAATATAAAGGAGAGAAATCCATGGCTATGAGATGGATGGACGATGTTGGAGCTCCTTTAGCCGTTACCGCCATTGACCTCGTTGTTGAAACGACTGCCCCTCAGTGGAATGAATATGCAGCTTACGCGACCGCAGTTGGCGCCTGGATAGCCAACCAGTCCGGGATGGCCCGGAGCGATTTCGTGAAAAACATGGCCATTGCCGCCACTCCATGGGCAGCCAAAGCCGCCTACGGGCGAATCCGGGGGATGATGGGAATATCGGGAGCGGGAATTCAAGGGAAAGGCATTAACCGCTGGCCGGCGCCGCTCGTTGAGCAGCCGTTTGGTGGCGCCCGCCTGGTCTAAAGAATTCGCCCAACCTCTGAAGTAAATGATAACTCTATAAGGGGGTTTACTTATGGGTTACGCGATTCCTACCAATGAACTGACGCTGGGGGATATCAAGGCATACAAAGAGCGCTGCCTTGCCGCCGGCATCACCCGGGCAAAAGCAAAGGGTATAGCCGCGGTTGACGAAGAACTCGTCTGGCGTGAGATGCTTCCCGCCTTCGACCTGGGTGCCCTGGTCCTGGCCGGTTCGGGGTACGCCCTGAATTACTATGTAACACCAGCTGCGGCTGCTGCCGGCGCCTGGGCGAGTCCTTACGGGCTTGCCGCCGCCATTGACCCGCTGCTCCCTGTGGGGCGCGTCGCCGTCTTCTACAAAGTGTACGACGCTGACGCGAATCCGCAGACGACGGCCGTCCGATTCCTGCTGGCGGCAGCGACAACCAAGGCCAACTTCTTCATTCAGTGCTTGCTTGACAACAAGCTTGAACCCGAGGCCTGGTTTAGCGAACCTGTGGTCTATGATCCGCAGGACACTGTCAACATCGACTTCTACGGCCGAGCTGCAACCGCCGGTGGCGGCGAAGAATTGGGCTTCGGCTGCTTCATCATCGAGCGCGTGGGCGCGGTGATTTCCTAAATCTTGACCCAACCGGGAGGGGAGAAATTAACTCCCCTCCCGGAGACTCATTAAGGTGGTAAGGGAGGTAAAAATGAGTTTTGCACAGATCATAAGAGACCTGGAACTTCGTCTTGACCATGTGATCGAGACAGCACCGGCGTTCTTCGCCGCTGCCGCGTTTAACATGTTCACCATCACCGGCGGACCGATTTTAATCAAGGCGCTCGTTGAGTACCTGGATACCGCCATGACCAATGCGACAACCACAACCTGGACAGTCAACGCTGTAGCAGCCGACGCCGGGGCCGTGGCAATTAATGCTGGTGCCATCGGTTCCGTCATACTTTCCCCGTTAAGCGCCGGTGCTAAGACTGCCTCTGCTTTAGCCGTACCCCACCCAACGGTAGTCGGTGTCGCTACTCAGGCGGGCTTCGGCATGATCGCCGGGCTCGGTGAAATTGCCTGCACCTTCGCCACGGTTATGGCTGCGGCCAACCGATACAGCGCCCATATGGTTTTCCAGAAACTCGGGCGACAATCACTCGTAATCGCCAACTTCTAATTTCTGAATTGACCAACTCGGGGAGAGGGAAACTTCTCCCCGGGATTCAATCCAGAAACTAGAAGGAGGGAATAAAATGAGCGATGATGCGCTGCTTAAGGCAATATGGAACCAACAGGAAAAGGGGTTAACCCGGGTCGGGACAAACGGTGACTATACTCCCGGTGGAAACTTCAACATCTTCAACTTTGCCGGTCCCGCCATAATTACAGCCATGTGGGGACATGTTCGAGTAGCCTGCACCGGCGCTCTGCTTGTTCCCTTACCCACATTCACGCCAACCATCGGCGCTGCCGGTACCGCTATCTGTACCATAGCCGTCGGCGCTGCGCATGCCCTGGGCGTTATCCTGACCTGGGACGGTTTGCTGGCCATGCTGGCCAGTGTCCTGGCGCCAACCGCCGGTGTGGGACATGGACAGTCCGGACCCGTGGAATCGTTTGACGGTGGCGGAATACTCGTGGAAGCGGGTATCCTCAGTATCGTTAACGCCACAGCTGACGCTACCGCCGAGATTGACTGGACGATAATGTTCAAACCGGTCGACGGCAACGCTAACGTGACCATACTGTAGTTTCTAGTCTTATGTCCTTGGTGGAAAGGTTGCCCGGGACCATTAACGGGTACCCTTTCCATCAAGTGATAAGCTTAGAAACTAAGCTGAAATACTCTCCGACGAGAGAAAGATGGGAGGGATAAAATGCCTACATTGCCAATGACTCACACGTACCGGAATGGCGGAATAGAACAGATCGTTCTGCCAAATGAAATCGTAGGGATCTGGGTCAATAAAGTCTACGAGTTTTACAAAGTCCAATATATCGAGCCGATAATCCGGTCTTCACCCGTAACCATAGATCTCGGCGCTCTCGCCGCTGCCGCCGCATCGAACATCACTCAGGTGACCCTGTTACAGATGCCTGATCTTGAGTTTGCTCAATTCCGGATGGAAGTTCTGGATGATGTGGAAGTGGTCGTTTCCCAGGGCCGGGCAGATCAGCGCCATAAACTGCAACAGGTTGTTTCCACCCTCAGTCGAATGAACGCTTATCGGGACGAACAGCTGACGGAGATGTATGAGTTTGAGGACAACTATATCTTCCTGCAGGCGACCAACCAGACCAGTTACGCCCTTACTCAAGTTCGAGTGGCTTTCTGGGGCTTCAGGTATGTCCTGGAAGTCCAGACCCAATACAACTGGAAGGGCGGAGTTTTACCGGAACGCTGGACCCGGGTACCGGCTACAGCTCACCTTTAATTAGTTATTACTACTAGGAGGTATTAAAATGTACACCAGAGGTCTCAGGAAATCCTCGGCTGTCATCACTATTGCTGCGGCCGTGACCCCAGAAAATCTCTTCCTGCAGTCTGCCGGCATGACGATTGCCCGGACGGTGATACTCAGGAAAGTCTTTGCCTATACCGCAGTCGGGAACGTAATCATCAACATCGGTACCGGGCTGGCCGCCGGATTTGCGGCCATCATACCACCGTTCATGGTACCGAACACTTTTGATATCCAACTGGAGGAAGATGAACTTCCCGAGGTGGAAGTCAGCGCCAACCTCACCGTCCAGGCTGATGTTTTGGGCTGCATAGTTCAGGTCGAAGTGGAAGAAGTAGGCAGTTCTTAAAGGAGGCATCTGATGACTATGAATGCCGCCATAGCAACGGGAGCTGCGCTGGGTGCGATTAGTACTCTGTTAGCTAATGTACAAAAGGCCAGGGCGTCGGCTCCTCCTGCAGGAGTCGACCCCGCGGTCTGGGAAATGATGCTGAACAGTGTCGAAGCCACGGCTGTCCAGCAAGGACAGGTTGAGCAGCTCACTCAGGCCATAAACCAGCTCACCAGCACGATGGGAGGGACGCCCTCGGTCGGTGAGTCCGAAGACCCATTTGCAAACATGCCATTATCAGAAACCGGTACCGAGGGTAAAGGCTTTACTACAGGACAGGTAGTCTGCGATGTTATCAACCAAGGCTTTCAGCTTCCAAAGACACCTATTCCGAAAAATAAGCAATTAGTCATAAAGGGCCATCCCGGTAATGTCGGCTGGGTTTATCTGGCTGTTCAGCGAGCTCAGTCCCAGCTACAAGCTGTAGCATACATCCTTCTTCCGAATGAAGGTGTCGGCCTTTTCATCAGAAACGCCGACCAAGTCTGGGTATCGGCACAGACATTGAACGATGGTATAGTCTTCATAGTGGAGCAATCATAATGGCACAAGCTTATACGGTACCGCCCATACTGAGATTAAAGAGGTCTACCCAGAGCGGTAACTTTGTGATGACCGCCGCATGGCAGACAGTTTATGCCAACGACCAGTTGTATGCCTGGATGTTCGGCAGCGGGCGCATTGATTTGACAAATATGGTGGCTGGAGACGCCATCGAGATTCGAGTCTCGACCAGGAATGAATCTCTTGGAGCGTATATCGTTGAAGACTTGTTCGATTACCTCGATGCCCAGCCGACCGGTAAACAGAAAATCGTCATAGGTCCCATCGTCGACACTTTCGGCGTTCTCATTGAGATGAGACAAACGGCGGTGGCCGTCGACCTGATTACCTGCTACAGCCAGTTCTTCGACGCAATACGATAATTGAAAGGTCCCGGCCTGAACCGGAGTCCCCGAGCAATCGGGAGTCCCCATTGGATATGGGAGGAAATAGATGCCACCTTATGTATACGTAACATCTGGGACACCTGACTCTGCTTTAATAGTAGTCGACACAGCCCAGGGCGGCGGTGTCGCACCTGCGCTCGTCGGTGTTTTGAGAGACGCTTCTTGGACAAGTAGCCTTGGCGGGCTTTGTGTTCTGGGTGATTTCGCATATGTATGTGGTGATAGTGCCGACAATTTATCTATCGTAGATGTTTCAGATCCCGCTCTTCCTGTTCTGCGCGGACAGATCGGCGGTGCCGGAGCTCCTAATTTTCTGCAAAACCCCATTCATTGTTTTACAAGAAACAATCTTTGCTATGTGGTTTCCTCCCAGGATGATTCTCTTAGTATATTCGATGTTTCCGACCCGGATAATCCTACTCTGCTTGGTACTACCGGTAATGCACCCGGTCTTCCTTTCCGCTTGGATCAGCCTTCTCGGGTTTACGTCGATGAAAACTTGCGCGCTTATGTGTCCACCTCCGGTCTTGGTAGTTTGTCCATCATCGATGTCTCTGACCCGACTACACCGGTTATGCTAGGCGGAACTGGAGGTGTCTTCGCTGGAGCTCGATTGGTATCCGGACAATCAGCTAATTACTGCTATATTTTAGCTTTCTTTACTGACACGCTCCACGTTGTGGATATCAGCGACCCTACAAATCCAAATGCCGTAGGAGCGGTTGCCCACGCTCAGATTAACGGAGCCTTCGCCGGCTGGTTCCGGTATCCTTATGTTTTTGCAACCGGTTCAGATCCGGGAGTTGGTAATGGCCAGTTTGCAATATTCAATATTGCTAATCCCGCTCTCCCCGTTTATGTTGGCGGTTTAACTGACATGAGATATGAGAGTGCTCGAGGTATAGCAGTTCCAGCAGTTGGCGAGTATCAGAAAGTCTTCATTTGCGGTTCTAACGCTGTGGCAGATTCTTTCTGCCGGGTAAGAACTAGCAATCCCACAGTACCAGTTTATGAAACCCAGCTTCAAGGGTCAGGGGCTCCGAATTACATGACTTCACCTTCATATACTACTCTAGCGGAAGAACAATCACCTACCACCGAAACCAATGAAGCCACGGAGATTAAATTATAATGGCAGAAGCAATATTACGTGGTACGGTAATCGCTGACGGAGGACTTCCCTGTGATGCCCGGTTTCAGTGGGGTTTAACTAATGCCCTGGGCACTGATACGGCCTGGCAGGGTGGAAATTACAATACTGGTGATAATTTCTCGTACATACTGAGAAACCTGGCCACTAACATCACCTATTTCTACCGGGCCCAGGTCAGGAACGCTGTTGGGATAACGTCCGGGGCTATTCTATCATTCACGACCCCCATAGCACCGCCAGTAATACTGACTGTAGATGCTGATGCTATTTCTACCGGTACCGGGCGCGTGAATGGGACTATTATAGCCGATTCCGGTTTCCCATGTCAGACGCGTTTTGAATGGGGCGGCTCCGGAGCCTTGGGAAATTTCACAGACTGGCAAGCAGGCTCTGTAGCTGGAGACACCTTTCGTGCTACAATAGGTCCTCTCAGTCCGGGGAGCGCAGTCTGGTTCCGGGCTATTGCGATGAATAGAGGCGGTCAAACTATCGGAAAGATTCTAACTTTTACTACGATTTCTGAAAGAGGGTCCCGGTCAGGATTCCCAGCAGAAATATATTTCCTGGCAAACGAGATGGGAGGATAACATGGCTATTGATATTATTGGTCGCTTGGTCGACAGAATCATGAATAAGAATAACACCCGAACGTTCGACCGGACTACAGATAGCCTGGAAGCCATCGCTGATGCTCTGGGAATTGGCCCCAGCGCCGGCCTTTGGATGTTCGGAATTGTTGATGCTACCCAGGTAGCCTCCCTGGTCACTGTCATCACCAATAATCTCCAGAATGTCCCTAACGACCTGCTGGAAGGTCAATTCTATATGCAGGTACTCTATAATACCAACGCTGTCGGTGTCGCGCCTGAAGGCGAAACCCGGCAGATAACCAACTTTGTTCAAGGAGGTGCCCTGCAAACTTTCACCGTCGATGGCTTCAGCGCCAACGTCGAAGGTGGAGACATGGTCTGCATCTTCCACCAGTCTCTCCTGCCCACGGAAATACTTGCTCGAGGTACCCTCGACACTTCTTCGGCCACCGTGCCCGAAGACAGCACCAGACCCGAGGCCGCCGATTATTTCAAGGGTGCTCTCCTGATGACTACCGAAGGAGCAGTAAGATTCCAGCCCCGGCGCATTGTCACTTCCAGCGCTGCCGGCGTCTTCACCCTCGACCCGAGTAATCCCTTCACCGCAGTGCCCGGAGAAGTGGATTATATCATCATCGGTGGACAGACTGAATTTATTCCCACGGTAGACGGGACCAATAACCGGACATCGGCAGATGTGATCGGCGGCAAAGCGGATACCCCGATCTACTCCCTTGACGTCGTTTCTTCCCTGGTTCGATACCTGAAGGGTATAATGGGAACTTCAAGCGGGCTTCACGAACCAACGGAAAGCCTGGTCGAGACCTGGCAGGATCCCGCTTCCCCGGACCTGAATATCTGGACGGTAACCGATCCCGCGACCGGTGCCGGCTGGCTCCGGACGGTGAGCGGCGCTTTCCTCTACCTGCAGACAACACCCAACGCCAACGAGATCGCCAGACTGGTCTCTACCATGCCGTGGCAGCTCCACAGCATCACTCCCAACCTCAACCTGGTGGTTAAAAAGACCATCCTTGAGTTCGAGATGGTCCTGGGCGTGCCGGCTAACGTCGACAATACGGCGTTTTTCGTCGGGTTCACCACTGCAGTCGGCGATACGAGGGCTTCTGATAACATAATCGGCTTCGGCCTGATCGCCGATGCCCTGCAGGCAATCACCGACGACGGCGGCGCCGAGACGGTGGCCACCGGATTCGGGGAGACCCTCACGGCTCACAACAAGCTGAAAATCGAGGTCTACGAAGATAATGTGGACTTCTATGTCAACGAGGTGCTGGTAGCTAACAGCCAGACAAATATTCCCAACATACCGTCCTTCCTTAACTTCTACATCGCTACCGAGGCCGGAGGGCCATGCGCCTTCCCGATCGGTATGATAAAGTGCCGGTATGAAATGGTAGAGAGGTATTAAAATGGATTTAGGAAAGGCAATCAGACATCTTATCCATACCCGGGTGGCTGACGTCGACGATAAAATCAGCGGTATGTTGGTCCAGGTCCCGTTCTACGAAGAGATAGCGACGATTCAGAACGATGTTATTGAGATCTTCGCCTTTGACGCCCTGGGGGCCACTATCCGGGAGGTCTTCATCAGCTTCTTCCTGCCTCTCCACGCCACGGCCACCTTCACCCCGACTTGGGAAAAGACGAGGGCAAACGACCTGACAACTTTTGTCACAGAGGTTGACCCACCCTTGAACGTCATCGCCACACCGGGGGCCAATGCTGTCTACAGCTATAAATTAGGTGAGATCGCCCAGGGTCTCCAGGGAAGATTCAGGCTCGCCATGTCCGACCATGCCGGCGTGGTGACCGTAGACGCTTTCGCCGTAGTGCTGATGGAGTTGTAATGAGCGTTTTTGATGTGCCGCTGATTATGCCGCCTCATCCATATTGGGGACACTATGTTGATGATCATCTACATCATCATCAGCTGATTGCTCCCTGGGGGGCGGTGCCTGTTACCCTGACGGCCGGGGCTGCCTGGGTGCTGGGTGCTTTTAGCGCCGACATACTGGCCGCCGCTTGGGGAACCCAAATATTCGATATTCACTGGATATATGTTTCGAACGCTTCGGCCAACGCAACAATGGACTTCATAATCTACGCCGGGGCGGATGATGAAGAGTGTGCCCGTGCGACAATGACGAGAACCGGAGTTCAAACAAACAGTTTTCAGGGCGCCTGCCAGTCTAAGGAGATGGTCGCCGGCAGCCGCATCCGGGCAAAGATGATGTCGGAAAATGCTGGGCAGACAGTAGATATAAAATTGGGTTATCACCTTTACTAAGGAGGCCAATATGGAAATGGGACCGGAGAAAACAACAGAAGAGATTTTAACCGAGGAAAAGACTCAGCTCTTCCTCGGCAATATGGGTAAAAACAAGCGACAGCAGCTCGTTATCATCGCCCAGTGCACCGGCGCCATAGACTACGCCAAGGGGCAGATTGCCCTCCAGGAGATGAAGAGAGAAGCTGCCCAGAAACTGCTCGAGGAGATGGAATCACGGTATCCGGAAGTCACCCCTGAACCGGAGGAGGTTCCGGAATGACTGTCGATATTACTCGTTCGCCCTTCCCGGTCAAATACCGGGAACTGTGGCTCCCCAGGGGGATCAAGGGACTGACCGGCCCGCTGCCGTCCTGCCGGCATAATGGCCACGGCCTGGCCTTCACCGGGGTCCGGCGCGGGACGACCTGCGACGGGGTGCATTTTACGGGGGCTGCTACTTCTAATATTAACCTGGGAGCTATCCACAATGCTGCGGCGAAGCTGTATGTTAGTTTGAGGTTCAAGCTGGACAGTGATCATGATTCAAGTGCAACTGTTGCTAAATATATCTGGGGGAAACGCATTGACGCCACTCATTATTTACACGCAGTTCTCTGGCCTACTGATGGTAAAATTTATTTTGAAGGCGACGATGGAGGGGTAAACAATTTCTCTATTGGTTCAACTGAGACCAGTTGGACGGCTGGGCGATGGTATAATTTAATAGCTTCCATATCAGATGTAGCTGCAGTTCGACTAATCATTGAAAATGGCGCGGCTATTACTAATGCCAGTGTTCTAGCAGCTCCCAATGGCGGAGATGTTGTAATTGGAGACCGAGACGACCCTGGGGCCCTCACGGGCTTTATCGGCACCATCGCCGACTTCTTCTGCGAGGAAGGCATCGACCTGACTGCTAACCAGGAAACCGATTACTACAAAGGTCTACCGGTGGCCACTGTCGACAACGCCTACCCGCTCGATGAGGGCCGGGGAGTGACCGCCTACGACCGCGGCGCCGACGGCAATAACGGCACCCTCGATACTACCGCCACCTGGGCATGGGGCCGGGTGAGACAGCCGGTGATTAGCTTCGACTCCATCAACGATATCGCCCAGACCGCGGCAGCAGTGGTAGATATCAGCCGGCCGCTGACCGTAGTATGGGCAGGTAAAATAAAGTCTCCTTACGATACCGATATTACCATCACGGACCACTATCTCTGGGAGTTTCAGGTGGACGCTAACAATTTCATCCAGCTCTGGTATAATCTGATAGGAGGCGAACTACGCTTTATGACCAGGGGGAGTGGAGACGGCGCGGCTATCGCCGACCTCGTTTACACCTTTGCCATAGATGATTACGCCATCCTGATATGCACTGTCGGCGCCACCGGCAGGATGAGGGCGTATCTGGACGGGTTTTTGAATGTTGAACAGGTTGCCGGCTCCGGCCCCATGGTCGGCCTGGCCACCGGTTATCTCGGAGCAGAAGATAGTCCTTCTTTTTTCGACCCTTCCAAGCCCCTCCTGGCCGCCATCATCGAAGGAGAATTCACCAAGGAGCAGGTCCTGGCCTACTCCCGCTTCCTGGACCGGATATTCAATCTTGGAGTCGTAAAATAATGGACATTATTTCTCAAGAAATAGGGGGTGCATCATGGCAGTAGCTCTACCAGGCGCTCCGTTTCCAATTACCTATAGAGAACTCTGGCTTCCGCCCGGGATAAAAGGATGGACCGGCCCGCTGCCGTCCTGCCGGCATAATGGCCATGGCCTGGCCTTTACCGGGGCCCGGCATGGGACGACCTGCGACGGGGTTCACGGGGATGGCGTCAACACGGGAAATATCAACGCCGGCGCCAACGCGGTCGACAACGCCGCGGTCAAATACTGGGTCGGTCTTCGATTCCGGCCCGACACGGACTGGGCCGCCGGGGACGGAGACCAGCATCTCTGGGGAAAGTATGTCGACGCCACCCATTACATCCGGGCCCGGCTCGACAGTGCCACCGGTAATCTCATCTTTGAAAAGAACGAGGGAGGGGCGACCTTCTCCATGGCCATCGCCTCTCCGGACGGGGATGCCATCTGGCACGCCGGCACCTGGTATCAGGCCCTCTTCAGCATCTCGAATACCGCCGGAGCGAGGTTCAAGGTAAACGACGCCGACCTGCAGACGGATGCCGATCTTAACCCGATGCCCAACGGCGGGGACCTTTGCTTCCTGGATTACGACGATCCGGGAGCCGGCACCGGTTTTATCGGAATAGAAGTCGATATCTTTGCCGGCACGGATAACCTGACCGGCGCCGAGGAAACCGACCTGTTTAAAGGCATACCTCCCCAAGACGCCGTTCATACCTTTCCGCTGGATGAAGGCCGGGGAGTAACTGCCTACGACCGGGGCTCTGGAGCCGACGACGGAACCCTCGATACCACCGCCACCTGGAAGTTCGGTCAGGTTGAGCAGCCGGTGATTAGCCTAGATGGGATAGCTGCCCGTTGCCAGAGTAGCGCCGGATTAGATATTTCGGGAGATTTAACTGTGATTTGGGCTGGGAAGATGAAATCTACCTATACTGGCACATTTGAGTATAAGGACATCTTCCGATTCAGAGCTCCTACTGCTCATGTCATTGAAATGCTTGAGTCTAATGGCGGGGCTCTTGCTGTAGATTATTATGACGGGGCATCTCACATAGTAAACGGATTTGTGCCTTCGGCAATAGATGAATATCAGATTATAATATCGACTTTAAGCGTTGTTGGAGGGGCTTGTCTTTTCCAAAATGGTATTTTTCAAGACCAGACAGCGGCAGTAACACTGGGAGCAGCCGCCGCTACAGCGTATATCGGTTCCACGCAAGGAGGTGCGCATTTAGACGTCTCCAAACCCCTCATAATCGCCCTCATCGATGGCGCCTTCACCAAAAAACAGGCCCTCGCCTACTCCCGATACTTGAAAAATGTATTTAATTTGCCGATAGCGATATAATGAAATTTAGCAAGCGCTGGGGAGGTATGAGATGCTGATACTGTGGATTTACAGAATACTCTCACCGGGGGCAGGATTTTTAAGATGAGTAAAACAAAAGGAATTATCGCCGCAGGAGCTGCCGCGCTCGGCATCTGGGCTTTAGCCCGGGCAGATGCGAAAGAAACTCCGGCCAGACCTCCCGGAGAACCTGATCTGGGTCTGCCAGACATTGGAGCACCGGAGCCGCCAGAACCTCCTCCCGGAGAACCTTTCCTTCCTGATGTGGGTCTGCCAGACATTGGAGCACCGGAGCCGCCAGAACCTCCGATTCCGCCACCGGTACCGCCACCTATTGAACCGGAACTTGGAGAACCGGAACCCGAGATCAATGTCAGCATCAGCTTAAAGAGAGAATCGGTATGTGCGGAAGGCCACATGGAAGGTGATAGATGGGTCTGCACCCAGTTCTTCGGTGACGAGAAAGTCGCCACGATCACCGTAAAAAATAAGATAGACCCGGCGCGCCTTACCACCGTCGTCGAGGCTTGGTTTTACCTCGAAGGTAATCCGCACCAGATGTTCTTGAAGAGAGAATGGGTCACCGGGTTCGGAAGCGGGCAGAGCGCTAACTATCAATTCAGCTACCTGGTACCGACCACCGGAATGCAGATGGACACCCGGTTCTTCATCGCCGTCTGGGATGAGGCCGGCAACCGTGTAGGCGAGAAATTAGTCATCAGGTCATTGTAAGGAGGGAATAATATGGAAATCAACATCATCTACATCGCACTGGCCGCCTTTACCGGTGGGGAGCTATAAGCAAATAATTAAGACGAGACGGGCCGATTGGCCAGCATCGTAGAGAGAAGGATAATGGCAATTATGAGAAAATGGCATAAAGTACTAAACGGGAAAACTCCCGTTTGGTTCAGAGAGTGGTATGCTATGGAATTCGTCCCCCTGAAGATACGGATAGACCTGGCCATTGTCCTTACTTCGGGAATCCTTATAGGAGTTGTAATCTTAGTCATTGCTTCTATCACTGACTAGCCTGCCCGGGCGATAAGGTCTATTAATTGGGAAGGTTCTTACCCGCTTTCGCCAGCGGGGTTCTGCCTTTCCGCCTCCGTAGATCTCCGGGCCGGAGAGCGGGGCCCGTTACCGCGCGGGCCCCGCTTGACAATACTTTACACTTCTGTTATTTTGAAGATGACACTCCTTTCTGCTTTAGGCCGGTGTCCTCACACCGGCCAGCGCACTGAGAGAGCCCGTAATCGCTTCCGGGCTCTCTCTTTTCTTATCCTTGGGTCTTGACAAAACATCAAGGGCATAATACTATTATATCCATGGAACGAAAAGAAAAAATGGCGGAACTTAGAGCTCAGGGATTTTCTTTTGTTTACATTGGACACTTATTTAATATAACAGGACAACGAGTTCAACAAATTTTAAGTGGTTATAAAAATAACAAAGACCTAAGACAATTAATACTAAAAAGAGACAATTTTACCTGCCAAAAGTGTGGTGCTACCAATAATCTACTAATTCATCATCTTGACAAAAATGACTTAAACAACAGCCCTAAGAATTTAACTACCTTATGTAGTAAATGTCATCTGGAACTACATCAACCCCTCACTGGGAATTTCAAGGTATGGCGAGATGGTATTTGGCAATGGGATATACCTACTAATTCGTGAGACGAATTTGACAAGAGGTTCGTTCTCTGCTTTACTTTAAAAGAAATTGTCAAATAGGAGGCGAAATCATGGCAAAGATAGAACTGAAACAAGAAGAAGTCCGGGAATTATTGGAGTCGATGTCTGCCGCTACTGAAAGTCTTGCGAACACGGTAGCCTCAATACAAAAAAATCTCAGCTATATGAAGGAATGTCCAGGTATCGATGCTGACACGACGGCACAATCATTATTGCGCGCGCACCGTTGTCTCAGAGGAGTCCCTGAGCGCGTGGCCAGGGCGGCGACGAAATGGCCTCAGGGAATGGACAAATTAAACCGGAAAGAAAGAGAAGCGAATTTTTATCTTCGCAATTGCCCTACTTGTAAGAGATTAGATGATGGTGAAGTAGCCATAAACAGATTATCTGGAAACGATATACCTGATTACAGAGACATTTGTAAACATTACCAGAAACATAAAATGTCACATAAAGACGATCTTGAAATTATACTAGGCAAAAGCGAATTGCCCCAACCGGGTCATCAAAAATACGATTGTCCCAAATATAAAAAGAGGAAGGAGGCGAAATGAAAAGGCTAATCTGCTTCTTTAAGAAACAGCATAAATGGGGAAGATGGGACCCCCGGGCAGATCACCCGGGTGCCGGAGTCCGGACCTGCGACCGGTGCGGTAAAATCCAATACAGCGGAGTTAAATGAACACTCACCTCGTACTGATAGGCGCAACCTGGCACCAGCGCTTATACGGCACTAAAACTACCCTCTGTGGAGAAAAGGTCGACTCGGACGTCTCCCCGGGCATCAACCAGGCGGTCTTTGAACGATTACGTGGGAAAGGTACTGATGATAGGTGCTTTGATTGTGAACGGGTACGAGAGTCCGGACTTCAGCCGGCAGAGTTTTGGGAAACACATCGGACAGCTGAAGGTCGTAGCAACTGGGAGGTAAACCTTGAACCATAAATCTGTTGAGAAAATACTTTCTCCTGAAGTTCAAGCCATCTAATGCCAATTAAAACATTTTTAACCACAGCTGAAATACAGGCGATGATAGCCTGGCCTGACAATCTCAGGGATAGGCTGATTTTATCCTTTTATGGGGACACCGGGTGTCGAGCTTCCGAACTCTTGAAACTCAAAGTCGAAAATCTGGACCTCGAGAACAAACTGGTGATGATTCCCCATCTGAAGCGCGGGATAAAGAAACGGTGCCCCAGCTGCGGGCGCGCCGCCGGCAGAAATACTCCTTACTGCTCTAAGTGCGGCAGGGGATTAGGGGACGTCCAGGCCGAGGGAATTGAAGAACGCAACCGCTTAATAAGCATCGGCGAGTCTACAGCGGAGCTCTTCCGGGAATATACGAAGGAAATGGAGCAGGGCGATCAAGTCATCACCATCTCTCGCCAGCAGGTCTATAATCTTGTCCGGGCAGCCGCGGCCGGCGCCGGCCTGAAAGGGAAGGTGCTGACCAATCCGGAGACCGGTAAAAAACATTTTCCACATCCCCACAATTTCCGGGACTCCCTGGCCGTTTCCTGGCTGGCGTTCGCGGGTTCGGACTCCGGGGCACAGAAGGCCCTGCAGGAGCACCTGGGACATAAGAACTTCGAGACAACCATGGGCTATAACAAGTTAACTCCCGCCAAGGTTCAGGAGGTGAGTAATGAAGTAAGGCAGATGAGATTCGCCAAGCCAAAAGAAGAAGAAAAGGAGATCAAAAAATGAGAATTTGTTGTGCGGCTATGGCAATGCTGCAGGAGAATGGATCTATACTGGTAAAGGAAAATGGAGAATGCTGGCTGGGCGTCCAGACCAAACTAGGCATCGTTCATTTGAAAATACCCTTAAACTATTGCCCATTCTGCGGGCTTGAAGTCTTAGACGAGAAGGAGGCAGGAAAATGAGCCAGGAACAAACTTTGGTTCAAGACTCTGGTTTTACACTCCGCGATTGGAAAAGAAAGTCAGAACAGAAAGAAGTCTGTGGTATCTTAGGCTGTCTATCAACCCCAATAACATTCTGCGACCATTGTCGAAATTATTATTGCGCTGACCATGAATGGGTCATAGCCGGCGTAGCTCACAAAGGAGGAAAATAATGCCAGGACCGTTACCTGAATTAGTTAAAGCGTTTCCGGAATGCCCCTGGTGCGGCAGCACCGAAACCTGTACCGAGCTGGCCATCAAACACCTGGAATTAAGAGAAAAAGGGTTCGTTAAAGAAGGGATGTTGATATCAAGCAGCAAAATAATAATACCTCTCTATAACCCCATGGTAGCCGTGCTCACCGTCCCACATTTGCTCCAGGAGATCGATGGCTGCGGAGAATGCGGCAGGAACCGCGTCATCCGGGTATCCACGATTGACGTTCCCGTTACGGCCATGAAACCAGCGGGGCAAGGATAATGGCTCAACAGCGGCCGCAAATAGGAGGATTCGCTCCCGGCCGGATACAGCTGTCAATATTTATCCGTGATTACCTGACATCTAATCTCGACTCCTGGTCCCAGGAGATTCACACGGCCTATAAGACGGCCGTCCTGACCCAACCCAAACATCGAGGCAAGGGACCGCGCAAGATTTGCAGCTACCACACCTTCCTGGGATATATGTATATGCTCCGCCAGCTGGGCCTGGTTACCTACCTCCGGGATACATCCGGAGAAATCGAGTCCGAGGAAGCTGAAAACAGGCCTTACCTGGCGCAAAAACACTTTGTCCAGGCAGTACCTGAGAAATTGTCTGATCCCGCATGGCAGAACCCTCACCGGGCGCTTTATGGATAGGAGGCGATATGAAAAAAGAAGTTAACTTCAGAATCGAAGACCAGAGGCCATTGCATTAGCCGCAGCGGCCGTTAACAGCACTCACCCTGCGCCTCTTCAAGCGGGAACCATGATCTCGTACGAGTGGTTCCCAGGGGAAAAAGATGGCCAAGTCCGGCGTCCGAGTGGCCAGTTTGCAGGGCAAGCTTTTTCCCGGACGCCGGTACTTTCGATTATGCTGGACACCGGTTACAGAGTCACAGTCAGCGGGGATATCCTGGAACATATAATGAATAAGTAAGATCATAGGTGATGAAGCGATAGAACGCCTGAAAGAAGGAGTCATAGACTACGAAGAATGATAGTAATACGGAGGCGCCATGATGAAAAGACTGTTCCGGTGGTTTATAGCTAAAATCAGGAGTATTTTTGGTCTTTCTAGACCGGCCCAGGAGTTACCGAAGCCCCGGGAAACTCTACAAAAGAAACGGCCGCGGTGGTTCTGGGGATTTGGGACGAACATGCCCAGGAAGCAGCCATGCCTGAAATGCCGAGCCTGGTCCAGACGAGTAAAGAAAGAGACCAGCGGGGACGTCGCCGGCGCCATTTACCGGTGCCGGACGCACGGAGTCTGGTTCGTGCCCAGCAGATAAGGAGGATAAAAGATATGAGCTGGTTAGATTTTCTTCCCATAGAAATCAAAGAAGTTGATGAAATAAAAGACCCAACTCAGGAAATCAAAGATGGAGACATCCTCCATGGTGTAGTTCCTGAGGCTCTCAGGCCACTCTATACGCTCCACAGAGCGACCAGCCGGCAGATGGAGCTCCTTCAGGTAGAGCAGAAATTTGAGGGGAAAGATGAGCAAAGAGGCAAGATCTGCGAACTGCACTTCAAATCTCATGCCATGCAGCTGATTTTCTGGATAGAGGTCTACGACGCCCTGCGTTTATGGTCGACTCCCGGTAATCTGGAATTAAGAGTAGATTGGCAGGTGGTCACCGCGAAACCGGCGCCGGCCTTCCCCTTCTTCAGGTTCCTGGGTGGAGGGCCTCAGGAATAATGAAATGCCCCGTTTGTAAGGCTTCCTCCGGATTTTACCGGGAGCCCGGCAGGGTTTATCCGGAAAAGACGGTGATGACACCGGTACCGCTCTATCAGCGGAGTTACCCGGGTCGCCCGGGGTATATCTCTGAACGCTGCCGGAAATGTTTTGACGAGACCCTCAGAATGGAAACCAGGCGTGAAGAGCCTAAAATTTCCGGAAAAAGATTTCAAAAAGCCGTCCCAGCTGTTCCGGCGCCGGCGTGCAAGAATTGTCTGCGGCCGCTGGAGCCGACCGAGCTGGCCCTGGGCAGCTGCGCAGCATGTCTCAAGACCGTGGACGAATACGTGTTCAATGTCCTCAAGGCCGAGCCAGATCGGGAAAAGGCTTTTACAGTGAGCGGATATGCCCTCGGGTTGGACGCCCGTACCCTACGAGCCACGCCCATGAAGAAACGGTCGGCGGCGCCGGGCTTCCTGGGAAGATTACGGGAGAAGATTATCAAGTCATAGATTTTGAAGTATATGAGTTAAAAGGTAAGCCGAAGTCTACAGCCCTTACGAAAGCCCGCGAGATCGCTATCAGCGGGCTTTCCTGCGTTATGTTGGTAGATGTTGCTACATGTCGGTAGATGTTGCTACATGTCGGTAGGTAGATGATAGTATTTGTCGGTAGATGATAGTATTTGTCGGTACATGATACTACTTGATGATAGATATCGCCGCTTTTAACTGGATAGACGAATAGACAGATGGGAGTGGGGATGCTTGTTCATCTCCTATCTCCATTGGCGCATTGACAGCCGGGAACGGGGGTGTTTGTTCATCTCCTCTATGCTTCCTGTCTCTGAGCCTGTTCGAGAGTCAGCCCGAAGTGCCTGTGTAGGCTCCATTCAGCCACACGACAGACAGCCACGACAGAGTGCGATTACCTATGGTAGACGGAATAGCCAAAATTAAATCCACTTGTCAAAAGCCTCTTTTGACAAATCAGAGAACATAGCTATGTTCTAAGGGGCAGTACTTGCATTGACGACAGCTATTTGTGCTATACTAGGCTAGTCAAACGACAGGGCAGGGAACGGAATACTCCCTGACTCCAGCACCTTAACAATCGAATAGTTCGGACAGCGACAGACAATCGTATTCTGTCGTGAGCGACAGACAAGCTGGAATGAGCTTGTACGGTTCGATGACACAAAATCGAAGCGAATAGGAGTGTTATCGAAATGAGTAACTCACAAGCGAAACTGGACAGGAAAGCCGCGAAGAAAGCAGCTCGACTGCAGGAAGCCCAGCGGATAGCCGAAGACCCCGCGAAGGCAATTCTCGGGAAAGGCGAAGAGACCGAGCCAACCCTGGAAGAACAGGTCAACTCGTTACCCGAGACCGAGGAACCGGCTCCCGAAGCGACCCCCGAAGTGATCGAACAGGCTACCGAACCCCCGGAAGCGCCTCCCGAAACGCCTGAGACGCCCGAAGCGGCTCCCGAAGCGAAACCGGCTACTTCCCTTGAGGACATGGTTTCGGCCTTGTCTCCTGAACTTCGGGAAGCGGCTCTCGAGCAAATCGGAAAGCTGCGAGCCCAGGCGGAGAAGAACGAAGCGAACAAGCGTTACGCCCAGTTCGACACCCGAATGAAAGACGCCGAAGCCGGTATCGATGCCTTCATCAAGGGTATCGCCAAAGAGACCGGAGTCGACCTCTCGGGCCGGAAGTTGACGGTGTCCTACCCAAACGGAAAGGTTGAGTACACCAATTCCGCTATCGGGAAGAAGGGCGAGGCTACCGGCCGCGAAGGCTTCCCGACAAGCTGGGGAGAGGCCGAGGAAATCGGGAAAAACGGCAAGGTTATCCAGAAGCAATCCAGCCCCTCGAAATTAGCGAACAAAATGGGATTACAGGTCGAAGGCATGAGGGATATGCAGGACGTCTTCCAGAACCCACGACAACTGGGTTCGAAGGCCGAGCTTCCCAAGAACTTCAAGGTCGAAGCGGTGAGGGGCGAGTACTTCCGGGTCATACATCTCAAGTAGGACAGACTACTCGAAAGGGATGGAGAAATCCATCCCTTTCCTTTTGTCCCGGAATTGGCTCGAAAGGGGTGTTCGTATATGGATAACTCAGACTTAGTCCCGACAATCGAACTCTGGTTCCATACTCGACCGCTGGAAGAAGTGCTGGTCGAGATTGGCTGGAATGTGCCGGAAAGAAGGCCGAACCCCACGAAGGCAGAGATGGACAGGTGTCCACCCGTCTTCCGGTGCTATGGATGCATGGAGAAGAAGGGAAAGAAGCACCACTTCGCGGGAGAGGTACTCGAGCAGAGGATATGCGATAGCTGCTATCCCTACTGTGACGAAAGCCAGGTCGCAGCCTATATCCGGTTCGACAGGTGGCACGGCTTCGGAGCCCACCTGTTCCCAGGCGATAGAAAGTAAAGCCTCCGAGAAACCCATGAGGGGTCGATGACTCGAAAAGAGTTGTCGACCCCTCTTTTTGTAGGGAGACCTTCGTGAGTCTCCAAATCGAAAGAAAGGAGTGGAAAATGGCAAAGCTAACTCGTGAACAGGGAGTTGAGTTGCTCACGGCTTCGAAAGAGCAGCTCGAAAAGATCGAGACGCCAAAAGAGGTGCTCGAAGTCCTGCTACTGGCTGGACAGTCGGTCGGCTATGCACCGGCGTTTCGATGCCTGGTCGCTGGCGCTTCCCCAGAGACTTCCATCAGGTGGAGCTAATGGGCGGAGTGAAGCACGCAATAGACCAGGGAGCCAACGAGATCCTCGGGTCAAGGGGTCTGGTCGGCTCTATCCAGCAGCTGGAAGCCGGTGAGCAATTCGTTGAGACTCGCTTGGCGGAAATGCAACTGGAGTCTGACAAACTCGACCACGACGTCCTTGAAGACTTTCTTCGCCGCGACGTAGCACGGTGTTCCTGCGGGGCAGAACCTAATTCCGGCGGTGTCGAATGTTTTGATTGTGCCATGACTCGTATCACTACGAGAGGCCTGGGAAGCAAAATAAACCGTAAGGAGGAATAATCTATGAAATCACTGTGGAAAGGGACCATCTCTTTTGGAATGGTGGCCATTCCGGTGAAGCTGTACACGTCCACCAGCGATAAAGACGTTTCGATGAACCAGCTTCACGAGGAATGTGGAACCAGGATAAAGGTGCCGAAGATGTGTCCTACCTGTGACGAAAAGGCATATCAGGCGATAAACAAAGAACTGTTGGCGCCGACCGGGCCGAATGGCACCGTGAATTACGTGGAAGTGATTGGCCACGTGGACGCGCTGAGGAAGGGGCTGGTCACCAGCGAAATCATCAAGGCCTATCCGATCAGCGAGGGCCAGTTCGTTCCAGTCACGAAAGCAGAGTTGGAGTGCATGAAACTCGACTCTGTTAAATCCATCCAGATGCTGGCCTTTGTCGATGATATTGACGGCATCGAAGATCCGAGGTACTTTGAGAAACCCTATTTCCTGAGCCCGGAAGAGGTCGGCTCCCACGCCTTCGTTCTCTTCGTTCAGGCCATGGAGAAGGCCGGCGTGATGGGAATAGGAAAGATAACCATCTCGACCAAGGAACATCTCTGCGTGGTTTCGCCGTATGAGGGAGTGCTGTTACTCCAGACCCTCAAATGGGCCGATGAGCTCGTTGATTTCTCCGAAATCCTTGTCTCCGGCACGGTGAGCGAAGCTGAGCTGGAGATGGCCGGGAAGCTGATAGCCAGCATGACGAAAGAGGTCGACCTGGCGGAGTTCAAGGACGGGTACCGGGAAGCCCTCATCAATCTGATTACCGCCAAGCTGGATGGTAAGACCATCGAGATGCCGGCAGAGGCTCCCAAAGACGAACGTGACCTGGCCGCCCAGCTGATAGCGTCCCTGAACGCGATAGAGGTGGATGCCAAAACGACCAGATGTTTACCCGATAACATGGAAGTGGAAGCGTAGAAAGGCTTTCCCTGCCTGCGAGACCTGGTTTCGCAGGCAGCGGAGGCACTTTGTGCCGGAAAGGAGTGTGTAAAATGCCATGTCATCAATGTGACAGACTTCACGAGCCAGACCAAGCATGTCCTCGTAGGCTAGTTAACGCCTACATGATGCAGTCGCAGGCTTTGGAGAAATTGACTGAGGCAGACGAATTGTGGATGAAACAGCATCCACAATTTTCTGTGCTCGATGTGGTTGAGGATGCTATCGCTGATATGTAAAGGAGTGTAAAATGCCCCAAATCGAAGAAAAGGAAATCGGCGACGAGGTAGAAGAGAGCAAGCTCGACTTCGACAATTTGAGGGCTCCGACTTCAAACATCGGAGAGCACAAGCTCGACCAGCTCGCCTACCAGACTCGCCTACGTGGGATGTGGGTCGACCCGCACGAAAACTGTCCTCATCACATCGGGCAACCTGATAGCGTCTCCCTTTGTGGCGAAGATGCCGGCGAGCGAAGACCTTGCATCTACGAGGTCCATCGGGGAGACGAGTACTGCCCGATATTCAGGGAAGTCCTGAGGGAGATGCACGACGAGACGCCAGCCGTCTGTGTGGCGTGTGGCTGGGAAGGCCAGTTCAGGAAATGTTTCCCACCTTTCCATTGCCCCGTCTGTCTCCAGGCAACCGTGAAACCAGCGAGCGAAAAAAGAACTTTAGTGGAGGTGTCATTTTGACGAATGTCCGGACTACGATTAAACCGATGTTGGCTGAGCAGGCTCCTATTCCTGAGGTCAACGACCCGGGGAAGATTTGGGAAGTCAAATACGACGGCGCTCGTATTCTTCCCCACGTCGACCGGCTTTCCGGCTACTATCTCCAGGCCCGGAGCGGGTCAAACAAGACGGAGACGTTCCCGGAACTGCGGTTGGAAACTAAGCTTCCGGCAATCCTTGACGGCGAGATCGTCGGGGCTAACGGCGGCTCGTTTCAGGACACCATTCAGAGGCGAATTAACCGAACCAGGGAAATCAGCATCGCGGCAAAGACCAATCCCGCGAAGTTCGTCGCTTTTGACCTGCTCGAGATAGACGGGAAAAACATTGAGCACCTTCCTCTGCTTGAGAGGAAGAATCTCCTGTCTAAAGTGCTGGTGGAAACTGAGAATGTCGAAATCGCCTCTTACACGGAAGACGCCCTTGACCTCTGGAATAATGTAATCATTCCGGGTAGCTTAGAGGGGATGGTCGGTAAGCTAAAGACAGGGAAGTACCAGCGGGACGCGCGTACCTGGGAGAAGGTCAAGGCGTGGAAGCGCAATTACGGCCGGTTCGGCTCCACCGGTGAGACGTTCCTGGTCGTGGGCTACACGCAGGGAACAGGGTGGCGCGAGTCTACCTTCGGCGCCATGGTGCTCGGGCGCCTCGAGACAGATGGTTCCCTCACCTACGTCGGTGAGGTCGGTACCGGAATGAACACCAGCGATATCGCCGGCCTGATGTCGATGTTCAGTACAGCCGGTGTATTTTGTCCATGGCCGGTCGAACCGGAGCCGGCGACCTGGGTGAAGCCGTTCGCGGTCAAAATCCAGTATCTGGAGTACACTAACGAAGGCGTAATGAGGTTCCCTTCGTTCAAAGGAGTGGTGTGATTGTACGATTCCTTCGGTTCTTCCGACCGGAATTAGAAGTAATTAAGAAAGGAGGTCGTCCAAATTGAGAACTTTTATAGGTGATGTGAAAGGAATGCATTACAAGGTGGTCATCCGGAATGACCAGGGTCGGGATGATGCGATCGTGGCTATCTCTAACCTGGCTTACAATGACCAAAAACTGACAAGCCCCTTGGTTTCCGTCGTCAATGTCCTGGAGCTTGACGATTATGGCAATAAAATCGTCATGGATACAAACCAAAGGTAAGAAAATACGATTTCGCCAAGGAGATGTCGAGTATTATAGGAGGCGAAAGTAATGGCAAAGGAATACAAATCCCAAAGGGTAGTCGAGTCCAGTTCGGGCAGAGGGAACTACACCGTCAGCGAGAACCTCGATGGCTCTTACGAGTGTTCTTGCCGTGGCTGGACAGGTCACTATCCCCGGACTGATTGCAAGCACATCCGGGAAGTCAAAGCCGGTGGCGGGAAGACCTTCGGGGAAGCCACCATTGATATCCTGCGGTAGAACGCCTGTCCGGGAAATAGAATAAACACGTCGAGCTGGTTGCTCGACAGTAGGAGACGAGAGGTCGTTTGACTGAGCGGAATAACACTCGCCGTGAGGTGCATCTCGTCTCCTACTGTGGGGCGACGTTTAGCTCCAAATCTGGGAAAGGAGAGACAGGAAGAATGGCGACACCGACGGGTGAGAAACCCCCGATGGACGCGAAAAAAGCTAAGTCCATAGTGGACAAGGTCCTCGATGACTTCGATTGTGCTTTCACACCGGAAGAGACCGAAGCCGTCATCATGGCGAGAGAAGCTCTCGTCGAAAAAATCGAAAAGGAGTGAAATTGTGAGAGCAGGGAAAATAAGTGAATTCATCGAAGCTGCTGTCAAAGTCCCAGGGAAATGGGGCGAAGATGGGAAATGGAACCCGGGCATGCAGGCAGCTTTCCTGCATGGACCTCCCGGCGTCGGTAAGTCAGCTATACCCCGACAAGCGGCCGACGAAGCCAAAATCGGTTTCCTTGATACCCGAGCAGCCCAGCACGACCCCACTGACTTCCGTGGGATACCTGCGGTAATCACAGAGGACAGCGTGCAGAAGGCCGTATGGCTTCCACCGGAAGATATCCCGTTCGTGAATAACACGAACATCCCTGAAAAGGGAATATGGTTGCTTGACGAGATGACCTCAGCGCCTCCGCTGGTACAGGCCGTCCTTTATCAAGCAGTGCTCGACCACCAGATCGGAGAGCACCGCCTGAAGGAAGGCTGGTACGTGATGGCCGCGGGGAACCGGGTCGAGGACCGCGCAGTTGTTCGGCCGCTATCCACGGCGCTGGCCAATCGTTTCACGCACATCGACTTTGAAGTCAACCTGGACGACTGGAGAAGATGGGCGGTTTCGAAAGGCATCAATACCACCATCATAGCCTTCCTGCACTGGAAGTCGGAGCTCTTGTTCAGCTTCAACCCCGAGTCCAGCGATAGAGCTTTCTGCACACCTCGCAGCTGGGAGTTTGCCGACCATATTCTCAGGTCGACTCCCAGGTCGCTACAGCCCGAACTTCTGGAAGGCACCATCGGCGCCGGCGCGACGGCCGAGTTTGTAGCGTTCCTCAAAGTGCAGACCGAGCTGCCTGACCTGGGAAAAATACTTGCCGGCGACAATACCGTGCCGGTACGGGGCGACCTGCGATATGCTCTGGTCGCCGCTCTGGTCACCAAGGCGACGGGCCAGCAGTTCGAACGACTGCTACAATACGGCGCAAACCTGCCCGGCGAGTATTCTGTCCTGATGGCCATGCTGATGGTCGGTAAGGACGCCGCGGCCCTGAGGAAGTGCCCTTCCTGGGAACCGTGGTCAAAGGCAAATCGAGACGTTTTGGTAAGGAAGCGCGGCTAATGACCATGCAATCCTTGTCTCGGGAAGAAAAGAAGATATTCCGAGCCAGAGTGGCGATGATGATTGACTCGCCATTCTATGGCCACATCGCCCTGCAGTTAGGTCTCTCCCGCAAGGAAGACCTGAACCCGAAAACGATGGCCACCGATGGGTACAAGCTGTACTGGCATCCGGACTTCATCGCTGAAATCCCAGAGGAACAGCTGAAAGGTGTTATCGCCCACGAGGTGATGCACCTTGTCCTGATGCACCTGACTCGTCGCCAGAGCCGCGACCCCCAGCGATTTAGCATCGCCTGTGACTTCGCAGTGAACGACCTTGTCCTGAAAGAGTTTGATCTCCCTGAATGGGTGCTCAAGAACCCGGACTTCGCTGACAAATCGGCGGAGTGGATTTACAACCAGGTTCCGGAACAGGACCCGGATGTCGTTATCACGCTGGACAGTCACGGAGAATGGGGACAAGGGGGTTTCGGTGATGAAGACGGTGACGATGACGATGATGGTGGCAGAGACTCCAACGGAGCGGGTGGGTTAGACGGCCTGGAGCAACGAATAAAGGAAATGGTTGCCACCTCGGCTAATCAGGCTCGGATGAAAGGTAAGCTCCCAGGGCACTTGAAAGAGCTTATCGACGGTGTGCTTCAACCGAAACTCAACTGGAAGCTAATCCTGGAAGACATGATATGCTCCCAGGCAAAGACCGACTTCACCCTGTTCCCGGCGAATAAAAAGTACCTGTGGCGCGGTATCTACCTGCCGGGAATAACAGGAACGGAAATCAATATCGCGGTGGCCATCGACACCAGCGGTAGCATCTCGTCTGAGATGATGACCAGTTTCCTGGCCGAGGTCAAGGGTATCTGTGACTCCTACGATGAATACACGATTTACCTTATGACCTGCGATGCCCAAATCCACCAGACGTGGGAGCTGCATCCGTTTGATACGCTTCCAAAATTGCTGGAAGGCCGGGGCGGCACTGATTTCAGGCCTCCGTTTGAGGAAGCCAAGAAGTATCCGTTCATTACGTCCCTGGTCTACCTGACCGATGGTTTTGGCCCGTTCCCCGACACGCCACCCAGCTTCGGCACGATATGGGTGAGTACCACGGATGTTGATTACCCGTTCGGCATGGTAATTCACATGCCGGAGAAACAATAAAGGAGTGTGTATGAATTTTACTCAATGGTCGACCGAACTATTTAACCAACATGAGAGGATGAAAGATACTGCCTTGATAGACGTCCATGAAAATCTGGACGTCGACGGTCGGCAGGTCTTCATAACCCTGGGGAGAGGGCGAAATCCGCTTGATGGAATTTGTCTTCTCGATGGGCTCGCTACCCAAGTTCGCATGTTGCGACCTATCTACACTCACCACAAGACCGAGTTCGACGCCATGCTCGACTCATTGACGGCTTCGGTAGACACGGTCATGGGGGCGACCAACCACCTGATGGAGTCCCTGACGGAAGATGCCATCCCAGACGCTATGATAGCCCGAATGACCGGGGAGCAGACCAGCGGTGAACCGAAAGAATTGATAATGGCATCCGTTAAGAGTAAGATGGAAACTCTACAGGAAACCCTGCTGGTTCGATTGCGGTTAAATCCCAAAGACGAGCCTGTTCTCAAGAGTTTCGGTATAGAGTTTCCGTCTGTGGCCGACCGGAAACTCGAACTGGAATTATACCAGTTACAATTCAGGATAACCTGGGGAGAGGTTCTGATTGATACGGACGCCAGCGTCGAGGTTCCGGACACGGAAGAGGGCATGTACTTCCTGGCCAACTACAAACACATCGAAGAAATCTTGCTCAAGGCAGTCGAAATGCTGGGGAGCGTGAAGGTTTCGGTAGCTTAGTCTCGAATTTAAGTTAATCCTTCCACATCGAGCTGCTGAGCCTAGTTCGGCAGTTCTAGTGGGCGGACTAGCCCAAATAAAACGGAAAAGGAGTAACTGGAAATGGTACGAAAGTTTGTCTACGACGGCAAAGAGTACGAAGATCCCAATCCGGACTATACGGTCGACCAGGTTCGAGAGTTCCTGGCTGGTTTCTTCACGGAATTAGTCAGCGCCGAAACCCTACCGGTCCGGAAAGAAGGAGAGGACGAGATCTACGAGTTCAAGAGGAAGGTGGGGACTAAAGGCGCCATGGTCGCCGAAGCCATCGCGGTGGAAGAAGCAGAAGCTCATAATGAAGAGCTGGACTCTCTCGAGGTGATGGCCCGTCTGATGGACGTGGAGATTGAGACCAAGGAGATCTGCGATAAATGGCTTCTCATCACCTATGACCTCCCTCACACGCCGGAAGGCGACAGGGCGCGCCGAGAGTTCCTTGATAATGCCCGGCTTATTGGCGCCACAAAGCACACCGAGTCGGTTTACCTGATGCCGTGGACGGGTGATGCCGAAATACTCGCTCTGAAACTGTCCGGTACCCGGGGAGGCAGGGTTTGCCTCTGGACGTCCCAGCCCACTGATACCGAACTGGCCGAGGATATCACCAAGGCCTACGATGCCAGCCTGAGACCGCAGATTGACGAAATCGGTGTTCGTATTGACAAGATCGTCGGGCACCAGGACGCCGGGCACGAGAAACGGGCCGAGCAGATGCTGGTAAAGACCAAAATCATGCTCGACGGCATGGAGAAAGCGGTAGTACGCCGGGGCTCCGCTCAGCTTTACGTGCTGATTACCCTACTGAAACGCCGGCTCGCGTTGGTGTAGTCATGGAACATACTATCACGAGGACAATCCCTGAGGGAGAATACTGTGACCCTCTGTCTGAGCCTTGCCCGTTCCTGATTGGTGAGATGCACTCCATGTGTTTCATCTGCGAGGAAGACCTAGTAGATGAAGGGAGCAATCCGGCAGATCGAGTAATCAAGCACGAGAAATGCCCGGCCAGGAAAAAACTGAATATCATGATTTCCGAAGAAGACGTAGCGGACTATCTTCGTTCCCAGGGTTACAAGCCTACTCCAGAGGTGATAAAGGCTATCCTGGTAGAAATGGACGATGTCAACTCCGTCGGGATGCTGGTCAGTGAGGTGATGTACAACACCGGCATTCCCACACTTGAAAATCTGGAGCCAGAATGAACGTCCGGGCTCACAGAGCCGACTATCGTAATAAAATTGCTCGTGATGAACGGGCCAGCAGGAGTAATATGAACAAAACTATCTCGAATCGAAATAGGGAAAGGCAAAAGATTACCATTTCCTTGACTCGAGGACAGGCCCAGTCCATTCAGGCTAATGGGCGGGATCTGTTCGGTGGTTGTGGTTATGGTCGTCGCCGGGGAGACATGAACGTCGGTGAGCAGCTCGCCAAGCAAATCGTCAAGAAAGCGGGGAAGTTATTTCCCGAGATTGCCGAAGAGGACCGCCAATCTCAGCTCGCCTGGAAAATAAAGGAGGAATTGCGCTACACCCTGAGAGATGTCAGGTCGAAACACGAAGACGAAATACACGAAGCCCACGAGGTCTTCGAGCAAGCCCACAAAGCGATGATGGCTATCGAAAATCTGATGGAAAAAGAAGCTGACGCCATCATAGACGTGAAATTTGATGAAGCAGGAATAACGATGTTCCGGTCGCACGGAGGCGGGCTTACAATGCCCGATATATCGAAGCCCGAACCCGGGCTCCAATCAGGATAGAAGAAAACCCTGACGAAATAGAATAAGACCGGTATCCCTTTCCTGACGGTCACCGAATTAGTTCGGTGGTCGAACTGGGGTGGTATGCCCAGAAATAAGCGATGGGAGTGACCTATGGAAAATGAAATCAACCCCGCTCGCCTCGTCAAGGTAATGAGGCAGCTTCCGGAACAGAAATTCCGGATTATGGACCTGGCGCCCCAGCTGCTGGATGATAAAGGCCATGTCGACGTCATCAAAGCAATTGACAGACAGCCGGAGATCAACACGGCTATCATGGAAGTCCAGTCATATATCAAGGAAGTGAAAGACCTTTATCGAGTCGTTCTTTTTCTCTCTATTGGAGAAAAGAAGAACTGGGCGACTGACGTCGATGACCTTGACCTTTTTGGCCAGGAAGACGAAGACGCTGTTGACTTGAACGGGGAATACGACGAATGATAGTGACGATTTTGCGTCGGCGCTTAATCTTCGCGCCCGTCAAGCTGACCTCGGTGACCAAGCACTTTGATGGACTCGAGCATGTCTTCGCTTTCTATAACCTGACGAAGGAATATCTCCCGGAGGACTCAGGTAAGCTGATGGCCATGGAGCATGCCGCGGCCGCAGATTTGTTCGCTAAATTGTTCACCAAACGGTATTTCCCGATATTGATAAATCGAAATTACTTCGGGTCTGGAAGCGTCTTGAGTGCTGTTACTAAATCGGTCGCGGTCGAGTGGCACGGTCTGAGGTCCTGGGACTATGACTCGGATTATAGAATGCTTCCTGCCCGTATGCTGGCTTCTACCATCTGTGTTTGTCCGGTGGAAGGGGCAAGTCGTATACCGGTGCTTGAACGGTTCCAAAAGCTGGTCGGAGATAAACTCAAGCTTCCCGTAAAAGGTCTGCCACTTGCCCAGGTTGAAACGGCGCTGGCAGACTCGCCCTATCTTCCGGGACTGCTTATCTGGTGTCAATGGCTCTTTTCCCAGACTGGAAATGTCTGGCTGGATACTACCGGCCGTAACTCTGACTGGGACCGTGAGACCGTCGACCAGCTGGCAGCGGACTGGGTGGATTATCCGGGAATGGAAGCCCAGATGAAGGAGTTTGATAAATGGCTCAAGGTCGACGTGAAGAAACGCGCTGCTGAGATCTTAAAATACATAAAAGGAAGACCGAAATCACTGGCTGAGGTCTTTGGGGAGAATAATGGTTGATGTGACGGAGGAAAGTCCAGCCTATAAAATATTATATCTAGTCTGGGAAGAATGTAACAATTCCTCTATTTGGTCATATAGGCGACTTAATAGATCGATGCATGACGCCGTCACTTTAGCCATCGATTCAGGGATGAAGTTTAAGCAAACAGACTTCGATACATTCTCTTCAAAATTCAGACTGGGCTATTGGGGTTCCTGGGAGCAATTCTATTCTCAAGCGGTATCCAGTAACAACTTATCCGCGTGTCACGCTTTGGAGCATTCTCTCCGGAGAAAACCATGGATAGTCCTGTTTCAGATTAACTTGCTGGATTCTTATCGTCAGGGAGGACGCATTGCCAGGGGTTCCCGGTTTTACTGGGATGGGAAATATGTGACAGTAACCAGTATGGGGAAAGATGAACTTGTCGCTTGTTCGTATCATACTTCTTCCATCGAAGATAGACAAATAGCAAAGGAAGTAATGAATCGTTTAGGCGATGTTTCATCGGATACTAAGACTGTCGACAATCCCGCGAAGAAATATCGATTAACAAGGCTGGATTTACGTCCACCTAAGAGGAGGCTAAATGAACAAGGATAACAAGGCTACCATCCCTTCTCCGTTTGAGAGGGTACTGCCGAAGGAGCTGAGAGTTGGCAAGGACAAGCTGATCCTCCGGCTGGACTTCTACAGTGAAGCTATCGTGATGCAGGACATGGAGACTAAAGGCGGCGCTTTTCGTATGGTTTCAGCGCACGACTTAAGCCATGCCCTGGCCAGTGAGCTTTCATTCACCTCCGGACTTTTGCCGGAGAATACCTTATGGTGGACGAACACTCGACGAGGCCCGCTGGTTGCTCTCTGGGTTGAGCCCAGAGTCAGAAGATTGGCGCTCGTAGAGGATTACGGGAAGAAACCGAAGCGTTTCAATGTTCCCATGCCGGGACTCATTTTCATATGTAACCAAGGGCGTCCCCCAGCTGTCTGGGCGGCTTTCCACCGGCCGAAAGGCCCGAAAGATAAGGTCTACCACGCTCCGTTGACCAATATTTATTTCCACGGCGAAAGTTGCCCGGGCAGTAACAAGTATCCGGACGTAATCGAAGATATCCCGGAAAGCTTCTTCCAGTCATTCTTCACTCACGCGGTGCAGTCTGGTGACCGGTCTAAGAAACATCCCAATAACGTGGTCGGACTCTGGAAGGAGCTCGATAAAAAGAAAGCGGAAACTTTTCCGCTCAGCGACCTGGTATATGCCCACAAACAGGTGGGCGACCTGATGAGGAGTTAAGATGGATTGGCGAGGGTTGTTGTGGTTCCTTGGTATATTAGCGATTATATTAGTCGTGTCTTATAGCTTCGCTGATGGACTTGTGAAAATAATTTATCCATGAGGAGTTAATATGGAACCAGAGAAGTACATTTTAAGAGGAAGCGACCAGGCCTATATCGCTGTGGTAGGATGCGGCGGTACCGGTGGATATGTGGCCGAGGGATTGTGCCGGCTACTGGTCGGTTCTCCAGCAAACAGCATCTATCTGACCGACTTTGACCGCGTCGAAGAAAGGAACATCGGGCGCCAGAACTTTTACCGGGAGGATCTCGGTCGTTTCAAGTCCCAGGTCCTGGCAGAGCGGTTATCCAGGCAGTTCAATCGAATCATCCATTATACGGTGAGTCCGATTGAACAGCTTGCCCTGGAAGATCGCTCTAATATCACCATCGGCTGTGTGGATAACCCAACAGCCCGAGAACGTCTGCAGTTTGCCGGAGTTCAAATGATGGCAGGGCGATATAGCTACCAGTATTTCAACGGGTGGTATATCGATGCCGGCAACGCTGAGAATACGGGGCAGGTGCTTATCGGGAATAGTCTTCTGCGTGAACTGAAGCAAGCGTTTCTACCCGAACTCGGCGTCTGCAACAAACTTCCCTTGCCGACCATCCAACAGCCCGGATTGTTGGCCCCAGCGCCAGAGGTACAGCCTGACTGCGCCGAAGCGGTGCTGAATGATGAGCAGTCGCCCATTATCAATAGGATGATGGCTGACCTCGTCTTAACTTTCGTTTATAAACTGATGACGAAGAAGCTCAGCTGGATGGGAGCCTATCTGAACCTTGAAAACGGCTCCCTGGCCACGGTTGATGCTAAACCGGAGACCGTGTCTCGACTCACTGGTCTTACCGTCCGTCAGTTAGAATATCGACCCAGGGTGAAAGGGCCCGGGATAGATCGCCCGGCAGCGCACAGATGAAAAGAGGCGATATCGTTATAATTACGACGGCCGGAGGTTCCCCAATGGGAGGGAAGAAATTAGCGGAGATTTCGGATGTGTATCCGGTAGGAGATGGAGAGTTGGCGCGGATAACTGGAGTGAGAGTCTATGTCTTCGCTTGGAAAAAAGAGGTTTCAACATTAGCTATACACCGGCTGGGAGACCAAGAATGATCGGCGATAAAGCAGGTCGATACGAGGGGAGACTGAAGAAAGGGGATATTGTGCTCGTTGAGACGGCTAGTGGACTAAGATTGTCCGAAATTCGGGACATATTTTTGATAGGAGATGATGGACGGCGAGATTATTCGGTGGGAGACTTAACCGCAATAACAGTTCATATCTTCCAATCAAAGTCAGACCTCACGACGCTGCTGAGACACATCACAGAAATCTCTGATGGAGAGATAGCTATTCGCGTACTGGGAGAAGAGGATGATTAAAGAAGAATGGATGAATATCTGCCGGGCAGAGGGCATGACTGAGGAAGAAGCTGAATACGGCTTCTCGAAACTGCAGGAAACAGATTTTGATATGCCATCCACTCCTGTCATGCGACAGCTTTTAAGCAAAACTATCCGGGAGTATTTACCCGAGATGATAAAGGCGAGGGAGAAATGAAAATTAGCGACTGAAGCTTTTCAGAACATGGGGAAAATCGAGGCTTTGTCTAAAGAACGGGAAGGTTTACAAAGGTCTATGGAACAAGAATATCATAAATTGTGTGTTCTTCGAGATGATAAAATTCGGAAAATCGAAGATGAACAGAATGACATTATTAACGAGACAAGGAAAAAAATATCTCGTCTCATACGAAGCGGTTAAAAAAGACCATCTGGAAATTTTAGCTACTTCCAAATTGAAGGACTTCGATGATTTTATAGCTACTCAGTGTTCCTTTTGTGGTTATTTCTACACGATTTTTGAAAATGAGAGCCATGATGGGAACTGCCGTAGATGTAATTCAGAATTAACGGAATTACTCGTAAGGAAAAGATTAATGGAGGCAATAAGTTGAAACCAGTTGGATATCTGATTAACGAGAAGTCCGGACTCCGCGGCGAGCGCGGTGAATACTATGACTACGTGGTGGCGGGTAATGGCGTCTTCATTGAAGTTGAAGGTGATTTGATGGCGGCTCGCATACCAATTGAGAGAATGCCGATCAGAGGCCTGGCAGATTTATCTCCGAAGATTGTTCTTCGGAACGGGCTGATACCGGTCGACCTGCTCTACCAGGCAGTAAATGAGATGATGGTCGACCCGACGATTGAATTTTACGCAGCCATCACCAGGGGACCCTCTGGTTATGACCTTCGCTTCCCGGCCCAGCTTGGTACTTCGGCTTCTTTAACTTACGCGGTTCCTGAGAGCCGCATAATACTTGATCTGCATTCTCACGCTTCGATGAAGGCTTTTTTCAGCAAGACAGACGATGCCGATGAACAGGCTCTGAGGATTTATGGCGTTGTCGGAAGATTATCTACCGTGCCCCAGCTCAAGCTAAGGGTTGGAGTGTACGGATATTTTATGAATCTCCCAATGGTCGATGCCGGTATCTTTGACGCTGAACCCTATTTCGGCCTAGAAGAGATAGACGACGAGGAAACCGGGCTCGTCAAATTCTTAAAGTTTTGGAGGAGGTAATGACAGCGGAGGAAAAACTGGTAATAGCCAAGGCCGCGCTTAAGGAAATCAAAGAGGGTAAAGGACGCTACTCAATGGACCATCTTGAACATGCGTCGAATACTATCGAGGACATGAAAGCGCTGGCAGTAGAAGCACTGGCAGAAATCGAAAAATAAGGAGGAAATTAAGTGACCAATAAAAAGTTGATACTCGAAGAAAAGGACGGCAGTGTGCTTGCCGGCATCTCACAGAAAGACTGCGACCCGCTGTTCGCCTCTTTCAAAGGCACTCTCACCGACCTGCTGATGGAAGAACACTCACCGGGCGTTCCTGTTATCTCGGGATTTGTGGCTATTGCTGAAACCAAGTGGGCGGCTAACCCCAAGGCGACCAAGTACACCAATCCGGCTTTGACCGCAGAGGCGCAGGCGAAGAAAGCGAATGAGAAAGCGGCGAAGAAAGCGAAAGCCGAGGCGAAGGCGAGCCCAATCACTCCCGAGGCAAAGGAGACGTCTGGAACGCCCCAATTGCCCCTGCTCGATGAGAAAGAAACGCCTGGCAGCCCGGCGCCGACAGAGACCGCAGCTCCAGACAAGGACATAGATGCTGGCGAGTTTGCCGAGACGCCGGCTGAACTCGAACCCGCCGAAGCTGCTCCGGTTCATGTAGCTACCTCTACAGACGCGCCTTGTCCTGCGTGTCAGGCAGACGAGGTTAACACCGCTGAGGCCGAGAAATTACCCTGCAATTCTCCCGGGTTCTACCTGCAGGACGGGTCCGGCCCCTTCGTTGATATTCAGCTGGCCATGGATGCCCTGGGCATGCCAAAGGACAAGCGACCGACCCACAAGCGATACGGCCGGCTCAGTAAGGACCTGCAGGCACAGATAGTCGATAAGACGAAATAAGTGGACTAGTTTCGAGGTAAATCTCTAAATTAGTCCACCACCAGGAGGTGAAGCGTGAAATCCGAAGGTGATAAGTGGGAAGAGTTGATGGGGGAATGCCGTATGGCATGCCGTCTTCTCCAGCGGGAATTCATTCCGCCGAAATATCAAAACTGGCATGATGGACGGGTGTATCACGACGAACTGTGGGCGCTCGTCCGGGATGGATTAGGCATATTGGGTCAGGTGAAGTGCGTCCGGAGCCATGATTGTCCCCATTTGTGTCTTCATGGCGTCGCCCATAAGCCGGTTCAGGGCTGTGAATCCTGTTGTGACGAACAGCACTGTCCGGTAATCGGAGCTGACGTTAAATGCGTGGAGGTAGCATTACCAGCGCTGCGGGATGTGCGTCCGCGCGTTCATGGCGAAGCCCAGAAAGAAGAGGAGGATTAAATGAAATCCGAAGAAAGAAAAGCCATAATCGATGCAATCCTGAAAGAAGCTCGAATGATGGACCCGCATCCGTGCGCTGATCGGGAAAGGCATATAGCGGAAAAGGCGTTCGAGGCCGGTGAAAATGCTTAAAATAAAATGCGAAACGCATGGTGAGCTGCCGGCCGTCAAAATCGATGGGTACGTCTTCGGCGATAGACTGCTTGAGGGCGTAGATTTCATGGTCGCAAATCTCGAAGGCAAGCCTAAGGCGCTCGGTGTTGTCGAATCCGCAGCCAACTATTTCGCTTCCCTCAATAAGGGAATGTGGATACAAGCTTGCCAGGACTTTTGTGAACTTCGGGAATCGAAAGATTGGGCGCCGATAGCTCTTGAAACGGCTAACTGTCCCATCTGTGGTAACGAGGTAGAATGGGAGTAGTTCCCAAATACTTCCGGGACAAAGTTAAAGGGCTCTCGGATCCGGTGGTCTTTCATCCCGGAGGGGTGGGGCGCTGATACCCCCGCCTGGTTGATGCAGGCGATAATAATGGATAGGGTAATTGAAGATGAGCCTCTGGCAACCGACGCCGAGGTCACCGCCTATCTGATGTCGGCCGCCTTCTGTGCGCCGCTCGACCACGACCACGCTGATATCTACCTGCACGTGGCGGGCAAGACCATGGGAAAGTATCAGGGCGTCACGATGCCGGAGGATCTGCGTCATGACGAGATCACAAGCTATCAGGAGATGCTGCTCCGGGACCTGAAACATAAAATCTATACGAGAAGGAAAAGGTGAATGAGATTATCAAATGGCGTCAATATTTATTGTAAAAGCATGAGAAAGATATTCAGGGTCGCACATATCGCAAAAACGGCTGACGAGGCTAATGCCTTCATGGCGAATCATTCCGACACGGGACTTATTGCGGAAGATCAAACAGGGTTGTTGTACATAGCTGAACTTTACTCGATGACTGTACCATCAAGTGTTCTCCCGGATTAACTTTAGGAGGTAAATTATGTTTCCAGGTGAATCTAAGGTGAAGAAGAGCCGGTATGTCCTGGCCAGGAACGCGAAGTTCCCTCATTACGGGGAATGTGCGTACTGCGGCGGGAATTGGGGTTGGAAGAAAGGTGCTAACCACACCACGCGGCTGGACAATAAAGGAAATGAAAGAGAAGGTCTTTTCTTATTCTGCGAACAGTGCGACAAAGCTGTTACGAAAGCACAGCGGTGGGAATCTCTTGATGCCTGGAAGGCTGAGGTTATCGGGTACCGCGTTTATCCTGGTTCACCAGGTAAAATACTCAATTACGTCAATCATACTTTGACAACGGAGTTTATTGAGTTCCCGAGGAAGCAAATCAGGGGACTGCATCCGCAGCGTTCTCCGCGGCACCTGCCCCGGAGAGCCTTTTGAACACGTTACCAGCGAGGCTGAAAAAAGTCTTGACAAACCCGCTTCGGCAATGTTAAAGTCTACTGTTGTACTAACTTCGTTATAACAGGAGGTCTCTAAAATGCCACTAATAAGGAAGCTAATCAAGGTGGGCAATAGTAAAGCTGTGGTCATTCCTCCGGATTGGCTCAAGCACCACGAGTCCCAGTCAGGTAGCCCAATAGAAGAGATGTTGATGGAGGTTGACGGAATCATCACCCTGTCTCCAAAACTGAAGGAGGTCACCAGTGTCACAGGCTGAAGAGTTCAAAGAGAAGATTGCCATCGAAGAAAAGGAAAGGAACCGGAAGATCGCCGCGCTTAAGAAACTGGATACCAGCGGCCTGGTAGCGATGATTCCGGACCTGGAAGACAAACTCGAAGCCGTATTGAGGGAAGAAAATACTTTCCGAGATCTCAATACGGGTTTTCTGTCTTCGGGGACAAGTGACTGCTCGGAAACAAAAAGGCTGCTAGCTGAGCTGGCCGTTCAAGCCGAAGGTAAAAACAAGGAAGAGCGGGACGCGTGGCTGACCCTGCAAAGGAAGAGCAACGCTGAATTGGACGGCGCCATCAAGCGTCAGCAGGCGGTGGCATTCGAACTGAACAATCTCCAGACCGGTATAGAAATGGCCAGAAAGCGCCTGGATAACATCCTCAGGGTGCTGTCTCTGCGGACAGCCCAAATCAAATTCCTCACATCGACAAGTTAAATGCAATACTGGGAGAAGGGCATGGACGTAAAAAGACGCGGGGAATTAGCCGAAAGCCTTTTGCCGGACGACCTCTACGACGGTTGGATGAACCGGCAGTTCGAGAAACTGCAGATGGCGTATTGCACTACCTGTAAGTGTTTCGTCGATACTTTAGACTCAGAATCACCTGATCTTCACGAAGGTCATATATTGGCACACACCGCTGGTCAGAAGGCGTCAGAGGAAGTGATAGCAAGGTTGAGCCAATGATAGGGAATCAGCGAATAAAGAAGGAGGAAACCAAATGACGGACCAAGAACAAGAGAAATGGGGAGGGGACGAGTTAGACCAGGATGATCTCCAAATACCCGAGATTAAGCTCATCCAGGCAACAGGTGGAGGCCTGGCCAAAGGCGAGGGAGCGGAAGCCGGAGATTTTCACGCTTCTTTGACCGGCGAAGTCTTCAAAGGGAAAGAGGGCTTCGATATGGTCGTGGTGCGCATGGCCAAACAGCGCACCTACTGGGGTCGGCCAGAAATCTCGGACGAGCCGCCTGCGTGCGCCAGTCTCCAGGTATCGGCCGGGGGAGGTCAATCCATCTTCGGCGATGATTGCGCCGTTTGTGAACACCGGTTGGATGTTCCGGGAGCGGTATCAGCTGAAGAGCGACGCAAAGGCTGCACCATCGGCTACAACATCCTGGCAATTATCAATGATATACCGATGATTCTTCGCCCGTCCGGTATATCAGCTGGCGCCGCCAAGGAACTCTACACCCAGCTCACGTTGAATCGTCAGATAGCACGACAATGGTACCGGGCAACGACGCATGTCACCAGTGTGCCGAAGACCACTCCCTCAGGAGAGGCGTTTAGTCTGCGCTTTGGCAAGCTCGTACTTATCACTGACGAGAATCTGCTGGCGGGCAATGCTGCCCTGGCCGAGCAACTACTGGGCGCCCAGATCGCCAACGTTCCTGCTCCGGTTGAAACTGGCGAGGAAACACCGGCCATTCCGCAAGAAGCCGCGTCGATAGCGAGTGATAAAACCCCCGCGGCGACGGAGGAACCGGCGCCAGAAAAACCCGAGAAGACAGCCGAGCCCGTACCGGCGGATAAATTAGAACGTAAAAAGGAGCCGGAACCGTCTCCTGCGGAGGAACCGCAGCCGGAAATAGACGTAGAATTCTAGCCATCGCCTTTCATAAATCTTAAACTAGGAGGTAGGCGATGAGAGAAATCTCAGAAGCGACTGTTAAGTCGTTTGCATCGCTTTTTCGCGGCAGAACGGATGTTTGGGGAAGCGTAGAGGGTCGAGCTAACAAGGAAAAGGTTACTCTCGCCCATTACAGGCGGCACCTGGCCGGTGAAGTCAGTCTCGGCGTTTATATGATGCAGGACGGTAATACCTGCCACTTCTTCACCATAGATTATGACATCCACGATCTGAACACGGTCCTGAAAATCCGGCAGGCCTTTAGAGATAAGGGTCTGCCGGTTTACCTGGCGGCTTCAAAGAGTAAGGGATACCACCTTTATGGGTTCGCAGGTAAAGAGCCGTTCGCGGCCGCTGATATCAGGCGCGCCTGCATTTCAATCTTGTCCGGACTGGGTATCGAGTGCGAAATCTTTCCCAAGCAGGACAAGCTTGATGAAGTGATCCCATACGGAAACTATATCAATCTTCCCTGCCACGGTTTTACTCGTGACTTCATGCGCGGCGACCTGAAAGTCGTTCCGGTCGAAGATGTAATAAAAGGCGTGACGAAGATACCGCTGGATACGCTAACCCAGTTCGTAGCGACAATACCAGCGCCCAAGCCAGCAGCAAGTAAACCTCCCCGGGTTCAGAAAGTCCGGGGAGGTGCCAAGA
>SDBS01000100.1_pt1 | contig 65360 bp, 52 predicted proteins | sample 2277091 | NCBI WGS metagenome assembly SDBS01 (sample SAMN10404972, study PRJNA504765) | marine sediment metagenome | isolation source: marine sediment core GS10_PC15, 163 cmbsf | place: Arctic Ocean: Southern Knipovich Ridge | collected 2010
AATACACTAAATTCCCCTCCTATTTTAGACCGTTTTGCGGAGCAAAACAGCACGAATACTGCCTAAGCAGTCTGAGTAACGGGTGGCCCGAGTACCCGAGGGACGGGGTGGTATGAGTCCTGTTGTTATAACATTCTTGTAATAATTGTTAAGCCACTTAAATTAGAACAAAGCCAGTATACTACGTAGTTTATGACTTTGATATTTTAGCAATTAATTTTCTCATAAACTCTTCAAGCTTTCAACTCTTCAACTTTTCAACCCTTCAACTCTTATTATATTGAACAACCACCTTACTCTTATACCTGCCGGTTTTATAATACAAGAATGATAATAGTGTACCGCTTAGCATTCCAATTGGTACAGCCCACCAGATTCCTGTTTCTCCAAATTTCTGTGAAAGGAGATATGCAGCCGGAATTCTCATAAGCCAGAGTGCAAAGAGAGTGATGAACATAGGGATCAAAGTATCTCCGGCTCCCCGCAATACCCCGTTCAGGGAGAACATTACGGAAAAGATAATATAAAAAAGGCTTACAATGGACAGGTACTCATATCCAATTCTTACAACCTCAGGGTCATTGGTAAACAAACTCATTAAATTTTTGCCCCAAAGAAGCAATACGGCAGTTACCAGTACCGAAACTACACTCGACATTAATAAGGTTGAAATCAGACCTTTTTTTATTCTTTCCTGTTTGTTGGCACCCAGGTTCTGGCCCACAAAGGTGGCAAGGGCTGCAGAGAAATTCATGGCTGGCATAATTGCAAGAGAGTCTAGCCTGATAGCCACTGAATAAGCAGCAATTACATTTATTCCAAAGGTATTTACAATTCCCATTATGGCCATCATACCAAGGGCAACAGCTGTTTGCTGTATCCCTGAAGGCAGTCCTATTTTCAAGCTTTTCCTGAAAAGATCCCGGTCAAATTTCAAGAATCTGACTCGAAGTTTGACTATCTCATGTGTTTTGTTCAGATGAAATATGGTTGTGAGAAAGGCACCTGTTTGAGACAATACCGTTGCGAAAGCAGCTCCCTCAATACCCCAGTTAAATACAAGCACAAAGAGAATATCAAATATAATATTAAACAGGGTTGCCACAATTAAAAAGTAAAGTGGTGTCTTGGAATCTCCCAATCCTCGTAAAATTGCGCTGGTACCATTAAACCCAAAGAAGGAGATCATACCTAACAAATAAATATTAAGGTAGCTTTTGGCTTGTGGTAAAATTTCTTCAGGCAATTGCATAAGCCTGAAAATATTTTCACTGAAAAATATGCCGATAATGGTTATGAAGATGGATGCAAAAAAGAGAAAGATGTAAAATGTACTGATTGTACGCTTCACCCTCTCTATGTCTTTGGCCCCAAAAAATTGAGAGATTACAACCATTGCTCCACTCGCAATACCAATAATCATGGAAATAAGCGTAAAAATAATGGGAAAGGAGGCTCCTACGGCAGCAAGGGCTTCTTTACCAAGAAAGTTTCCAACAATAATGCTGTCAACAATATTGTAAAGTTGCTGAAACACATTGCCTATTAGCATAGGCATAGCAAAATTAAATATAAGCCGGCTTTCTTTCCCGGTTGTTAGATCTTTCATCCTCACAAAAAATATCCTGCGAAATTGGGGAAATAATTCCGGCCCACAAAATTAATATTTCTCTAATTCTATCGTAAAATGTCTCAGTATAGGGGCTTCTTTAACAATCTTTACACCTCTTTTTATTTTGTTCCTGCGGTAATAAATGTTCTTGAGGGCTGCTGCCACCACATCCATATGCTTGTAACTATATACTCTTCTTGGTATTGCAAGCCTTACCAATTCCAGCTCAGGGAACCTGTTTTCACGGGTCACAGGATCACGGTCGGCCATAATTGCTCCCAATTCAACAGCTCTGATTCCAGCCTCGAGATATAGTTCAATTGCCAGTGTTTGTGCCGGGAATTCTTCACGTGGAATATGAGAAAGGAATTTGCCGGCATTCACAAAAACTGCATGCCCCCCGGAAGGCTTTATTACCGGGATCCCATAGTTGGAACATTGTTCACCAAGGTAGGCTACCTGAGCTATCCTTGATTCCAGGTAAATAAACTCAGTGGCTTCATCCAGCCCCTGAGCCATGGCATTCATATCCCTCCCGGCCATTCCTCCATAAGTAAGGTAGCCTTCAAACATAATGTTATACATAGAAGCCCGGTCGTAATAATCTCTGTCACGAAATGCCATGAAACCACCAATGTTAACTATTCCATCCTTCTTACTGCTCATAGTCATGCCATCGGCATAGCGGAACATCTCCTTTACAATTTCTTTGATCGTTTGGTTTTCAAAGCCCTTTTCCCTGGTTTTAATAAAGTAGGCATTCTCTGCAAACCGGGCAGAATCAAAAATCACCTTTGTATTATATTTGTATGCAAGATCATGAACAGCCTTCAGGTTGCGCATACTTACCGGCTGACCACCCGTAGTATTGCAGGTTAGTGTAACAATGATAAAAGGAATATTTTCGGATGGATTATTTTTCAAAATATCTTCAAGCTTCTCCAGGTCAAGATTCCCTTTAAATGGGTCAATAAATTCGGGATTAAATGCATTTTTAACGGTACAATCTAAGGCAACAGCTTTCCTGAATTCAATATGGCCTTTGGTTGTGTCGAAATGAGCATTCCCCGGAATCAGATTTCCTTCTTTTAGAATGGCTGAAAAAAGAACATTTTCTGCAGCCCTGCCCTGATGAGTGGGTAAGAAATAATCAAAGCCGGTTAATCTTTTCACCATCTCTTTAAGCCGGTAATATGAATCTGATCCGGCATAACTTTCATCACCAGTCATTATAGCAGCCCATTGTTTGTCACTCATGGCTCCTGTACCTGAGTCTGTTAACAGGTCAATAAACACCTGCTTTCCGGTCAAATTAAAGAGATTGTATTTTGCATTTCTTATCCACGTTTTTCTTTCTTCGTATGAACTCTTATGGATTTGCTCTACCATTTTTGTTTTATATGGTTCGGCATATGGAATTTTCATGGTAAATTAAATTGTTAAAATTTGGTAATTCAATTAGGGAACTAAGAGCTTTAGTCCTTTGTGAAAATAATTTTAAGAAAGCCCCGTTTAAAGTTTGAAAAAGGGAAGCTTGTCTCTATTTTTGATGTTTAAATAAAGATCCTGTGTTATAAATGAAAAGATAGATTTCATTTTATTTGCGTAGAGACAACAAAAGTAATGATTTTTATCCATTTATCAACTGCTAAACTGCTTGCTGGAAAGATATTTAAAAGCAGCTTGCAATGAATTTTATTTTTTGAAAACTCAAGTAAGAATGAAAATTGTGAGTAAGCTAAAGATTGAATTTTGCCCTGGTATTACGCTGAAAATGTGGTGGCTTGCTTTCATATTTACGGTTTTACCTCTTTTTGTTACAGCTCAACCAGATAGTTTGAACCTGACTCAGCCAGACAGTCTTGCTTATAAGGAATTTCCACAGGAAAACGTAGAGGAGGAGGAACATGTTGGAGTTCCGGACAGTTTGGTAAATGCATTAAAATTAGTTAAAGACTATTATAATGACCATGATTACTGGGATGAAGAGAATGCACCACTAAAATCGGCGATTGAAAGGCTAATTATCTATATTGAAAATGGACCGGTGGAACCCAGCCTGGAACTTATAAAGAATTATCCTTTTTCCATAATAAATCTGGATACAAAGCTCATCCAGCCTGAGCAGACTTATACTTTACCTGATACTGGTAAGCTGATACAGGAAAGTCAAGGAGCAGATTCCTTACTAGTGTCAGGGGATAGCCTTAATCTTCAGAGACTTACTCTTACAGGTTCTGTACGGGAGGCTGATTCTTTTACCCTTGCCACTGATATAGGGGCAGTTTCTATATATACTGACAGCTTGGTTGTTGGAGACGAGCCTGAAAGGATAGAATACCTGATGATTGGAGATTCGGTCAAGTTTGCCCTGGATGCTTTGATTAAGTTCCTGGAGACTGATTCGATAAAATTATGGCTTTCCAACCTTACAGGAGATTCGCTTGAAGTTGTTTTAAAAGATGGGATACAAATGACCAGGCGATTCTGGCTTAAAAATGAAATGCAGGATTCTATAGGTTTATGGGTGGATGTTTTAGCCAGCGACAGGCTACTTATACTTATGGAGGATGGTGTGGAGATAAATCGATTGAAGTGGAGGAAAAACAGAGATAATTTTATTTTTTCCAGCCTGGAGATAGACCAGAATATAAGAAGGGTAAATCTGAGGGAAATTACGCCGGATCCATGGAAATTTGGAGGTTTAGGCCAGCTATTGCTGTCTCAGGTGTACCTTAATAACTGGGCAAAGGGAGGTCAAAGCTCCGTTTCCATACTGGTAAAAGGAGACCTGAAGGCCAATTACTCAAAGGATAAGTTAAAATGGGAAAATTTGTTAAGACTTAAATATGGATTGGTAAAGTACAGGGATGAAGGCCTTAGGAAGAATGAGGACTTTTGGGAAGTTAGCACCACTGCCGGTTGGAAGGCATCCAAAAAGTGGTATTATAGTTTTGGATTAAACCTGAAAAGTCAATTTGCAAGAGGCTATAACTATCCCAATGACTCAACCATTGTATCTAATATTTTTTCGCCAGGGTATTTGTACACTACTGCCGGTTTTGAATACAAGCCCGCTAAATCAACTTCAGTAATTTTTTCACCTTTGACATATCGTTCAACCTTCGTATTAGATACAACTAATATAGAGCATACAGAATATGGCGTTCCACTTAATAAGAGGTCAAAATCAGAGCTTGGATTCCTGGTAAAAGCACTTCATACATACAAGTTTAATGAGGATTTAACTATAGAAAATCGCTTGCATTTTTTTGCAGATTATAAGGGATTTACTAAGATTGATTTTGATTGGGAACTGAACCTGAGACTGGAAGTGGGACCATTTTTTACTTTCAGTGTAAGCAGCCACATCTTATATAACACCGATGTTAAATTTCCAGTATATGATGATACTGGTACAGAAACAGGGAAAAAGGCAAAGATGCAGTTTAAAGAATGGATGGGATTCGGGATTGCCTATAAGTTTTGACTCTCAGTTGTCATCTACTCTCAGCACTCGTGTTATACAATAGTCATTCAATTGTCATGCAATAGTCAAGGTCACTCAATGGTCATACAATAGTCAAACAATGGTTTAAAAAGTGGGTCTTTAGAAAACTTTGTGTAAACGCCTTGGTTTAAATTCTGCATCTGTCACTTCAGCTTGTGCTTTAGCCTTATTCTTCCTTTGCGGTTCTTTGCGTTTTCTTCGCGCCCCTTTGCGTAATCTCTTTATTCCAACATTCCACTATTCCAACATTCCACTCCCTTATCACTCACCTCTTTTTTCGCCCTGTCGCCTCGTCGCTCCATCGATTTGTCTTCACTCACTTCCCATTACTCTTCATTTTTCAACGCCCCCAATCAAGCACTTCTTTTCTTAATTTGGCGGTTATCTGCTCACAGGGCCTTGGAATATATCCTGAACTTCTTGAATTTTTTACCTCCGGCTTTTATCACTTCAGCAATCATTTTTGTATTTGTCTCCAGAATCAGGTGGCTTTCTATTGTAGTCATCCCCCTTTTCATTGCTGTTTCAAGAATTTTAACTGTAATCAGTGCATCTATTCCCATACCTCTGAATTGCGGATGAATGGCTCCAAGTAATAAAACAAGGTGCCTGGTGCGTTTCATCGAAATCAGAATTTTTATAATTCCAAATGGGAATAATCTACCCTTTGCCTTTTTAAGTCCTTCCCCAAGGTCGGGCATGGCAATTACAAAACCAACAACTTTATCGTCTTTTGTTACTACTTTAAGAAAATCAGGATCCAGTATTGGCAGATATCGTTTTGCATACTCCTGCATTTCTTTTTCTGTAAGTGGAACATAGCCGTAGATCTTTCCATAAGTCTCATTCATTAACTGAAGGACAGGAATAATAAAGCGTTTGATTTTTTTTGTATTCCTGAATTCAACAAGTTTAAACCCTTCATTATTGATCAGCCTGGAATATATTCTTGAGTAAAGTTCAGGCACACTATCCGGAACCTTGATGATATAATCATTCAAATCCACTTTCTTTTTATAGCCCTCATTTTCAATAAGGTCAACCATGTAAGGATGATTGCAAGCTGTTTCCAGAACCGCCCTGTGCTCAAATCCCTCAATAAGGAAACCCTGTGGGTCCTTGTCTGAAAACCCCATCGGACCTATTATTTTTTCCATTCCTTTTTGTTTTGCCCAATTCTCAACATATTGTAACAGGCTATGGGCTATTTCAGCATGATCTTCACATTCCATAAAAGCAAAACGGGCATGGTTTTCCTTATGAATTTCATTGTATCTCTTGTTGATAAGTCCCATAATTCTGCCAACTATTTTGCCATTCTTACGGGCAAGAAGTAAGACGGCATCGGAATAAGAAAAGCTTTTGTTTTTCCTGGGATTAAAAAATTTCCAATCATCAGGGTAAATAGAGGGTATCCAGGCTGCATGATTTTTATGAATAGAGGCAGGGAAATGTATAAAATTCCTTAAATTTTTTCTGGTCTTTACTTCTTTAAGACTAATATTCATAAAGCTTAATTTTTTTCGAAAATATGTAAATCTTCACTTCAATGAAAAAATAAAGATAATTATTTTCGTGTGTTCATAATTTATTTTATTCATTTTTGTAGTAGCCAAGGATAAATTATGATGAGCTTGAAAAGATTTGGTGCTGATTTTTTTGAAATTCACCTCAGGAACCTTTTGAATACTCATTTTGGCATTTCTTTTTATACCAATCAGCTTCTTATAAACTTTCCCAAAATAAATGGGAATGATATCTGTATCATTGAAACAGAGAAAGGTTTTGAACCTGTTTACCTTACAGTTGCAGATAAGAATGGAAATAAAGCTGAGAAATTCTATGTACGCTCCGGGAACAGTTCACAGGAGATAAAGTCGCTGAAAGAAATCAATAGCTATATTACTCAAAGATTTAATACACAAGGTAATTGATTTTGTTGTTTTGCCCGCTATGGGGTTCAATGCTGCGATGATGGTATTACATGGCGCCGTGCCAGGCAGGTTGCCATGTGCTAAATTATTTCAGGCCTATAGCCTGTATAGACATGCTTACAGAATCTTTTACTTTTAATCCCGGCCCATTACATCCATTGTATGTAAATAGTTTGACAAATCTCACATCTTTCCTTAAATTCGTTGAAAGAATAATTCAAAATGAGGGGAATCCAAAAATACGTATTGATATTTTTTCTTTTCTGCATGCCGTTTTTAATACATGCCCAGGAATTTGCATACAAAGAGAAAAAGGGATTCAGATCCGAGGAGTCAAACCCATTTGATGTGCAATTTTCTCCTTTCCGGAATTATTTCGCTATTACATATAGCAACAATACTATTGAAGTTTATGACAAAAACTGGCGAAAAGTTTTTGAGCACCAGGGAAATCCTGTTTCTTTTGCAGGAACAATTAGTTTTTCACCAGATGAGGAATACCTGGCTTTTTCCAGGTACAAAAGCACCAATGATATTGCCATACTGAGTCTTATAGATATGAATATTGTAGCTGTCCTAACCGGTCAGTCTTCTTTTATTACTGACTTGATCTACAGTCACAATGGAAAATATTTTGCAAGCGCATCCTACGATAAGTCTGTATGGATATGGAATGTTCAGGGATCTGATTATAGGGTTCTTCATAAATTTGAGGATCATAGCTCAGCAGTCAGGGCGCTGACTTTTAGTTTTGATGATAAATTTCTTGCAAGTTGCGCTGATGAAAAAAGGATACATATCTATGCATATGAGAATGGGTCTTATAACTTACTCAATAGTATTGAGGGTGGCAGAGGTTATATTGAACAGGTACTGTTCCAGCCGGGGAGCTATATTCTTTTATCTGTAAATTCTGGTTACATCTATTTCTGGAATCAGAAAAATAAGAATTATGAAAAAATCGATTCACTGAAAGGATATTTCCAGGATGGGGGCCTGGCATTTAGTCCTACAGGTGATTTCCTGGCAGCACCTTCTTCCAGAGTAGTAAGAATATGGAAAGAGGATCGTGGAACATACAGGGAAGTGGAATCCATTTACCGGCACATTGACAATGTTTTCAAGCTAAGCTTTAGTGAAGACGGACAGTTTCTTTGCTCCAGCAGTTCAGATAAAACAGCTTATATATGGGAAGTTTCAGGAGTCGACCCATCCTTGCGGTCATCGCTTGCGAAATATATGTTTAATGAATTGACCCTGGCCCAAAAAAGGATGCTTATCCCGGGAATTATTGCCGAAATAAATGAAAATTTAGATCCCAAACTGCTTCAGCCTAAGGATGAATTTGAAACTACTGAAAGTTATGACCTGCGAAGACAGGAGCTTGCGGAAACAAGCCTTTCCTTTCTTCAGGAATATATGGAAAAAGCATATGATATACATCCCGCTCCGGGAGGAAATGTGAAAATTCCGATCCAGGATATTATTGGCTATAATGCAGACAGGCAGATCTATAAGATAAGGTTTATGGAAACGGAAGCCGGGGTTAACATCCCGGTGGAAGCCGCCCGGCAATTTAAAAATTCGTGGAAGAAGGCATATATTCTGGCCTGGAAAGTAAAGGATAAAGGGGAAATTGCATTTTCCTATGAAGATTTTAAGCTTGTTCATCCTGTGAGTGGCAAGAAATATCCTCTTATCCCCCTGGAAAATCCATTCCTTTTAAAAAGCGAGGAATCCATTGACGAAAGGAAAATGGTGGATCCAGGCTCCAATAGTGGCTCAGTAGAGGCGGTTGAGGGTCAGAGGGTTACCCGGGCTTTGCTCTTCGCGACCAATGTTTACGATTCCTTTACCGAATTGGTTAATCCCGTGGTGGATGCAAGTTCCTTGTTGGCCGAGTTTACAAATAATTATAAGGCAATCGTGGAACTTGTTGAAAATCCGACCCTGAATGAAACTGTGAAGAAAATAAGAGAGTATGCAACAATGAAGTATACTCCCCAGGATCAATTGTTTATTTTTTTTGCAGGCCATGGCATATACGACCGCATCTTTAAAGAGGGTTATGTGATTTCCAAGGATTCAAAGTCGAATGATGAAACAAAAACATCTTATCTGTCACATTCCAATCTCAGAACCATGATCAATAATATTCCCTGTGATCATGTTTTTCTTGTTATGGATGTTTGTTTTGGCGGTACTTTTGATCCATTGATTGCAAGTTCTCATCGTGGAGCAGTGATGTATGAGGATATTTCAACGGAAAATTTTATTGAACGGAAAAGCAAATACAAGACCAGGTTGTATCTGACATCGGGGGGCAATGAGTATGTCCCGGATGGCCGTCCCGGACATCATTCCCCTTTCATGAGAAAATTTCTTGAAGCATTGAGAAATTATGGTGGTGGGGATGGAATAGTTACTGTGAATGAGATTCTTTCTTATGTTGAAAAGGTTGAACCACAACCTCGTTTTGGAGAGTTTGGAGATAATGAACCCGGCAGTGATTTCCTCTTTATATTGAAAAAGGAATACTAATGTCCGTATTGAAAACTGCAGTTATGACTCCAAAGACCATGCCTGCCGGTAGTCAGGAGTCAAATATCAATAGTTCAGGCTAAGCCCACTATTTTTTGTAACCTACTATAGTACAGATAATGGCCTCCCTTATTTATCCTGCTTATTTAAGGATCACTAATTAGAGTTGAGCCTGAGGGAGTTTTTAGAGTTAAAGAAATAATAGAGATGTCTTGTTATACACCTCTATTTCTTTAACAGGCTTTGATTACTCCTCGGTTGGAGCGTCTTCTTCTGTAACTTCTTCAGCTTCTACTGCGGTTGTATCAATAACAACTTCCTCAACAGCTTCCTCAACAGCTTCCTCAGCAGGAGCAACTTCTTCAGTAGCTTCTTCAGCTTTAGGCTTAGGATTACAGGAATTTAAACTGAGAAATCCAACAAAGGCAAAGAGCATTAAAAATAATCCAAATTTTTTCATGATAAGGGTGTTTTTCAGGTTTAAGAATATGTATAACCTAACAAATGTACAACTTTATCACTCTTATTTTTTAAAAATTGAAGTTATTTATTAGCGGCTGCCGAAAAGAATGAACCTGTTGCTTAAAACTTCAGAAAAATTTGAGCAGGGATGGGGCTTTTAAAGTTGCAGTATTACGAAAATTGTGATCAGAGGCACATCATGCTTCTGTATTCCCGGCCTGATTTTACAGGACTTCTTCCGGTTTTAAATGCTTCAATACAAATGATCTTACAAGTTCATAACTCAGGAATTGCCCGGAAAGCAGATCTTCTCCTATTTTTAAACTCGGAATATTCTTAACTTTTTCTTTTTTGAACCTGGAATAGTTTGAAATCAATTCGATTTTCTCAATTTCAATCTTATTCCCAAATTCCTTATGTAATTTTCTTAAAGCCACATCTGTAGGGTAGCACCTGGGGCAGATAACAGATTTAAAATATTGAATTTTCATAAATATAAATCAAGAATGACAAAAATAGCAAATAAAACACTGGCAATCCCGTTGGTTGTGAAAAATGCAAGATTAACTTTATTCAAATCATCAGGCTTTACCAATAAATGTTGGTAAAAAAGCAGGGAAATAAAGATCAAGGCTCCAATCCAGTATAAACTTCCCTGGCTTCCTCTTGTTCCGGCCCAGATCACTAAAAAGGCAGTAAGTAAGTGAAGGACTGAGGAGAGGCTAAGAGCTTTTCTTTTACCTATAAGTACCGGTATGGATCTTAAATTCTCATTCCTGTCAAATTTCTGATCCTGAAGTGCATAAATGATATCGAATCCACTTACCCAGCTGAACACAAGCAGGGAGTATATCAAGGGTAGAAGTTCAAACTTTCCGGTGACAGATATATAGGCTCCAATTGGAGCCAGGGACAGGCCCATACCAAGGATGAAATGACAGAGTGCAGTGAATTTTTTGGTAAGACTGTATCCGAGTATCACAAATAGAGCTACCGGAGATAGTTTGAATGCAAGGGAGTTGATAAACAAGGTAGTTGTTATAAACAAGAGAGCGTTGATGATGGTAAATAGCAATGCCGATCTGGGCTTTATAATCCCGGCTGGAATTTCACGGATGGAAGTTCTTGGATTTTTCAGGTCTATTTCTTTATCAGCAAAGCGATTAAATGACATAGCCGCATTTCTTGCAAAGACCATACAAAGAGTGATAAGTCCAAGTAGTTTTAGGTTTATATCCGCCGAATCGGATACTATTGCCAGGAAAAAACCAATGAATGCAAAGGGCATGGCAAATATGGTATGGCTGAATTTAACCAGTGACAGGTATGAATTTGCCGATTGAAACGACCTTTTTAACATAGAACTCTAATTCGTATCAATAAATACTTTCGCAAAATAGTGAAATTATTATGAGAGTTGAACAGTCGAAAAATTGTCTTCTAAAATAGGTTCATACAAAAAGTTAATGAATTCCTCTGACCGCTTCGAGATCTTTTATGTATATTGCGATTTAAGATGCTGAAACAAGTTCAGCATGACTGCCACATAATGTCATCAAAAAGCAGTCGAAAGATAAGTTGTTTCTCTTGTTCCATTCCATTATTTATTATCCACCAATAGCTTAAGCGAAGGTGGACCATCATTCCAACATTCCATTATTCCAACATTCTAACTATCCAATCTTCATTTTGTAATGAATTATACTTTTAAGCCAGGGAAGGATTATCCCAGTAATTCCTTATAGATATTGAGATTTTCTTCATCAAAAACAGCGAAAGTCACAGATTTAATTTCCGGGTGTTTGTCAAGGAAAGCACCTACTTCACGAATAGCGATACGCGCAGCTTTTTCTTTTGGGAAACCATAAACACCGGTACTGATATTTGGGAAAGCAATAGTTTCAATATTGTCCTTCAGAGCCATCTGCAAACTGTTTTTGTAAGCAGATGCAAGAAGTTCTTCTTCTTTAAATTTGCCTCCATTCCATACCGGGCCTACAGTATGTATTACTTTCTGTGATGGCAGATTGTAGGCTCCGGTAATTTTTGCTTCTCCCGTATTGCATCCATTCAGGTTTTTACATTCTTTAAGGAGTTCGGGTCCTGCAGCACGATGAATGGCTCCATCTACGCCTCCTCCTCCCAAAAGGCTGTTATTGGCTGCATTCACAATGGCACCTACCTTTAAGCTTGTAATATCTGTTTTTTCAATTTTGATTCTTTTCATGTTTTAACGAATCTGAGCCCCAAGTTTTTCTTCATAAACCTTGATCAATCTGTTCATGATTACATCAATACGTTTATCTGTTAAGGTTTTTTCATAATCCTGAAGGATAAAACTTACAGCATATGACTTTTTCCCCTTTTCAAGTTTTTCTCCCCGAAACACATCAAAAATCTGAACTTTTTTCAGAATAATATTTTCGGTTTGAAAAGCCAGTTCTTTTATCTGTTCAAACTTAATATCTTCATCAATTAATAAAGCAAGGTCGCGCTTAACCTCAGGGTAACGGGGTAAGGCTTTGAATTGTATTTGTTTATTAGAGAAAATTTGAATTAATGTATCGAATTGGATCTCTGCAAAAAACACTTCCTGTTCAATATCAAAAGCTGCCAGGGTATTTTTCGATATGCTTCCTATTTGCAACAGATCTTTCTCGTGGTAGGTGTATTTTGTTCCTTCCATGTATATTTTACTCACCTCAGTGGATATCTTTAATTCATTTTCAGAAACTCCAAGGCTTTGAAAAATAAGCTGCAAGATGCCTTTGAGTGTGTAGTAATCTGCCTTCCGGATTTTTGAATTCCAGGATTCTTCATTTTTGTTTCCGGTAATAAATAAGGCAAGCTTATTTTGTTCATGGTATTTTTCAAGCTTATATTGTCCTGATACAGAAGGCATAAATTGATAACAATTCCCGAATTCGAAAAATTTCAAATTTGCCCGTTTTCTGTTTATATTGTAAATAATTGCTTCCAAACCACCAAAAAGAAGCGATTGCCTCATTACATTCAGATCTAAACTCAATGGGTTCTGTAGTTTTACTGATTTTTCTTCATCAAAGGCATCATTTTCTTCATAATAACTTGCCCTGGTCAATGAATTCGACATAATCTCATGAAAGCCATTGGCAACAAGAAGATCTGAGAGATGGTTGACAATTTTCTCTTTGTCAGGCTTTATGAGCGGGTTGATGCTGCTGCTTCCTTTTTCATTTGGGGCAACCTGGTTATAGCCATATATTCTTAAAACTTCTTCAATAATATCTGCTTCCCGGGTGACATCTACTCTGTATAGTGGCACACTTAGCTGAAGGCTGTGAGAAGACTCTTCAAGGATTTTAAAATCGAGGGAACTAAGAATATTCTTAATTTTTTCCACTGGTATTTCCATACCAATCAGGCGGTTTAGTCTGGCATAGGAAAGTTCCAGGTTCAGAGCTTTAAATGGTTTTGGATATGCATCCTGAACCGGAGAACTGATTTTTCCACCTGCTATTTCTTTGATCAATAATGCTGCTCTTTTCAGAGCGTAAATGGTCATTTCAGGGTCTGCACCTCTTTCAAAGCGAAAAGAAGCATCGGTATTTAATATATGTCGCCTGGAGGTTTTCCGTATATATATTGGATCAAAATAAGCACTTTCCAGAAATATTGCATCTGTTTTTTCGCTTACCCCTGAATCAATACCTCCCAAAACCCCGGCGATACACATTCCATCTTTTTCATTACAGATCATCAGATCCTGACTCGATAATTTCCTTTTTTCTCCATCCAGGCTAATAAACCTGCTTCCTTGTTTTAAGGTTTTTACAATGATCTTGTGCCCCTTCACACGGGCTGCATCAAAAGCATGGAGTGGCTGGCCCGTTTCATGTAACACATAATTGCTAATATCAACTATATTATTAACAGTACTCAGCCCAATCGATCTTAATCTGTTTTGTAACCATTCCGGGGAAGGTTCAACTTTGAGTCCTGAAATTGTAAGTCCTGCATATCGGGGACAGGCTTTTTCGTTTTCAATTTCAACAGGGATGATAAGATCATGATTGTCAACCGCAAAATCTTCAATTCCGGGAAGGTTTGCTTCAGTGGTTTCAAACTGGTTAAGATATGCTGCCAGGTCCCGGGCAACCCCGAAATGCGAAGCTCCATCTATTCTGTTTGGAGTAAGTCCAATTTCAAAAATGGTATCTTCCTGAATATTAAAATAGCTGCGTGCTTCAGTTCCGGCAGGTGTGGCCGGGTCCAATACCATAATACCATCATGCTTATCTCCCAGGCCTAATTCGTCTTCAGCACAGATCATCCCCTCCGAAGTTTCTCCACGAATTTTTGTTTTTTTGATCACCAAAGATTCTTCTCCTTTATACAGGGTGCTTCCAACAGTGGCAACAGGCACTTTCTGTCCCTCCTTCACGTTGGGAGCCCCGCACACTATTGCAACAATTTTGCCATTTCCCAGGCTTACCTCAGCAAGAGTGAGTTTATCTGCATTTGGGTGTTTGCGTACAGAAATCACCTCGCCGACCACTATCCCCTCCAGGCCTCCCTTAACAGTTTCAAATTGCTCCATCCCTTCTACCTCCAGTCCGGTATTGGTAAGGATTTCTGACACTTCTATGGGGTCGAGATCAACATCTATATATTCTTTGAGCCAGTTGTATGAAATTTTCAAAATGAATGGAATTTTATGGTTAACAAAATTACTCCCCCGGTATAATCTGTCCTGATATCAGGTTTTTGTAATCCTGAGGATTAAAGCACAAAAATAAGGATTTTTCCGGTCAAGTATGGCCTCTTCTTTCCATTATTCCATCATTCCATTATTCCACTTATTTAGTTACTCGCACCCAAAGGGCCACCTCTCAAAAGCTGCTCATGAGCTTTTCGCCCTCCGGGCTCAAAGGTTCCAATATTTAAATATCTTTGTAAAAGTTAAATCGAAGCGAGATTATGGCAAAGGAAAGACAATTGATACTGGTCACAAATGACGATGGCATACATGCAGGTGGATTGAAAACTTTAATTGAAGTAGCCCGTGAATTTGGTGATGTGGTGGTGGTGGCACCCGAGGATAGTCAGTCGGGGATGTCACATGCAATTACGATTAAGCAGCCCATTCGGGTATCAAAAAAAGAGGAACAGGAAGGGCTTATTGTATATACCTGCTCAGGTACACCGGTTGATTGTATAAAGATTGCCTTGAATCAATTGTTAGACAGAAAGCCTGACCTTTTGTTATCCGGCATTAATCATGGGTCCAATGCTTCCGTCAGTGTGATTTATTCAGGAACCATGGCTGCTGCAATTGAGGGAGGAGTAAATAATATCCATTCTGTTGGTTTTTCCCTGCTTGATTATTCTCCGGATGCAAATTTTAAGGCGGCCGGGATAATGGCAAGAAGGGTTTTGAAGGAAGTTATGAGAAATGGCATTCCTACGGAAATTTGCCTGAATGTGAATATCCCTGCTGTACCTGAAGCTGAAATCAAAGGGGTGAAAATTTGCAGGCAAACCAAAGGATACTGGCAGGAAGAATTTGATAAAAGAACAGACCCCTTCAACAGAGATTATTTCTGGCTCACGGGTTATTTCAAGAACAATGAACCGGAAGCAGAAGATACGGATGAATGGGCTCTGAGAAACGGTTATGTGTCCATTGTACCGATTCGTGTAGATTATACCTGTTTCGATTACATTAAGGAACTTGAAAAACGAAAATTTTAATTTTGGCCGAAGGGAATGAGCTACTTGCCATATTCACTTCAATTGGTAAGAAGTTGAAACTCTAGAAACTCTAGAAACTCCAGGCACTTTAAATACTCTACAAACTAATTAGTTACGAAAAAGTATAATCATGGGAAACAAACTCAACCGCCAGCTAGTTGGTTTTATCACAGGACTTATCCTGCCTGTAATTAGTTTTTTAGTGATCTTTTTTGTAATGTCCGGGACTCAAAGCCTGGCGGAATATTTGAACAAGCTGGTTTCGCATCATGTTCTTACCAAGTTTTTAAGCCTTGCAGTAATTCCCAACCTTCTTTTATTTTACCTTTTTATCTGGAAGAATTACCAGTATTCATATCGTGGCGTCGTGGGAGCTACGATTATAATTGCCATAGTGATCCTAATCCTACAGATTGCCTTGTAAGAAAGTGAGCTTACCATGGCTCTGTTGTGAAATATTTAGCACAGAATCTTATGTTTACTCTTTTAAGAAAAGAAATAAATGCCTTTTTTAGTAGCCTCTCCGGTTTTGTGGTAATTATTGTTTTCCTGCTGGCCAACAGTTTATTCATTTGGGTATTCCCCGGTGAGTTAAATATTCTTGACAGTGGTTATGCTGATCTGGAATCACTATTCATCATTGCACCCTGGGTTTTCCTCTTTCTGATTCCAGCCATTACAATGCGTTTATTTGCGGATGAGAGAAGGACAGGTACCATGGAGCTCTTGTTTACCAAACCTCTTGAAGATCTTCAAATCATTCTTGGGAAATACATGGCAGGTCTGATACTGGTTTTGCTTTCTCTCATACCAAGCCTTGTTTATTTTGGATCGGTGTGGTATTTGGGTAATCCGGTTGGAAACATTGATGCCGGAGGGTTTTGGGGTTCGTATATAGCTTTGTTTTTTCTTGCAGCAATTTATGTTTCTGTTGGAGTATTTACATCTTCTTTTACCGAGAACCAGATCATTGCATTTATTTTTGCCATCTTGTTGAGTTTTCTCCTTTATGCGGGTATGGATTATATGAGTTCTTTAGCTGTATTTCAATCATCGAATCAATGGTTTATCAGAATAAGTATAAATGAGCATTACCGTTCTATGAGCCGTGGCCTTATTGATTCAAGAGACATTGTATATTTTGTGAGTGTCATTACTCTCTTTCTTTTTTTTACAAAGTTTGTTTTACAGAGCAGAAAATGGAAATAACAACTAAGCTGAGCCGGAAGGAATTATGAACAAAAAGGAACGAATCATACGAAATGTGTTGCAGCTTTTGATGGTTTTGATGCTTATCGCCCTGGTTGGATATCTTTCTTCAATCTGGTTTTTCAGGCTTGATCTTACATCGGAGAAAAAATATACATTATCAAACAACACCAAAAAGATTTTAGAAAAGCTTCCTGATGATGTTTATATCCGGGTTTATCTGGATGGTGATCTGCCCGTTGGGTTCAGGAGATTGCAAACCTCCACCAGGGAGCTTCTGACGGAGTTCCGGGTGTATTCGGGCAGGAAACTGAAATTTGAATTTATAAATCCTTCTGAGGAGGAGGATAGGGAAACAAGGACAATGATTCAGGAACAGTTACTGAAGAAAGGCTTGCGGCCTTCCAATGCACAATGGCGTGACCGGGAGGGTGGAATGTCACAGAAAATCATTTTTCCAGGGGCCCTGATCAATTACAAAGGAATGGAAATGCCGGTTAATTTTCTCAGGAACAATCCTGGTTTATCCGGAGCTGAAAATCTTAACCGGTCGGCAGAGGGACTTGAATATGAATTGATCAATGTAATCCGGACCATCAGCAGTGATTCAATTTATAAAATTGCTTTCCTGGAAGGACAGGGGGAATTGTTTGAGTCAGAAGTAGCGGATGCCTCCAGGGCTCTCACTCAATATTATACAATTGACAGGGGAGCGATAGGTGGGAATCCTGGAATCCTTGACGATTATGCTGCGGTAATTATTGCCAGGCCCACTGAGAGGTTCAAAGAAGCAGACAAATTAGTTCTTGACCAGTATTTGATGAAGGGGGGTCGTATACTATGGCTGATTGACCCGGTTGCAGTGGATATGGATAGTTTAATATATTCGAGCATTACTACTGCATATATCCGGGATCTTAACATCAATGATATGCTTTTTAAATATGGTGTCAGGATCAATGCTAACCTGATTCAGGATATTCAATGTTCTTATATTCCGGTAAATACTGCCCTTATTGGGAACCCACCTCAGTTCACTCCTTTGCCATGGGTGTATTTCCCACTTCTCCAGGGAGAAAAACACCCCATTACCAGAAACCTGAACCTGGTGAAATCTGAATTTATAAGTGTACTGGATACTGTAAAAGGAAATGGCAGAATTAAAAAAACTTTTTTATTAAAAACATCTCCCTATTCCAGGATTGTAGGAGTGCCAAATCTTATTAATTTAAGAGATGCAAGCAATCCTCTTACAGAAGAAAGGTTTGACAAACAGCATTTGCCAATTGCTGTACTTCTTGAGGGTGAATTTGAATCTGCTTTTCAAAACAGGATGATTTCAGAAATTCTTCCGGCTATAGAAAATAATTTTCAGACTAAAAGCATTACTACCAAAATGATTGTGGTTGCGGATGCAGACATTATCCGGAATGATGTGCACATTCAGGATGGTCAGGTGATCCCTCTTGAATTAGGCCGTGACCGGCTGACCCAGGAGTTATACGGCAACAAAGATTTTATAGTGAATGCTATTAATTATCTTATCGATGATTCTGGTCTTATGGAACTGCGTACCAGGGAAATGCGTATCAGGCTGTTGGACAGGGCCAAGATTGGGAGATCTCAAATATTCTGGAAACTGCTAAATACCTTGTTACCCTTAATGATTGTCATATTTGCCGGGATACTTGCGGCGTTTTTACGAAAAAGAAAGTATGGAAAAAGGCCTGATAAGATGTTTGATGCTGCTTAATTTTTTTGTAATATTGATAACTAATTAGGAAAGGGCTTTTTTTGCTCCCTGACTCATTTTTAAAATATATTAAACTATGAAGTTTGTTATTTCAAGTACTGAATTGTTAAGTCACCTTTTGGCAATAAGCAGGGTGATCAGTTCTAAAAATACACTGCCTATTCTTGATAATTTTTTGTTCCGGCTGGAAGGGAATAATTTAGAAATCACTGCATCTGACCTTGAGACCACGCTGACTACAAAATTGAATGTAGAAAACGCAAGTGATTCAGGGAACATTGCCTTGCCAGCGAGAATTCTAACCGATACTTTAAAAGAGTTTGCTGAACAACCACTTACATTTGATATCAATATGGAATCGATGGCTGTAGTTATCATTTCTGAGAATGGGCAGTTCAATATTGTAGGACAGAAAGGACTTGATTATCCACAATTGCCAAGCTTAAAAGAAGATAAAAAAACCAGCCTGCAGATGAATCCGGAAGTATTGCTTCAAGGGATTGCAAAAACTTTATTTGCTACTGCCGATGACGAATTGAGACCCGTAATGAATGGGATTTTTCTGGAGCTTTCGCCAGATAATATAACTTTTGTTGCTTCTGATGCACATAAGCTTGTACGTTATCGCCGGTCTGATGCAGAAGCCGAAAAAGAAGCTTCTTTCATTTTACCTAAAAAGCCCGCCTCACTGCTTAAATCAATTCTTCCCAAAGAAGAGAACCAGGTGAATATTGAATTCGATGATAAAAATGCCTTCTTTACCTTGTCTGATTTTAAACTTGTGTGCCGGCTTGTGGAAGGGAATTATCCAAGCTATAACTCCGTTATCCCAAAGGATAACCCACATAAGCTTACCATAGATAGAATTGAACTTTACAATAGCCTGAAAAGGATATCAGTGTTTTCTAACCAGGCGAGTAACCTTGTAAAATTGCAACTAACAGGTAACCAGATCACCATTTCTGCACAGGACATTGATTTCTCGATTTCTGCCCATGAAAGATTAAATTGCCAGTATGATGGCGAAGATATGGAAATTGGGTTTAAGTCTGTTTTCCTTATTGAGATCCTTGCAAATCTTGCCTCAAAGGAGATTGTTATAGAATTGTCTGATCCTTCAAGAGCAGGGATCATGCTACCCGCAGAAAAAGATAATGAGGATGAAGATGTCTTAATGCTCCTAATGCCTATGATGATAGGACCTTGATGATTTTATGTCCATTTGCTTATAATACAATTTAAAGCTGTAAAATGTTTGTCAGCCTAAGTTCTTTTTAGAACTCCGGGATCAGATGTTTTGCTGATCTGACCAATTCAATAATACTAAATCACTTGATTTATGGACCTTAATCTGAAAAACCCCATTGCTTTTTTTGACCTGGAAACAACAGGAATCAATACTGCCAGAGACAGGATTGTGGAGATCTCTATCTTAAAGATCTCTATTTCAGGAGAGGAAGAGAAGCTTACTATGCGCATCAATCCGGAGATGCCTATTCCTCCCGAATCGACCGAGATACATGGTATTACGGATGAGGATGTAAAGAATGAACCTGGCTTTAAAGAGGTTGCAAAAAACCTGGCTCGCTACCTTGAGGGTTGCGACCTGGGGGGCTACAATTGCAATAAGTTTGATATTCCCTTATTGGCAGAGGAGTTTCTGAGGTCGGGAGTTGATTTCGACATGAAGAAATGCAAAATTGTGGATGTACAGGTAATTTTTCATAAACAGGAACAAAGAACATTAAGTGCAGCTTATAAATTTTATTGTGCCAAAGATCTGAAGGATGCACATAGTGCAGAAGCTGATGCAGGAGCTACCTATGAGATACTGAAAGCACAACTTGACCGTTATGATGATCTTGAAAATGATATTTTATTTCTGAGTGGCTATTCAGCCCATACCAGGAATGTTGATTTTGCCGGGAGGATCATTCTGAATGATAAGGGGGTTGAGATATTCAATTTCGGCAAGCATAAGGGACAAGCTGTTGAGAAAATTCTGAAGGAGGAACCCGGGTATTTTAGCTGGATATTAAATGGAGATTTTCCACTGCATACCAAAAAGGTTCTGACCGCAATAAAATTGCGTTCATTTGGAAGATAAATCAGGGAAATGAAAATTATTTGTATTGGAAGAAATTACAGGGAGCATGCAAAAGAATTTAACAATCCTGTTCCCTTGAAGCCGGTTTTTTTTCTGAAGCCTGATTCATCCATCCTAAAGAATGGCAAGCCATTTTTCTACCCTGATTTTTCAGAGGAAATACATTATGAAATTGAACTTGTATTAAGAATTGGAAGATTAGGAAAAGGAATTGCAGATAAATTTGCTCATCGCTACTTCGATAAAATTGGCCTGGGAATTGATTTTACAGCCAGGGATCTGCAAAAAGAGTGTAAGGAGAAAGGCCTGCCTTGGGAGATATCCAAAGGCTTTGAAGGCTTGGCTCCCCTTGGTAAGTTCCTGTCCAAAGATCACTTTACCGATCTCGCTAACATTGACTTTCACCTGGATATCAATGGTAGAACAGTGCAGGAGGGAAATTCTGCAGATTTGATATTTTCTTTTGATTTTCTTATCTCCTATGTTTCACAATTTTTTCCCTTGAAAAACGGCGACCTTATTTTTACAGGTACACCGGCAGGAGTAGGGCCTGTTAATCGAAACGATCATTTAGAAGCATACATAGGCGATAAAAAACTCCTTGATTTTTACGTAAAGTAGGTTATAAGACTGGAATAATGGAACCTTTGAGACCCGAAGGGGATCAAAGCTCACGAGTAGGTTTTTGCGGTGGCCTGTGGGAACGAAGTAACTTTGGAATGATGGAAGAAGATTCCCATAGTATCATTCCCGTGAACAGTTTTAGACCAAAACCGTTTTTATTCTTTAAGACCCTAAGCCTGACTATAAATTCTCCTCCTTTTTTCAAGGAGGAGTACCGCATTCTGATTGGTGTTGAATTTTGCGGGCTAGCCCTGTGAAATGGATGATGGTTTCGCAGATCAGTCATCAGAATGTGGGGAGGTGGTTCTTTATTTTTCCCCTTATGAATGACAATTAGTACTTGTACTGTATATCTGGATCAATCATAGTCAACAGGCAAATTCACAAACTCTTCAATCCTGTATACAGGGTACCTCCGGTAGCTTTTTTCCGTGTACGGAGAATTGGAATATATAAAACGCATTTGTGCATTGTGATTCTCAGAAAAAGAACTGTCTTCTGCTTTCCTTTTTTCAAACTCCTGTTTAAAAGCCGGGTTTTCCTCAAGGTATCTCAAGGCCTTTTTTTCAAAGCCAAGGCTTGAGAAATACTCCCTTCTGTCAAAAACCGGATCAAAGAAATTCCAGCTTAAGTAAGAATCTATCGTGGTGGGTTCAAGCACCTCCATAATGAACCTGTTTCTGCGTTGATCCATTTTAATTATGTAATCGCCTTTATAAAATTGAATGCTTTGTGTTTCTTTTCTAACCCGGATTTCCTCATTTCGAAAATGGCCATTGGAAAGTCGTTTTGAAAAATTAACAGCTGTAATATAATATGCATCAACTTCTACTGCAGTATCAATTGAGATTTTATTCATTTCAACGCCATTGATCTCAAGACTTTGAATTGTTTTTTCCCAGGCCTGAGGAATAATATAAGCATAGGGTTTTGAAATTTCCTCACTGGGAGTAAAATATTTATAAAATGGAATCTCTTTTTCATAGGGCTTGTCCTGGTCATAAGAAAAAACCTCCAGGCCACTGATAGAACTTATCTTTGTCCCGGCTTCGTAACCTTTAAAAATGATACTTTCATATTTGCTGGTGTCAGATTCCCATCTCGAAATAAAATTGTTCATTTTCAGGCTGTTTTCATTCGCCCGGTTTCGGGTATTGATGATCTCTTCATGATGGTCATTTGCATACTCAGTAAGTGCAAAAATAAAATTATATACAGATTGTACCTGGTGTTTAAATTCCTTATACACATGATTTTCCGTCATGAAAGCATAGCAGTTGAACAGGGAGGCAAAACCCGTTGATACCCTTGGAGCATCGAAGTAAGAGGCTATTCCCCGGGAGGGATCCCTATGGGTCCAGTTCACATAGGGTGTCATTTCATAAGCAGTTTTTTTCATGCTGTCATAAAGTGAAGGAAGCATGACTTTATCAAAGTATACTGACATGGGCCCGGGTAATTTCTGATAAATGGTAGGTATCAGGGTCAATACATATTGGTGATCAGATCCGTTGGTAACATGTGTGTCGAGGAATATATGAGGGTTGACTTTCTGGAAGATACGGATAAGGGAACGGGCATTTTTACTATCCATTTTTATGAAGTCCCTGTTGAGGTCCAGGTTTTTTCCATTGCCACGGAAGCCGGCTTCAGGTGGGGTTTCCTGGTTTGACCGGTTGAAGGGACTCCTGTTCAGGGCACCTCCAATATTGTATACCGGAATTATACATAATACTGCATTTTCCAGCATCTTATCCATCTTATTATAACCCGATAGAATATCCATAGAAAACTGAATGCTTGCATCAATGCCGGGAGGCTCTCCCGGATGGATACCATTGTTGATGAAAACAATGCATTTATCAGTTTCTCCATTCAAAACACTTTCAAAATCTGCGTCCTGAGTGATTATGAATAGATGTAGTGATTTGCCAATATCGGTTTTCCCAATCTCAAACAGACTGGCTCTGTCATATTTATTATCGAGGAATTGATAGGCGGCAATTACCTCGTCATACCTTAAGGTTTCATTCTCCGGATAACGAAGATTGATCTGGCTATGACCCCTGACTGAGCCAAAAATCAATGCCAGATTTAGAAGAAAAAGCTGAAATAGAAGTTTCATATTTTGAAATTATATTTTACTCCGTAAGCCATGCCTGTCGGCAGGCAGATGTTTAACTTCCTGGAAAAATATCAATAAAAAGCTTAAGGGGCAGTCTCAAAAGGCTATGTTTTAGTCATCCTGAACTTGTTTATTCACTTTGTTCATGAGATCGCTGCGCTAAGTTCAGGATCTGAAAACAACTGTCTGTCAGCACAATAAGATTCTGAACTAAATTACTCCCTTTGGTCGTGAGATAGTTCAGAATGACTACTTTTGAACCTTATGAGACAGCCCCATAGAATTACATTAACCATCTAACCTACAATACTGTAACCGCTGCGCGGTAACTGTTTTAAAGAAGAATCGGATCTTCCCAGCGTTCCTTCCGGATGGCAGGTTTTTTCAAACCCCTGGAAGGTCGCAATAATTCTGCTCCAAACCTCCATTCTTCAGTGAAATTAATGAAAAAATTCTTTATTTTTTGATCTTTACAATCTGGTTCAATAATTGATAAAACTTCATCAGGATTTTTCCTGTCTTCCCTCACCAGCTTATAAAAATACTCCAAAATATTTTGATTTGTTTTGGAAAGGTAATGGTTTTCAGACTCTGTCAGACTTCTCCTTATATTGGCATAAAAGTCTTTGACGATTTCATACCTTTTCTGCTGTTCAGAAAGTAATAAATCCAGAAAACCGAAGCGGGAGGCAAAGTTGGAATACCTGGATTTAACATTCGACAATACCTTTTCTGGAATTTCATTCTCAGGGATCATTCTCAGGGTGTATATTTCCCAGTACCTGAATATCCCGGCATATCCGAGTGCGTCAAGATCATCTGCCACCGGCAGAATTATTTTTGCGGAGCTGGGTGAGATATCGTTCTGCAAGTTATGATAGGATTTATTATCATGTATCTCGATGGCATTTAAAATATCATTAAGGCCTGTCGGTTTTAATCTGGAGTTTTTACGGAAATACTCCTCACAATGATCTTTACTGATCTGGCCATGTTCAGGGCTAAGACTTTCTGTCATTCCAAGGTCGTGGAAGAAGATTGCAATGAGGGTATTTTCAATATCTGAATAGGGGACGGGAATGTTTAAACGATCTAAGGCGTAAAACAATTTTTTAGCAAAATTCCAGGACCTGAGACAATGTGTTTCATCATGGGATGGAAGCCAGCTTTGGGCAAAACCAAGCTTTAAATATTTATAAAGTTTGCTCAGCCATTTATTTTCAGCTTCAGAAATATATTGTTCTGGAATGAGGCTCATATTCAAAAAAAAAGCAAAGAATAATCTTCCTTGCTTGTTTTGTTTCCCGTTTCGAAAAACTTCACTTTTCCTCTCTGATCTCAATTGCCAGATCAAGAATGGTTGTGTCGTCAAGAGTTACTATCCCTCCGTCGGGACCTTGTTCCATATGAATTCCTACACTCTCACCTTTGTTGTAATTCGCTCCTCCAAAATAGTTTCTTACAGTTTCCACATTCATGTCTAATTTTTCGGCAATTCTGTGCATGCTGCCATTCGGTAATTCATCTTTAATTTTTCGTAACTCATTGAATGTGATAGTTCTTGACATACCTTGGTAGTTTTAATTAATAAAAAGAGGACTTCAAATATAATCATTTCCTTTGTAAATATCAGCTATGATCTGACTTTAAAGGTCCAGGATCTCTCATGATGAGTACATGACAGTCACCGAGAAAATTAAATCCCAGTTTCCTGTATAGTCTGATTGCGGCCAGATTTGATTTGAAGACTTCCAGTTTAATCTGGCACTTTTTTTCCTGAGCAAATTTTATGGATTCAAGTCCCAAAAAATATCCCAGACCCTTTTCCTGGAATTCAGGCAAAATTCCAAAATGATGCAGATATATCCTTCGGCCATTATAAGTCATCCATGATGTCCCGATAATTCCCTCTCCTGATATTTTCTCTAAAATCAGAAGTTTCCCTCCTGTTTGAAGACTTCGTTCAATGACATGTTCATCATCATCTCTTTCTTTTTCTGCCATACCGGTACTTTCCCAAATTGATAAAACATGGGGATAATCTTCCTTCCTGTAATCTCTGATGATGTAATCTTTCATTTTTTGCCTTGTCCTGATATATGTCTACAGGTTAAACAATAACTTATGCCACAAAAGTGGGGACATCTTCTGATAATTTAGGTCAAATGTCAGAAGGCAAATGCATGCCACGTAAAATGCGACGAAGGAGCATATTTTACTGTGGGCAAATGTATCATGTAAATAAAAGAGGTCTTAACATTTGACATTATACCTTTGACCTCTGACTTTTGACATTATTTCTTCTTTTATCACTCATCTCTCACTTGTCCGCCGAAACTTTAGTAAAGGCGGATCACTCACTTCTCATTTCAGCTCTGCCCTTCGCCCTACGCCCTGTGCCCTTCGCCTCTTCCTCTCATCCTTCAACCTTAACAACATAAACCTGTCCTGCTTCATGACGAACAACCCTTATTTTATCTCCTTTTGAGATATACCCGATCTGCGCAATGGCATCAAAGACATTCCCTTCAATTTCCACTTTTCCCGCCGGACGAAGTATCGTTACAGCGAATCCTGTTTTTCCCACATTTTCCTTTTGTCTGGCAGCATCCACTCCAACATATCCCTCTGTTTTTTCCTGTACTGAATAAAGGGCAAATTTTAATTTCCTTGAACCAAAAATCCCTTTTGAAGCAATCAGGGAAGTAGTTATAGATATGAATACAGAAAGGAGTACGACAAAAAGAGCTTTAACCAGGGCTTCAATTGCCAATGTTGGGTCTATCCTAAATACGATATTATCCACAAGGCTCAGGGTAAGTCCTGTTAGCATAAAAATGATACCCAGTATTCCGGCAACACCAAAGCCGGGGATTGCAAAAATTTCTACGGCAATTAATATAAGTCCAACAATGAAAAGAAGCAATTCCCAGTTTTCGGCAAGCCCTTCAAGGTATAGAGGCGCGAAATAAAGAGTTGCAGCAAAGGCAGCAGCAGCAATAGGAAATCCAATTCCCGGGGATTGCAACTCATAATAAATGCCACCGACAATGATCATGATCAGAAGTCCGGATATTATCGGACTTATTAAAAAGAGAATTATCTTATCAAGAGGGGTTGGATTGTATTGCCTGAGTTCGTAGTTTTCAACTCCTGCAAGTTCCAGGACTTCACTGATATTTCCAGCCTGTCCCTCACAAAAGCCAACTTTCATTGCCTCGTCTGCGGTAAGGGTAAGAACTTTACCGGTATCGCTTACATTTTTAACATAGATGGATGGATCAACCATGGCCTCTGCTATGGCAGGGTCACGGTGCCAGCGAATCAGGGTATCTCCATTCACAATGCTTGTGTCTTTTCCATGTGCTTCGGCAGTAGCCCTCATGGTTGATCGCATAAACGACTGGTATTTATCAGGCACCTGCTCGCCTGATTGATTTACAACGGTAGCAGCCCCAATATTGGATCCCGGTCTCATATAGATCCGGTCACATGCAATCGCAATCAGTGCTCCTGCTGATGCGGCATTATTGTCAATAAACACATATACCGGTATTTTTGAGTTTAGGATTTTGGTGCGGATGGAATCGGCAAATGTGACCAGTCCCCCATAAGTATTCATATGAATGATTATGATATCAGCACCCAGTATATTTGCTTCTTCAAAGCTTTCCTTGGTAATCCTCCATACCGGTTTTGCAATTTCCTTTTTGATATCAAATTTATATACCAGGGTTTTATGATTGCTGCTATCTGCTTGTCCAAAGGCAGCAGATTGTATAGTGAGTATGGCAAGAACACTGAAAATTGTTGGAAAATATTTTAACATTTTTGTTTTTTTGTTATTATGAAATTTGGTTTTTATCAGGCTTAACTCTTTAGATTCTGACCCTAAGTGTCAGAACCTGACATACATAATTGGTAATCCCCGGATTCCAATTATATTTCGTCATTATTTATGCCTGAAGCATTAATAATCCGGGTTAAATTTATGGATTTTCAATCTATGTTCAAACTCTTTAGCTCATTAAGAAATCGTTTTAGCCCTTCTTTTTTTTCAGCATCAAAATGATAGCTGATATCTTCACTGAGGTAATGAAATAATTCTTCGTGGTTTAATACTGTATTTTCTCTTGCTTTATCCACAAGCTCCCGGATGTGAGAAACTCCATATCCTAGAGCTTCATTGAAAGATTTAAGAAACTTTTGATCAATTTTCTTATTTGCAGTCCAGGTTGCAAAAACGAAAGGTAAACCAGTGTAGTTCCACCATTCTTCAGAAAGGTCCCAAACGTAGCGGTACTTTTTTACCATCCCAAAGGCTCTGTCCCCTATAATGATGCATGCCTCTTTCCCTTTGAGGTAATTATTCTCAAAACCAGGAGTCGCAGAGATCCAGTTAACATTGATTTCCCAATACCTGGTAGCGAGTATCCGGGCCAGATTTACGGAGGTGCGCGATTGGTAATCCAGTATTATACTTTCAATTTTATGGAGTGGGGTATTGCTGTAGAGGATCACTGAACGTACCGGCCCTCTGGCGCCGATACAATAATCAGAAATAATTTCATGATTTTTCAGGCCTGGCAGAACGGCGACAGGAACCAGCCCGATGTCAACCTCATTATTCAGGAGCTTTTCTGCACAAGCGGCAGGATGATCCAGGGAAAGTTCAATTTGATTAAGAATTTTAGGATTGCTTAAACCAAATAAAAAAGGTGTGGTATTCAGGTAAGAAACAGCTGAAATTCGATATTTTGAGTCCATTATTTGCGAAATGCAGATTGAATGAATTTGTTTTTTGAGCGTACTAAATTACAAAAAATGGGGTTTATTCTTATGAATGAGGTAATAATTTAATATGTTATAGTGGGATTAAACTTAAGATTTAAATGGTGAAAAGGAAGATGAGAAAATTCTCCTCCTTATCAAGGAGGAGTACTCTGGCGAAGCTTGTGGAGCCAGAGGGAGGTGGTTATTTTTAGGTTGATACGTATGCCTGGAGCACTATAATATTATTATAATTTACCGCTAAATATACATACCTTTGTTTTGCTTATTAAATGGTATTAAACCCCAGGGCAAGCCTTGTACCCTTGTTTCGGGGGCAACCCCGGGGAATTTAACCACTTCATTCTCGTTCGCGAATCCGCCGCAAGCGGAGAAGGAGGATTAAAATATTGTTTATGAATTCTGCAAGTTTACATGCAATATCGCCTATTGATGGGAGGTATAGGGATAAGCTAAAGGAGTTATCTGCCTATTTTTCAGAAGCATCTTTATTTCGTTACCGGCTCAGGGTGGAGGTGGAATATTTTATTGCCCTCTGTCAACATCCGCTGCCTCAATTAATATCCGTCCCAGAGGAGAATTACGAAAAACTGAGAGATCTGTACCGGAATTTTGATGATGATTCTGCCTTAAGAATAAAAAAAATAGAAGAGCTGACTAATCACGATGTTAAAGCAGTTGAGTATTTTCTGAAAGAGAAATTTGAAGTATTTGGACTGGCAGAATACAAAGAGTTTATTCATTTTGGATTGACCTCACAGGATATTAATAATACAGCTGTACCCAGGCTTTATTACGATGCTGTTGACGAAGTGCTTTTTCCCAACCTGGAACAGCTTATAGCAGAGCTCAGGGAGCTTTCTTCGGAATGGGAAAATGTGCCCATGCTTGCAAGAACCCATGGTCAGCCTGCTTCACCAACCAGGCTTGGGAAAGAACTTGGTGTTTTTGTTGAAAGACTTGAGAAACAAATGGAAAGCTTCATGACTATACCCAGGACCGGTAAATTTGGTGGGGCAAGCGGGAATTTTAATGCACATCATGTTGCTTATCCAAAGATAGACTGGCCGGCTTTTGCTGATAACTTTTTGTCAGAAAGCCTGAACCTTGTTCGTTCCCGTACCACTACACAAATAGAGCATTATGATTATCTGGCTGCATCTTTTGATAATTTAAAAAGAATCAGTACCATACTCATAGATTTGAACCGGGATTTATGGACCTATATTTCCATGGAATACTTTAAACAGAAAATACGTAAAGGAGAAGTAGGTTCATCAGCTATGCCACATAAGGTAAATCCTATAGATTTTGAGAATTCAGAGGGAAACCTGGGTTTTGCGGTGGCTATTCTTGAATTTATGTCTTCAAAGCTTCCTGTTTCCAGGCTTCAGAGAGATCTTACCGATTCTACTGTATTGAGAAATATTGGCCTTCCGGTAGCTCATATGTTGCTTGGTATAAAGTCAAGCCTGAAGGGCCTGGATAAATTAATTCTCAATAAAGAAAGATTGCAAAAAGATCTGGAAGAAAATTGGAATGTGGTTGCTGAAGCTATTCAAACTATTTTGCGAAGAGAAAACTTCCCAAATCCTTATGAAAAACTTCGTGACCTTACCAGGAAGAATAAAGATATATCGGCAGAATCTATTCGCAATTTTGTAAATAAACTGGATGTACCACAGGAAATAAAAAAAGAAATTCTTAAAATTACACCTGCTAATTATACAGGGGTCAGGGATAGGTTTTGAAGACCTCTTAAAGATATGGTTTTCACAAATAAATATTAATCATTAATTTTCGTAATTATAATTTGTCTCAAAAATTAATATCTCTTTGTTGTCATACTGAACTCGCCTGCCTGCCGAACAGGCAGGTTTCAGGATTTATGAGTAATCAGGCACTTATGGCTTTGTATGCAAGACTTTTTTGAGATAGACCCGGGGTTGATTTATAGTTTTTAAACTGATGAGAGAATTCATAAAAGTATTGAGATATATTGTTCCCTATTGGTTCAGGGCATCGCTTAATGTGATATTCAATATATTATCTGCCCTTTTTGCATTGTTCTCATTTGCCTTGACTGTGCCTTTTCTTCGTATTCTTTTTGATACACAAAACCTGGTTTTAGACAAAGTTCCGTTTGAGCTGACCAAAGAATCTTTAGGAAATAACCTGAATTACCTGATCAGTTATTTAATTACCAACTATGGTAAGGGAGAAGCTTTGATGTACGTTAGTATTGGAGTTATAGTTGTAACCTTCCTGAAAGCCGGTTTCCGGTATTTGGCAAATCATTTTCTTGCACCGGTTCGAACAGGGGTGGAAAAAGACATCAGGAATGATATCTACCGTAAGATACTGAGGCTTCCACTTTCATATTATACCGATGCCCGTAAAGGAGACGTGATTTCGAGGATATCTACTGATGTGAAGGAGGTTGAGGTATCTATTGTGAGTTCACTCGAAATGGTTTTCCGGGATCCTATAACTATACTTATTTTCCTGACTTCCATGTTTTTAATTAACGTGAAACTTACACTGCTGGCGCTGATAATGTTGCCAATCAGTGGTATTTTGATTGGAAGAATTGGGAAAAAATTAAAGGCAACTGCATTTAAGAGCAGGGAAAAAATGGGGATCTTACTTTCGGTGATTGAGGAAACTCTTTCGGGCTTGAGGATAATTAAAGCCTTTAATGCTGAAGAACATTTCGTGGATGTTTTTGGGAGGACTAATACTTCTTTTGCCCGACTGCAAAAAAAGGTATATCGCCGACGCTACCTGGCAAACCCCCTGAGTGAGTTTCTTTCCACTTCTGTGATGATGGTACTTATGTTTTATGGAGGAAACCTTGTTTTAAGTGGTAACTCCGGCCTCTCTTCGGAGTTGTTCATTGCCTATATTATAGTATTCTCTCAGGTAATTGTTCCGGCTAAAAATATTTCTACAGCTTATTTTAATATTCAAAAGGGCCTGGCTTCAATGGACCGTATCAAATACATTCTTAGCGCAGAAGAAACTATTAAAGATATCGGGAATCCGGTTTCAATATCTGAGTTTAAGGATTCTATTGAATTCAGGGATATTGATTTCAGCTATAATACAGAACCTGTGTTGAAAAAGATAAATTTAGTTGTGAAGCGAGGCCAGACCATTGCCCTGATTGGTCAATCAGGTGGCGGAAAATCAACCCTTGCCGACCTGGTTCCCCGTTTTATCGATCCACAGGGAGGAGAGGTTTTACTGGATGGAATTCCTGTACGGGAGTATAAAATTGTGGATCTCAGGAATCTTATGGGCATAGTAAACCAGGAGCCTATTTTATTTAATGATTCTTTTTATAACAATATTGCTTTTGGGGTGAATGGCTCGCGAAGAGATGATGTTATAAATGCGGCAAAAGCAGCCAACGCACATGATTTTATTATGGAAACACCTGATGGTTATGAGTCCAATATCGGAGAACGGGGAGGAAAACTCTCAGGTGGACAAAGGCAAAGGCTGAGTATAGCACGGGCACTGCTTAAAGATCCCCCAATACTGATTTTTGATGAAGCTACCTCAAGCCTGGATACCGAGTCGGAGAGACTTGTTCAGGATGCCATTGAGAAATTGAAGGAGAATCGTACTATCCTGGTGATTGCCCATCGTTTATCCACCATAAAAAATGCTGATATTATTTGTGTGATTCATGAAGGTGAAATTGTGGAAAGCGGAAAGCACGAAGAATTACTGGCCAAAAAGAGCTACTATCACAAACTGCATAACCTGCAGGTGGAGGAATAATTCAAGAGTTCAATACAGTTCCTGGTTTAAGATTGTTCAGGGTTACCCGGGTTTGGGAGGTGGATTTCTCTTAATTCTCCCCCTTTTTTCAAGTATGTGTACCCGGGTTTAGGAGTTGGACTTCTCTTAATTCTCCCCCTTTTTTCAAGGGGGAGTACCCGAGTTTACGAGGGGGAGGGGGTTCTCCGCATTCAACTCTTCAACTTTAATCATTCACTATATTCCCTCAAAGCCAACCTCAAGGTCCTGGCAATATCATCTCTCAGGCTTTTTGGCTTCAGTACTTTGGCATCATTCCCCAATCCCAGTATCAGTACCTTAAATTCATAGGTGGGATGTACTTTTAAACTGAAAATTACTTTTTCTTCATTTTCTTCTACTAACTCCTGACTCTCGTGTAATGGTTTAGTGATCAGGTATGAAGCCTGGGGTTTTAGCACTTGCAGAAATATTTCCGGGGGTGGCCCAGGGGGGGAGATCACCCCGACTGTGTTTTTAAAATATTCAGAAGCTCCGAAGTTTTTCGGAATGTATTCGATATCTGAATATTCAATCATCTGGATACGATCAAGCCCATAGGTTCTTATTTCTTTCAGTTCTTCATTCAGCCCAATTACATACCAGCGGTTACGGTATTCTTTTAACAGGTAGGGGTGAAGGTGAACCATGTATGGTTTGTCTTCATAAAAAGGCTGGTAACGAATAAGTATTACAGTACTGCCCCGAATGGCTTCAATTAGTTTTTGAAGGAACTGACTTCCTTTAATAAAAGGCACCTTTTCAAAATCTATGAAGTCATAATCAGGAGACTCCTTTTTCATGCGCCTGATATTAACAGCATCAATAATTTTCTGAACCGTACCTGTAAAACCGGAGAAAATGTCAAGATATTTGAACTGGTCAAGAATGGTGGAAGCAAAAGCCAGGCTTTCCATTTCTTCTTCATTCAAGGGTATCTTGTCTATAGAATAATCAGGATCTTCGTAGAAGTAACCGCCTCTCTGGCGGTCGAATTTTATTGGAGCATTATAGGCAAGCCTGTTGTCATAGCGCATATCATGGATATCGCCATCCAGGGTTCTTTCCCCCAGGGGATGAATATCGAGTGCATCTTCACAGGCCTGCATGAGTTTTTCTTTCGATACAAGCTTTCCGCCAATAAGGCAGCGATTGATTACCCGGTAGCGGATAAGAGCTTCTTTATTGCGTGGCATTCTAATTTTTTGAAATGATTTGTTTTAAAGTTAGTCATTTTAGCTTTACATATCTGCCAGGATTTGTGAATTAATAGCTCCCCCGGACAATGATAATAATAAACTAAGCACCGGGCTTTAGCCTGGTGGTAACTATAGATGAGGAGAATTATCAGTCAGCTCAATACAGTCTTTCAAAACTGGCTGGTTTTATAGCCTGCGAAAATACCACTGCATTACTGTTTGCGGCAATTCTTACATTAAGTTTTAAAAAGGACAGGGTAGGGATCAATAATATTGGCTTTAAGTGATGCCGTTAAGGTTTTTTCTGTTTATTTCCTGAATCTAAATTTTTTCTCAACCAGGCTCAGTTCCGTACCTCAAGATTTTTTTCAGAAAACTGTAATAACGGCTTTGATATTAAAATATAATTACGTAAATTACGTTACGAATAAAACGTTACGAAAAATACGTAATAATAATTAATATGAAACCTTCTAATCCTTTTTTAATAAGTGCATATTATTCACCTAAATACTTTTGTGACAGGGAGGATGAAACAGAAAGCTTGCTGGAAGCATTTAGATCAAAAAGGAATGTGACTTTGACATCTCTGCGAAGAATGGGGAAAACAGGTTTAATCCACCATGTTTTTTATAAGGTACGATCTGAAAAATCTGTATCTGTCCATTACCTGGACATTATGCCGACAATTGATCTTAAAGGGTTTTTGCAGACCCTTGGAATGATAATCACAAGAGAACTCGCAGTTGGCAAGGGAAGTTTTATAAAAAAGGTTGGAGATCTTTTTAGATCTGTCAGGCCTGTAATTAAATACGACGGTTTATCTGGTCAGCCATTATTGAGTTTTGAATTCAGAACAGAGGAAGAAATGACTCATACACTTGATGAGATCTTTAAATTCCTCGGAAATCAAAAAAAAAGATTTTTTATAGCACTGGATGAATTTCAGCAGATTGTCAATTATCCCGAAAAAAATGTGGAAGCACTTTTACGGAGTAAGATTCAATCCCTTCACAATGCTACATGGATTTTTTCAGGAAGCCACAAGCACCTCTTAACATCAATTTTCGGGAAACATAGTCGTCCGTTTTATCAAAGTACTGATATGCTTCATCTGGCATCAATAAGCTCTGATAAGTATAAGCAATTCATCAACCGGCATTTTCAAATGGCTGGGAAAACGATGGAGTATAATATAGTAGAAAAACTTCTGAACCTGACAAGAAATCATACATTTTACGTTCAGTATCTTTGTAATCGTCTATTCAGCCTGAACTCAGGCACTATTACTCTAAAAACAGTAGATTCCTTATGGTTGGAAATACTGAAAGAACGTGAGTTTGTTTTTTATAATTACAGAAATCTTTTAACCAGGAATCAATTCAGATTACTTAAGGCTTTAGCCATGGAAGAAAACCTTGTGCATCCTTTGTCGGGAGATTTTGTTATGAAATATGGTTTAAAAAGTCCTAGCTCAGTAAAATCAGCAATGGATGTACTCATGAACAGGGAACTGGTTGTCAGGGAAACAGAGTGTTATCTTATTCAGGATGTATTTCTGAATGCATGGCTTAAGCAGTTGCCTTGAAATTCTGAAGTATATCGTCATAGGGCAAAATATCAATGGCCCGCAGCTTTAGGGGCTGTACTTTGCTTTTTAGACAGACGGCCCTTAGCCCCAATTGAAAATAAGGCTATAACCTTAAAATAAATTTGCATATTTCAGGCTTTAGCCTTATTTTTGGATTGTATAATTAAGGCTATAACCTTATGAAAAAAAATAAACTTATAAGAGAACAGCTTGATAATAAGATTATTAAGTTCCAGAAACTGGATAAGATAGTTATACCTCCAAATGGATGGATATATTCCATTAGGCAAGGAATTAATATGTCATTAAGACAACTTGGACAAAAGCTATCCATTACTCCCCAAAGCGTTAAAGAAATTGAGGAGAGAGAAAAAAATGGTACAATCTCGATTAAGGTGTTAAAACAAGTTGCTTTAGCCCTCAACATGCAATTTGTTTACGGTTTCATACCCAGAGACAAAACACTTGAGAGCATGATTGAGAGAAGAGCATTTGAACTAGCCAGATCTATTGTTGTGCGGACATCCATTCAGATGAGTCTTGAGGATCAAAAAATCTCGGAAGAAAGAATGAATAAGGCAATTAAAGAAAAAGCTGAGGAATTAAAAAATGAAATGCCTAAAATATTATGGGACTAGAGCTTGACTATATAAAGGGTCAGACCCCACTCGAAGAAGAAGAGAAGGAAGAACTAAAAATTAAAACCATTTCAACCAGAGGTGAGTTGGACGAGTTTGAACAAGCAAACATAGAGGAAGCTATAGAATGGAGCCTTAAGAAGAGAAACTCGCACGAAAAGATTCTAACAGTTAAATTCATAAAAGATGTACACATAAGAATGTTCTCAGAGGTTTGGGGTTGGGCAGGTACTTTTAGAAGAACCAACAAGAATATCGGTGTGGATAAGTACTTAATTGAACAAGAATTGCGTGTATTACTTGATGATTGCAAATTCTGGATTGAGAACAAAACCTACCCTGTAGATGAAATAGCAATTAGGTTCAAGCATAGACTGGTTAAGATTCATCCATTCCCAAATGGAAATGGACGACACTCAAGGTTATGTGCTGATATCTTAGCTTCTCATGCATTAAACCAGTCTGTTTTTACCTGGAGTGGAAATAATATTACTGACAAAGGTGAAACACGGACTAAGTACCTTGAAGCAATATACCAAGCAGACCAAGAAAACATTAAACCATTAATAAAATTTGCCAGATCATAAAATCAACTGGGGCTAATAAATAGGACTTCATGTGGTTGGCATATCTCGGCATGAAGTCCCGTTTGCACTATATCACGCGGTCAATTTACTCTCTATGGTTTTTTCGTTTCATACATTCACCCGATTTTGTAAATGGGAAATAACAATGTTGGTTTTTTGGTAATTACGAATGCAGGTTTTTTAGCAATTCCTGACCACATGGATGTGGTTTAATAGTATTCCGGGACTTATATTCAGGAAAAAATATATTTTTTCCTTAATGCATATACACTGCATTGTTGATGATTATATTCGTGAAATTCAAATTTCAAAAAAAAGAAATGACAATAAAAGATTTCGAGAAAAATATTAGTTCTGATTTGCTTGAAAGAGGCAATAATTATTTCATGGACGAATGTGTAGACAATCTGGATGAAATTGATTCAGGATTATGGATGGCACAGGTTTATGGTACTTACACCTATACAGTGGAAGTAAGAACCCGCAAAACGCAAATTAAAGGATGGGATTGTAATTGTCCTTATGATCATGGCCCGATATGTAAACATGTAATAGCAACTTTCTATGCCATCGCGGAAAGTATGGAATTGAAAAAAACACAATCCAAACAAGAAACAGGAAAGAAAAAAGGCACTAAGAAAGATAAGCTGGGAGAGATTTTCAATAAAACTTCCAAAGAGGACCTTCAAAAGTTTATTGTATCTCAATTCAGGAGAGATTACGGTTTAAGAAATGCTATTATTGCACATTTTGCAGAACTCTTAAATGAAGATCCGGACAAGAAGTACCGCACAATAATTCGACATATTTTTAAAGCTGCTCAAGGACGGGATGGATTTATTGATTACTATTCTGAAAAATCATTAACTGATCCATTATTTGAGCTTGTCCGGAAATCTGAAGAATTTGTTGCAAAAAAGAATTTTACTGAAGCCTTCTCTATTACTAAAGCATTATTAGAGGAAGTCCCGGAATTATTGAGTTATATGGATGATTCTGATGGAGATATTATGAGTGTAATTGAAAATGCTTTTGATTCTTTTTCCCTCATTGCTGAACAGGCATCTCCCTTATTGAAAGATGAGCTATTTAGCTATTGTATTTCTGAATACCCTAAAGAAGTGAATCATAATTTTGGCATTGATACAGGATTTTTATACTTACTTCCGCAATTGATCACAACAGATGAGCAGGAAAAACAATTCTTTGACCTTATTGATCAACAAATTGAAATAGAAAAAAAGAAAGACTATTTCGATTATAGTGTTGTTAATTTAATAGAAAACAAAATTAATTATTTACAACTGACCAATAGGGAAAATGAAGCACAGGCCTTAATAGAAGCTAATAGTAACTATGCTACTTTCAGAGAAATGCTGATAAATCAGGCTATTTCCAAAAAGAAATTTGACCTTGCCGGAGAATTGTGCAATGAAGGAATTACAATTGCCGAAAAAGAACATTATTCGGGAACTGTTGATAAGTGGCATTCTAAACTTCTTGAAATTGCTGAAAAAGCAAAAAACAAAAATGAAATCCGCAAATGGTCTGAAAAGCTGTATTTCGATAATTATTTTAGCATGAAATATTATCGAAAATTAAAATCCACATACTCAAAAGACGAATGGCTGGGTAAATCCGATAGAATAATCAATCATCTGCAAGGAAAAGATCAAAGAGGAGGATATGATAAACTAATTGCACTTGCTAAGATTTTTATTGAAGAAGAATATTTAGCCAGACTCTTGAAACTGGTGCAAATTAATTCCGGAAGAATCAATTTAATTGATAATTATGCTATTCATCTTCAGAAATCATATCCTGCCGAAATATTAAGTTTATATGATGAAGGTATTAAAGAATATGCAAAAAGAACAGGAAGAGGGATTTACAATGAAATAGCCGCTTATATGAAAAAGATGAAGAAAATAAAAGGTGGTAAAGAAAAAGTAAAAGCATTGATTAAATCTTTCAGGGGACAATACCAAAACAGAAAAGCAATGATGGAGATACTGAATGAGAATTTCCCTGAAACTATTCCGATAAAAACTGATAAAGTAGTACAAAAACGGATTGATACTAATTTGAAGTTTTTTTAATCGGTAATACGTTTAATAAAGAATAATTGGAATTACTTAATCGACAGAAAAATGATAAACCGAAGACCATAGAGATGAGTTCAGCAAAGCTAATTTTTCTGGTTAAATTATACCTCTGTGTTTTAATTCCCAGAAACATTTGGCTGTGGCATTTATGTCCACTGCAGCATTATGGGCTTCCTGAAAGTCCTCCCCGAATAGTGTTTGGTGTAATTCATTAAGGGTGGGCCACTTGTATCCATATTGTCCGGGCAGTTTGCAGAAATTGGTTGACTTCTGCATAGTGCAAATCCTGGTTTTATTGAACAATTGACTGGAGATTTGCTTGCGGATGAATTCGGCCCCAACAATTTTTTCATCAAAACTTATGTTGTGAGCAACCAGGGAGTCTGCCCTGGCAATATCAATTGCAAATTTTTCCAGTACCTGCTTCAGCTCATAACCTTCTTCCATAGCTCGTTCGGTTGAAATGCCATGTACGTTTGCTGCCTCAGCAGGGATATTGTATCCTTCCGGTTGGATAATGAAGTCGTTTTGTTCCATCAGGTTTCCGTTATTGTCGTAAATTAACCAGGCAATCTGTACCATCCTGGGCCAGTTGGCGGTATCGCTTACAGGTGCTTTCCAGTTTCTGGGCAGTCCTGTTGTCTCAGTATCGAAGAATAAATACATAGTATTAATTTATTTGTGTGACTTATTATTTTTTAGCGGCAAGAATGTTATTTTTTCAAATTTAATAAAAATTATCTCTTGCATTGATCTTAAAATTATGTCTTAGGCTTATTAGGATCACAGTTTTAAGGGAGGCGGTCTAATAGATGATTGTTTTAGGTACTTTAATATTGAAAACATGTAGGTGGCCGTAGATGAGCTCTGGTGGGCCGGGGGTATTTTGATGAGGTTTTTGTTGTAATTTGAATGTAAAGGATTAAAATGTAAAGTGCGCTTAAGCGCACTGTTAAAACATTTGAGATATGCTTTTTACACCAGGCTTTAGCCTGGTGGTATTTGTAGATAAGCAGATTGCAAGTCAGCTTTTAGCTGACTTTACATTTTGATTTTTTTGTATGTTTAATCAGGGGAAATGGGTACGCTTAATTGCTAAAACCTGTGTATTCTTATTTGCCATTTTCTGTGCATTGTAAGTTGCGGCTTACAGCTTATAGTTCAAGCTGATTTTCAACACAAGATGGATAGTGAAAAAATAACTTTATTTTTTAGAATAGAAAATCCCAAAGCAAAAAAATAAAAACAATACTAATGGCAATTATTATTGGTTCAGTAGTTGCCTGGTTGGCCTGGCACAATAATAAATATGATTTTTCAGTAAGGAATTCTTATCCATTCAAGACCAACTCAGAATACACCTTTGGAATCGATGTTTGCAATCAATTACCAGGCATATTCTGCAGCAATGTATGTTTCCATAGTTAAGAGAGGTATTGATAGCGAACTGTTTGAATCAGAGGATAAATTCCTCAGTTTTATAAATTCTTTTCATTCTAATGAATCAAAAGCAAACATGAATATTCAAAAAGAATTATCCTTTGCTTAGTAATTTCAGGTACTTCAAATAGCTTTTTTTAACTAAATTTTATAATAAATTTCTTTATATCTTTATATTCAAAGCAATAGTTAAAATATGAAAAGTTTTACCCTTATTGAAAAACTGGCAACCCTAAAAACTCTTGATTCGGTAATCCTGGCTGATGGGAAGATTGATCCGGGTGAAGAGAAATTATTAAAAAATGTGCTGCTCGATATGGATATGGAACCCTTTGAGGTTGAGCTTGCAAAGGTAGAAAGTGATTGCGCATTGTTTGAAGAAAAGAATGACGGCGGGATCTCAATTCATGTGAAGCATGATGGCCCGGTTATTACATCCATTGTTATTCACTCTGACAGCAAGATGCTGGATGTGGAATATCTTGATTAAAAAATTTCAATAAAAGGCTTTTTTCAATTATGTTGTAGCTTAAATGGTTCAGGTAAATTTATCCCTGATCGGAAGATCTTATTACCTGAAACCCCCGGACATTTTATGAGTAAAGATATGTTGATGAATCGCAGGCAAGCAGAAACAGAACTTAAGAGATTATTTGGTTTCGACAATTTTTATGATGAACAGTGGAATGCAATAGAAATGTTGTTCAAAGGGAAAAGAGTTTTAATGATTGAAAAAACAGGATTTGGTAAATCATTATGCTTCCAGTTTCCCGCCACGCAGTTTGATGGATTGACAATAATATTTTCACCGCTTATTGCTCTTATGCGAGACCAGGTTAAAGGCTTAAGTGAAAGAGGAATCAGTGCCAGGTATATTAACTCAGAACAAACACCTGAAGAAAACTCTCAAACTATAAAAGATGCGATTGATGGTAAGCTGAAGATCTTGTATATAGCGCCTGAAAGACAAGAAAACCAGGAATGGATCCGGGCGACAAGACAGATGAACCTGTCAATGATTGTTGTTGATGAAGCTCACACAATTTCAGTATGGGGACATGATTTCAGACCGGCGTTCAGAAGGATAATAAATCTTATTCAATTACTCCCGGAGAATATGCCGGTTTTAGCTACAACAGCAACTGCCACAAAAAGAGTTCAGTATGATATCGAAAAACAGATTTCCAATGATATAACAACAATTCGTGGACGACTCATTCGTGACAACTTCAACTTATATGTTATAAATGTGAAATCTGAAGATGAAAAGTTAATTTGGCTTGCTAAGAACCTTAATAATTTAGATGGAACAGGAATAATTTATACCGGTACGAGAGTTAATACTGAGATATATTCACGTTGGTTAGGGTACTTAAAAATAAATAGTACAGAATATAATGCCGGTCTTGATGGAGAGACACGTAAGGATATTGAAACGGGTTTGATGGCTAACAGGTGGAAAGCTGTAATTTCAACAAATGCTTTAGGAATGGGAATCGATAAATCAGATATTCGATTTATTATTCACACTCAAATTCCAGCATCCCCTATTCATTATTATCAGGAAATTGGAAGAGCAGGGCGTGATGGTAAGCCTACAAAACTTATTCTGTTTTACAACTCTTTAAAAGATGATAATGGAGTTGAAGAAGATTATAAACTCCCAAAATCATTTATTGATGGCGGTCGCCCGAATATAAGGAAATACTACACAGTGATTGATGCATTGAAACTTGAACCTCTGGGGTTGCGTCAGATAATGAAAGCAACTAACCTTAAACAAACCCAGGTTAGGGTAATAAAGGCAGATCTTACAGATCAGGGTATTATCAAAGAGGTAATATATGGAAGGTCGAAAAAGTATGAATACCAGTTTAACGCTCCCGATTTAAATACAGAGGCTTTTGAAGAATTGAGAAAACTGAAATTACAAGAACTTGATGCTATGCTTGAATATGTGAACCTGTCTGCTTCAAGGATGCAATTCTTGTGCGAATATCTTGGAGATAAATCACCGGAGCAAGTTGAAAACTGTGATAATACTAATCTTAAAGAGTACATTTCAAATCCTGATCCGGAGTCATTGAAACTGCTTTCTGCTTTCCGGGAAAATTATTTCCCTGAGCTGAAGGTTGAAAGCAGTATGTCAAATGTTGTTAATGGAATAGCAGCCAGTTATTATGGTGTGTCTAATGTAGGTGCGGCTCTTCACAGATGTAAATATGCAAATGGTGGAGATTTTCCTGATTTTTTACTAAAATTGACACTAAAAGCATTTAGGAAGCAATATGGTCAGGAACCTTTTGATTTAATTGTTTATGTACCACCGACAGAATCAGGTGATTTGGTTAAAAACTTTGCTGAGAAGGTTTCAAGGGTGCTGCGAATATCGATCTCACATAATCTTAAAAAAATTGGAACTACACAACCACAAAAGAGTTTTCATAATGGATTATTAAAATCAGACAATGTTTTAAATAAATTTGGGTATAATGTTCCGGATGAAATAGTTGGGAAATCTATCATTCTTTTTGATGATATTTTTGATAGCGGAGCCACAATAAAAGAAATTGGAAAAATGTTAACACGAAATGGCGCTGAAAAAATTGCTCCTTTAGTAATTGCCAGGACAGTAGGAGGTGACATTTAAGAAGTAGTATTATGAAAAAAGAATTAGCATATTGGCTTGCTTTGGCTCATTTGCCTAAAATCAGGACCAAAAAGAAAAATGAAATAATTGTAAAATTATTTGAAGATAAGAAATCAATAATTGATTTTTTCCATTTTGAAACAAAACAATGGAAAAATAATTATGGAATAGATGAAAGGGAAATCCCGTTATTTCAGGAAGCTGTTAATGAACTTTCAAATTATGCATTTTTAGTAGAAGATATTCTTGAGCAGGGTTATAATATTCTACCTATTACTTCGCCTGATTATTCACCCATCCTTAAGAAGAACCTGGGCAAAACTTATGCTCCTCCCTTGATTTATACAAAAGGCAATATTGACATAATGAAAGAAAATTCCATTGCTATTGTTGGTTCGAGGAAAGCTAATGAGACATCCCTGGCATTTACTGATAATATTGCAAGGAAAGCATCAGAAGATTATAAAGTAATTGTTAGTGGTTTTGCTAAGGGTATTGACAAACAAGCTTTAGATTCTTCTTTGAAATATAAGGGGCAAAGCATTATTGTCCTTCCTCAGGGTATTACAACATTCAAATCAGGCTACAAAAAGTACTATAGCCAAATTATTGAGGGTGATGTATTGGTGTTAAGTACCTTTTATCCCAAAGCCCCCTGGAGTGTTCCCCTGGCTATGGCACGCAACCCTATTATTTATGGTTTGGCAACTGAAATTTATGTAGCTGAATCTAGTGAAACAGGTGGTACATGGTCGGGTGTTGTTGACGGATTAAGAAAAGGAAGAAAAATTTATGTCAGAAAATCTCAGTTAAAAGAAACAAATGCAAATAATATTTTAATTCAAAAAGGAGCTGTTCCTGTTGACTTTGAAGGAAATATTTTAAGCTATGAGGAATTGAATATTGAAGCACAAAATATGGTGTCTGAATCTGATACGGATGATGTGGAGATCAGAATCATTGAATTACTGAAAAAAGGTCTTTATACTTCGAAGAAAATAATTGATGTACTAAAAATAGCTTGGAGTACGGGTAAAGTTTCCGGTTTTCTGAAAGCACATGATGAAGTAATAACAGTAAAAGGAAAGCCGGTGAAATTTACGCATCAACAATACAAAATTCCATCTGAGAATACCTTGTTTTAAAAGTATTCATGTTTCCTGGTGTTATAGTTCTTCATTACAACAAAGAAAATTGAAAAGAATGCAGTCTTTTTGCATTTGAAATATATTATTTGTAACCATAATTGTCAGGAAAAAATTGTTAATCCGCTACGCGGAATACATGGTCTTTCATGACTATCAATACTACAATACTTTATCCGCTACGCGGAATGCATGGCCTTTTTGTCTATCTATCCTGTAACACTTAATCCCCTGCCTGCCTTCAGGGCTTACGCGGAAATTCTTCGTAGGCCATGCCTGCAGGAGATTTAGTTTTGTAGAGAAACGAACCCCCTTATTAACAAATACCTCGTAGAGGTTTGACAATATGAGAATTGTGCAGTTATTTAACATTAGTCCGACCTGCCTCTGGATTCAGATAAGGCATCAGAACATTTTTCTATCAGGTCTTTAATGGTATGTTTCCTGTATTGGTTTTGCAAACATTGATCAGGAAATATGCAGATAAATGGCACTGGCCTTATCTTTCAGGGAATCCCACTCTTTGGAGAAAGGTCTTTTACCCTCATATTAATGACGAGGCTATTGACCATTTAATGGCCCAAATAATAAAGGAAAAACAAACATGATCTGGTTTTTTCCATTCGTGATTCCATTATGGGGCGCCCTGCAAAACTCAAATAAAATTCACTTTGGGTAAAAATCGGTTTTCAATTATTTAATTTGACAGGAATGGGATTATTCGTCACTTCGTTCCTCATGATCCCATTATGGGGCACCCTACAAAACTCAAAAAAGACATCCACCTTCGGCGGATGTTGCTTTTTATTTTAGCTTCACCCCTAAAGAAAGCAAGTTTTCAATGGGATTATTCGTTACTTCGTTCCTCATGATCCCATTATGGGGCACCCTGCAAAACTCAAAAAAGACATCCACCTTCGGCGGATGTTGCTTTTTATTTTCCCCGTTTCCTTATGAAAACAAGTTTTCAACGGAACCAGGGAAAATAAAAAACCCGGCTGATGCCGGGCTTTTTTGAGTTTTGCGGAGAAAGAGGGATTCGAACCCCCGGTCCGCTTAAGCGGACAACGGTTTTCAAGACCGCCGCATTCGACCACTCTGCCATTTCTCCAATAAAACTATATTTAACGTCAGCTAAAACTCTGCTAGCCTTGCCTGCCCGCAGGCAGGAATCTCTCTTTTTTCGAACGCTGACAGGTTTTTAAGTCCGACAGGCGGCAAAATTAGGAATTTTTTATCACCGTTTCAAACAATTTGTAATGTCTCCATTGTGAAATTAATTTTTGTGTTTTTTTACTACGTAGTATACTACGTAGTAGGAAATTTATAATACACAGAAATACAGAGACGTATAACCTGTTTAATTAGTAAACTATTGATTAATTACAATAAAATATTATTTTCAAATGACTAAGCAAGGGCCAAAATAGCTCAATTTTAAACATCAAAAACTATATTTTCTGAAAATGTGACTTTTTTAAGATGGAATTTAGTCCGATTAGGAAGAAAATTAGACTTATAATTAAGCTGAAAAGCTTGTATTTCTTAGATTTCATAGGCTTTTTATGATATTTCGTCAAAATTTCTCATTATTCTTATTAACAAATTATTAAACACCTAAGTAGCAGACAGACAGTTGATTAATAGGAGAAAAGTTCTGTAATGCCCTAAAACAGGCAATTTATTCATTGAGGAAAATGTAAGTTTTAATGCACTTTATTTGTCAGAACCCTCAAATAGTCTATATTTGTAGAGGTTTGACCACATTAATGAATTTTTTTTACTAACCTTTAAACCAATTTTATTATGAACAAAGCAGAATTAATTGATCAAATGGCAGCTAAGTCTGGATTGTCTAAAGCAGATGCTAAAAGAGCTGTTGACGCTTTTGTTGACGCTACAACTGGTGCCCTTAAAAAAGGTGATCGTGTTGCTCTCGTAGGATTTGGTTCATTTAGTATTTCACATAGAAATGCCAGAACCGGCCGTAATCCACAAACTGGTGCTCCTATTACGATCAAGGCTAAGAAAGTTGTTAAATTTAAGGCTGGTAGCGATCTTGCTGGTAGCGTTCAGTAATAAATTTTTTGCTTTTACAGGGAGTGCCTTGGTACTCCCTTTTTTTTTGCTCAATTTTACTTCAGACTGGATTTTAATCACTGGCTATGGAACAGGAACTTTCAGATTTTCTCTCAGCTTTTGTTACGAAGAGAAGACTGGCTCTTTTTTCAGATGTTTTGGATAAAAGGACCAGGTATCTGACTGTGGTTATTGAAGATATATATAACTCTCATAACGCCAGCGCGGTACTGAGAAGTTGTGAATGCTTCGGGATACAGGATGTTCATATTATTGAAAATATAAATGAATATACAATTAATCCGGATGTTACCCAGGGAAGCAACAAATGGCTTAATCTGACTAAGTATAATGCGAAAGACGATAATACCTTAGAGGCATTTGATTATTTGCGCGCAAAGGGATACAGGATTGTGGCTACCAGTCCTCACCATAAGTCCGGGCGTATGGATCAGTTTGACCTGTTCAAAGGCAAATCTGCTCTGGTATTTGGTGCAGAATTGAATGGCCTGTCTGAAACTGCTCTTAAAAATGCAGATGAACACCTTTATATACCAATGTACGGATTTACCGAAAGCCTGAATATTTCAGTCTCAGCTGCAATAATCCTTAACGATCTTAGCGCGAGACTTCGGGAGTCGGATATTAGCTGGGAACTTTCAGCTCAGGAGAAATTGGTTTTGAAATTGAACTGGCTCAGGCAAAGTGTGAAAAGGGCAGATCTGCTTGAAAAGGAATTTCTTGAAAAAAGAGTCATGTAGGAGTATTTTGACCTTCTGAAGCACTTTATTTCTGAATAATTTTAATATTAAGGCATTTTACTTAATTTTGACAAATGGGTAATATTGATTGACGAGGGTATTGCCAGAGTTTGTAAACTACTAAATTTCTGCATGAATGAATTGTATTGTTGTAGATGATGATAAGCTTTCCAGGGTAGTTCTGGAAGAGTTTATTTCTAAAACAGGAGACTTAAAACTGATCGCTTCTTTTCCGGATGCTATTAGTGCAGCAAATTTAATTAACAGTAACAAAACCAGGATAGACCTTATTTTTTTGGATATCGAGATGCCGGAAATGACCGGAATTGAGTTCCTGAATAGCATGATAGATCTTCCTCAGGTAATCATTATCTCATCCAAAGAAAAATATGCCATTGAAGCATTTGATTTTGATGTTACTGATTATTTACTTAAGCCTATCTCTTTCCCACGTTTTTTAAAATCGGTGAATAAAGCCCTGAAATCACGTTCTTTTGACAGGATAGATAGAAATAAAGATGAGATTTTCATTAAGAAAGGATCGAGTCTGATAAGAATAAAACTCTGTGAGATCCTTTGGGTTGAAGCTCTTGAGAATTATGTTGTTCTGAATACTGTACATGATAAGTTTACTATTCATTTTACCATGAAGGCAATAGAACAAAAGCTTCTCCGTCCCAATTTTGCAAGAGTTCACAGATCCTTTATCGTAAATACCAGAAATATCTCTGTCATAAAGGACAAAACGGTTGATCTTTTATTTGACGATCAGGTTCAGAGTATTCCAATAGGAAAATCCTATAAAGACAAACTTTTGAGTGATATAAACCTGATTGTTAAATAGTATCTTCATCCGCTTATCAACATATTATCCGAATGATTAATGAACGCAGGCTCTTTCTTGATTATCTTGCACAAACTTCTGCTTCTCCTATTATGCTTGAAATTGAAAAAGCTCAGGGAGTTTTTCTTTTTGATAAACACGGTAAAAAGTATTTTGACCTGATCTCAGGTATTTCTGTAAGCAACCTGGGACACCGCCATCCAAAAGTGATCAGGGCAATCTCCGACCAGCTGGATAAATACCTGCACCTGATGGTGTATGGAGAATATGTTCAGTCACCGCAGGTTAAGTTTGCAAATCTGCTTGCAGAGCAATTACCCCCCAGTCTTAACAATACTTATCTGGTAAATTCCGGAAGTGAGGCAATAGAAGGTGCCCTGAAGCTCGCTAAGAGATATACAGGCAGGTATGAAGTTATAGCTTTTCAGAATGCCTACCATGGGAGTAGCCATGGAGCATTGAGCGTGATGGGTAATGAAGAGCTTAAAAACTCATTTCGCCCCCTGGTTCCGGGAACGAGGTTCCTGGAGTTTGGAAGTTTTGAGGATTTAGATCAGATCAGTAAGCACACTGCCTGTGTTCTTATTGAACCCATTCAGGGGGAAGCCGGTATTGTTTTACCGGAAAAAAACTATTTAAAGACCCTTGGGAACAAATGCTCAGAAACAGGGTGCTTGCTTATCTTTGATGAGATACAGACCGGGTTTGGCCGTACAGGTAGCCTTTTTGCATTTGAGCAATATGATGTAATTCCTGATATTGTTTGTTTTGCCAAAGGAATTGGAGGGGGAATGCCCATAGGTGCATTTGTTTCTTCAAGAGAAATTATGTCTGTATTTAAAACAGATCCCGTTCTTGGTCATATTACCACCTTTGGCGGTCATCCTGTTTCCAGTGCGGCTGCCTTTGCAAACCTTCAGGCCTTGCTCGAGGAAGGATGGATAGATCAGGTATCAGGGAAGGAAGAATTGTTTAGAAAGCTACTGGTACACAAGAAGATAAAAAAACTTCGTGGTAAAGGTCTTTTTCTGGCTATGGATATGAGCGATAGCAGGCAAGTTCAGGATCTGGTAAAAAAACTTCTTGAGAAAGGGCTTATAGTGGACTGGTTTTTATTCAGGAATGATTCAATTAGGATTGCTCCACCACTGATCATTACCGGGAAGGAAATTGAGGAAGCCTGCCAGATTATTCTGGAAGCCCTTGATCAAATATGATTGCAACATCCCCTTTTTAAAGAGCTTAATAAACTATATTTGTCCTTCCTTGCGTTCTACGGGAAAGACATTTGTATTATGAAAATTTCCAATTGTTCTATATTTTTTATTTTAACGATTTTCTTTTTTATTCTGGTTCCTGATCTTTGTGAAGCCCAGGCAAATTCTCTGATCAGCAGAGAGAAAGAAACGGAAAAACTATGGTCTGAACTAAAAGGATTAGCAGATGACCGGCAGAAGTTAAAAATCGGATTTAGGATTGATTCCCTTATCAAAGAGATGCTTTCCGGCAGGGAGAGTTTTTCTTATCCCTTTGATACTTTAAAGTATATGGGAAAAATTTATTCTACAGATAGTCTGTTGCGGGTTTATAGCTGGAATATTCCAATGCTCGATGGAACTAACAGGTATTTTGGATATATCCAAAAAAAAGAAAATCCCAATTCAGAGAATTTTACAGTGTTTCATCTTATTGATAATGGGAACTTGCCATTGAGTCAGGACAGTATTTATACTCCCGGGGCCTGGTATGGAGCATTATATTATACAGTTATTGCCAAAAAGTGCAAAAACATGACTTATTATACAGCTTTGGGATTTGATTTAAACAATTACTTCACAAATAAGAAGCTGATTGAGGTTTTTACTTTTACAGAAGAGGGATTAAGATTTGGAGCCCCAATATTCATAGATGATGAGAAAAGTACCAACAGGCGAGTCTATGAATATTCCTCCCAGGTGGCTATGATGCTCCGTTATGATGAAAGAAATGAAAAGATTGTACTTGACCATTTGTCTTCATCTAAGCCTGAGTATGAAGGTCAATACCAATTTTATGGCCCCGACTTTTCTTATGATGGATTTGAGTATAAAGATTGTAAGTGGTACAGAGTTGAGGATATTGATCTTAAAGCAGGCAGGGGGTTCTAAATATTATGATAGTTTTTTGTAAATTGCACAAGCTGTATGTGTTGTTGATACACACATTAGCTGGTTTAATTTGTACCTGAAGTTTATGGCCAAGCCCGGTTTAAATCTTAGCTATATTTTTTTGTTTGATCCTACTCGTTTGATCAGTGATGAAGTTAGGGAACGTTTTAATAATGTCCATAAATACAGGCTTGAGAACTTCACTGATTTAAATGAAGTTACACAATCCTTAAAAAAGGTACCCCGTGGCCGCAAGTATGCAAGAATCTGCATTTATGTAATGAATGGTGGGTTAGCAGGGGATAACGAGAAAAAAGATATTGACGAATTTTACTCCCGAATAAAGCAAATTGATCCGGAAATGAATGTAATTTGTTTGGTAAATAATAGAGAAACAGAAAAGAAATCTGGCTTTCCTCCTTCCTGTATTGCCGTTCAGAATAATGACAATGCTATTCTTCGTATAACAAATCATATTCTTGGGATCATAAGTAAAGAAAACCTGGAACGAAAGTATTTATCTGCAAAACGGTCTGTGCAAACACTCATTTTATTTATTCTTTTTACCATTGCCCTGGCAATAGCTTCGTATTTTTTGTTTCCACAGTACTTTGGATGAAAAATATTCACTCACTTTGCTCCTGCCACTCAATAGTAAGTCTCTTGCTGATACACGTGTTATAGTTGTTCCGAGTTCAAGATTAAATACCTGTATATTGGGCTTACCGGCTTAAATTAAACCTGTCAGGGTCCGCAGGTCCTGACAGTGTTTTGATGCTATAACAGGCGAAGTAATCTAAAAATTCCAAATTTCAGGATTCAAACACTCTCCCAGGAGGGGAATGAGCCAGAACCCACCCCTAGCCCCTCCCAGGAGGGGAATGAAGATTATGCAATTTGGTTATTGGAATTTGAGTATTGGGCATTATTTGATATTTGTTTATTGTGGTTTTATTGAAAGTTCAAAGTTGAAAGTTTTTTTCTTCTCTTTTTCTCCCAGTCGCCCCATCGCTCCCTCGCTCCCTCGCTCTGTCTCTCTGTCGCCTTTTCATCTTCAATGGTTCCGGATAAATAAAGCCTTGCCTGCCTCTTTGTCAGTAATTATGAAATGGCATATACTTTGTCATCCACAGATAAAAAATGAAGTTTTGTAATAACCTAAGTAAAATACATTGAGATGCAAAAAGGAAAAATAAACATTACAGCAGAGAATATATTCCCAATTATTAAGAAATTCCTCTATTCCGATCATGAGATCTTCCTCAGGGAAATGATTTCAAATGCTGTAGATGCCACTCAGAAGTTGAAAACCTTACAGTCAGCAGGTGATTTCAAGGGCAAAGTTAAAGACCAAACAATCAGGGTTAAGCTTGACAAGAAGAAAAAGACCCTTACATTTTCAGACCATGGGATTGGAATGACCGGGGATGAAATTAAAAAGTATATTAATCAGATTGCCTTTTCAAGTGCGGAAGATTTTTTAGAGAAATATAAGGACAAAGCAAATGCGATTATTGGCCATTTCGGACTTGGGTTTTATTCTGCCTTTATGGTATCGAAAAAGGTGGAGATCCACTCGAAATCATGTAAGCCCAACACAAAAGCAGTACTTTGGAGTTGTGATGGTAGTCCGGAATTTGAATTGAAAGAGAAGCCTAAGAAGAATATTGGAACTGATGTAATTTTATATATTGATTCCGAATCAAAAGAATTTCTTGATGAAAGCAGGATCAATGGGATGTTGAGAAAATATAGCAGGTATCTGCCGATTCCAATTGCCTTTGGGAAAGAAAAAGACTGGAAAGACGGGAAAGAGATTGAGACCAAAAAAGACAATATCATTAATATCACCAAACCTGCATGGACAAAAAAACCGACAGATTTAAAAGATGAAGATTATAAGGAGTTTTACCGCGATTTGTATCCAATGCAGGAGGAACCCTTGTTTTATATTCATCTGAATGTAGATTATCCGTTTAATTTAACCGGGATTCTTTATTTTCCGAGGATTAAGAACCAGGTGGAGGTTCAGAAGAATAAAATTCAGCTCTACAGCAAGCAGGTATATGTTACAGATTCTGTGGAGGGGATTGTTCCTGAGTTTCTTACCTTACTCCATGGGGTTATCGACTCTCCTGACATTCCCCTGAATGTTTCAAGAAGCTTTTTACAGAATGATGGTAATGTAAAGAAGATAGCCAGTCACATCAATAAAAAAGTTGCCGATCGATTACATGATGTATATAAGAAAGACAGAAAGGAATTTGAAAAAAAGTGGGACGATTTGAAATTGTTTATTGTGTATGGAATGATTTCTGACGAGAAATTTTATGAAAGAGCCTCAAAATTTGCCTTTTTGAAAAATACCGATGGCCAGTTTTTTACTTTCGATGAATATCAAAAACTAATCAAGGAAAACCAAACCGATAAGAACAAGTCTGTAATTTACCTGTATGCGAACGATAAAGAAGAGCAACATAGCTATATCGAGGCTGCAAAATCAAAAGGCTATGATGTTTTGCTGATGGATGGTCACCTCGATATACATTTTATAAGTCATCTTGAGCAAAAATTCACCAATTCCCGTTTTGTCAGGGTAGATGCTGATGTGATTGATAAATTGATTCAAAAAGAGGATTCCAGGGAAACGACACTTACAGTTGAACAACAAAATATTCTCAGTGGTTTATTTATAGGAGCTCTTGTAAATAAAGAGGGTTTTGATGTGGTCTTTGAAGATCTGAGTGAAACCGAAAATCCTCTTTTGATTACTCAATCGGAATTTAGCCGGAGAATGAAAGATATGTCTGCCTTTGGTGGTAGTGGCATGGATTTTTATGGAAGTTTATCTGAAAGATTTAACCTGGTAGTAAATACAAATCATTCTATGGTGAATAAAATACTTGAAGATTCGGAAAAAGCACTGGCTAAAGACCTTAAATCTCATAAGGAGAAGCTGGAATCATTGGAGTCGCATAAAACCGAGTTAGAAAAAGCAGGGGAAGGTAAGAAGGATGAGGAGATCAAGCAGGAAGAGAAGGATAAATTGACTGATGTTCAGAAGAAAATTGATGAGATTGAAAATAAAAGAAAAAAGATGCTTGAAAAGTCGGGGAAAGAAAACACCCAGGTATGTCAACTGATTGATCTTGCACTTTTGTCAAACAATATGTTAAAAGGAGAGAACCTGGCTAAGTTTGTTAAAAGAAGCATTGATCTTATTTAAGATTTAACTAAAATACTTATTTCGTTTCCCGAGGTTCGGGACATGCTGTGAGAGCACTTCGCCTGGTTGCTAATGATATACGGCAAGAAACCAGGAAATTCCGAAAAGATCCCGAAACAAGTTCGGGATGAATGAAGCTGTTCATGAAGGCTGATTAATGGATAGTAGTCATGCTGAATTTATTTCAGCATCTTACTAAGTATAAACTGTTATTTATATTATGAATCTCTATTTCTGAGTTATGTGCTTCAGAATGACAGTACACGAGGGAGGAGGTGGTTCTTTACCAGAAAAAATTAAATCTCAGATTATCTCACCGATCTCGGCTTTTAAAAAATCAATGGCCACCTGAGTAGGGTGCTTTTCAACCTGCAAGGTTCTTTCAAGAATTAATGTACTTAGTTTAATAGCCGGGTCGTCAGGTTTCACCGCATCAAAAGATGTATTTATAAGTTTTATCACCCCGGAACGAGCATTTTTTACAATTTCCCAGGCCCGGGGAGTAATATACACCTGTTGAGACATATTGTGATCATACTCAGCCCTGATGGCTTGTATAATGGCTTGTTGTAATTGCCGGGCATTCATTTGTGACTTGCTGGTTCTCAAAATCAGGGAATCAGGAGTAATTCGTTCAAGAAATAATACAAGTCTTTCATATGCCTGTAGCCTGATAGGAGTTATTGTTTTTTGATTCTGCATCAATACTTCAAATTTATACTTTATCTGGTCCCTTTTGATCATTTCTCTCAGTACAAAAACAGAAGTCAGAAAAACGATCAGGGCAGGGAGTGTGTATTTTAATATTTCCAGAACTTCCATACTATCAAATTTAGTTTTTTTTACAAAAATATGTTGTACAATATTAATAAATATTACAATATCTTTGTTTTTTTTGCAATTTTTGTATTTCCTTGAAATTCTGGCAATCTCAATTGTTTTTAAGGAAGCTAAATTAAATTATTAACTAAAGGTTTTCGAACATGAGTATTAGTATTATTGGAAGGTCGATAGCGGTATCTGCCACGCTTTTGCTGAATGAAAAGGCTGCCATTCTGAGAGCTAAAGGAGAACCCATAATTCATCTGGGAGGTGGTGAACCGCAGAGCAAAACACCCATAGATGCCATCACCAGCTTTACAGGATTGTTAAATTCTGGTGAGATCAGGTATACCCCCGTAGATGGGACCGTTGAAATGAAACAGGCAATAATCCGCTACACACAAGAGTATTATGACCGTAAAGTTAAGCCTGAAAATGTAATTGCATCAAGTGGTGCCAAGCAGGCAATTATGGTTGCTCTGCAAACCATTCTCGATCCACAGGACGAAGTGATTTTCCCTGCTCCCTATTGGGTAAGTTACCCTGAGATGGTAAAACTATGTGGAGCTGTTCCTGTCCCTGTACATCCGGAAGATGGTTCTTTCCATCCCAGGATGCAGGATATAATGGAAAATGTAACTTCCTATACAAAAGCCATTATCTTAAATTCTCCGAACAATCCAACCGGGGTGGTGTATACTGAAGAATTCATTAAAGAGATGGTAGAGTTTTGTGAGAAAGAGGGACTTTACCTGATTATGGATGATATCTATTCCCGTTTGTTATTTGACGGGAAAAAGCCTGTTAATTGTTATAAATATGCCAAAAACCTGGATGAGAGTTCAAAATTGATTGTTGTTAACGGTATATCCAAGCAATACGGAATGACCGGCTTCAGAATTGGCTGGGCGGTTGCAAGCAAGAAACTTATTTCTGTGATGTCTAATATTCAGGGTCACCAAACTGCCGGACCTGCTGTGTTGCTTCAAAAAGCTGCTATAGGTGCCATAACAGGAATTCAGACCGGGGTAGAAAGCTTAAGACTTACGCTTGAAAACAACAGGAATGTAATGATTGCCCGCCTGAAGGCCTTTGATGGATTGAAGTTCACAAAGCCTGATGGAACTTTTTATGTGTATGTTGATTTTTCTGCTTATGATAAGGATTCAGCAAGATTGTCAAAATTCTTACTCGACAAAGTGAGGGTATTAACAATGCCTGGAGTTGAGTTTGGAAAGGATGGCTACCTGCGCTTATCTTATTGTGGAGGGATTAAAGGAATTACTCAGGGACTGGAACGGATTAAATGGGCTCTGGATCCAAACTCCCCAAATGAATTATATATTGGTGAACGTAAATTAACGAGGGACTGGCTATGACAAAATATTTAAAATTCGATACCCCGGCCGTAAAACATGCCGGAGATTTGGCCAGTGATTATGGCCTTTCAAATCATGGATTAGAACATCTTGACAAGGTTTTTTGGAATCTTCCCAGCTCTGCTCTGTATGAGGAAGCCATTTTCAGAGGTGAGGGGAAAATGGTTGAGGGAGGACCCTTCCTTGTTAACACAGGAAAATGGACAGCTCGCGCTGCGAATGACAAATACTTCGTGCGGGAACCATCTACCGAAGATCAGATTGATTGGGGGGAATATAACAGACCCATGAGCCCTGATAAATTTAATGGAGTACTTGCAAGACTACAGGCTTTTTTTCAGGGAGAAGAGCTTTTTGTGCAGGATGTTTATGCAGGGGCAGACCCCCGTTACCGGGTTCCTTTCCGGATAATCACCGATAAGGCCTGGCAGAGTTTATTTGTACGGAACATGTTTCATACCATTAATAATCGCGATGAATTAAGGCAATTTGTTCCCGAATTTACCCTTATAGCATCTCCTTCATTTAAGTTAGATCCGAGAGTTGATGGAACACTGAGCAGCACAGGAATAATTATTGATTTTTCAAAAAAGTTAGCAATAATTGCAAACTCAAGCTATGCCGGAGAGGTAAAGAAAACGGCCTTTACCATTATGAATTTCCTGAAACCTCTACAGGACGTAATGGCGATGCATTGTTCTGCGAATGTAGGTAAGAAAAATGATGTGGCTTTGTTTTTTGGCCTCAGTGGAACCGGAAAAACTACTCTTTCAGCCGATCCGACAAGGAGTTTGATAGGTGATGATGAGCATGGATGGAGTGATTATGGAGTATTTAATTTCGAAGCCGGATGCTATGCCAAGGTAATCAGACTTTCCTCAGAACATGAGCCCGAAATTTATGATTGTACACAGAGGTATGGGACCATTCTGGAAAATGTAATTTTTGACAGGGCTACCCGGAAGATAGACCTGGATGATGAACAGTTGACTGAAAATACCCGAGCCAGTTATCCGCTGGATTTTATTCCGAATGCCATTCCTGAAAAAATGGTAGACGCCCATCCAAAAAATATAATTTTTCTTACTGCTGATGCCCAGGGAGTGTTGCCTCCGATTGCACGGCTGGATATGAACCAGGCAATCTATCATTTTATCAGCGGATATACCTCAAAGATTGCAGGTACGGAATTAGGGCTTGGAATTGAACCTGAAATTACCTTTAGTGCTTGTTTTGGTGCTCCTTTTATGGTTCACCATCCTTTTTATTATGCCGATTTATTAAGGAAAAAGGCTGAAAAAGCAGGTGCCAGAATTTGGCTTGTAAATACCGGATGGGTAGGAGGTAAATTTGGAATAGGGAAGAGGATAAGTATCCGTCATACCCGTAATATGCTGAATGCCGTACTGGAAGATAAGCTTGATAAGGTGGAATACAGGAAAGATAAACTGTTTGGTTTTAATGTTCCCAAAACTTGTCCCAATGTTCCGGAAGATGTATTTGATCCGTCCAGTGCATGGGGTAATAAAGATGAGTACTGGAAAAAATATGATGCTTTGGCTTCAAGGTATATTGAAAACTTTAAGCTTTTTGCGGATGGTGTGCCAGATGAAGTTGTAAAAGCAGGGCCTGCAAGGATAAAAAAGTGAGGATAAACCTGACTATCTTCCCACCCATACATAAGGTAGCCGATATAAGTTTGTCTCTTTTACTCGCCTGACCACTATTTTTAAAGAAATTTTGAAGGGTACGGAAGAAAAAACTCTTTACGTTTAAATTCAAGTAGTCCCTCACTTTTCAATTCATTCATAGTGGTGGTAACTGTTTGTCTTGAAGTGCCGATCAGGTCGGCAATATCCTTATGTGTATAAAAGTGATTGATGAGTATCCCGGAGTTTTTTTCCCTGCCTGATTCTTTTGAAAGTTCCTGGATGAATTCCACCAGTCTGGTACGCACATCCTTAAATAAAAGTGCATCCAGTCTTCGTTCTAACTTTTTTATTCTCAGTCCAATAAGCTTGTTTATAGTCAAGGCAAATTCCTTGTTGTCAAGCATGAGTTCCTGGAGCATTTCCAGGTTCATCTGGCATACAAAGGTCTTCTCTTCAAGGGCCTGGGCTACATCGTTTCGTTTATCTTCTCCAAGCACTATCATCTCACCAAAAATAGATCCTTTAGTTAAAATACTTTTAACTACTTCATCTCCATTCTCAGTATAGTTAAGGATCTTTACTTTCCCCGTGGAAATGAGAAAAATATTTTTTGCAGAATCCTCGGTAAAGTATATAAAATCACCCCTATTATAGCTTTTTATTACGTGGTCCTTTTCATAGTTGCCGAATTTGGTCGGACAAATAATTTTAAATAGGTTTACCTGCTCAAAATACCATATTTTATCCATGGGCCTTATAGTTTAATCAGAGGGAACTACGAAGTTAGAAAATTTATTAATAATGAATTTGAGAGATGAAAGTTAAGAACAAGGATCGGCTAATCATAATCAGTGCTCTTATTATTATGGCTGTGATTTATTATGGATCGCGGTATTCTAACAGAATATATACTCCTGTCATACTTCCGGAGGGGGAATTGGAATATCATTTGTTTGTTCCTACAGGAACAGATTTGAACAGTTTTCTAAAATTGATATCCAAAGAGAGATTGGTCTCAGATACATCAGGTTTTCGCTGGCTTGCAAAGCGTAAAAACTTAGAAAATCATTTAAATCCGGGGCATTACCTGCTAAATAAAGATATGGTAAATAATGACCTTGTTAATTTGATTCGCTCCGGAGAGCAGGAGCCGGTAAAGGTTGTATTCCATAATTTACGTACTATAGAGCAGGTGGCCGGTAGTATTTCCAGGCAGATTGAGATAGATTCCACTTCGCTGATTACCTTTCTGAGAGAGGAATCCAATATTTCCGGTTCAGGATGGAACAGTCAAACCATTCCTGCATTATTTATTCCCAATTCCTATGAACTTTACTGGAATACTTCAGCCAAAGCATTCTTTGATCGAATGGAGAGAGAATATAAGGCATTCTGGAATAAGGAAAGAAAGGAAAATGCGGAAAAGCTTGGACTCAGTCTTGTGGAAGTGTCAACCCTGGCATCCATTGTGGATGAAGAAACCTATCGGCAGAATGAGATGCCAATGATTGCAGGGGTTTATTTAAATCGTTTGAAAAAGAGATATCGCCTTCAGGCAGATCCAACCATTAAATTTGCTAAGGGAGATTTTGAAGTGAGCCGTGTTCTAAAGGCTGATCTTCAAATTGAATCACCCTATAATACCTACAGGCATTACGGACTCCCTCCGGGTCCAATTTCCATTCCCTCTATTGCAGCTATCGAAGCAGTTCTTTCACCCAATAAGCTGGGATATCTTTATTTTTGTGCGAGAGAAGACTTTTCTGGTTATCATAATTTTGCAAAGACACTGGTTGAGCATAACAGGAATGCCAGGAAATATCAGAATGCCCTGAATAAAAGAAGGATCTATAATTAATTCAAGGCGTAGACTATAAAATTCCATAGTTTTGCATCCTTGCATTATCTTTACTTATAGGCCACTTTCTTTTTTCTAATTCCAATCTTCCAACATTTTTCATCCACCATAGCTTTCTTTGATCACCGAATCCGCCGCAGGTGGAGAAGGTGATAGCGAAGGTGGACCATCATTCCAATCTCAATGTACGCTTACTTGTCTTGTCCTGATATAAGTCTACAGCTTAAACAAAAAAATCAAGCCACAAAATTGCGGACAGATTCTCATATTTTATGTCATCCATCATTCCATTATTCCAATTCACTCACCTCTTTCTCCCTCTCGCTCCCTCGCTCCCTCGCCCCATCTTTTCATTTTACTTTGCGGTTCTCTGCGACTTCTTCGCGTTCCTTTGCGTAATATATCTTTTCCTTTCTCACTTTATATCTTCAAAACTACCCGCTTCATCAAATAATTCCTTATCTACGAGGTTTGGTAGTAAGGATTCTTTATTTTTGATTAAGATAGAAGATGTTAAGGAATGGAAAAAATTAAGTTTGGAACGGATGGATGGCGGGCAGTTATTGCCAGGGAATTTACGGTTGAAAATGTTGCAAGGGTATCTCTGGCAATTTCAATCTGGTTGCAGAGCCGGTTTCAGGAACCTGTGGTAGTTGTTGGACATGATTGCAGGTTTGGTGGCGAAATGTTTGCAAATACAGTTGCCAAAGTATTGGCTCTTAAAGGCATTAAAGTGAAACTGGCACCTGATTTTGTTAGCACTCCCATGGTATCAAATGGGGTAGTGTTGTTGGAAGCCTCGTTGGGAATCCTTATTACTGCAAGTCATAACTCTTATGAATATAATGGATTAAAAGTGAAAGGCTCCTATGGTGGGCCCCTGTTTGACCTTGATCTGAAAAATATTGAAGATCTTATTTCGGAAGATAATGAGATAAGTCTTGATAATATTAGCTGGGAAGAACAGCTTGAACACGGACTGATTGAATTCGTAGATCTTGAAGATTTATATATAAAACATATCCGTCAAAGTTTTGATCTTTCAATAATTAAAGATTCAGATTTAAAACTTGCGTTTGATCCAATGTTTGGGTCAGGCCAGAGAGTTTTAAAAAAACTCTTACCAGCAGTAAAATGTCATAATTGCCGTGTGGATCCCTTTTTTAATGGGATCGCCCCTGAACCACTCCAACATAATCTTATAGATTTTTCAGAAAAGATAAGAAAAACCTGGAATGTAGATGCGGGGCTTGCTGTAGATGGAGATGCCGATCGTATTGCAATGATTGATCATGAAGGAAATTATATTGACTCGCATCACATTTTACTCTTGCTCATTCATTACCTGGCAGGATATAAAAAGCTTAAAGGAAAAATTGTAACAGGATTTTCCTCCACCGTGAAAGTTGAGAAATTGGCTGAGCATTATGGCCTGAGTGTACAGAGAGTAAAGATTGGATTTAAGCAAATTGCTGAGATCATGCTAAAGGAAGATGTTCTGGTGGGAGGGGAGGAATCAGGGGGTATTTCTATTGCAGGCAATATTCCCGAAAGAGATGGAATATGGATGGGCCTGGCTATCTGGCAGTATATGGCAGAATCGGGAAAATCAATCTCTAAACTGATTGATGAGATTTATAAGATTACCGGTAAATTTAGCTATGCCCGCCAGGACTTAAGAATTGAAAGGGATTTAAAATCCAGAATAATTAGAAAGTGCAATGAAGGAGAGTTTACTCATTTTGGAGAATTTAAGGTATCAAAAATTGAAACCCTGGATGGATGGAAGTATTTTTTCAACGATTCGGAATGGTTTATGATCAGACTTTCCGGAACCGAACCTTTACTCCGTACATATGCCGAGGCTGAAAATGAGGAAAAGGTACAGAAACTGCTTAGGATAGGTTATGACACACTTATGAATATTTGACCTGCCATTGCCTTTCTCAGGATCCGGAAACCTTTGTTTTATTATAGTACTCCATTGCTTCCGGCATTAGTTTTTCTATATCCCTGATCCTTCTTCCTGTTTTCGTCACTTTTCGAAATAATTAAGTTTTTGGCTCTGTATCGCCCATAAATAGGGTGTATTGGTTTTGATCTGGGTGACCCAAATGGCAAAAACAGGTGTTCCAGGATGCCTTTTAAAATTTAGCCATTTTAACAGATGGTTTTATACCAATATGCTTATTTGCCCTGGAAGGGCAATATTTGAATAACCCTCCTGGTTCCGGTACTCCGGGATCAGGAGGGTTACTGCTGCTCGAAAGATTTCATCCCCGAATGGGGGTGAATAATCGTTTAGGGAAAATATCTATCATCAATAACTGGCCATTTTATTATTTATTATTGACCTCCTTCGGAGATCATTTATAGTGTTTGTTTGTAACCGCCCCGTTCCGGGACGGTTATTCAAATTTAGCCACTTCGTGGCAAAATATTCCCACTATTTCTATTTTTGTCACTCCCTCTATCCTTATTTTCTAACATGCAGTTTACCGGTCTATAAGATAATAATTCCTGACATTTTAGGGTGACTTAATGACGAAGACAGGACAGAAGTGGTGAGAGTATTTAAAATCGGTAACTCGTCTGACCACTCATGGATAATGCAAAGGAATAAGGTATCTATTCACTAATTTGACTTAGCTAATAGTGGTCTGACGAGTATCACCAAATCGGCAAATAAAGTATCACTCCTGTTTTGTGCAACGCATTACCCAAATCACAATTTCACAAACCCTGATTCTCTGATAATCAAGTATGATTTTTGTAGCAATCAGGTCGCGCACAAAACAGGGAATATACTACCATTGAAATCCTACGGAAAGTCCGATTATTTGATTTTGGATCTTTGTCTGGTTATCAGAATCTGTCTCATAATCAGAAATGCTTTCAGAGTATCTTAAATCGATCAAAAGCTTATGACTTTCCTTAAATGGAATAGAGACACCAAATCCTATTAGGAAACCTATTGCTAAAGATGCATCTACTTCTGATTCAGAACCTTCCTCAATTAAAATAGTTTTCAATTGGCTGTTTATAGGAACTCGCATTTCAGGTCCCAGGTTAAAATAAGGAGAAATACCATACCGATTTCTAAACTGGTACCGGAATAAAAGTGGAATTTCAAGGTCCAAACGTGTGAAATCGTACATAATATTATCCTTTGGTTCAGTTTTTGAACTTATCATGGAAAAGATTACGCCACTTTCCACCTGGTAACTTCCGTTTATATCTAAGTTTATAGTCAATCCTCCATGATAGGCTATATTTCCAACAAAACTTTGCGTATATGTATTAAAATCAGTTTCTCCCCGGTATCTCATTTTTAAGTAATCTAAACCAGCGATAAAACCAAGTATTATTTTGGGTTTAGTTTTTGCTATGATGTAAATATAATCCTTAGAACCCAAACAATCACTGTAGTTATGGATTAGATTGGTAATAGATTTGGCATCATACCTTAATTTATTTGAAGTAAGACATTTCTTATCAAAATAAGTTAAGAGGAATAATGGAATCCCATCAGGATCAATAAAATAAATCTCATCTCCTTTGTTTTCACGTATAAAAAAAAGATCTTTTCCTGTGAAAGAAATTCCTTCATACAATAATAAGCTGTCACTGACAATCAACCTTAATATCTGATTTTTTTTCTCAGAATCATAAGAAACCATAAAGTTTTCGTATTCTATTCCGTTAATAATGACTTTGTCAAAATCTCCTGCAGCAAGTTTTATTCTCTGATTATTATCTGAATAGGGTATAAAGGTTATTTTATTCAGGTTGGTTTCCAGTGGATCATCAGAAGCCATAGCCTCAACCTCTATTGTGTCAGTACCAATGATGATAAGGGCTGGAACATATTTCTGCGATTTAGCATGGTAGCTAAGCAGGATAAATGAAATAATGAGAATCAGAGCTTTAAACTTTTTCATAGATGTTTATTAAAGAATAAATAATGCTGATTTCTTCAGGAGCTTAGATTAAAGGTACAATTTTTAAATAACAATTACCTCCCTTTCCAGTTTAACTCCAAATCTATCAAGAACAGATTTTTTAATTTGCTCTGACAGATCAAATATCTCTTTTCCGGTTGCTTGTCCATGATTTACCAGTATAAGGGCATGTTTTTCATAAACACCTGCATCTCCTTTTCTTTTTCCTTTCCAGCCACATTTGTCAATAAGCCAGGCAGCTGAAAGCTTTATTTTATTTTCATTTTCCTCAAAATAACTTACTTCAGGGTATTCCTTTATTAATGCTAAGACAGAATCTTTGTTCAAAACGGGATTCTTGAAAAAACTGCCTGCATTTCCTAATTTTTCCGGATCTGGTAGTTTATTCATACGTACTTCCATAATGAAGCGGAATATATCCATCAAACCGGGTTTTTTATTGTTCCTGAAATTTTCCTTCAAAGGGCCATATTCTAAAACAGGATGAGGTTTTTTCCTGAATTTAAAGAGTACAGAACTTATGAGAACTTTGTTGAATAATTCCTTTTTAAAAATACTGGTCCGGTATCCGAATATGCAATCCTTTTTTGATAGCTTATGAACCTCCCCTGTTTGTAAGTCAACCACCTCAACTTCTTCTATTAGCTCTTTTGCTTCTACACCATAGGCACCTATATTCTGAATAGCTACGGCTCCGACTGATCCGGGAATCAGGGCAAGGTTCTCAGCTCCCCAAAGATTCATGGAAACAATTGTAGCAAGAAAGGCGGGCCAGTATTCACCAGATCCACTTCGAATAAAAACAGCCTCTTTTGTTTCTTTTACAAGTTTTACCCCATTCATTTCCGGCTTGATAATCAAACCATCAAAGTCTTTTGAAAATAAAATATTATTTCCACCTCCCAGGATAAAGCATTGATGTTCCTGTAAAAGGCTTGACTTAAGAAGCTCCTTTACATCAGTAATTCCATTTACTTTAACCAGGTAGCGAGCCTGAGCCTCTACCCTAAAGCTGTTTTTTTCTTTTAGTGAATAGTTTTCAAAAATTTGCATAATGTGTAAATAGAGTAGGTTTTACAGGCTTTTTCCTAAATTTGCAGACAATATTGAAGTATAGAATGAATAATTTCATCATTCAAATTTAATGGTTTCTGTTAGTTGAAAAAAATTATTATATCAGTCAGCAATGATGTTATAAACGATCAGAGGGTTCTGAGGATTGCAGGAACACTCTCAAGGGAGGGATATGAGATTCTGATTGTTGGCCGGTGGCTTAAAAATAACAGATTGAAGCCGGATGATCTTTTTAAAGTTCATCGATTCAGGATGCTTTTTCATGCCGGTCCGTTTTTCTATGCTTTATACAATATCCGTTTATTTTTTTTCTTACTTCTGAGAGAAGCCAATATATATATATCAAATGATCTCGATACATTATTGGCAAGCTACCTTGCCTCAAAAATGAAAAATATTCCTTTGCTTTATGATTCGCATGAATATTTTACCGAGGTTCCGGAACTGATAGGAAGAGAAAAGACAAGGAGATTCTGGCTGAGGATTGAAAAAACAATACTTCCGCATCTCAAATATTCATATACTGTCAGCCCTTCTATAGCGAAGATTTATGAGAAACAGTATTCAATACCCATGGAGATAATCAGAAATTTCCCGGAACTGAACGATTCTGAAATAACACCCGGAAATATCCCGGGATCTGAAGGCAGGAAAATAATTATTTATCAGGGTGTTTTGAATATAGGCCGGGGACTTGATCATCTTATTGAATCCATGCAATTTGTCTCCAATGCTCTGTGCCTGATTGTTGGAGATGGGCCTGATTATTCCAGACTTTCAGCTTTAGCCAGATCTTTTAAGGTGGAAGAGAAGGTGATGCTTATAGGTAAAGTTTCACCGCAGGAACTTAAGGGCATTACCAAAATGGCAGATCTGGGAGTCTCAATTGAAGAAAATCTGGGATTGAACTATTATTATGCCTTACCAAATAAGATTTTTGATTATATTCATGCAAAAGTTCCTGTTTTACTTTCTCCGTTTCCTGAAATGAAAAGTTTACTGGAGCGATACGAAGTAGGGGAAAGCCTTATTTCTCATGAACCTCACAAAATGGGAGAACAAATTAATAATATACTTGGTAATTCAAAAAAGAATCTGATATGGAGGAAAAATCTTGAAATCGCCCGGAAAGAACTGTGCTGGCAAAATGAGGAAAGAAAGCTTGTGGATCTGATATTAAGGATTGAAAAAGACCAGTTCAAAAGTTAATAGCGCGAGTTAGATGTATTTCTCATATATATAGCAATAGATGTTTTATTTTGATGATTTCTTGGTGTCTTTGTGGCAATATTTTTTGGTCGAATACTCGCCACCAACCAGCCTGCCGGCAGGGGCACCAAGGCACAAAGAACACACTAAGAAAATTCTCAATACAAATGAAAAAAGTTTCTATAGTAATTGCAGCCCTGGCTCTTGCTGTTTTTGTTTTTGATCTGCTTGCAATGTTGCAGCACTGGACTTTCAATTATTCAAAGGAGGCATCCACTATTCTATTTGAAAGTGGAGCCGATATCAGTCCAAATGCAATGGCCGGATTACCCGCTTTGTCTTTTTTATTGTTTGCGATTGCATCCTTTCTTGGGTATCAGGCTTCAAAGCACCAGGTATTTAATATAAGTGGAATTATTTTCCTGGTAATGTTGATTGCCTATATGTTTAAGATTATGCATTGGCCGGGAGCAGGCATCCTTATTGTGCTTTCTTTTGGTGCTTTTATTTTTGTGACCATTCCCTGGTTTACTGTATTCTTGCTACAGGATCAAGAAGCTGAGATCAAAGTGGTTCCGGATGATGAGGAGGAAAAGGCAGAGATTTAATCAAAAACTTCCTAATTCAATTCATTTCGGTTTGCAATAAGCTTGTCTATTTTACTCGTCTGACCACTCATGGTTAAGGCCAGTAGATAGACTTATCATTTTCTCGATGACCTAACTAATAGTGGTCTGACGAGTTTCTTTGACTCAAATATTGCGTCCCTATGGGACTGACTCA
>SDBS01000101.1_pt1 | contig 65280 bp, 59 predicted proteins | sample 2277091 | NCBI WGS metagenome assembly SDBS01 (sample SAMN10404972, study PRJNA504765) | marine sediment metagenome | isolation source: marine sediment core GS10_PC15, 163 cmbsf | place: Arctic Ocean: Southern Knipovich Ridge | collected 2010
AGGGAGTTGACGGCACAACTACCTTCATAAACGGTGCGTGAATAAGCAGCGCCTCCGGTGACATACCGTGCTCGTTATCCTCTGCTGGGCCGGCCACTACGCCATACAGTACCACCGGCCAATCACGACCTTTACACCCCAGCTGCAGAAACACGCCATCAAAGGCGCAAAGGCCAAACCCCCAATTCATAAAGACACCTATCGGTCTGAGTCCCCGGAGAGCCGCCCCGACAGTCATGCCGGCTATTGCCTGTTCACAGATAGGGGTATCTTTGATTCTGTCCCCACCGAACTCTTCATAGATATCACGGGTTTGACCATGAACACCGTTCATCGATATCATGTCCTCACCCCATATCACCACTCGCTCGTCACGGCGCATCTCTTCCTTAAGCGCCTGGTTAATCGCCCCAATATAATTGAGTACAGCCATTTCTATGTATCCTCCTTAATAACCAGTTTATAACTCAGCGATAGCATATTCCTCGAGAGTCCTTGAACGCCCAGTCGCAGCCGGTAGCTTCTCCAAATCCTCAAAAACCTGCGTAATCTCGTCCTTTACCTCCGCCTCCAGCCGTTCAACATCCTCTTCGGTCAGGACACCCAGATCCAGAAGCTCCTTCTGGTACCTGCCCAGGGGCTCTAGCTTCCACCACTCTTCAACTTCACCTTTAGGTCGATATTGCTGAGCGTCTCCTTCAAAGTGTGGCCTTAACCGGTACGTGTCAGCCGCAATCAGGCTGGGCCCGCCGCCAGCTCGACATCTTTCAACGTGTTTCCTGGCAACCAGGTACATGGCTATCATATCGTTACCGTCCACCCTCTCGTGGGGGAAACCGTAACCGGCACCCCTCAAAGACAGGTCTTCAATGTTGTAAGATGTCGTTACCGAGGTGCCCATGCCGTATTTGTTGTTCTGGATGACGAATATTATCGGCAGCTGCCAGGCTCCGGCTACCGCCATCGCTTCGTGGGTAGGAGCTCTATTTGAAGCGCCATCCCCTTGGATGAAGACAACTATATCGTCAGTTTTCTTGATAGTGGCTGCTGCGGCAGCACCTAAGTACTGGACACTAGCCTCCCCTAATGTGCCGCTTCCACCCAGTGTGCCATTCTCGGGGCTCATCCAGGTATTTTTCGCGCCAGGTCTTCCCATGCTGGTCGCAACGACATCGAGCAGGGTGAAGCCAGGCTTGGTAAAATTACAGACCCATGTCCTGAAGTTAGGCATAAAGCAATCAGTCTCCGTTAAATTGTTGCAGAAGGCAATCGGAATCACCTCCTCCCCCGGCCCTCGATGAGCACCTCCTCCGGCGCCGGCTAGATTGCCCTGCCTTGACCATAATTCGGCCTCTACTCGCCTTGCTGTAAGTAAGTCCTTGTATAACTTGACTAGGGTTTCTTTTGTTGGCAATTCCATAGTTTTCCCTTATCTCCTTCTTGTTTTCCTAAGATTGAACTCTGCTCCATCTCAATACACTGCTACACCTCCATTAACACATAATGCCTGACCAGCGAGGTCCCTGGAACACACGTATCGTAGTTGAAGTTTAAACGTCTACCTGGAGATTTGTCAATGGTGATACAGAAATCAAACGAAATCAGTAGGGTGTCGCATGTAGGATCAGGAACTTGCAGCAAGATGTCAAGAATTATGATCATCGGATCGGGCTTTCAAAGTGTAAATCGTTGGGTGGATTTGAACATGTGCCCTTCTGTTAAACCGGCACGTACACGTGTATTCACGTGCCAAAGACTCCACACAGGAGTTCGAAAGTGGTATACTTAGGACAAGAAAGGAGGCAAGGGGTTCCTGCCTTTTATCGAGCTTGCTTCACACGCAAGAGGTCACTGGTTCAAGTCCAGTACCGCCCACCATCGTGTACAATAGGGGAACCAATAGAGTTTCCCGAGAAGTCATACCCGCTAAAAGCGGGGGGACGTAATCAAGTGAGACCTCAGAACCAGCAACCCTTACTTCTCTGACAAAGCTCTTGATAAAAGATTTCCTTTTGGTCATCGGGCTATCCTCAAGCATATTTCTCAGGTCTTCAACACAGCTTTCGACTGTTTCTATATCGGCAAGCTCTACCTTTCTGTCGAAAAGTACATTCTCCAACTGCAAACGTGTCGCATGTAGCTGCTCCTGATGTTGCCCTCCTCGCCATCCACGGTCAAATCCGCAACTGATTGATTAACCATGCTAAGGTTCTCTATTCGTAATTCTCTCACATTTCGATTTGGTACAACACTGAAAAATTCGAATATCTAGCTTAAATCAAATTCGGTGATGTACCGTATCGACCATCAAAGATATCAGGTCGACCCAGAAACGGTATTCAATCACAGAACGGAATTCCCCTTGTGACTGGATTGATCTTTCAGGGCCAGGCTAACTACTCTTAATCGCCATCCTACCTCCAATATTTAAGGAAATATTTAGTAATGCACTGGGATGTTTAGTTTCTATTAAGGGTAATACATATACACTATCACTGCATAATCATCTGTAATCTATTAACAGCTCTTAATCTACAATCTCACATCAATTACTCAACAAGTAGGCAATTAAGGTGAAGCATCCAGTGATTTTGTCAGAAGAAGATAGAAACTGGGAGAAGTATTGTGGTTTCCTGGATCTCTCAGTAAAACAATTCATGTCAATACAAGAAGCGTTGCTACTTCAACAACTTAAATGTAGTTCCCAATGTCAACTGACTAAGAAGTTATTAGGTAACAAAATCCCTGCCACGGTCAATGAGTTTCGCCGTTCTGTACCCTTAACCAGGTACGATGATTACATTGAGGAACTAGAGAGATTAGATGGAAGTGCACTAGCTGAGAAGCCGTATGTTTGGGTCCAAACGACTGGAGGTTCTAACACCACTAAACGAGTACCCTACACATATCATGGTTATCAGGTGGCTCTTGATAACCTCATGTCGGTGTTCTTACTCGCCTGTTCCAGGCAAAGAGGACAAAGCGATCTACTGGATGGTGACAAAGTCTTATTCAATGTCGCACCAGCTCCTTATCTATCGGGAATATTGGCCTCCGGTGTAAGTGAAAAATTCAATTTGAAGCCAATTCTATCGCCAGAACTACATGACAGTATGGATTTCAAGGAAAAGGTTAGCAAGGGTTTTGAAAAATCGCTGAGTTCCGGTGTGGACATAATAATCGCAATGACAAGCGTATTGATGCAAACGGGAGAACGCTTTGACAAGTTATTAAATAGTAGAACCCAGAAGAACAAGAATATGCGTAGTCCTCGGACAGCCCTACGCTTCGTTAAGGCAGCCCTGCGAAGCCGATTGGAGAATAGAACAATTTTACCGAAGGACTTATGGTCAGTGAAAGCCCTGATTGGTTGGGGCATAGACACCAGCATATATAGAGAGCAGGTGCATAAATATTGGGGAACGTATCCTTTTGAGTTTCATGCCTGTACGGAAGCAGGCGTAATTGCAGTTCAGAATTGGAATAAAAAGGGCATGACTATGATTCCCTATTCCAACTTTTACGAATTTATTCCTGAATCGGAATGGTTGAGAAGTAAAGATGATGCTCTCTATGAACCCCGCACAGTATTGCTCCCAGAATTGGAGCCAGGCAAGCAATATGAACTTGTAATAACAAACTATTACAGGATGCCATTTATCCGGTACAGGTTGGGACACCTGATACGGGTTACCTCCGTAGCGGATGAAGAAGCCGAAGTCTATCTCCCCCAAATAGCATTTGAGTCAAGAGCGGACGATTTAATCGACATAGCCGGTTTCACCCGGGTCAGTGAAAAAATCGTTGCTCAGGCAATAGCTAATATTGGAGTCAAATTTAAGGATTGGACTATTCGTAAAGAAGTCAAGGATAGCAAACCAACTTTGCATTTGTACATCGAATTGACAGGAATAGACAAATCCCCAAGCCTGGCACCCGCACTACACCGCGAACTGACAGAACTGGACCCACACTACAACGACCTGGATAAGATGATGAACATTCAGCCATTACAGGTAACTGAACTTAGGCCCGGTACTTTTGATAACTACTACATGAAGAAAAGACAGCAAGGGGCAGAGTTAGTACATCTAAGACCTTCAAGAATGAACGCATCAGACGACGTTATTGACGACCTGGTAAGTTGTGAACGCGAGGAGGCAGTTCTGGTAGCCTGACACCTCAGGTCTTTCGGCAAATGAGAGGGGAGAATTGTGAATATCAACGCCTATCTTTTGATACCCATAATAGAAACCGTATCCTGCGTCGTGTTACTCGCCCTTCTGTTTACCAAGGGAAAGCGTCATACTGCTCGAAAGCCTTTTACTCTGTTCCTTCTTGCTATGGGTTCCTGGGGCTTTTTCATCTTCTTGATGCGTTCTTCTGTCAGTCTCATTGATGCGCTGTTCTGGGAAAAATTTGTCTTTATCGCTATTCTAAGCGCCGCTATGCTCTTTCACGAATTCATTACGAAGCTTACCGGTAATGAACCTAAGAAATATGTCACATATTTGTTGCATTTCTCCTACCTCATCTGCCTCTCACTCATTCCGACCACACTCATCGTCAGTGGAATGCAGATAATGTGGTACGGGAAAGCTCCGATAATAGGCCCCTTATTTCCTCTCTATGTGCTATGCGTGTACATACCAATTGTTCTTGGTTTGATATCGTTAATTCAACACGGCAGGAAGACCAAAGTCTTGGATGAAAGAATACGCAATCAATATATCATCGCTGGTATAGTCGCCATGTTCATTGGGGGTACGACGGATTACCTACCGCCAATTGGAGTGAATATGTATCCGCTGGGCATAATTGGTAATATATTGTTTTGTCTCCTGGCAACAGTAGCAATGTTAAGATACAACCTCTTGGCGACGAAAGTCTTTCTACGAAAAAGTATCGTCTATCTGCTAACGAGCTCTTTTCTTCTAACGATTATTATAGGATTAATACTAATACTGGCTGATGTTTTTCAAGAAGATTTACGACCGATCTCGTTAACAATAACCATAGTTGCCGTATTTATAGCTGCAACTATGCTCACTGTTTTTCAACCAATTATCCCCAAGTTTCAACACGTAGTCGATAGATGGTTCTTCCGGCAAAGATATGATTCTCTTCAAGCCTTAAAACGCTTCACTACTGAAACAAAGGACATCACTGACTTAAAACAGCTTACATCCTCACTGGTGACTGCAGTCGTCAATGGTATGCAGAGCCAAGCCGCGTATTTACTGTTGCAGGACCCCGAAACAAATAGATTTACCGTGAGTTCATATTACGGTACGAAATTGGTGATGCATCCATCCCTCTCAGCCGATTGCATATATGCCCTTCTTTCCAGATATCAGGGCAGCATCGTGGACATGGCGGAGATGGATTCTATAGTAACCGCCAACATACTGAGCGAAGACGATTTATTGACTCTATCCGAGAATAGGATAGAGCTTATAGTACCACTAATGGCTGAGGGCAATCTTATCGGTCTATTACTTATCAGAAGTAAACTGGCGAATGTTCCCTATTCCTTTGAAGATAGACAGCTTCTCAAAAGGGTATCGAAAGAAGTTGCCCACAGTATTAGAAATGCTCTGTCTTATGAGAATATCCAGAAAGAACATGTAGAACTGCAAGAGGCGGTAGAAGGAATTATCCATGCGATGTCACTGGTGATAGAGACTAGAGACCCATATACCGCGGGACACCAAAAACGAGTTGCCAATTTGGCTGTTCAGATAGCTCAGGAGATGGGCCTGCCCGAATGGAGAATAAAGGGACTTCACGTTGCTGGTCTGGTTCACGATGTTGGCAAACTTGCTGTCCCCGCAGAGATTCTGTCCAAACCAGGAAAATTGAATGTATCCGAATTTAACATCATTAGGGACCACCCAAGAGTAGGACACGATATATTTGAAAAGATACATTTCAAATGGCCAATCGCCCAAATCATCCTTCAACATCACGAGCGATTAGATGGGAGTGGTTATCCATTGGGTATTTCAGGTGATGATATTATCCTGGAAGCCAGGATTCTTGGTGTAGCCGATGTCCTCGAAGCCATGTCATCTCATCGACCCTATAGACCGGCACTTGGTATCGACAAGGCCATCGAAGAAATAACACAAAACAAGGATATACTATTTGACGTTGATGTGGTAAATGCCTGTATGAGACTCTTTAAGGAACAACGAATGGCGACTTCTGAGTTGATGACGGGAGTTAGTGCCGGTTAAATAGCCACCCCCTGCTTCAAAGGTGGTATTTATTAATACTTAGCCTACTCAACAGTCAGACAAATAGAATTGAGATTCAGCCGCCTATGCCAAATAGGGAAAGGAGGTGCATAAATAAAGATACAAATGCGAATAGGAGTATTAACTCGGAAGCCCGGGGCTAAAACATACGAACACTGGAGGATTGATAAATGAAAAAGAAAACGCTACTTATTGGTTTGGCATCTGCTTTGATACTGCTCTTGATAACACCGACATTGGTATTAGCGAAAGGCCCAATAGATTTTAATGCCAGTGGTACCATTCTTTCACTGTCAACTGGCGATGTGGTGGCGGCCGGGAGTAGTGGACGGTGGGTAGTACAGGAAAGAGAACTACTCGGTAACCTTAACGGCGACCTCAACGGTAATTTTACTCTTACGTATAAGGCTAATGTTGAAGGGAATCAGGCAGGCAATCTCGCAGGGAAACTAACACTGAACGAAACACCCTACGTCATTAGCCTGAATGGCAAGAGCCACCCAATCGAACTTGTCTGGCTTGATGCACTGAATACCTATTTACCACGACTATCCATTAGTGGTCACTGGACTTTTAACAAGGGAGCAAAGGGAAATGGTGACTTCGAGGCATGGTTCATTTTCATTCCTCAGGTTGACGACAATGGTAATGTTCATATTGGGCAGATACTGGTAAGCTCCATCCAGTTAACCGGTAAATATCAACCGTAGGAGGCAGGGAACAGATAGGCGAGGTGACTTAGGGTATAAGCGTGCCTACCTGGTTTATCGAACGTAGCCTGCTTCCTGATGCCGGCCTGTCTCATGATCGGCATTGCCGTCTGTTGCGACTTGACCGAGCATAACGAATGCCAATCGCTGAGGAATCACTTAATCATATCCCCTTGTAGACCGGCGCTCTCTTTTTGACAAAGGCCTTGGCTCCAGAACTGTTGTGACACTTACCGTTATTAATTCTGCTATTCGGGCCACAGGTCCTTGGCAACGTCGTCAAGACCCAGTTCCAGCAGCTTTCTCTTACTCGGCTTGGCTGTTATTCGGTCCCAGTCCAGAGCTCCAAGGTTCCAGTATACCTGAGCTTCAATATCGGAGGTTACGCCAGCCAGCGGACCCTCCTCTTGGGGAGGTTCACCTACTATTCTGGGATGTACTTCCCACTCTAGAGGATTTACACCTTCGCGGAGATTGATGACATGTCTCATATTGGCGATTCTCTCGCCTACCTTCAGTAGCTCATCTGTAGAACGATTCCAGCCGGTTACTACTGCTATGGAATCCGTTACGAAGTTGGTGGGGTCTGCCGGTATGAATGAACCAAACATGCAGAGCCCGGACGCATTGACGACATGCCCGCGGAATCCGGAAGGTCCGAAGCCCTGTGTATGGCGTCCCGGTGTGGCATCCATCTGATAACGCGCCCCCGCTGGATTACTTGTGCGTGATGGTGAAACCCGCTTTGGGTCGTGCATCCCCAACTCTTGACCGCCAATATGCACCGCATACTGCTCGGCTCCCTTGCCAATTTTCTCCGCGGCTACCTTGACACCGTCAGCCAGCAAATCACCAAGTCCTTCTCGCTTCGCCATCTTCCAGGTCATGTCCACGATAGCCCGATGATTGCCCCAGGTAAGCTCAATGCCATCTGTGTCTGCTCTGGTGATGATTCCGTTCTCGTAGCATTCAATCGCGAAGCCAATGACGCATCCTGCCGAGATGGTGTCCAGACCATAACGGTTACAGATGTCATTCGCCACGTTTATCGATTCAAGGTTATCGTTTAGACAAAAAGTCCCGAAGGAACACAGTGTTTCGTATTCAGCTCTCTTCACTCCCGCCGCGTATTTGTACTCTCCCTTTCCTGCTTTTAGATAGCCACTGCAGCCGACAGGGCAGCGGTAACAGGCGTACCTTCTATCCAGATTGGCAATAACATTATCGCCACTGATGAGTTCGGCATTGGGGAAATCTCTGATGCCAACCCCATCCCAATTCTTCACCGGGGAATCACCACTCTTGGCACTGTCCGCAGTTCCACCGGCGGTACCCATGCTTCTGAATCGGTCTACCAACGCGCCTTTCATATTTCTGATGCACTCTCTTCTCAGGTTGCTGACCTTTGTCTTGGCGGCCACAGGAACCTGTGCTGTTCCTGTTACTGCCACCGCCTTTAGTTTCTTTGAGCCCATTACCGCTCCCACACCTGAGCGACCGGCGGCTCTTCCCTTGTCGTTCATAACTGCGGAAATCAACGAGAGTTCCTCGCCAGATGGCCCAATACTGGCAACCCTTGTATCCTTTCCGAATTCAGTCTTGATGATCTCTTCGGTCTCGATGGTGTCTTTACCCCACAGATGCACAGCATCCCTGAGTTCTGCTTCACCATCCTTAACCAGAAGGTAAACCGGCTTTTCTGATGCCCCCGTGAAGAAAATTCCATCATAACCGGCAAACTTGAGGTAAGGCCCGAATTCTCCACCTGAATTAGCATCACCCCATCCTTTCGTCAATGGTGATTTTCCCACCACTACCGCATACCTGGAACCGAAGGGGACACCCGTGCCTGTGACCGGCCCGGTCATGAAACCCAGAGTATTCTCCGGACCCAAAGCGTCAACTCCAGCCTTTTGCTGACTGTAGATAATTCGGGCGCCAATGCCATAGCCACCAATAAACTCTTGGCAGAGCTTCTCGTCGAGCACCTCGTCTTCTAACTCACCCGTTGAAAGACCCACAAACAGAATCTTCCCCATATAACCTCTGGCCACATCGCACCTCCTTATTTCATGCTAACAAGTATGCTTCAGAAGGGATTACACTGTCAACATTACCCTAATACCATGTGATATCTATGGGTTAGTTCACCAGCAATCATATCTCTCGCCTGGGTCTCTATCAACTCATCCATAAATGGCAGTGAATCACAACATCCTGAACGGAGATAATGCGCCAGTTTATTTAATCAGACAGCAAACCGTCAATTCGTTCGGTCTCATCTGTTCCTAACAGATAATCCACACATGAAATCAGTCTATGATTGAAGCTGAAGACTCGTTTGTCAATTATATCAGGGCTGAATTATATGCCCTTGCGCTACTGATTCATTTGCTGCTACATGTCAAATGATTTAAGATAGAGATAATATGCATGAGAGATTGTCCAGTCTTACCAGGCTATACGAGATTATTTGGCATGGCCGGGGTGGCCAGGGTGCGGTAACAGCAGCCAAGATAGTAGCTCAAGCAGCCTACCTTAAAGGTTATCAGGGAGTAACAGCAACACCGTCCTTTGGCGCTGAGAGGCGGGGTGTTCCCGTAAGCGCATCAACCAGAATTTCCCTGGAACCAATCAGAGTCATCTCACAGGTGGAAAAGCCGGACGTGGTAGTTGTCTTAGACCACACCTTGCTGAAATATCCGGAGATAACCAGCGGAATAGAGGGTGGAGGATGGCTGGTGGTGAATGCTCGCCAGGCTCCAAAAAAGAAAGAGCTTGGAGTCAGAAGTGATATTAATATCGCCTTTGTTGATGCCACTGGAGTATGTCAGGAACTGGGACTGGTAGTTGCTGGGCTGACGGTGGTGAATACAGCCATGCTGGGTGCCTTTATTCGCGCTACTGAAGTGGTAGACATGGCAACCATTGAGAAAGTCATTAGAGCAAGATTCTCTGATAGCGTCGCTACGATTAATCTCGCTGCGATAGAGAAGACGTACCGGATAACCAAACTGAAGGGAATAAACTAGAGCAGATTATGGGTACCAGAGACTGCGGGCACATAAGCGACGAATCATCACCGGGTATTGGTGAAGCTGGTAAGACGGGTGAGTGGCGCAACATGATGCCGGTAATTGATGTGGAGAAATGCACTCCGGTCAGGCAGAATAAGTCTGCCTGTTTTCTCTGCTGGCTCTTTTGCCCGGAGGCGGTTATTGGCAAGACCATACCTGTTCAGATAGACCTGGAATACTGCAAGGGTTGTGGCATATGTGCTGAGGTATGCCCTGTACAGGCTATCACCATGGCAAATGAGGAGGGTGTTCTTAACAGGACTGACTAGGTGAGTTGGCAAACAAGAAGGTCAAAAGAAAAGCTGATATACAGATAATCGATGGCAATCAGGCAGCCGCGCACGGAGCAAAACTCAGCCGTGTCCAGGTGATTGCCGCCTACCCGATTACCCCACAGACACCTCTCACCGAAAAGCTCTCTGAGTTTGTGGAAAAAGGGGAGCTAAGTGCCGAGTACGTTGCTGTTGAGAGTGAACACAGCGCTCTCACGGTGTGCACTTCAGCTTCTATGGTTGGTGCCAGAACGTTCACCGCTACCAGCGCCCATGGTTTGGCTTATATGCATGAGATGCTGCACTGGGCTGCCGGAGCACGTCTGCCGGTAGTCTTGGCCTGCGTTAACCGCGCTATGGGTGCACCCTGGAATATTCTCAATGACCAGCAGGACTCCATCTCTCAGCGTGATACCGGCTGGATACAAATATACGCTCGTAATAATCAAGAGATACTCGACTCAGTGATACAGGCTTACAAGATTGCCGAGTCAGTCTATGTGCCCGTGATGGTTTGTTACGATGGTTTTGTGTTATCTCACGCGGAAATGCCGGTGGAGATTCTGTCCCAGGAAGACGTGGATCGATTCTTACCTCCCTACCAGCCCCACACGATACTGGACCCTGCTAATCCGAAAAACTATAACTTGGTAACACTGCCCAACCCTAGGGTCAATACCGAAGATGTCCTCTGCCATGGATATATGGAGCTAAGGTACCTGCTCCAGGAGGCTCTGCAAAATTCGAGAGAAACGATAGCCAGAGTGGGACAGGAATTCGGGGAATTATTTGGCAGAAACTATGCTGATATGCTCTGGGAAGACAGACTCGACGATGCTGATATAGTTATTGTGGCTATGGGAAGCCTGGCATTGGAAGCAACCGTGGCTGCCGATACGCTTCGGGAAGAAGGCCACAAGGTTGGTGTCCTCGGCTTGCGAGTCTTCCGGCCATTCCCGAAGTCGGACGTAGTCAAAGCGCTGAAGAATGCCCGCCTAATTGTGGTTTTTGATAAGAATATTAGCTATGGCTCTGAGGGGGCAACCTGCTCCGAAATTAAGTCAGCCCTGTATGGCAGTAATGTCGGGGCGGTAATACGTAACTTCATTGTTGGACTGGGTGGTCGTGATGTCAAGGCTAGAGAGCTGACTGATGCCGTCAAGAAATCTCTGCCGTCGTTGAAAGAAGGCGCTCTAAATAATGAATACCCTGAATGGATTAGTTATATTTGAAGGGGTGTAACCGTTGAAAACTAACGCCGTGAATCTCACCGAGACCGAATATATGTTGCCAGGCAACCGAACCTGTCCTGGCTGTGCCCTGTCCCTTGCCTATCGTCATATTCTGAAAGCACTGGAGGGGAAGGCTATTGTAACGGTGCCAGCCAGTTGCCTTACAGTACTTCACGGCATGTATCCAGTAACATCGGTGAATATCCCCTGCGTGAATACACCGTTTGCCTCTACCGGCGCATCAGCTACCGGACTGGTTGCCGGATTGAAAGCCCTTGGGAAAGAGGGATTGACAGTAGTCGCCATCGCTGGCGACGGTGGCACGCATGACATTGGGATTCAGGCATTGAGCGGTGCTGCCGAAAGACAGACCGATTTCATCTATATCTGCTACGACAACGAAGGTTACATGAATACAGGTAACCAGCGCTCAAGTTCAACCCCCTTGGGGGCTCTTTCTGGGACAACGCCGGTTCTCGGTAAACGGCAAAATCAGAAAGATATGACCGCAATAATGGAATCGCACGGCATTCCTTACGTTGCTACCGCCAATGCTTCCTATCCCCTTGACCTGTATGAAAAAGTCAGGAAAGCAAAGGCAATCCAGGGAACCAGGTTCATCCATGTCTTCACACCATGTCCACCGGGATGGGACTTCTCATTCAGCGACTCCATCAAAATCGGTAACCTTGCCGTGGAAACCGGCTGGGTAGTACTTTACGAGATTGAGAATGGTGTCTTCCGTTTCACCTCAGCCAGCGAGTCCATTGCCCGAAAAGGCAATCTGAAACCACTGAGTGAATATCTTACCGAGCAGGGAAGATTCAGAAACATAACCGAAGAGCAGATTAATGAACTTCAGGACTGGGTAAATTCCCGCTGGAAGCGTTATCTGCGTCGGGCAAGCGATTAATAGTCTGCCATTGGTTACCGTATGTCTCTCAATCCTGTTTGTTGAATCAAGCAAATAATTCTGTCTATTACCGCTCTCACACAGGCTCGTCAACTGTGCTTTTTAGTAGTCGCGGACACCAAATGCCCAGTCAGCCAGGATGTCTCTGTGCAACTGGCTATTTCCCTCTCCCACCTCCAGCGTCTTTGCCTCCAGTAGATAACGTCCTACCGGGAATTCTTCTGTGAAACCATAGCCACCGTGAATCTGAATTGCATGCAGCGCTGCCTGAGTCGCCACCTCGCTGGCATAAAGCTTGGTCATAGAGGCGATGGAAGTAACCCGGCCAACCTTAGCATCCAGCAGGCGTCCAAGCCGGTAAACCAGCAGACGAGCAGCTTCTATGGACACGACCATATCGGCTACCATTTGCTTAACCATCTGGAATTCACTCTCTTTTTGCCCGAATATATATCTCTCCGAGGCATATTTCAGAGCCGCATCCAGACAAGCCTGGGCCTGCCCGACACATCTTGCCGCTACCGAGTACCTCCCCATTGCCAGGTCAGCCCCCACAATGGTCATACCTCGCCCTTCCTCACCAAGCAGGTTCTCCTTGGGAACACGGACGTCATCAAAGAAGATATGGCCGAGTTTACCTCTCTTCATGGTGCTCATATTTAAAGGATTCACCGTTATACCCGGGGACGGATTCTCCACTAGGAAAGCACAGATGCCCCTGCGGCCCAGACTTTTATCAATTGTCGCCAGAGTGAAATATAAATTGGCGTTACTGGCATGGGAGATAAAGGTCTTTTGACCATTCAAAATGTAGTAGTCGCCATCCCGTCTGGCCGTCGTTTCTAGGCTGGCTAAGTCAGTGCCGCCGCCGGGCTCAGTCAGAGCTGCCGAAGCCTGCATCTTCCCTTTTGCCAGAGGTACCAGGTACTGTTGCTTCTGCTCTTCCGTCCCAAAGTGCAGAATCCCTGTCTCTACCAGGGAGTTCTGCACCGAAATAATCGAAGCACAGACCCAGTCGGCATAAGCGATTTCTTCACAGATTATACCGTAGCTCAGATAGTCAAGTTCAGCCCCGCTGTATTCTTCGGGGATGAAAGCGCCAAGCATACCCAGCTCTCCCATCTTCCTGACGATGTCTTGAGGGTATCCCTCATCCTTCTCCCACTGCTGAACATTCGGGGTAATCTCCTTGCGGGCGAAATCTCTGGCCATGACCCGTATCATCTTCTGGCTCTCAGTTAGTTCGAAATCCCTTAATTCCTCAGGTCTCATAATTCCCCTCTTTGATGTTTGTCATTATCCGGTTACATGCGAAAAATTCCGAAACGGGTGGTTTCAATCGGTGCGTTCAGGGCAGACGATATGCCCAGGCCAAGAATCTTGCGGGTGTCAACGGGGTCTATAATACCGTCATCCCAGAGCTGTGAAGTTGAATAGTAGGCGGAGCTCTTCTGCCGGTACTCTTCAAGGGTGGGCTCCACGATTGCCTCTACTTCTTCGTCAGATAGGGTCTTCCCCTCTCTTTTCAGTTTGTTGACTTCTATGGTGGTCAGCACATTAGCTGCCTGCTCACCACCCATAACGGAAATGTAGCCGCTGGGCCACATGAAGAGTAGTCGTGGTCTATAGGCTCGCCCGCACATGGCATAATTCCCCGCCCCGATTGAGGCACCAACGATGACAGTGAATTTGGGTACACTGGCATTTGAGGTGGCGGTAACCATCTTAGCACCGTGTTTGATAAGCCCTTCATTTTCGGTCTTTCTGCCTACCATGAAACCGGTGATGTTTTGCAGATAAAGGAGGGGGATGGAGCGCTGGCAGCAAAGTTCGATGAAATGGGTTCCCTTGAGCGCACTTTCTGAGAACAGCACCCCGTTATTACCCAGGATGCCCACCGGGTAGCCCATGATATGAGCCGTCCCGCAGACAAGGGTCGTTCCGTAGAGAGCTTTGAATTCAAGAAACCGACTGCCATCGACGATGCGGGCAACAATCTCACGCATATCATAGGGCCTCTGAGGATTCTTCGGGATGATGCCGTAAATCTCTTCAGGGTCATAGCGGGGTTCTTCGGAGGGCTGCATTTCTAGATTACCGTGTTTAGTGTAATTAAGATTCTTGACGATGCTGCGGATAATCTCAATGGCATCGGCATCATCTTCAGCAGAATAGTCAGCAACCCCCGAAACACGACTGTGAACATCGGCACCACCGAGTGATTCGGCATCTATCTCTTCGCCGGTGGCAGCTTTTACCAGTGGTGGTCCCCCGATGAAAATAGTGCCCTGTTTCCTCACAATTATCGTATCATCAGACATGGCCGGAATATAGGCACCACCGGCAGTGCATGAGCCCATGACGGCACATAGCTGCGGGATACCCCGGCTGGACATCTGTGCCATATTGAAGAAAAACTGCCCGAAGTCCCCCTTATCCGGGAAAACCTCTGACTGCAGGGGCAGGAAAGCCCCACCGGAATCAACTAGATAGATACACGGCAGGTGATTTTCCAGGGCAATTTCTTGAGCCCTGGCATGTTTCTGAACTGTCAAGGGATAGTATGAACCACCCTTGACAGTAGCATCGTTAGCTATAATGACGACCTCCTGGCCATTAACGATGCCGATACCGGTAACAATCCCTGCTGAAGGGGCTTGGTTATCGTAGCTGTCGTAGGCAGCAAGAGAGCTGAGTTCCAGGAAGAATGTCTCAGAGTCGCAGAGTTGCCTTATCCGTTCCCTGACAAATAATTTGCCTCTTTCCTCATGTAATTTCCTGAGCCGCTTTGAGCCACCCTGTCTTACCTCTTCAAGGCGCAACTTTAACTCATTCACAAGACAAATATTATGAGCCTTATTCTCCTTGAAAGTCTGGCTATTTGTCTTGACACGTGATTTTATGACATCCATTTCCTCACCATCTTATTGACTGTACTGATTTGTCGTGTAGTTTCAGGGTAAGTCCATTATCAATACATGTTAGCGCTATTACCTGAATGCGTCAAATAAACGGATTAAACAACAGTCTGGTTCTTGATATTACTAAAGGAAGGTAAGCAAGAAGGCGCAACATGTGGAATTCAGGCGCATCAATTATCGCCTCTTGTTGGATAGTTCACCCATGATGTCATCCGCTTCGTCCATGATTCGCTGTATCAGTTCCTGGCAGCTAGGAATATCATCAATCCGACCGCATACCTGCCCGCAGGGCATGAAACCCCATTCCAGGTCTGCCTCTACTAGGGCTTTCTTGATCCGTCGGTTTCCGGCGGCGGCGTTGCCTAGTTGTCCTGCCGGTATCTGATACGCTTTTTTCATTCTCATGCCGCTCAACAGAACCTTCCAGAGAGGCACATTGAATGCCCGCCGTAATTCGAGAAGGGAGGTGATGCTCTCCTTGATAGCGAAACCTCGTCTTTCCCCCTCTGTGATTCTCACCAGCTTGTTCAAGAGTCCGCGGCAGCGTGTACCCGTTACTCGGTCGGTTATCACGGCGTCGTCTCCGCTTGAGTCCACGTAGAATTGCTTGACCTTCTCCGGCACGCTACTCTCTTTGGCAAGGGCAAACCGGGTACCCATAGAGATACCCTCAGCTCCGAGCGCCAGAGCAGAAACTAAACCTTTACCATCACAAAAGCCGCCGGCAGCCACAACCGGAATCTTCACCGAGGTTACCACCTGTGGCAGAAGAACTAGGGTACTCAGGTAGCTGGTATGTCCCCCTCCTTCCATCCCCTGCACAATCACAGCATCGACACCATAGCTTTCTACCCTGACAGCGTGCTTGACGGCACCCACTGTGGGCATATTGATAATCCCATGAGGCTTGGTCCGTTCAACAATCTTCTTTGGGTCACCTCTGCCGTAGCTGGCTAAAGGTATCTTTTCCTCAATCATGACATCAAGTAACTCATCAATAAGCGGACTCGTCGCCAGCAGGTTTATACCGAAAGGCCTATCGGTCATATCCCTGATTGTTTTGATATTCTGCCTGAGTTCCTCGGCATCCATTGACCCGGCACCCAGTATACCAAGGCCGCCAGCGTTGGAAACGGCTGCTACAAGGGGCGGATAGGCTCCGTAGTTCATACCTGCCTGAATAATTGGATGCTCTACGCCGATTAAGTCAGTTATTCTTGTCTTCATAGCTTTCTCCAGTCTAAACGTTAGTGCCTGGTTGGACCTGTTTTTCATTAGCGGCAGAAGTCTGGACTAATTATAACTCACTCGGCAGCACATGTCAGCCAAGCACCTGCAAGAGAAGGAGTCAAACATACCTCCCTTGCCGATTCTGACCAGGGCTTTCACCACTGTTGAGCATAATCACGGAAACAAGCTGATGGATTGTGTTCCCGCGAGATGATAGAATAGTCTTAAAGCATGACAAAGCATAAGAATATCCCATCAATCACAGCAACTACACATAGTTGCTGTGTGGACCCTCAGCCATCCAAAAATGTGAGTAAGATGCAGAGCAGTACCGGGATAAGATTTGAGACGGTTTTCCTGGGGAAGAATGCTCCGGGCGATGACAGAACGGAGCAATTGATATGCTGGTGCAAAAGATTTGATAAACTGGGTCTGGCCCCCAAGTCCGCTGCGGTTTTTCATGTCCACGATGAGTTAGTTGTGGGGTTTGCTGATGAACTGGACCTGCCTTGCACTGAGGGAGAGCAACCTCCTGGCTCATATGAGCTGGTGAAAGAGGTGCAAAGGGTGCTGGGGTTAAGAAAGGATGTGGCTTATCTCGTGTTAAGAAATCGCGGGGTTACCGCTATTGGAAAGACCGTGACAGACGCAGGAAGATTAGCCGAAAACACGAACAAGATGGCCCGAAATCTGACACGAAGGAAGGGGGTATAAAATGCACGCAGCGCCAGACTTTGAAGAGAATGCCGTAGGTAATTTGAAGAAAGAGATTTGGGAAGCCAGTGATGCCGAAATTGACAAAGTTCTGGGGGACTATGAGATTCCGTCCATTGGTGAAATGGATAAACCGGGCTCTTATGTCCAGACGACTTTGCCCGGAATACAAGCGAAGAAACTGGAAAAGAACGATATCGTTTTGATTCCCTTGGGCTCTACTGAGCTTCACGGTGACAACAGCGTCCTTGCTCAGGATACCTTGCAGGCCAGCCGAATCTGTGAAGCAGTAAGAAGGTACACGGCCGGGCAGGGAAAAGAGGTATCCATCGCTCTGCCTCCCTGGATTTACGGGAATCATCCCAGGCATCACGCAGGAGTAATCGGAACGATTCCGGTAAGTCAGAGCACCCTGTTACATCTGCTGGTAGACGTGATGTTTGGCTTCTGGGCTCAAGGCTTGAGGAAATTCATCTTTGTCAACAATCATGCCCAGCACTGGGTAATCACTTCCGTGATGGACGAGTTCGGTTTGAGATATCCAGAGATTCCTTACTACTCCGTAGCTTTTGACTGGTGCCCTGCTGTCTGGGAGTTTTTTCAGAGAGGAGTCTGCTTCGAAGATGATTTCATTCATGCGGACGAACCTGAAGCCTCACTAATGCTGCTTCTGGCTCCAGAGATGATGGATATGTCGAAGGCAGTCGATACCAGACCCAGGGCCTACTTGCCTGATGGCCATTTTAATAAATCTGCCAATCAGCAAATTCACCGCCCAAATCTCTGGTACAGCGTCAGAAATAACGTGCCCCTGGAATTCATCGCCACTCCCCAGGGGGTCGTTGGTTCACCAACCAAAGCCTCAGCGGAAAAAGCAAAGAGACCGGTCGCTGCCGCCCTGCGATACTTGACTTTGCTTATTGACCACATTTTAGAGACATTTCCGCCTGGTGTTCTGCCGCCGATTGAAGAAGTAACGCTCTACAAAAAAGAAGAAATTGAGGGCTATCTCAAGAAACCGGGAGAACCCGGGTACAGGAATCCGTACCGGATATGGCGACCATACTGAGGGCGGGAAGGCGCTCTCTGCAGGTCTGGAATCAAATTCCGTAGCAGAAGGGAAAGTGAAATGATTTGTGTCTGAACAGCGGGAAAGGATTTTGAGCAGTACTACGATAGAATCAGGTCCTTGGGATTGATTCTGGCTTTTTCATTAAGGTTTGATAGCTAAGGGGGACAGGAAGATGCAGGAGACGATGAAGGCTGCACGATTGTTTCTGGACTGGGCACCGAGAGAAGGCTACCAGCCAGGACCGAGAGAAGTTAAGGGAAGCAGAGCCCAGGAAGGAAACAAGTTCTGGCGAAATCCTCAAGTGCAAATAGTCCAGGAACCTGTACCAGAGATGGGACCAACCGATGTGCTCATAAAAGTGAAAGCCTGTGCTATTTGCGGTAGCGATGTTCTGATGGCTGACTCTGATGACGCAGGCTACACTCGCTATGGCTACCTGATGAGTAATGGTGTCACTATTGGGCACGAATTTTCCGGTGAAATCGTGGCTATGGGCGAGGGAGTGGCGGAACTTCAAAGAAAAACTGGCAAAGAGATTTTCAGAATAGGAACTCCAGTAACTGCTCAATGCGTTGTCAACTGTGGTCTTTGTGAAAAGTGTAAGGAAGGTGAGTTTGATGAATGCTGGCTCACCGAGGAACGGGGATTTAGCATTGACGGAGCAATGGCTGAATACGCGGTGGCTAACCTGCGCCATATCTACAGTCTCGATGACCTCAGACAGAAATACCAGGAAGAAGAACTGTTCTTAGCCGGGGCTCTCATTGAACCCTTGGCCGGGGTTTACAAAGCTCTAGTTGACATTGCCGGTGGTCTAAGTCCGGGGGACAGTGCTGTGGTTATTGGCGGTGGTGCTATCGGGCTTTCCGGGATAGCCCTGCTCAAGGCTATCGGAGCATCCACCGTGATTCTTTCTGAATTCTCAGCCCAGAGAAGGGAGATTGGTGAAGCACTTGGTGCGGACTATACCTTCGACCCCAGAGAGGAAAACCTTGCCGAAGCAGTCCTCAGACTGACCGGGGGTACAGGGGCAAAGATCTATTTTGAAGCGGCTGGTGTTGCCGCCAGTATTAGCTCCGATATTGACTACCTTTTCAGAGTTGGTGAAGCCGGCAGTAAACTTGTCCTTATGGGACACGGCGAAGAAAATGCAACGGTGTGTACCGAGACTCTGATTGGTAAATATAATGTTATCGTTGGCTCCCATGGTCATTCTGGGGTCTGGCGAAATGTTATCAAAATGGTTGCCGCCGGTTTGATTGACCCCAAAAAAATGATTACCCGAAAAATCACTTTAGACGAAGCGCCTGAGTGGCTAACAACGCTCCGGACCAACAAAGATGAAGCAAAGGTAATGATAATATTCTAAAGCGAGGACGGAAGAGTGAAGTTAGGATTTAGCATTAATGCTTTTGCCGGCGATAAATTTCGACCATTCCCTCAAAAAGCCCTGGAAATAATCGCTGAGGCTGGTTTCGGAAATATTGAGCTGGTTTTTGACAAACCGTATTTCTGGCTCAAAGACCTTGAGTTACCGAGAATTGCGGAAATAAGAACCTTCCTCAAGAGGCATCGCTTGGCCGTGGTTGATGTTTCAACCTGTACCGCCGGCGGCTACGAAAGACCGGATAATGATGTGGCTCCGCCGGGACAACGCTTTGGCCCCTCTTTCGCCGATAAGGATGAAAATAACCGGAAATTACGAGTAGGGCACGCTAAAAAAGTTATCGACTTCGCCGTGATGTTAGACTGTCCGAACGTGAATACATCCACGGGCTACCAACCCGAAGACCGCCAGTTTGAGGAATCCTGGCGTGATGTAAGAGACTGCTATCGAGAAGTGGTCAGCTATGCCAGAGAGCGTGATGTGTGGGTAAATATTGAGTACGAACCGGGTACTTATGGCCCGGGAGGACTCTTCATAGCCAACGCCACGGATACCCTGAAGATGATTGAAGACGTAGGAATGGATAATCTGGGTGTAAACTATGACATCGGCCATTCATTTGTCTGCAAAGAAGATATTCCTCAAGTCATACGGACGTTTGCCGAACGAGGGCTTCTACACCACGTTCATCTCGAAGACATAGAGGAGAAAGAAGACGGTACGCGTGTGCACTTTCACCTGGTTCCCGGTGATGGAAACATACAATTCCTGCCAATCCTCCAGACTCTGGAGAAGGTTGACTACCAGGGTTGTGCCACTCTGGAGTTGTATAGTTTGTGGGACAAGAACCCGGAAGAAGCCTGCCGCAGAGCCTATCAGTACTTGATGACCACTTTTGCAGATTATTTTGACTAGTTCTTGTGGAATCCCGTGTGAATATACTCCCGAGTTGCTTCTTCCAGTCTTACCGAGTTTTACAGATGTTGCTTATGTAGCATCGACTTGACAGTCAGTAGACAGGAGTTTTAGAATACCCTCGGCAGTCATACTGGCAATCGCAGGGAGGGAATCTGGACAGGACAATGAAAATAGTGCAAATATCTGATCTGCATCTTACCGGCCTGAATTTTGTCCCTGATTGGGCGGAAAACGTTCTGTCTATCATAAGCTCAATAGAACCTGACATAGTTGTTGTTACCGGTGATATTACTGATGATGGGTACGCTCAGGAATATGACATAGTAGAAAGTTACATTGGCAGGATAGAAGCAGGAAATGTAATGGTAGTGCCTGGAAACCATGATGTCAGGAATGAAGGAGACAAGCTCTTTGAAGAGGTCTTTCAAACAAGATTTCCTCATTACAAAGATGAAAAGGTCGTGATTTTGGGGATAGACTCTACTGAACCGGACGTAGATGACGGTCGGGTAGGACGGGGAAACTATGCCTACATAAGAGAGAAATTATCACCGCTCAAAGAGATAAAAATCTTGGCAATGCACCATCACCTGATACCTATTCCAGCCACTGGGAGGGAGAGGAACATACCGGTGGATGCCGGGGATGTTTTGAGGCTCTGTGTTGAATTGGGGGTAGATATTGTTCTCTCCGGGCATAAGCACGTCCCGTGGATTTGGAAACTGGAAAACACCTATTTTATTACTGCCGGGACAGCCACCAGTCGACGGCTGAAAGGCAGATATCACCCTTCATTATATGTATTAGAGATAGAAGAAGACAAAGTACTTCTCAAAGAAGCTAATGTAGCTAATAAGAAAATAAGAGATATACTCAGACTTGATGACATCACCACCGTACGCTAGCAATGACGGGACTCTAACAAACAATCCGACGCATAGCCAACTAAAGTACTCGCAGACTTTGTTAGCCCGTAGCTCTCAGTTCTATCCGCAGTTAAGTCAACATATGGTAATTCATGTTTTGTCGAATCTGGGCACTGTGCTTACCTGGCGTCTTGCCGTTTATCCAAACGTTGCTTTACAATGGAAAGTATAGTTCTCATCGAGAGTGTGAGGTATGAGATATGAGTGAATCAGCCCTGGCCGGGGTGAAGGTGCTGGAATACTGCAAGTTGGTCAGCGGTCCCTATTGTGCTAAGCTTATGGCCGACCTCGGTGCGGAAGTGATCAAGATTGAGGAGCCGGAGACTGGCGATGAGGCACGGCAAAAGGGCCCTTTCCTCAATGATATACCCCATTCCGAACGTAGTGGCCTATTCCTCTATCTGAATACCAACAAATTGGGAATCACCCTGAATCCGGGGACACCGACTGGTGTAAGGGTCTTCACCGAACTGGTGAAAAACGCTGACATCCTGGTTGAAGATACCGCACCCGGTACTATGGAACTTCTGGGGTTAGGATACGACGCTCTCAGACAGGTCAACCCCTCCCTCATAATAACCTCGATAACGCCCTACGGACAGACCGGGCCATATCGAGGGTATAAGGCTCATCATCTTAATACCTATCACGTGAGCGGACAGGCTTACTTCTCCTATACTGAGAAACGCCGACTGGGCCAACCTCCTGTTAAGGGTGGGGGATACGTTGGCGATTATGATGCTGGCCTGAGTGGGGCGGTGGCAACAATGGCGGCATTGTATAAACGCAACCTCAGCAGTATTGGTCAGCACATCGACGTCTCTAAGCAGGAAGCCCTCATCTCACTGGACAGAGTAGACATAGGAACCTTTGCCAACGATGCAACGGCTGGACGCCGACGGATAGGTATGCTGGGTGGGTTGATGCCTTGTAAGGATGGCTATGTAGTTGTCGTCGCTCCCCAGCAGCATCAGTGGCAGGCTCTGGTCAAACTGATGGGCAATCCGGAGTGGACCCGGGGGGAGAAGTGTAAGGACGAATTCACCCGTGCTGAGAACGCCTCTGAGCTACAGCCCCTTATTGAGGAGTGGATGCTCCAGCACACTAAGGATGAAATCTACCATCGTGGTCAGAGCTTCAGTTGTCCGGTGGGGCCGGTGACTTCGGCTGCAGATGTCTTCAACTCACCACAGGTGCAGGAGCGAGGATTCTTTGTCGATATTGAGCATCCCGAGGCAGGCAAGCTAAGCTACCCCTCAGCCCCCTACAAATTCTCTGAAACCCCGTGGCGCGTGAACCGTGCTGCCCCTCTCTTGGGCGAGCACAACCAGGAGGTTTACTGCGGGCGCTTGGGTTATACCGGGGAAGAACTGGCTGAGATGAAGGCATTGGGCGTCATCTAAATCAAGGAGAATAGAACATGGAAGAGTACCCGCTGGATGGGATAAGGATAGTCGATTTCACCTGGGCATGGGCTGGACCCTATGCCACACTTCTTCTGGCGCTTCTGGGAGCAGAGGTTATCAAGGTGGAAAGCCTGAGTCGCCTCGACCACACCCGGCTCCGCTCACTGATGACTGGCCCGACGATGGGTGGTCCCAACCATTCCACTGTCTTCAACGAGATGAATTTGAATAAGTTAAGCCTGACTCTGGATCTGAAACAACCCAAATCTATCAAAATCGTGAAGAAACTGGTCAAGATGGCTGATGTCGTAACCCAGAACATGCGCCCTGGGGTCATGGATAGGCTGGGCCTCAGCTACGAGATTCTTAGAGAGATAAAGCCTGATATCATTATGCTCTCCTCATCAGCCGTGGGTGGCACTGGACCGGAAAGGACCTATGTCGGCTATGCTCCGACCTTTGCCGCCATGAGCGGGCTGGCCTACGTTTCAGGCTATCCCGAGGGGCAACCCAGTACCCTTAGCGGTGCCATTGACACCAGGGTGGCCACAACCTCAGCCTTCGCGGTGTTGGCTGCGCTTAATTACCGGCAACGCACCGGGCGAGGTCAACATATAGACCTTGCCTCCTCAGAGGCCATTAGCTGTCTGGTTGGGGATGTCTTCATGGACTACACTATGAACCAGCGGGTGAAGGAACGTAACGGTAATCGTGATGAACTAATGGTGCCCCACAACTGCTACCCCTGCCGTGGAGAGGACCGTTGGGTTACCATTGCTGTCTCAACCGAGGAGGAGTGGCAGGCTTTCTGCAAGGCCCTGGGTAATCCTCACTGGACTGAAGATAAAAGATTCATCGATGCCTCTAGTCGCCAGCAGAACTGGGAGGAGCTGGATAAGCTGGTCTCGGAGTGGACCACTCAGCATACTGACTACGAGGTGACTGACATCCTGCAAAGAGTTGGTGTGGCTGCTGCTCCTACCCTTAAGGGTGATATGGTCGCCGAAGACCCTCACGTCAGAGAGCGACGCATCTTAGTTGAAGTGAAACATCCAGAGATTGGAAAGAGACTGGTGGTGGGGCCACCTTGGCGCCTATCCGCCACCCCAGCACGTGTTCCCCATCCAGCTCCACTGCTCGGTGAGCACAACCAATACGTACTGGGCGAGCTTCTGGGTATGTCACAGGACGAGATTAATCAGCTCGTAGAGGAGCACGTAGTGTATTAGACGGTCTCTGGACCTCTATCGAAGACACTCTCCCATATCTCGAAGGCTGTTCCCTGCCGTAGGATAGCTTCACTTTAATTCATCAGACCAATCATAGGAAATGTCAGCAGCGCCTTGAATTGATTCTAAGTCTAGCAGTATAATAGCTGGCAGTGCGGAGAAGGTAATTCTTGATATTTCAATCATTATGAGGTGAAGAGATGAGCGAAGATAGGTCAATAGTCTCTGATGGTGGTGTCACTATCGTTCCTACAGGTTGCTGTCATGACTGTGGTGGCCGTTGTGTGCTCAGGGCCCATGTTAAAGACGGTAAGATTATTAGATTTGAGACCGATAATGGCGAGGAACCTCAGATGCGTGCCTGCTTGCGAGGGCGGGCGTATCGGCAGAGAGTCTATTCCCCGGACCGCCTGAAATACCCTCTGCGCCGTACCGGTGAACGTGGGCAGGGTCAGTTTGAACGTGTCTCGTGGGATGAGGCGCTGGATACTGTTGCCTCAGAGCTAATCAGGATAAAAGAGACCTATGGCAACTCAGCCATTCTTCTGGCGGGTGGCTCAGGTAATCAGGGCATACTCCATGGTGCCGGTCCGGCAGGTCGGCTGCTGCTTAGCTTTGGTGGTTTCACTCGTACCTGGGGTGCGGCCTCTTATGAAGGCGCTCTCTTCGCTTCCATGGCTACCTACGGCACCATGCGTACTGGTAATACCCGGGAGGATTTTCTAAACTCTCGTTTTATTATCATGTGGGGCTGGAACCCGGCTAACACCATCTGGGACCCGGGTACCAGTCTCATTCTAGCTCAGGCTAGGGAGAAAGGTATCAGGATTGTAGCTGTTGACCCTCGTTACACGGATACGGCAGCAACCTTTGCCCATCAATGGATTCCTATACGTCCCGGCACTGATACCGCAATGCTCATCGCTATGGCTTACGTTATTATTACCGAGAATCTTCAGAATCAGGATTTTATTGATAAATATACCGTAGGCTTTGACAAGTACAAAGATTATGTGCTCGGCAAGGAGGATGGTGTGCCCAAGACACCACAGTGGGCTGAAGCAATTACTACCGTGTCCGCCGATGTCATCGCTAACTTGGCAAGGGAATATGCTAACAGCAGGCCGGCGGCTCTGATTGCAGGCTGGGGACCTGCCCGCTCTGCCATGGGTGAACAATATTGCCGGGCCGCTAATGTGCTCACTGCTATCACCGCAAATATTGGCATCAATGGTGGCTACGCCTCTGGTTTTATGAGAGCCTACTCCAGCCGCGAAAGGCGCGGTCCCGGTGGAGGAGGGCAAGGCAATCCGGTAGAGGAGAGTGCACCGCCGCGTAAGGATGCCCTCCACAAGCTGCGGGGTGGCACTAATCCTAGTAGTGCCCGCATCCATAGTGCCAAGATTTTTGATGCGATCCTGCGGGGTGAAGCCGGTGGCTATCCCGCTGACATCAAGGCGGCATACGTGGTGGCGGGTAACTTCATTAATCAGCACCCTAATACACGGCGTGGCGTAGAGGCATTTAAGTCTCTTGAGTTTGTTGTTGTCCATGAACAGTTTATGACTCCCACTGCCAGGTTTGCCGATATTCTCTTGCCCGTGAATACCTTCATGGAGCGCAGTGACATAGCACCACCATGGCTCGGCTCACCGTATTATATCTATCTTAACAAGGCGATTGATTCCCTTTATGAGTCGAAGTCAGACCTGGAGATATGTCGGGAACTCTCTAAGAAGCTGGGTATTCCCCAGACGTTTGGTAATGAAAGTGACGACGAACTTCTGCGCGGTATTACCTCTTACCGCGAGGATATTCCAGACTACGAAACTATGAAAAGCGATGGTGTGCTCAAGATAAAGCTTCCGGAGCCTATCCTCTCCTTCAAGGAGCAGATTGAAGACTTGGAGCAGAATCCCTTTCCCACCCTATCGGGCAAGATAGAAATCTATTGTGAGCATATGGCCGAGAAGGATGACCCCATGATACCGCCCATTCCCAGGTACATCAGCCCTGCGGAAAACTATGATGACCCTCTGGCTGCCAGATACCCATTGCAGCTTCTCACCACTCACTATAAGACGCGAGCCCATTCCACCTGGCATAATGTGCCCTGGATGCGTGAGATTGAGCCGCACTCTGTTTGGCTCAGTACTGCTGATGCGAAGACCCGTGGCATCAAGGATGGTGATTTGGTGGATGTCTATAATGACCGCGGTAGAATACGCATCCCGGTCAATGTTACCGAGCGCATTATGCCTGGTGTGGTCAACGTCAGTCAGGGGGCCTGGTATGACCCCGATGAAGAAGGCATAGACCATGGCGGGTGTGCTAATGTGCTCACCAATGACCAACGGTCTCCGGGAGGGGCTCTGGCTATGAACACCGCCCTGGTTCAAGTAGAACTTGCACCTCGAAGCCGTAAAGGAGGTTCTCAGTGACCCAGATGGGATTTTACTTTGACCAGACTCGCTGCACAGGCTGCTATACCTGTGCCGTAGCTTGCAAGGACTGGTATGACATTGATGCCGGACCCGTCAACTGGATGCGGGTTGAGGCCATCGAAGAAGGCAAGTTTCCCAACCTTTTTGTTGCCTATCAGGTGTTGCCCTGCTATCACTGCGCTGACCCACCCTGCGTCCTGGCCTGTCCGGTGGACGCTATCAGCAAGAGAGAATCCGATGGCATCGTGGTGGTCGACCGGGAGAAATGCTCGGGCAACAAGGAGTGTCGCACCCTTTGCCTTAATGCCTGTCCCTGGGACGCACCTCAATTTGGCCCCGAAGAAAACGCCAGGATGCAAAAGTGTAATCTCTGCTTGGAACGACTGGAGCAGGGGCAGCAGGCTATCTGTGTGGAAGCTTGCCCCATGTATGCGCTGGATATCGGTCCTCTGGATGAGCTCAAAGCCAAATATGGAGATGCGGTAGAGGCTGCGGGTTTTTCTTATTCGGAAAGATTCAAACCTTCGGTGACGTTTAAACCCAGGCAACAGGACTAAGACCGTTACGCATACTCAGTTGCTTGTTGACTTATAACGACTACTATATTACAGTGTAAGTGGGGCAAGTTAACCGGGTGACCGCTCGTCTTAGGCGGGAGGAAAGTCCGAGCTCCACCGGGCAAGATGCTGGGTAACGCCCAGGAGGGGTAACCCTACGGAAAGTGCCACAGAAACATACCGCCTGGCCGGGGCTTATTAGGCTAGGAGCGTAATAGGCTATGTATAACCGGGACGGGTAAGGGTGAAATGGTGAGGTAAGAGCTCACCAGCGGCTGGGTGACCAGTCGGCTGGGCAAACCCCATCCGGAGCAAGACCAAATAGAGGGACAGAAGGATGCCCGGCCCAGTCCCCGGGTTGGTCGCTTGACCCTGGTGGTAACATCAGGGCTAGATAGATGGTCACCACTCTGATTATTCAGAGTACAGAACTCGGCTTACAGGTTTACTTGGCCCTTTCTTTACATAATCCTGCCCATTTGCTAGCTTGAACTAGACCTGTAGCCTCTTCTGGGTGGTAGTTAGAGTCGGTGAGACAGGATTTAACAACTGAACTTTCAGTCTATGCAGGCTTTCCTTAATGAATATCGCTTTTAGTGGAGAGTGAGTCGGATGTCGAAAAGAATAAAGATTATGATAATAGCTCTGTCATTGGTGGTAAGTCTTGCCCTTTCTTTTGGTGCTGGTTGTGCTCTGCAAATTGGAACTAGTTCAGACACAGCTCCAGACCTGGATATCGTAAGGGAGGCGTGGGACATAATCTATCGTGATTACGTGGACCCGGACAGTCTTGACGCTACTACTCTCAGCCACGGCGCCATCAAAGGCATGGTGGAGGCATTGAATGACCCTCATACATCTTTCTTGGATGCTGATACTTATCAGCAGTGGCTATCCAGCCTGGAAGGTAAGTATGAGGGTATTGGTGCCTATGTAGGGGTTGAAGAAGGCCAGATAGTGATTATTGCCCCAATTGAAGGTTTTCCGGCGGCTGAGGCAGGTATTAAAGCCGGGGATATAATCCTGGGGATTGATGGTGAATCTGCTTCGGGAATGAGTTTGGAGGAGGCTGTACTTCGTATCCGCGGGCAAAGAGGGACATCGGTTAGACTGCTTATTCTTCATCAGGGTGAGATTGAGCCTGAGGAAATAGAAATAATCAGAGCTGAAATTGAGTTGCCCAGTGTCGACTTTGAGATGAGAGAAGACATCGCCTATATTCATATCGCTCACTTTATTGAGCGCACTAATGCAGAGCTGGTTTCGATACTGCAGGAGATAACCGAGGGAGCAGCTGCGGGCATTATTCTTGACCTGCGTCATAACCCGGGTGGGTTACTGTTAACAGTGCTTGAAATAGCCGACCATTTCTTGGATGAGGGGATAATCCTCTATGTGGTGGATAAGCAAGGGAAGAAGACAGCTTCATCGGCTGAACCTGGCGGACTGGCTACTGACCTGCCTTTGATTGTTTTGGTGGACAACTATAGTGCCAGCGGTAGCGAGGTGTTGGCCGGTGCTTTGCAGGATAATGGACGTGCCAACATTGCCGGCATGACAACCTATGGTAAAGGCAGCGTTAATATCCACCGTCCACTCGGGGATGGTTCCGCGCTGTATATTACCAACGCTCGCTGGCAGACTCCCAGTGGGCGCATCATAGAAGGTCAGGGGATAGAGCCAGACTATCCGCTCGACCTTGAGGGCGAGGACGCTATCCTGTGGGCAATTGAATACCTGAAGGGCAATAAGTGATTACCTGATTATCGGAGTCAGAACAGTAATCTTGCCCTCCGTCTTCTTTTATATTATCATTGCACATGCGATGAGACACATCTCTAACTAAGACAGTAAGGAGGAACAATCATGACAGTGGAAATTCGGCCCGCCCGGCAAGAAGAACTGGAGGAGTTTAAACGCGTCGCTGCTACCGCTCTGGTGCAGGGCGTGGCGGATTTTGCCGAGATGCGCCCCGAGTGGACGCTCTCTGCCTTTGAAGACGGCAAGCTGGCTACCTCGTACGGGGTGTGGCCATTCACAATGCGCTTCAATGGGGAGGGTGTACCAGTGGCTGCTGTTACCACAGTGGGTACTCTGCCCATCTACCGGCGTCGCGGCTATCTGCGCAAGATTACCGCCACCCACTTCGAGCTTCTTCACGAACAGGGAGAGCGCGCCATCGCTATCCTCTGGGCATCCTGGGCGGCTATCTACCAGCGTTATGGCTACGCCGTAGTCTCCACGCGGCACTCCTACAGCGTTGAACCCCGGTATCTCGGATTCGCTCTTCCTCAACCGGTTGCCGGCTCTTTTCGTGAGATTGGTGATGACGAGTTTCCATTGCTGGTAGACCTCTACCGAAAGTTCCGGGCTGAAAGGACGGGATACCTCCACCGGGGACGCCCCATGTGGGATGCAGGTGTGCTGGCTCCTCCCACCGCCGGCACTCAGTTAAATAAGGTTGTTTACCAGGAGGCTGGTGAGCCTCTCGGCTATCTGGTATATACCGTAGAGCCCATGCAAGGGCCTGGTACGCAACGTCTCACTATTCGTGATCTTGTCTGGTTAAGATTTTCAGCCTACCGGGCAATCTGGAACTACCTGGCCAATATGGACTTGGTAGCTAATATTAGCTGGGGGCGGGCTTCCGGTGACGACCCACTGCCGCATCTACTGCTGGAACCGCGCAGGCTTAACGTAACTGCATCCGATGGTATACTGGGACGCATCGTTGATATAGAAAAGGCGCTACCCATGCGCCCCTATCCTGAGGAGGTTACCCTTACCTTCGAAATTGTCAACGATGACCTGTGTCCGTGGAACCAGGGTCGGTGGAAACTGGAGACCTCTGCTACTGAGAGTGCCATAAGTCGCACCAATGATGAACCGCAACTGACGATGCCAATCAGCACCCTGGCTTTGCTCGTCTTCGGGCAAATCAGTGCTACTGAGGCAGCGCGTATGGAACGCCTTGATGTCCTTCAGGATAGTGCTCTATCCCTGTGGGATAGGGCGATGAAGACCAAATATCGCCCGGCCTGTAGTGATATGTTCTAGTTCTGGGAGCGTTCGAATACGAAGATATTACCGAAAAGAGAAAGCCAGCGTACAAAGGTAGATAGTCAACCTGAAAAACCGGGACACGCGCAAGCATTTTGACAGCTGCAGGGCGTGTTAGAATCCTGATGGTCTTGTGGCAAATTTGACTAAAGCTGAGTTTCCTCCGCCTCAATCTTGCGTAGCTTGTCTTGGCCCTCCAGGTGGTCAACGTAAAGCACCCCGTTCAGGTGGTCTATTTCATGCTCTAGGGCTTGAGCCAGAAGTTCATTTTTTGCTTTGAGTCGTATCTCCTTCCCATTTAGGTCAAGTGCCTTGATTCTTACTGACTCGGCACGCTTAATCTCACCGACGTAGCCTGGAATGCTGAGACACCCCTCAGTTACCACGCGTTCGCCTGTCTTGCGTAATATTTGGGGGTTGATTAGGACTACATCTTCTTCTTCCGGCATGCCAATCACAACAACTCGTAAGGGGACGCCCACCTGCGGGGCGGCCAGACCGACTCCTGAAACTGCGCGCATTGTCTCCTGCATATTGGTAATCAGCTTTTTAATTGAACCATCGATGGTTCGGACTCGTTTTGACTTTTGTCTCAGTACCGGGTCGGGCGCAATACGAATAGGAATAATTGTCATCTAGCCTCTACTCTTTCAAGCAGTAATATACTCTTCTACACTGTACCTATTCTTACTATATCTCCTATAGGCCCACAGGGTCAATATCTACTGTCCAACCCTGTGGAATGGGTATTTCAGTGAGAAAAGAGGACAGTCCGGAGCCGCGGAGTATCAGTTGCCAGCGGTACCTGCCCCGCAGGCGGTGAATAAATGCTGGTGCCGGTCCAATTAGACTGAGGTCAGCTATTCCCTTGGCGTCTCGTTCTTCAATGAAGCGACGCTTCATTCTTTCTGCCTCCCTCTGGCAGCGTGCATCGTTGCTATGAGTATAAACAAGGCTGGCCAGTTGACTGAATGGAGGATTATGAAGCTGGCGTCGGTATTCAATCTCTTTGTCGTAGAAGCGGAGATAGTCATGCTTGGCTGCTGTCTGAATGGCGTAGTGCTCCGGGGCGTAGGTCTGAATGATGACCTCTCCGCCTAGAACGCCTCGCCCGGCCCTTCCGGCTACCTGGCTCAGGAGTTGAAAAGTCCTTTCCCCGGCCCGGAAATCCGGCAGGTTCATGCCCGTATCAGCGCTGACTACTCCTACCAGGGTAACCTGGGGCAAGTCCAGCCCTTTGGCTACCATCTGTGTGCCAATGAGAATATCAGCCTCATGATTGCGGAACTTGCTCAATATCTCCTGGTGAGAATGCTTACCCCTGGTAACATCACTATCCCAGCGTAGTAATCTGGCCTGGGGGAAGGTATGACTTGCCTCTTGCTCCAGTCTTTGGGTGCCAATACCCAGATACTTTATCCGTCGACTTAAACACTGGGGACATATTTGAGGGACTGGCATCTTGTAGTTGCACTGATGGCAGACTAGCTCATCCCCAGTTGAATGATAGGTCAGAGTAACCTCGCAACGCCTGCACCGCAGGACAAAGCCGCAATTACGACACTGAATCGAGGTAGCTGCCCCTCTGCGGTTAAGAAACAAAATTGCCTGTTCACCGTTTGCCACGACTCTCTCTATTGCCTGAGCTAGGGGGCGGCTGAAAATGCTTCTATTTCCTGCCTTAAGCTCTTCCCTTAAGTCTACTACCGTAACCTGCGGCAGGGGCGAACTCTCACGGGGGACAACTCGTTCAGGCAGCTCAAGTAAGCGATAGTCTCCCCTCTGAGCATGGTGAAAGGTCTCGACATCAGGGGTGGCCCCACCCAGAATCACCACCGCTTCCGTTAGCTCGGCCAGCTTTATCGCTACGTCGCGAGTGTGGTACCGTGGTGATTTGTCAGTCTGCTTGTAAGTCCATTCGTGCTCTTCGTCAATAACTATCAATCCCAAATCTGGTTGAGGAGCAAAAATGGCACTTCTGGGGCCGATTACCACGTCAACCTCCCCGTTTCTGATACGGTGCCACTCATCAAATTGCTCACCCAGAGAAAGTCGGCTATGGAGGACAGCCACCCTATCTGGAAAGCGGGAGGCAAATCGTTCTATCGTCTGCGGAGTAAGAGAAATTTCGGGAACCAAAACAATGCCCCGCTTGCCCAGTTTCACTATCTCTGCCAGAGCTTGCAGGTATATTTCTGTCTTGCCACTGCCGGTAACCCCGTGTAGCAGGAAGACCGGTGGTGAGATGTGCTTCTCTGTCGCCGCCAGCAGGCTCGATTGGATAGACCTGAGGGCTGATTCCTGAGCGGTGGTAAGGCGTAACGGTTGGGATGGTGCTATCGTCTGGTAGCTAAGCGGGTCACGTCTTACCTCAATCTGCTCAACCGCAACTAAGCCTTTTTCAACTAAAGCATCGACTATCGCCTTATTAGAATTAACCCTTTCCCTGGCTTCAGCCAGGGAAACCGGTTCAGACTCTTGTGATAGAAAATCGAGAAGAGATGCCTGCTTACTGGCTTTTTTCTGACGGAGTCTGGCCGCTTCTTGCCGTGCTTCGTCAGCCGTTACAGTGAGACTCAGGCTGGATACTTTCTTCGGTTGTACCTTAACTCGCTCCAGTTCATAGCTTCTCACCGCCAGTCCCTTGCCAACCAGTTGTGAAACGATAGTCTGTGCCGTCCTCTTGCCCAAGGTCTTTTCCAGCTTCTTAAGACTGACCTTGCCTTCTTGTCCGGCTAGTTCCAGGACTCGTCTCTGTCGCTGGGTAAGAGAGGATATATCATACTCGCGTTCGGTTGGAGAGATATAAGTGATTACTCTGCGCTCAAATCCCGGAGGCAGCATTAAGGACACAGCATCAAAGAGGGGTGATAGGTAGTAATCACTTATCCAGTGCGCCAGGAATACATGAGATGGGGACAAAAGAGGGTGGGGGTCAATAGTGCCGGCTATTTCCCTGGTTTGCTCAACCGCCGGATACTGGCTTAGCTCTAAAACGATGCCTTGCAGAAGTTTCTCGCCAAAAGGCACCCACACCGCTTGCCCCACACTAATACTCAAGTCCTGGGGTATAGCATAGCTAAAAGTCTGGCGTTGGGCTACTGGTGAATTAACACTAATCTCAGCATACCTCATCCTGTACCCCACGAGGTAGCTCTATTCCAATCCTACTCTTGTTTCTTGGCTTTAACGCTTCTCTTTTCCTTGATGCGTGCCTTCTTGGCACTGAGCCCGCGCAGGTAGTAGAGCTTGGCTCGTCGTACTTTTCCGTGCCGCACCACCTCCACTTTCTCCACAAGCGGTGAATATATGGGGAAGGTGCGCTCTACACCGACACCGTAGGCAACGCGTCTTACCGTAAAGCTGGAGCCAGCCCCACTATTTCTAACCTTAATCACTACTCCCTGAAATAGCTGGGTGCGCTCTTTATCTCCTTCAACTACCTTAATACTGACCTTCACAGTATCACCCGGGGCAAGGGGCGGAATATCAGGATTTGGTTTGGTTTCAACTAGTGAGGCAACATTCATTTCATAAAACTCCCTGTATTTACTGAGGTTGCTGCAACCTCTCTACTAACTGTTCTTCCTTGGCACGTAGATTTGCTTTGTCTAATAGCTCTGGGCGACGCTTCAGGGTGCGGATAATAGCCTGCTCACGACGCCACTGAGCGATTTGAGCATGATTACCTGAAAGTAATACTTCAGGTACTGACCAGCCTCTATATACTGGTGGGCGAGTATATTGCGGATATTCCAGCAGGCCGGTTGTATGAGAATCGTCCAGTGGTGAAGCCGCTGAACCGAGAACCCCGGGTACTAGTCTGACCAGAGCATCAACAACCACCATAGCCGCTAACTCACCGCCACTTAGCACATAATCACCAATACTAATCTCATCAGTAACCAGGTGCTCACGTACTCGTTCGTCAACCCCTTCATAGTGTCCGCAAATAAAAACCAGGTGACTGTGGTTTGATAGTTCCAGGGCAACCTGTTGAGAAAAAAGACGACCCTGTGGGGTGAGCAGGATAATTGGCGTGTCCTCCTTGTCAGGTGAATCTGATTCCAGTGCCTCTATCGTTTCAAAGATAGATTCAGGCTTGAGTAACATCCCGGCACCACCCCCATAGGGATAGTCATCAACCGTGCGGTGTTTATCATGGGTACAGTCTCGGATGTTATGGATGTTAACCCTGACTAACTCATTGTCAATAGCGCGTTGGAAAAGACCGCTACTAAACGGGCTCTGGAACATTTGAGGGAACAGGGTCAAGATATCAATCTGCATTAAGCCAGTCCTCCACGACTTCCATATCTGGGGCTTTTTACTCTCTTCCTTGGAATTATCCTGCTATCAGAAATTGAGGCAGTGCTACCATAGGATATTGTCTGTCTCCAGCAGGTCTGTCCAGCAGGTTAGTGTTCGAGATTCTATTTTACCACATATAGGGCATATAGCAAAATTAAAGAAAATTCAAAAAATCCCCTGAAAACACTTGACAAATAGGAAATAGTGTGGCAGAATGGTAAACTATGGTAGATTGTGGTAATCTATGGTAAAATAAGCAGTGTGAAACACAAGAAGGGGACGGGGGAGACCAGGGATAGTAGCGGACTATAAATAAAACAGCTAAAGAGTTTTGAAATGTTTCTGGGCGAATTTGAATACAAGATAGATGACAAGGGTAGGGTGCCGATTCCTCCTAAGTTCAGAAGAGAACTTAAAGAGGGGTTGATACTGACACTTGGCCCGGAGAAATGTATCGTTGCGTATACAAGTCCTGCCTGGAAGAAACTGGCAGACAGTCTGACGACTGGGTCAGTCACACCCAGTAAATTGAGAAGGTTAAATCGTGCTATTTTCTCTACTGCTTTTCACCTTAACATTGATGGGCAGGGCAGAATAGCTCTGCCTATTACGTTGCGGCAGTATGCAGGGATTGAGGATGAAGTAATCATTGCTGGAGCGAATACTTGCCTTGAACTGTGGAATAAAGAACTGTGGGCATCAGAGAAAGCTACTAGCCAGGAACAGGCTTGGCAAATTATAGAAAGCTTGGAGCAACGGCATTGAGGAGCCGTGGTATGTTAGCAGCTACCCACGTGCCAGTTTTGGTAAAGGAAGCTATCGAGGCGCTCACTGTCCAGCCTGGGGGTCGTTACATTGATTGCACCCTTGGGGGTGGAGGGCATGCCGCTGCCATCTTAGAGCACAGCTTGCCGGGTGGGCAACTACTGGGCATTGATGCTGACCCTGAAGCTGTAAAAACAGCTCGGGAAAAGCTTAAGGCCTACGGTGATTCAACCCTCCTGGTTAACGATAACTTTATAAATCTACAATCTATCTGCCATAAGTATGACTTCCATCCAGTACATGGTATTTTGTTTGATCTGGGACTATCCTCCTCTCAACTTAATGGTGACGCTCGCGGTTTTAGTTTTCAACATGAGGCAGTATTAGACATGCGTTTCAATCCTGGGCAGGAGGTTACCGCTGGGGATATCATAAACCAGTTCCCTGAGAATGAACTGGCCCGACTGATAAGAACCTATGGTGAAGAAAGTCATAGCCATAAAATAGCTCGTGGCGTTGTTCAAGAACGTCCGATAACAACTACTCTTCAACTGGCTCGGACGATAGAGCGGGCTGTCGGCGGCAGAAGGGGTAGAATCCATCCTGCCACCAAGACCTTCCAGGCGCTGCGTATCGCGGTAAATCATGAGCTTGAGAGCCTGGAAGCGGCCTTAATGCAGGGACTTGACCTCCTTGGCTTTGGAGGCAGATTGGTTGTTATCAGCTATCATTCTCTGGAAGACCGTATAGTAAAACGGTTTATGCGTCAAGAATCTAAGGACTGTATTTGTCCTCCCGATACCCCAACCTGTGTTTGCGGACATACCGCTAGCCTCAAGTCAGTCAACAAGAAGGTCATAACCCCTTCTGTGACAGAGGTCCAACTCAACCCGCGTAGCCGTAGTGCCAGATTGAGGGCGGCCGAACGCATTATTGGCCAGAACGAACACTATAAGACCGTGGCCAAAGAAGAAACTAAGCTTACCAGAGAAGTGTCAGGTTTCTCTGGTAACTTGAACTAGAGTGAGTTTCTGAGGCTGACTCGAAGGAGGCATTCAGGATGTGAACATTGAAGACAAATTTATGGAACTGAAATCCAGCTTGTAAGGAGGATAAAATGAGTAAATGGAATACTCTGTCTGCTATTGATGTTGGTACCACTAAAGTATGTACCATCGTAGCTGAGGTGAATGATGGCGGACTTATGCGAATCGCTGGTGTAGGCCTTACCCCATCTAAAGGATTACACAAGGGACTGGTGGTTAACATCAATGATGCCAAAGAATCCATCCGTGAGTCAGTGAAAAGGGCAGAGCAGGCTAGTGGCTACAAGGTAGAGTCTGCTTATGTCGGTGTGACTGGTAGACATATAAGTGCTCGTAATAATAAGGGAGTAGTGGCCATCACACGTAACGACCGGTTGGTACGCCCTGATGACCTGAAACGGGTTCTACAGACTGCACAGAATATCAAGATCCCCAGTGAAGAAAAACTGCTGCATCTCATTCCACGGGGGTATGCTGTTGATGGTCAAGACGGAGTCAGGAACCCGGTTGGCATGCATGGCTTCAGACTGGATGTGGAGACTCACGTCATTACTGCTGCCGTGTCTTCTGTACAGAATCTGGTTAAGTGCATCCGCGGTATCGGCGTAGATATTGAGGACCTTATCTTTGAGCCTTTAGCCAGCAGCGAGGCAGTATTGAGCGAGGATGAGAAACAGGTAGGCGTGATACTCGCTGATATCGGCGGTGGCACGACGGATATTTCTGTATTTAAAGACGGAAGTATCTGGCACAGCGCCATTCTACCGGTAGCCGGCTATCAACTTACCAGGGATATTGCCATCGGTTTGGGACTGCCATTTGAAGTGGCCGAAGAAATGAAGAAAATGTACGGTAGTGTCATGCCGGTCTACGAGAACAAGGTTGAGACCGATTCAATATCGGAAAATGGCCACAGTATTTCCTATCAGGCCTTGTGTGACATTATTAAGGTGCGGGTAGAGGAGATTGTCAGGCTCATTATGCTGGAACTGCCACGTTCGGATTACGAGTCACTAGTTCCAGCTGGTCTGGTACTTACCGGCGGTAGTTCAAATCTTCCCGGTATTGACGCACTGAGTCGTGATATTATACAGCTTCCGTCGCGAGTTGGCACTCCTGCACAGATATACGGCATCACGGATATCCTTCATAACCCGGCGTATGCCACCAGCGTTGGCCTCTTGCTCTGGGGCAGGAAACCCAAAGAAACGCAGTCCTGGAAATCCCACCGGTTTGGTTTTGGTCTGCGGCATATAGTGTCACGAATTAAGAGACTATTTCAATAGGCAGTTGCCATCAAATAGACTGTAAGTAAAAAAAGGAGGAAGAAGATGGCGAGATCAAGTTTTGCCCCTAATCCGGTTAAAATAAAGGTTATCGGTCTGGGTGGTGGTGGCTGTAATGCTGTTACCCGCATGGTTAGGGAAGACATCCAGGGTGTGGAATTCATTTCCATGAATACTGATGCCCAGGCCTTAGCCATTACTGAAGCCCCGACCCGTATTCAGCTTGGCGATAAGCTTGTCGGCGGGCTAGGGGTAGGTGGTGACCCCGTTCAGGGTCAGAAAGCAGCCGAGGAAAGCCGGGACGAAATCAAGGAACTCATCTCGGGGGCTGATATGGTGTTTATCACCTGTGGTATGGGTGGTGGCACCGGCACCGGAGCTGCTCCAATTGTGGCTGATATCGCTCAGCAAAGTGGAGCCCTCACTATTGCCGTAGTTACCAGGCCCTTCACCTTTGAAGGAGCACGCCGTGCTCAAGTAGCCAATGAGGGTATTGCCTCTCTGCTGGACAAGGTAGTTGATACCCTGATTATCATCCCAAATGACCGTTTGCTGGAGCTCTGCGACCAAAAAACAGGCGTCGACGAAGCCTTCAGGCTGGCTGATGACGTGCTTAGCCATGGCGTCCAGGCTATCGCTCAGGTTATTACTGTCCCCGGGATGATTAACCTCGATTTTGCTGATGTCAAGGCAGTAATGAAAGGTGCTGGCCCAGCTTGGATGTCCATAGGTAGGGCGGCAGGTCAAAACCGAGCCGTAGATGCGGCCAAGGAAGCCTTGGCCAGTCCCTTATTGGACGTTTCGGTTGCAGGTTCTAGAGGGGTGCTATTTAATGTTGTTGGCAGTGATAGCCTCGCCTTATTTGAGGTGAATGAAGCGGCTCAGGTAATCAAGGAAGCAGTAGACCCCGACGCCAATATTATTTTTGGTGTCGTCCATGACCCAACAATGGAAAACGAGCTGAAGATTACTTTGATTGCTACCGGCTTCACTTCGAAGACAGAAGTGCCGGGGGCTAGTCGGGACGACGAAATGGCAGAATTCCTTAAAGAATGGAAGGACGAAGACCAGTTAGACATTCCCGCTTTCCTGCGCCGTCCGTTGTTCAACCAGCGACGTTTGGCGACAACCAAATCGTCCAAAGTTGACACAAAACCCTCACAGCAGTCTCTATTTCGCTAGAAAGCCTCAGGAATTTTCCCAACCTCCATCCCCTGACAAAGGCTGTAGGGTGCTAAAACCCTACAGCCTTCTCCTTTTGTGTAGTGTGTAGACGTTTGGAATGCTCATGATGTGCTTTTGTCTAAGCTATTACCTGTTGTACTAACTCGTATCGGTGGTTGCTAAAAAAACCTTGCAGGGACTTGACAAATACTATATGTTGTGGTTTAATACGTACTCTACCCCCATATATAGGCGCTGGCTGGCATTAAGACTGGTGAAATATGAACTGTCCTTATTGTGGTTATCATGATTCTAAGGTCATAGATTCTCGTGAAGTGAACGATGGCATACGCCGCCGGCGTCAGTGTCTGGACTGCGACTCACGGTTCACTACCTATGAACGACTGCAACCAGCCAGTCTCTTCGTAATTAAAAAGGACAGGAGGCGTGAGGAGTTCAATAAAGACAAGCTGCTGACCGGCATTCGTAAGGCTTGTGAAAAACGGCCATTGCCGACTGATGCTGTTGACAGGCTTGCTGATGATATAGAAACTGAGCTCTATAATCAGGGAAAAGCGGAGATAGCATGTAATGTTATTGGCGATATGGTAATGAGGCAATTGAAGAGCCTGGACCATATCGCCTATATCCGTTTTGCCAGCGTGTACCGTGAGTTCACTGACATCACTACACTAAAACAAGAGGTAGACAGTCTGGCGAATGATGAGGTTAGCGTCTCTCATCCTGCTGCCCAGTTGCCACTTCTCCCCGATGAGAAGCTGGAGACAGTAGCTGGAAGACCCCGGAGGAGCCGACGATGAGTCAAACTAATCAGTCCAAAAACGAACAATTAAGCCAGTTTAATCGTACCCAGATTGCCAAGGCTACATTTGCCGCCGCCGAGAATATGGGCATATCGGATAGAAAGCAAATAGACCGGCTCACCCGGCAGGTGATTGAGCGTCTGGAACAGAGAAAGTCCGTACCCGGTAGGGAAAGCATCGAGCAGCCAGTGCCCCTGCCCGGCATGGAAGACCTGATGCCCAGGTCTTATCGCCCACAAAAACATCTTACCAGCGAATCCGAAATACTGGCTCTGGTGAAGGAATTCCTGGATGCCGGAGAGCCAGCACAACCAGAGGAGGTTAAGCCAACAGTGAAGGTAGCAAAGACAATCAAGCCAAAAAGCCAATCCATTTCTGAAGTTAATCTGACTGAGAATGCTCATCGTGTTCTGGAAAAGCGGTATCTGAAGAAAGATAAGCAGGGAAAGGTTATTGAGACGTCGGAGGAAATGTTCCACCGCGTAGCACAGGCCATTGCTGCCGCCGAACTCATTTATGATTCCAGGGCAGATGTCAGTGCTAGGGAAGCGGAATTCTTTGAGTTGATGGCCAGTCTGGAGTTTCTGCCCAACTCGCCAACCCTGATGAACGCCGGGCGGGAACTTGGTCAGCTATCGGCTTGCTTTGTACTGCCTGTTGATGACTCAATGGAATCCATCTTTGATGCGGTGAAATATACCGCACTCATCCACAAGAGCGGTGGTGGCACGGGATTCTCATTTTCCAGGCTGAGACCGGAGACGGATAGAGTTGGTTCTACCGGTGGCGTGGCCAGTGGACCGGTTTCCTTCATGCGGGTTTTTGACAGTGCTACCGATGTCATCAAGCAGGGCGGAATGCGTCGTGGCGCAAACATGGCTATTCTTAATGTGAACCACCCCGATATCATGGAGTTCATCACGTCCAAGGATGACCTGACTTCCCTGACAAACTTCAATATCTCAGTAGCGGTCACTACTGAATTCATGGAAGCGGTCAAGGCTGGGGCTGACTATGACCTGATAAATCCACGCACCAAACAGGTGCAGAGTAAGCTCAACGCCAAGAAGGTGTTTGGCAAAATAGTGGAGAATGCCTGGAAAACAGGTGACCCGGGTATTGTCTTCATCGACCGAATAAATGAAGATAATCCTACTCCTCAACTGGGCAATATTGAAAGCACCAACCCCTGTGGTGAGCAGCCTTTGCTCCCTTACGAGTCCTGCAATCTCGGTTCGTTAAACCTTGCTGAGATGCTGCGAACAGCCAATGGAACTGCTGAGATTGATTATCCCAGGCTGTCCAGAACAGTAAGGACAGCTGTCAGATTCTTGGATAATGTTATTGATGTTAATCAATTCCCTCTGCCTCAGATAGCTGAAATGACCAGGAAATCCAGAAAAATAGGGCTTGGCGTGATGGGATTCGCCGATATGTTAATCCAGTTGAGCGTGCCTTATGACTCTGAAGAGGCGACAAAAATTGCCTCGGATGTCATGCAGTTCATCAGTGAAGAGTCAGACAAAGCTTCGGTAGAACTGGCTGAGGAACGTGGGGTATTTCCCGCCTTTGAGGGCAGTATCTATGATACTCCTGGCGGCCCCAGGGTGAGAAATGCGTCGCGTACTACTATCGCTCCCACTGGCACCCTGTCTATAATTGCAGGTTGCTCCGGTGGTATTGAGCCCCTATTTGCCCTGAGCTATATTCGTAATATCCTGGATGGTGCCGGGATGATAGAGGTGAACCCCTATTTTGAGGAGGTGGCCAAAAGAGAAGGCTTCTACTCTGAAGAGCTTATGCAGAAACTGGCTGCTGGTACCCAACTCCGCACCATGGAAGGTATCCCTGACTATGCTAAAAAGCTGTTTGTTACTGCACACGAGATGACCCCCGAATGGCATGTTAGGATGCAGGCCGCCTTTCAGAAATCTACAGATAACGCTGTATCTAAAACAGTTAACTTCCCCCAGCAAGCCACTCAGGAAGATATAGTTAAGGTATATATGATGGCTTATGAGGAAGGACTGAAGGGGATAACAATTTACCGGGACAGAAGCCGTGAGGCGCAACCCATGAGCACTGGCCAGGTGACGAAAGCAGAGGAGACAAAGATTGCTCCCAGAAAAAGGTCAAAGATAACCTCAGGGATTACCGAGAAGGTTACTACCGGTTGCGGTACCCTCTATGTAACCGTCAATTCTGATGAGCAGGGCATATGCGAGGTATTCTCCACGTTAGGCAAAGCCGGTGGCTGTGCCTCTGCCCAGCTTGAAGCTACCTGTCGTCTTATCTCTCTGGCATTAAGGTCAGGGGTGGATGTTGCCAAGGTGGTAAGACAACTCCGTGGCATCCGTTGTCCGTCCATTGCCTGGGAAGAGGGCAGGTCCGTTCTCTCCTGTGCCGACGCTATTGCCAGCGTTCTGGAAAAGCACGTAAAGGGCGACACTGATGGAGAAAGTGATACGGGTAGTGATGATGTGGGTAATAAACCGGCAGACTACGGCCTGGCCCGGAACATAGCCGGACAGTGCCCTGATTGCGGCGGCCTGCTGGCATATCAGGAAGGCTGCTTCGTCTGCCCTTCCTGTGGGTATACTAAGTGCTGAGCGAGAGGAGGTGACGTATGCCAGATAGATTAGACCGGGTAATGATATTTATTTATGGCAGTAACCTCTACCACTCCCTCAAAAGCCGTTTCAAAAGGACTGACCTGGATATGGGCAAGTTCTGTAACAGGCTCTTGGAAAAGCGCCGTTTGATAAGAATCTATCACTATAATGCCAGGGTAGGACGTACGCAGGAGCCAGAGCGCTATCGTGACCAGCAGGCCTTCTTTAACAGCATCAGTGCCATACCTTATTGTGAACTGCGCCTGGGGCGGTTGGTGTACACCAATTGGCCGACAGCACCGCCCTATGAAAAGGGGATTGATATTCTACTAACCACCGACCTGCTGACTCGTAGCTTTAAGAATAATTATGATGTCGGTATTCTCGTCGCCGGGGATGGTGACTACGTGGGTGCTGTCCAGGCGGTGAAGGACAACGGGAAGAATTGTGAGGTGGCACTATTTGGTAAAGAACGCACCTCTCGGCCACTAAGGGAGGTAGCCGATAGGGTAATGAATATTGACGGCCGACTTCTCAGAGGTTGCTGGAAATAGACGAGATTCTGATACAATAACTCTTACAGACTTAAACTTCCTGTCAACACTCACTTTAGAGAGGTGAGTGTTATTTTGTTTCACCGACTACGAAGGCGACGGCGTATTCCTTTGAATCAGACAGGCTGATATCCAGTGTATCTAAGCCGAGGTCATTGGCTCGTTCTTGCGCTTTACCGGAGAGACGAACCACTGGCTTACCACTGGGTTCGGCCAGTATTTCAATCTCCCTCCAGCTGATACCCTTGGCACCGGTGCCAAGCGCTTTCATTACCGCTTCCTTGCCAGCAAAACGGGTAGCAAAAGATGAAGGCCTTTTCCGGCATAGTCTGAGTTCCGCATCAGAATATAACCGGCGAAAGAAGCGTTCACCCCACCGGATGATTGCCTTTTCAATGCGGGCTATTTCTATTATATCTACACCAGTGTAATGCATTGTCTGTATTGCCCCCGAGCTATCAACTCACGGCCATATTCTAGCATTAATATACGTTTATTAGAAGCCAATGACGCCAAAGCGTTTGCGGCGAGAAACACCTTGACGCTTGGTGACTATCTGGAGATACTGATTTCGCATTGGATTCCGCTGCACGAAAGTTCGGCTACTCCTCTTCTTCGGGAGGAGGGTAAGGGGGTTCTGTGACCAGCCGCGCAAGCACATCATGCCATGAAGCATCCACGGTATATACCTTGCTGGAATCTGCAAGTCTTACGTAGCGAGCGCCGCCTTGCAGTGTGGTTCTGCCAACTTCAATGTCTATGATACTGTCGTTATGCAGGGTCAGAATGATTTCCATTACTGGTTGAGGAGTGAAGCCGAAGGCAGCCAGTCTTTCCTCGGTTGCATCTTTTTCGATGAATCGGTCTGCTTCCGGACCACTTAAAATCAGTGGTATTCCTCCCCCCCATCGGTTTCGGTCTACTCTGGGCCCATCAGGTTCGTCAAAGTACCAGAGTCTGTCGGTATGTTGGACAAACGCCTCACTTTTACCTTGTGGGGGAAGGTTTATGGTTATGTGTTGTAGTTCGTTCATGTCCACATCCCATACCAGTGGGCGTGGTTCAGGTGTGAAGGGTGGGGGTTCGTCAGGCTTTTGAAGGAAGAAGTATACTGCCAGAGCAGTAAGGATACCGAGCAAAATGAGGATACTCCCGACCTTCAAATGTCCCCCTCTAGGTGGCAGGCTTCTCTGGTTATCTTCGCCGCCACCAGATAATACCCCCTATCGCCAGTATCAGTATTGGCAGCAGGCCTATGCTTGAGATGTTGAGCCACCTTTCCTGTGCCGCGTTGAGAATATATCTACGGGTTTGCAGAACCTTAGGGTCGATTGAAATCAGCTCCTCACTCGTGGCAAGTTCCTTTACTGATATGAGAAAGAGGCTGCTATTACTGCCCTGGGAGAAATGCTTGTTCGAAGCAAAATCTGAATCACCGATGACTATCAAGCGAATTTGTTTATCTTCTTCGGATTCTTCAGTTGCATCAGTTGGCAAGGTGGTTATAAAGAAACCGATGTTTAACGGGCCCTTCAGGTCTTCTCCCTCGTGGAACTCAGGATTCTCATAGGGGTTGAAGTCTTTCTCCAGCCAGCTATCTTGGCTCGACCTGATTAGGGAGCGCATTTCAATGTTGGTATCTTTATTTCCCCAGATTATCTGGGTGACTGTTCCAAGAATAGCATCAGGTTCGTAGCCATCTTCAGGAATCAGGGCGGTAGCTCCGGGAAAGTACATCGTTGATAGCCCCAGAGAATTCCTGGCTCTTGGTACGCTGGGAATGTCCACGCTGGGCGCTGCATAAGACGCTGGGTCAACAATAAGTCCATCCTCTACCTCAATGTCAAACGAAGAGAGTAATTGCTTAATCCCCTCCGGCGGGTTGGGATTAAGCAGAATAACCGCCAGTTTGCCGCTTTTAATATAGCGTTCAATGATCTCAACCTCCTCGCTCTCTAGTGGCGTTCGCGGTCCCGCTATTATCAGGGCGGCACAGTCCTCGGGTATACTGCGGTTGATAAGGAGGTTCAGTGTTCTTACCTGAAAGAGATTGGCGCGTAGTCCGCTATAAGCATCATAATAGCCGCTGTCATTGGTGGAGCTGATGTCTCCCTCGCTGTGTCCCGTCAGGAAATACACTTTCTGCTGGTTTATTCCGCTCACCTCCAGGATGGCGCTGGTAAAGGCGAATTCTGCTTCCTGAACAATCTCCAGGGGTGATACCAATCGTCGCCCTAACTCGGTTTCGAAGACGACTGTTTGATACTCACTTACGCCGTATTGAACCGCCTGGTCAGGATGCTCGTCAGGGTCAATAACTGTGATGCTTATTTTGTCGGTGTAATTCTGGTACTCGGTCAACAATATTAACGCATAAAACCGGAGACTGTTTAACACCCCTCCTGTAGGGTCATCTTCAGGGGCGATAGGACTGAAGAAGCATATAACCTTCACTGGTACTTCCAGCTTGTTGGTCAGAACATCCTTTGTCTGGGAGGTGAGAGTAAATTGCGAAGCCCCGGTAAAGTCAAAAGTGTGATAGCTGTTGATGCTGATGGCATTGACCAGAAGGACAATGCCAACGAAAATTGAAACCATTATGGTAGTGCTGGTGCCAAACTTCCCCCGTTTGCTCACCAGCGCACTTCGAACTCCTCGGAAACTGACGATAGACGCTGCAGCCAGGAGTACTACTCCCAACCCCAGGAGCCCCCAGGCAGCAGAACGCATATCTGGCAGGACCAACATCAGTATCCAGCTGATGAATAAAGATACTAGTCCCAGTACAGCAATCAGAGTAGTCTGCATCTAACCCCACCTGCCAGTTTCAAGAGACCTGATAGCAAGATAAAGGAACAGAACGATGACACTGAGGTAATAGACTATCGCTCTGGTGTCTATTATCCCTATCACAAAGTTTGAAAAATTATATGAGAACGATAGGTGATTCAAAACCTCTCCCAGCGCTTCGGGGACGAAGCTGGCTATCATACCTGCGAACCATAAGGCAAAGAGAATCACTCCGGCAACCACTGCCGACACAATCTGGTTTGAGGTCAGGGATGAAGCAAACATTCCCACTGCCAGGGAGGCGCCACCCAGAAGGAAAAGTCCCAGGTAACTGGTAGCAATCGGTCCAATATCGGGGTCGCCAAACAATACTAGAAGGAGTGGATAGTAGAGGGTCAGCGCCAGCATTCCCACCAGAACGGCTAGACTACCCAGGAACTTGCCCAGTATTACTTCTGTGTCTCTCACCGGGGCTGTAAGCAGTAGTTCCCAGGTGCCTAATTTCTTCTCCTCAGCAACCAAACGCATGGTGAGCACGGCGGCGAACAACATCAGCAGGAAAATGCTCCATTGACCGAAGGAGTCACTCGGGTCTGCATACCCCCTGATACTGGTATCGTTGTAGTTGTTAATACGAAGATACATGGTAAAGAAGGTGCCGGTAAGCACCAGATAGATAGCAGTGACTATGTACGCCATAGGTGAGGTTAGATATGACTTCAGCTCTTTGAGTGCGATGGTGGTCGTATTCCTCACCGGCCAGTGTCCTCCACGGTTGTTAGCTGAAGGAAAATGTCCTCAAGGCTCATTTCTACAGATTCCATCGTCAGCAGAGTCCAGCCACCCTGGACTACGACTTCATTTATCTGGGGTCTAGGGTCCTGTTCAGCAGGACAGTCAATGATGTGGTAAGGGGCTTCAAAGGTTACCTGACGAATACCTCTTATCCGCTGTAAACGCTCAGTGACTTTTCCGGCAGGACCTTTAACCTCCAGTCGGATACGCTTGCCACCTTCTATAACGGTGGAAAGGTTTTCTATGCTATCCTCGGCCACAATCTTACCTTCATGGATAATGATAACCCGTTCACAAATCACGCTGACCTCAGGCAGAATGTGGGTGGAAACGAGAATTGTGTGTTCCTTACCCAGTTCTCTAATGAGCTGCCTTGTCTGAGCTACCTGTATCGGGTCAATGGCTATTGTCGGTTCATCCAGAATCAATACTTCTGGATCGTGGATGATCGCCTGAGCTATACCAACTCGTTGCTTGAATCCCCTTGATAGCTTTCCGATAATTACATCGATATACTCCTCAAGGTGGCACATCTCCACAACGTCATCTATTCTGGATCTTATCTTGTTCTTATCCAGTCCTCTGAGTCTGGCTGAGAATTCAAGGTAGGCGCGAGTGGTAATGTCTGTGTACAGGGGTATTGCCTCTGGCATATAGCCGATGTGTCGGCGCCCCGCCAGGGAATTGTCGACCATGTTGCAATCGGCTACCCAGGTATCACCCCGGGTTGGCATCAGAAACCCGGTCAGAATGCGCATGGTGGTCGTCTTACCCGCGGCGTTGGGACCAAGGAAACCTACTATTTCGCCTTTTTCTATATTGAAGCTAATATCGTCTACAGCCAGGCGCTCTCCGTAGTACTTGGTTAGATTCTTAACCCGTATCACTTATCCTCACCTATATTGTTAATCAAAGACGGGTAATACCGTATTCTGCCTTATTCCTCTGACATTTCCGCTATTTTCTGTTTTACCCAGTAATCTGTCGCAGTATCATAGCCATTGCTCCTGCCGTGATATTGCGGAACACTTAATTGCCTTTCCGATTCAAGCCAATTGTTAAATATTATCATCGTAACGTCCTCCAGATATTGCTCGTCTATCTCTCGGAAAGCCATTTCTGAAACCATGATGATGGAGTATGTTTCTTCACCAGTCCGGATTGGCTCGCTTATTTCACCGATATCAAGAGCGGTCACTGCCCATCCATAGTTTTCAAACGCAATGTCCATAGGCAACCAGCCAATGTCTCCTATTTCCCCAGCGATTTCTTGCTCCTGCCACACTTCACCTGCCAGGTCTCCCAATTCCTCTCCTGCTTGATATCTATCCCATACTTTCTGTATCTCGTCTGCATCCAGCTCGGTAGCGTGCAGGTGCAAATGTTCTGTCGTGGTGCCCCTGGCTGCTGCCAGATACTCTTGAATCCGGACAACTAATAAATTTACACCAGTAATATCTCTAAATTCAGCATCTGTGAATTTACTTTCGTTGAGCAGTTGCCGGTACCATTCCTCAAATTCTCTTTCAGAGATAGTGTCACTTTCTCCACGAGCTTCCGCTCTCAGGGCATTGTCAATGTCCTCATCGGTAACCTCAATACCCAGTTTGGCAGCTCCCTGCTTGATAAGTAATTCAGCGGAAAGTATGTACGTGAGTACAAATCGAGGTTCAATGTCAGCCCCGAACTCTCTCTGCGCCCACTGCGTTCGCTTGATAAAATAGCCCATTCTTACAGAATCATCGCCCACCACACAGACAACTTTTTGCATGGGTGCTACGTACTGAAAATAATAGAAGCCCCCTACCGTAATCAGAATGGCGACGATAACTAACAAAGCTGTAATAAGCTGCTGCCGGGTTGACCACTTTCTATCGGTGGCCTTTGAACCTGGTGTCTTCTCAACTGACCTGTTGTCAGTACCCTTCTTTCTTGACTGGGACATACCTCACCCTAATCCAGTAAGATGCCGTGGTGACTCAATAGACTATTATACACCAAGTTGGGGCGGTTGACGAAACGTACAACCTGTATGTATTGCCTTGCTGGTAATCGGCTGTCCAGTTTCCCCGGGAGTTGACGAGTTAAACCAGGTGGCAGGCCACCCAGTGCTCCTCACCTAAGAGCCTCAATTCCGGCAATTCTTCCTTGCACCTGTCAACTGCCAGATGACATCTGGGGTGGAAGCAACAACCGGGAGGGGGGGCAATCGGACTGGGTACATCACCAGTCAGGATAATCCGTTCTCGTGTGCGGTCAACCTTCGGGTCAGGTATCGGAACTGCAGAAAGCAGCGCAATAGTATAGGGATGAAGCGGATTACCATAAAGCTCATCACTATTTGTAATCTCCACAAGCTTGCCCAGATACATCACCGCTACCCGATCACTGATGTTACGCACTACTGAAAGGTCATGAGCAATGAAAAGATAGGTCAGATTAAGCTCCTGCCGAAGCCTCTGCATGAGGGTGATAATCTGTGCCTGAATTGAGACATCCAGTGCTGAAACAGCCTCATCGCATACAATAAACTTGGGTCTAACTGCCAAAGCCCTGGCTATCCCGATACGTTGCCGCTGACCACCACTGAACTCATGAGGATAGCGGTCTGCCATATAGGGTTCAAGCTCCACCATCCTGAATAGCTCGGCAACCTGGTTCTCGTATTCCTGTCCTTTGGCCAGTTTGTGGACTATTAGCGGTTCACCGATGATATCCCCCGCTGTCATGCGCGGGTCAAGTGAGGCGAAGGGGTCCTGGAATATCAACTGCATATCTCGCCGCATTCTCCGCATTTGCTCGCGGTTAAGCTGGGTAATGTCTACACCATCGAAGATTATCTTACCCTTCATATCATCCGGATAGCGGTTCAGGATACAGCGGCCGGTGGTAGTCTTGCCACAACCAGTTTCCCCCACCAGTCCCAGAATCTCTCCTCTCTTGATATAGAAACTGACGTCGTCCACTGCTTTCACATCGGCTACCCTCTTCTGGAAGACGCCTGCTGTTACTGGGAACCACATAACCAGATTCTCTACTTCAACTAGGCGGTCGTCGTTCATTATTAGAAACCCCCACTTATCTTAATTACTTCTGTAGTTTCTCTATATCAACGAAACAAGCACGGTAATGGTTTTCGCTTATTTCTTCTAGCTCTGGGCTTTCTTCTCTGCATCTGTCAAAGGCGTAATCACAGCGTGGGTGGAAATAACACCCTCTCGGCAGACGAGCAAGATGAGGCGGCAGACCCTTGATAACTCGCAGACCTGCCTTTCGTTCGCTGTCCAGTCGTGGTACCGATGCTAGCAGCCCCATGGTGTAGGGATGCATCGGATTAGCATAAAGCTCATCTGTTGCAGCCATCTCTACAAGCCGTCCGGCGTACATAACATTCACCCTGTCAACATAGCGGGCGATTACTCCCAGGTTATGCGTAATAATCAACACCGCCATGCCTAATCTGTTTCTAAGGTCTTGAAGTAGTTCCAGAAGCTGAGCCTGAACGGTAACATCAACCGAGGTAGTTGGCTCGTCACATATCAGTAATGAGGGATTACAGCTTAATGCCATGGCAATCATGATACGCTGCTGCATCCCACCACTGAATTGGAAGGGGTACTGTTTAAGTCTCCTCTCTGCCTCCGGGATACCCACCAATTTCAGTAGTCTGATGGTTTCCTCTACTGATTCTTCCTTATCCATGCCACGGTGTGCTTGTAGCGTCTCGGTCACCTGACGCCCGATTGAGAGCACCGGGTTTAGTGATGTCGTTGGCTCCTGGAAAACCATGGCAATATTGTTGCCCCTGATATCAAGCATTTCGGACTCGCTAGCCTGCAAGATGTCCTGCCCTTCAAAGAGGACTTCGCCACCGACGATGATACCGGGAGGGTAGGGAATTAAGCGCATGACGGAGAGGGCGCTCACAGTCTTGCCGCAAGCACTCTCACCGACCAGACCTACACACTCCCCCTTGTCAATGTGATAGGAGAGACCATCACATGCTTTGACTTCTCCCTCCGACGTATAGAAATAAGTTTTCAAGTCTTTAACTTCGATTAATTTCTCGCCATTTGCTGCCGTTGTCATCTTACTCTGCAAACCCAGGGATTCAAATACCCACCATTAGCTCTAGTAGTACTGGTAGCGTCTCTCACCGGTGGTGCAATTAAGCCCTCTGTGTTTCTCTCCTCCTTTTCTTTCCATGCCTATTCTACACAAGTGGTTGTTCTGGGTCAATTCACGGGTCTAGTTAGCCGTGAATTATATCAGCTAAGGTTCTTATTGTCAAGCTTTTTCAAACAGACTCTCATCTGCTATTTTGGCTCTTTTGCTTCCAGTCGTCAGTGAGTCAGTCAGGACAGTTGTCAATCACAGCAGCCTTGTGAGATATTCCCGCTGAATAACTTATCCCCGTACGCGCAAGCATTTTAGTCCTTCCGTTGTTCTTCGTTTGACGGATACCGAAGCTCTCTGTTAGAATTCAACCGCTATTCCTCGCTTGAGTTTGGTGATAACAAAGCTTGGGTAGGAGGAGGTGGTATCTTCTAATACAGAGGCAATCTAGCGAAGTGTACTCAGGTTGTCTGGCTACTAGAATTATAGACACTGCAAAGGGAGGTTATCATGGCTGTTGATTACGAAAAGGATGGTAGAGTTGCCATCATGACCATCAATCGGCCGGAGGCAATGAATGCGCTCAATGCCGATGTAAGCCGCGAGTTGAATGAGGCGATGGTAGATTTCCGCGATAACCCTGACCTGTGGGTTGCCATTATTACCGGCGCGGGGGACCGGGCTTTTTCTGCCGGCGCTGATATCAAGGGTTTTCGTCAGGCCACGGGCGAAGAAGCACAAAGAATGGGAAGAAGACAGGAAGCGCCGGTACGTGCCGACACAATATGGAAGCCTTTTATTGCTGCTATCCATGGCTACTGTCTCGGTGGCGGCCTCGAATTGGCGATGACCTGTGATATCAGGATAGCCGCTGAGGATGCCCAGTTGGGTCAACCGGAGATTAATATTGGCTACATGCCTGGTGCTGGTGGCACAATAAGATTGCCCCGCTTTGTCCCCGCAGCCGTGGCGGCTGAGATGTTATTTACCGGCAACCGGATTAATGCTGAGGAGGCACTGCGTATCGGTTTGGTGAGCAGGGTTGTGCCGTTAGACCAGCTTATGCCCACTGCTAAGGAAATAGCCAATACTATCTGCCAGAGAGGGCCTTTGGGGGTCAGAGCATCCAAAGAGGCTATGATTAAGGCTTATAGCATGACTCTGGAAGAAGGCTTGGCTCTGGAAGGAAAGCTGAATGCTCAGCTCAGAACCACTGAGGACTTCATCGAGGGAGCTAGAGCCTTCGCCGAAAAAAGACCACCGCAATACAAGGGTAAGTAGTCCGTTCTGTAAAGAAAAGACGCTACTATCTATCAAATCCTTATGTTTTGAGGATTCTTGCCAGAGTTGGTGCTAATTCTTGAGGGCTGTCGACGACATTTGCCCCGGCGGCTTTCAGAGCTTTAACCTTACTTTCGGCTGTGCCCCTGCCCCTTTCGATTATAGCACTGGCATGGGAGAACCTCATGCCGGCCGGCATACTCCTGCCGGCTATGTAGGCAACCAGAGGTTTATTAAACCTGCCCTCCTGTATGACCTCAGCAGCCTCTTCTTCGGCTACCGTTCCAATTTCACCGAACATGACTACCGCCTTGGTTGCCTCATCCTCTTCAAATAGGGGTAGAATCTCAGCAAAGTTCGTGCCTATGACCGGTTCTGTCCCAACGTGTACCGCCGTGGTAATGCCAAAACCAGCCGAAGTCAGACTCCAGACAACGGTGCCGGTCTGACCACCGCTACGTGACATCACGCCAACAGGTCCGGGTTTGAAAATCTCATCGGCAAATTCCTTGGTTGCACCGAGCCAGCCAACGGCAGCTTTTCCGGTACTGACGAATCCCATACAGCCTGGTCCGAACAGGCGAGTCCCTTTCTGCTTGGCCAGTGCTATCATCTCCAGGGCATCATACAGGGGTACCCGCTCGGCAGGAACAACGACCATTCCTATCCCTGCCTCGATAGCTTCTGACACCGCTGATTTAATCTGGGGGGCAGGCACAAATGTTACACTGGCATCTATCTGCCCATGGGCTTTGGTGGCTTCTTCAACGCTGTTGTATACTGGTAGGTCCCAGACTTCGGTACCACCACGTCCCGGGGTTACCCCGCACAGCACTTTTGTGCCGTAGTCAAGCATATACTTTGCTCTGGCGCTTCCTTCTCTACCGGTTATGCCTTGAACCAGAACCGTGGTATTCTCATCTGCAAGTATAGCCATTTTCTTTTCAACCCTCTGCTGCTAGTCCAGCCTGATTTTCTGCCTGTATTCGTTGAGTCCAAACATATCAAGGACGATTTCCAGTCCCTTATTGCCGTGGGATTGGCAGTAGAGTTCACAGGTCAAATCCTCAATGCAGCGTCGTTGTGCTTCTTCAGGGGTTTGAATCAAAACCGGTTTGCCATCTTCGACTTCAAACAGGCTTCCACCGAAACGGGCACACGCGTCAACACAGGCGTAGCTCTCACAACCGCGACATTTTTCATAGTCAATTATGACCTTGCCGGTTCTGAATTGGAATTCAAAAATTGCCATTCCTGCTTCTCCTCTCAGGCTTTTCGGTACTCTGCGACCAGCTTTTTCACACGCTCGGCGATGAAGTCGACATTGTAGACGTAGTCACGCCCGTAGATTTCAATTCGGGCGGGAAGTCCTTCCAGTCCCTCTCTAAGGATTTCCAGAGATTCTTTCTCTTTGTTGCCGGCTATCAGGATGACTACCGGGAAATTTGGTCTGTTCTTGAGTTCTTCCTTTAGAGCCCTGACCAGAGCGTGGGCATGGTGCCACTGCTCCTGATTGGCTACCATGGCCCCCATCAGTACAAAGGCGTCAATATTGGGCTGGGAAAAGACAAGTTTGACCACACGGTATACCTTGGATGCTGTCGGGTTACCGCTACTCTCAGCGTAATTTGCCAGTTTGAGTCCGTGACGTATTAGTGCATCACCTCCCAGCATGGCCCCGCCGCCGCCAAGTCCGTGGAAACCAACGTAGCCCTCACCCGGCCCAAAACCTTCCGCGAGTTGGACAAAGTAGCCTGTCCCGCGAAAATCCTCCTCCTCTACTCGCCAGGCAATTTGCTCAAGTTCTGTCGGTGGCCGCCCGATTTCGCGGGGACAGTCTATCTCCAGCTCCGGGTGTCTAAATACTGAGCTCTGGTCAATTACTATGCGACAGTCGGCAGGATAGAACTTACCGTCCCTGGTCAGAACCAGCGGGTTGATTTCAGCACTTCGTGCACTGTATTTTCTGGATACTTCATATAGTCTGTGAACTACTTCGCTTAGCGGCTGGATTAGGGGTAACGGGATGTTGAATCTCGAGACCAATTCTCTGGCGTCGTCAATTGTCAATCCATCTAGAACGTTGACATTTAAACTCACCACATTTTGCGGCGATTCGGCGGCAACTTCCTCAATATCAACGCCGCCTTGAGTGCTGAACATCAAGACCGGCCCCCTGACTTTATAGGAATCATCTATTATGACCCCGGCATATAGTTCTCTATCTATGTCCAGTTTTTCCTCCACCAGGACCTTCTCCACCTTGAGTCCCTTAATCTCCTTACCCAGCAAATTCCGAGCGACTTTTTCTGCTTCGTCAGGGGTGTTGGCAAACTGTATGCCTCCGGCTTTATAGCGCCCTGTCGCCTCTATCTGTGCCTTAATCACCACCGGTCTGGATAGTCTTGCCGTTATCTCGCGTACTTCCTGCGCCGTGGAGGTAGCATCACCTTCGGGAACTACTATGCCCTGTTCCCTTAATAACCTCTTCCCCTGGTATTCAAGGAGCTTTGGCATTTCGCTCACCTCTCATCCTGACTTTCCCATGACTGCTACTCTACGCTAATGAAGGTATTATATGATGATTGGCGGTATCTTGCCAAATCTGTTTTCGCGTCATGCAGTCGGAGGGGCTTGACAAAAACAATGTGGCTACTTAAAGTATGCATTGTAGAGTTATGCCAGCATTACCGGCGGTACACGGGTCAAAGGGAGGAACGCGATATGAATCCGCTTGATATAGTTATTATCGTAGCTTTGATTATCCCCGTCTTCACCGGTTTAAAGCAGGGGCTAATCAAAGCAGCCTTATCTCTGGCTGGTCTAATAGTAGGTGTCATCCTCGCCAGTAACTTCTATCAGCAGCTTGGTGGCATCATGGGTTTTATCTCCAATGAGGATATTGCCAATGTTACTGCCTTCATTATTATCTTGGTTGTTGTCATGATAATTGCCAACGTAGCTGTAATTCTACTGAAGTTTACCGCCAAAGTGGCAATGCTTGGCTGGGTTGACCGTCTTGGTGGCGCTATCTTCGGCTTTCTGATGGGTGCTATTTTCATGGGGGCTCTTTTAGCTACCTTTGTAAAATTCTTCGGTAGCGAGCTGGTTACCGAATCATTTCTGGCCGCAATCCTGCTGGATAAACTCCCACTGGTACTCGGTCTGCTTCCCAGCGAATTTGACACTATCCGCGATTTCTTTCAATAATAGTGTGACTTAGAACACTGTTATCCCCGGTCCACCCAGTCTCATCCGATACACGCTGGTACGGGCCGTAAGGTAAAGGCTTTTCCGGTCCGGGTCACCCCAGGCAAGGTTTGCCGGTAGTTCTGGCAGTAGAATTCGTCCCAGGCTCTTCCCGTCAGGTTCGACAATCCCGAATCCACCGGGACCTGTGCAGTATATATTCCCTGCCCGGTCAACCTTCATCCCGTCAGGAGCCCCCGGCTCCGCCCCCCGCATCTCTATCAATACTCGTCCGTTGCTGAGACTGCCATCAGGATTGGCATCAAAGGCTCGGATATGACCGCGCACAGTGTCGTTGACATAAAGTACGGACTCGTCTGGTGAGAAAGCCAGCCCGTTAGGACGGTCAAAATCGTCCGCCAGCAGTACCAGTTCACCATCCGGTGCTAGGCGATACACCCCGTTGAAGGGCAGCTCTTTCCATTCTGTACCTTGTGTTAATCCGTAGGGTGGGTCGGTGAAATAGATGGTGCCGTCAGACCTGACGACCACATCATTCGGACTGTTGAGGCGTTTTCCCTGGTATCTCTCGGCGACTACCACGATTGAGCCGTCTGGTTCAGTTCGCGTGACGCGGCGGGCACTGTGCTCGCAGGCAATAAGTCGCCGGCTCTTGTCCAGTGTCAGTCCGTTCGAGTTGCCGCTGGGGGTGCGGAAGGTGGTTACCTCAGGTCCTTCACTCAGTTGACACCAGCGGACAATACGATTGTTTGGTATGTCGCTGAAGAGAAGATAGTCCCCGCACCATACAGGTCCTTCGGTGAAGCCGAAGCCAGTGGCGATTTGCTCTGCCAGCGTCCCTTCCGGTACAATCTTGTGGATTGCCTTGTCATGCACATCAATCTGTATACTTTGTATGCTCACCGCAATACTCCTTTCATTACTGGGGTGTATCTACCTGCATCACTGTTAGAAATCGTGAGCACGCCAGAGGCGTACCCAGCTGCCCCGCACTGATAGCTCACCGCGTTGTCGTCCCGCGGCTCGTCCTTGCTCCCAGATTCCCTCGTCAATCCCTGCTGGTTTGCCACTGTAAAACCTGGTCTCCTCCCAGTGACCCGGACCGTGATATCCGGTCATCAGCACCAGCTCCAGAGGATTGGTGGCGGCTATCGTTGTAAACAGACCGAGAATGCGGCAGTCTGCCGATTCGTAGAGTGGCCAGACACCCTTCTCCGAGTATTCAACGAACTTCGGAAGGTCATCAGGGTTGATGAAAAGTCGACGGTAGCTGTAGCATGGTCGGCGGTCTTCCGGGGGTATCTCTGCCTTGGGGCGGGAAGCTACCGGTCTCAGGAGACGTATCTGTTCGTTCTCCACCAGTTTATCCCGGTCAGTAGTCAGACCATCCTGGGCAGTCTGCCAGGCGCTAAGGTCAGCAAAGCCGGTTATCTGCAGGAACGCATTACCCATGTCACCAATCAGACCGCTCAATAGGCAGATAACCTGTCCACCAGCTGATTTCATTTTCGGGCACATTGTCTCCCGGCAGAAATTAAGATAGTCCCTTGCCGTCGCTGAGTTTGCGATTGTATATCTCTCCTCGTAAATCATTGCCTTATCTCCTCCTGCAATTACTCAAGGTTAGAATCTGGCCGGGCTGACCATTAAGCCGCCATCCACCGTGATTGTCTCTCCGGTGACCAGTGCCACCTGACCCTCCAGAGATAAACTGGGCATGCTCACCATTCAGCCTCCTTCGCCGCTCTTCACTTTATGCAATCGCTACTTTTGCCTGGTGCGTAATTAGATAGTTGGACTGGTTCATCAATACTGCTGCGGTTTCCTTAATTCTACAAAGACGCCGTGAGCATCTTTAGGGTGCACCCAGGCAATCGGCGCGTCGCCACTGGTGAGAGTTACCCTGGCACCCCTCTCCCGCAGCTTCTCGGTATCGCCGGGTATATCACCGCCTTCAAAGCCAACCAGATACACTCCCTCCCCGTGCTTTTCCAGAAAACCTGCTACTGCTTTCGTCGGGTCCGTCGGTTGCATAAGTTCAATATGTCCCTTGCCCAGCGGCAGAATCGCGTTCTTGAAGCCGAATTCCTTGGACTCTCCTCGTTGGTATACCTTGAGGTCAAAAAGAGTCTCAAAGCGTTTTATCGCCGCTTCCAGGTCCTTTACCACGACTGACAGTTCAATAACATCACCTAACACTGGCATCCTCCTTTCAGAATGATTCTGATTTCTACCTTTTAGATTACGGGTTGGCAATCTTGAGGTCAATTAATCTTTCTCTGAGGCGAAAGAGGGCGGCAATGGCTTCACGCTGTCCGGCTTCGTCACGGAAACGGGCGAAATTCTGTTGCCAGCTTCTTTTTCCCTGACCATTGGCAAGACCGACATAGGTCAATCCCGGTGGTTTTCCTTCCGGGTTACCCGGAGCCATAACACCGGTGGTGCTCAGCCCAAAGTCAGCCGAAAGCCTTTCTTTTACTGCTGCTGCCATTGCCTCAGCTACCTCGGCACTGATTGCCCCGTGTTCCTTGATAAGCTCGGACGGCACTCCCCAGTCAACCTTCATCTCGTCTGAGCGGGCTATCAAGCCACCACGATAATATTGGGAGCTGCCATCGTCATTGCTAATCATGTTGGCTACGAGTCCGCCGGTGCCGTCCTCTATTGTTGCCAGGGTAAGACCTTTTTCATTGAGCCACCCGCCAACCACTCCGGTAAGACTATCCTCATCCTTTCCCCAGACGTTGGGCGCAAGTATCTCTTCCAGTTGTTCTTCCGCAGTCTTTAGCAATTGCTCGGCATCATCCCCGTGGGCTATTAGCCGCAGCTGAATCCCGTCCTGGTGGGCATAGATGCCCATGGAGGGGTTGGTTGAATCGAAGAAAGGCATCACCATTTCCGCTACTGTGGCTTCTGGCAGTGCATAAGTCTTTATCGTACGGGAAAGGATTACCTCGCCTGGAAATCTCTCCTTTATGCGGGGCGTGACCTCGTTCTGCCACATTGGTATTAATTCCCGGGGTGGCCCGGGCAGTGCTACGATGGTTGCCTTATCTTTCTCTACCCACCACCCCGGGGCAGTGCCTCGTGGGTTGGGTAGGGACTTCGCTGAGGGAATGAGCCATGCTTGCTTCATATTGTGTGGTGGCATCTCCCTTCCCATCCGCCCAAAAAGGGCTCGTAACTGCTTTTCCAGTTCGGCATCAACGGCTGGTTCCTCGCCTAATACTGCGGCAATGCACTCCCGGGTTAGGTCATCCTCGGTGGGTCCCAGGCCGCCGCTGGTAACGATAAGTGCCGACCTCTCCAGTGCTTGCCTCAGAGCTTGGCACAACTGCTCTTTGTCGTCACCTACCGTGGTAACCCGGTAGAGTTCAAGTCCGATGAGCGGTAGTTGTGAGGCAAGATAGCTGGCATTGGTGTCGGTGATTTCTCCTCTCAGGAGTTCGGTGCCTATCGACATGATTTCCGCTTGATTCTGGCTATTCATACAGCAACAATCCCTTTCTCTTACTGAACTCTTATCGGATTAGCAGACATCCCTTAGCTTAAACCGTATTGTAAACCTTTTGCAGGGAAGCTGTCATCTTCTTATCCGTGGGACATTAAGCTAAACGGTCCGCTATATTATTACATCTTTGTTGCTGGGTGCGGAAAGACGTATAATAATCAGTAATCGGGTGACTATTAGGCTGATTTTTTGTGTAACCGGGTGAGATTCTGTGAAAACTGGCGACTTTGATTATTCTCTGCCTGCGGAGTTAATCGCTCAAACCCCTGTTGAGCCTAGAGACCAGGCGCGTCTTATGCTACTAAACCGTGGCGATGGTTCGCTGGAGCACCACAGATTTGTTGAGGTAATTGACTATCTCCGGGCTGGGGATGTTCTGGTATTCAATGACACCCGGGTTATCCCTGCTCGCCTTAATGGCGAAAAGCTAGGCACTGGCGCTAAGCTGGAAATCTTGTTATTGCGTTGGCTTGCTCCGAACGTCTGGGAGACTCTGATTAAACCCGGTAAACGTGTGAAGCTTGGCAGCAAAATAGAGATGACAGATAGTCCTAGCGCAGATGCCGGGCGGGATTCCAGCGTAACGGCTGAAGTAATCGGACTGGGAGAAGGGGGAATACGGGTGGTGAAGTTCAGCGATGAAACCTTGTTGCTCAAGCTGGGCAGGATTGCATTACCGCCGTATATTCATACTCCGCTAGAGAACCCGGAACGCTATCAGACAGTTTACGCTGATGCGGATGGCAGTATTGCCGCACCTACTGCCGGACTGCACTTTACTCCGAGTTTAATTGATGAGATAAGGGGTAAACGAGTGCACTGTGTCTTTGTTACCCTGCATGTAGGACTTGATACCTTCCGACCCGTTAGAGAGGACAATCCTCTGGAGCATCCTATCCACGAAGAATACGGTGTGCTCAGTCAGGAAGTAGCCAATCACCTGTCTCAGGCAAAGGCAGAGGGGCGACGGATTATCTGTGTTGGCACTACTGCGGTAAGACTTGTAGAGGCTGCGGCGCAGGTCAGTAGCCCGCCGCATATGAAACCCTATAAAGGCTGGGTACGTCTGTTTATTTTACCGGGATACAGTTTCCAGATAACTGATGGACTGATTACCAATTTTCACCTGCCCAGGTCGACACTGCTAATGCTGGTTAGCGCTTTTGCTGGCAGAGATTTTGTTGCCCGAGCCTATAAGGAAGCCATTGACCGGAAATACCGTTTCTACAGCTTCGGTGACGCGATGTTAGTGTTATGACACGAAAATAGCTTCCCTTCGTCTTCAATGCCAGCCAAATTTACAGCACAAGTAACTCCTATGTGGTCCATATTTTCGGATGGGTAGACTTTAACATTGAGAATCTCGATAACCCTTACCTTTTCCTTGAACGTGGCATTGCGGACATTTTCTAAGTGAAGCCTTGCTAGTGCTTCTCTTGTTTGCTCCAAGGATTGTGCGTCTCTGGTTATTTTTTGCAGCGAGGTCTCCAATTCCTCTTTTCTTCGCTTTGTCTTGAGTACCCTGTCTCGGCATTCGGCTATACGTCTTGTAGCTTCCTCAGCTGTATAGAGTGGGCTATTGCTCTCATAAGCCTGCTGGATTTTGGTGATTCCGGATTCAGCCTGCGCTATCTGATACTCTGCCAACCTCAAGTTGCGTTTGACCTCACTTATGTGGCCTCGCTCATTGGATCGGCTCATTTGCTTCAGGACGAGGTTAGGATTACTCAAAGCCTTTTTCACCCGGGGCGCCATACCGGCTGGTCGATCATATCCCTCCTCACCCATCTCATGTCACAGTGTTTAGCCTTCCAGCGCATGTAGTACCCAGGGCATATGTAGTAGACAAGATTGGGACATTTAGGGTCCTTTCGTACCGTCATTGCTCTACCGCATTTTGGGCAGAAAAGACGTCTTCGGAAAAGAGCCTCGATTGTTTGCTTTTTAAGCCTGCTTCCCTTACGTTGATCCAGGTTGTGGTTAGCTCGCTCCCAGAGAGTCTCTGATATTAGAGGTGGGACGTTGAACTTTACGTGCTCTTCTTTTGACTTAGGTTTCCTGATTGTACGCTTAATCTCTCCTGTAATATCACCCAGCGGGCGCTCAGGATTGGCTACATAGTGGGCTGTGTTGTAAGCACGTTTGCCAGTATAGCAGCGCTTCCTAACAAGGAATACGATTAGTGATGGTGACCAGTTTTCTGCATATCTGGGTTTAATGTCAAGCCTGTTTAGTTCCTTGGCCACCCAATATGAGCTCTGATTCTCCATGCCTATCCAGTGGAAGACTTGATTCACAACCCAAGCCTCGCTACCGTATAAGACATTCCCTTCAGGATCAACTTGGTCGATTTCCCACTAGGCACGAAGAGTAGCACCGGATGAAGGGTCAACCTCCTTTCGATACTGATAGCCATAAGTGGGCTTGCCCGCAGGTACCCATCCTTTGAGCACGCGTCCGATGTTACCTGCACGGTTGCTATCCCTGTTAGTTCTCACCCTGAGCTTATTGCCGAGAGCAAGAAACAGGCGAGCTGCCTCACTTCCAAAGTCGCTACCTGTGGGAGCGTCACCAAAGAAGAATTTGACTCTGTAGTGAGTGCATTCCCCCTCAAAAATCATTTGGTGGAGGGGTTCTGCTGAGAGGCGACCTTGGTGCGTGAAGATTGTGCCAGCTATTCTTCGATGTGCTATTAGAGTCTTTCGCAGGTAGACCATCTGAGGTCTCTCCAAGTGCTCGCTTGAATCATGGTCATACAAGACGTATTCTCGCGGCACAATTAATCCGAGTTCCTTGGCTATCTTAGCGCATGAAAGCAGATACTCGGGGAGCCGGTTGTTTCTAGCCTGCTCATCCAAGCTTTGTCGAATATAAGCTACCCACCAATGGCTTAGTGATAGGTCACAACCTCGAATTGCAAAACATTCACTAAACTCGGGCTTCGTAGCTACTGTATCTATCAGGGCGTCAAATTCGTCTCTTGTTATTGTACCCTTACCCGTTGTTAGCATCCTTTTCTCCTTTCTATGATGATTGACGATTGAGCCAATCCAAGATACTCTCAATCCTCTCCTCTACGTCATCGGAGGGTCTTATTTCAACGATGATTCCACTGTGCCGTTTCCATGCGGCGATAGCCTGCCTTACTAATTGCCGTATTTCACTTTCAGTGGCTTCAGGCTTGCCCGTGAGCTCCCTAACAACTTCAACACCGAGGGTGTCGATTACTTTTTGTACTTGACGGTCACCTTTAGCCATCTTCTATATTAGTCCTCCTTGCTAGCGTTGCAGGCCTTATTCTAGGAATACTATCCCGTAAAAAGTCAGAACTAAAAAGAGGAATGGCCATTGCGGGAATAGTGCTCAGTTCTGTAATATTAGCAGTCGGTATTGTTGGGATTATTCTCATCATAGCTCTCCTTGCATTCGGGGGGCCTTGGCTTTGAGCAAGTGACCTGCTTCCAAGAACTAGCCAAGGCGAAAGGTTCCCTTATTGAACATTATGACGTTTTGTAACCTCCTCTTAACCTTTAGGCACAAATCGCAACCTTGCCTTAACCCTGATGGTGTAGAATAGTAAATGATGTCATTCATCGACGCAAGGGAAGCCAAGACGGGTCGTGTTTGCCTAGTACAACAAGGAGATGCAGCTAAGATGGAAGAAATGACGATTACAGAACTGCAGGAAAAGATGGATTCTGGCGAGTATAGTGCACGGACAATCACTGAAATCTACCTTGAGCGTATCGAGGAAATCGACAAGCAAGGACCGGAACTAAATGCCATCATTGAACTCAACCCGGATGCTCTGGAGATTGCCGACTCACTTGACGCAGAGCGCAAAGAGAAAGGCGTTCGTAGCCTGATGCATGGTATCCCGGTAATCTTGAAAGACAATATTGACACCGGCGACCGAATGATGACCACTGCCGGGTCGCTTGCCATGGTTGGCTCAATTGCTCCCCGGGACTCTTCTGTAGCACAAAAGCTCCGTGAAGCCGGTGCAATAATTTTGGGTAAAGCCAATCTGACCGAATGGGCTAACTTCAGAGGCCGTAATTCCATCGGCGGTTGGAGTAGTCGAAGTGGTCTCACCCATAACCCCTACGCTCTGGACCGCAATCCATGGGGGTCCAGCTCAGGGTCAGCGGCGGCGGCGGCGGCGAATCTCTGTTCGGTGGCAGTTGGCACTGAAACAGACGGCTCTATTGTATGTCCATCGTCAGTATGTTCGATAGTTGGTATCAAGCCGACAGTGGGTCTGGTCAGCCGGTCTGGAATCATACCGATCTCCTACAGTCAGGATACCGCCGGTTCAATGGCAAGAACGGTCAGTGATGCCGCAATCCTGCTCGGAGCGATGACAGGGGTGGCTCCAAGCGACCCTATGACGAGGGAGAGTGATGGCAAGTCCTACACAGACTATACGCCATTCCTGGACCCGAACGGTATGCAAGGAGTCAGAATTGGCGTGGCTCGTATGTTATTTGGCTTTGACGATAGGGTGGACCGGATAATCAACGGCTGTATTGAAGAAATGAAACATCTGGGAGCGGAAATCATTGATCCAGCCAAACCAGCCAAAACCCCGCGGATGAGCAAGCGACTAGAGAAAATGCATACAAGAGTGACAAACTACGAATTCAAGACAGGTCTGGCCAAATACCTGGCCGAACTCGGAGAGAATGCAACGGTACACTCTCTCAAGGAAATCATCGAGTTTAACGAGCAGAATAAGGAAAAGGTGATGCCCTACTTCGGGCAGGAAGCCCTCCTCCGTGCCGAAAAGCAGAGACCACTCAGAGATGAATACTATAAGGCGGCTGTGCAAGAACTCCGCCGTTTTGCAGGAGCAGATGGAATAGATGCCGTGATGCGCCAGTATCAACTGGATGCAATTATAGGACCGACTTCAGGACCACCTGGCCTGAATGATTTCATCAGTGCCGCCTACCCACGGATGGGCGGTAGCTCGGGGCCGGCGGCAATGGCAGGCTATCCCCATATTACCATCCCTGCTAGGTATATGTACGGTCTTCCTGTAGGTATCTCCTTTTTCGCTGGCGCTTTTCAAGAGCCGCAGCTAATCAAGCTGACTTTCGCCTTTGAACAGGCAACCAGGGTGCGCCGTCCACCGCAGTTCCTGCCAACCGCTAACTTGGAATCCTAATCGAGCAGTGTTTTCTGTGGTTGAGACCACAATCGCTTGAAGCGTAATGCTTTGAACGGTTGTCCGTAGTGCCACATTCTGGCTTAATGCAGAGTAACAATAAGATGTTTTGTGTAATTAGGGTGACATCCTACTGATTTTGTCCGATTTGCCATTAAAATGAGATGGACCCGCAAAAGTTTTGCCCGCTCGGGTGAAGTGTCAAGAAAACAACCCCAACAATACTGCACTTTCGTTGATTTGGCACGCCTATCTAGCTATGCATTCTCTTCCTAGGGATGTTGAAGTGGGAACCTGCTGGCAGCAAAACTTTTTCACTGTATTGTCAACAAATCGTTCCTTTTTTGCCGCATTATCTCACGTCTAGCCTTTAAGAGCGAGATTAAGCACACTATCTACAAATAGAAACCAAAATACAATCGTGGTAAACTAGAACAGCGGGGTACGGTAAGGATAATCAACAATGCAATGCAGGAGTAGACGATGGACATAACCGACGAGATACTGGAACAGGCAATGATGCACTTCGACTCGGCAGGGGTTGTTGACGAGGGAGGCGGTGCCGTGCTCATTCTGGGCCTGGAGCACACTCGGGAAAGGAACCTCGATGAGGGGGTCGTTGAAGGCGGGAGGTTCCGCAACAAGGGCTGGCCCAAGCACGTGAAGCCGAGGATGATGACTTTGATGGATGTCATTCAAGAGAAGGGCTTCAAGGGTGAACCTATAGGCTGGTGGGGCTATCCTGGCGGAGGTGTGATGCAGCTCAAACGTATGGCGGTGTTAGCTGGCCTGGGACAGCAGGGCAAGAATACCCTGGTTCTCGACCCCAAAGTTGGTCACCGGATACGGTTGGCCGCTATCTGGACCAATGCACCACTGACTCCTACCGGACCTGGCGTCCACGAGTATCGGGAGCCCCCCTTGTGCCAGTCGTGCAATGCCTGCATTGACGCTTGCCCGGTTGAAGGGCTGCTCCAGCCTTATCGCCTTCTCGCCCCCGCTCGCTGCTTGTGTAATCTCGATAGCATCCTTGTTCGGGACAGGCAGGGAGAGTGCCGTGAGGCGTGTCGTACCATCTGTCCTGCTGGCAGATAGCGATTAATAACCCCCCAGCCTAATATGGTTAAGCGAAAGGTAGAATTACGGTAACACTACCCCTGGAAGATATTAAGATACTGGATGTAGGCACTCTCACCCCGGGCAAGTACTGTACCTTCATACTGGGAGACCTTGGCGCCGAGGTGACCAGAGTAGAGCGACCTATCCCCACAGATACGCCAGAAGCAGACCGGCTATCTGACGAAGACCTGATTCTTAACCGTAACAAGAAAAGTATTACCTTAAACCTGAGGAGTGAGGATGCAAGACAAGTTTTCTACCAGCTTTCGGAAAAGGCCGACGTAATCCTTGAGAGTTATCGGCCCGGAGTAACGAAGCGTCTTGGTATCGATTACGAAACCATTAAAAAGACAAACCCCCGCATTATATATTGCTCTCTTTCCGGCTATGGTCAGGAT